>Ga0206941_10090_pt1 | contig 27738 bp, 20 predicted proteins | sample Alteio_BWOrgHeat_9_FD_153251 | JGI IMG/M metagenome (GOLD analysis project Ga0206941, IMG submission 153251) | Enriched cells from forest soil in Barre Woods Harvard Forest LTER site, Petersham, Massachusetts, United States -... | ecosystem: Environmental > Terrestrial > Soil > Temperate forest >...
GCTTTGAATGCGCCAAACGAATCCGCAGAATCAATGTCTCCGACTGGATTCCGATTATCTTTTTAAGCGGCGTGGTCGATGATGAAAATGTCTCCCAGGGCATCAATTCCGGCGGGGATGACTACATCACCAAGCCCTACAGCGAGGTGACGCTGGCTGCAAAAATCAAAGCCATGCAGCGCATCTCTGACATGCGAAAAAGACTGTTTGAAACCACGCAAAAACTTCAGATTCTTTCTTCCGTGGATGCACTGACGGGTGTCTGCAACCGGATGCAGTTCGATGTCATTCTCGCTGAAAAACTGAATCAGGCGGACAGAAGCGGACGGATGATGGCGCTGCTTTTTCTCGATCTGGACAACTTCAAAACGGTCAATGATCATCTCGGACACCATTCCGGCGATCTGCTGCTCATTGAAGCTGCGAACCGTCTCCAGTCATGTCTCCGTCCGAATGATGTTCTGGCCCGTCTTGGCGGCGATGAATTTGCAGTGATTCTTGACGGCATAGACGGTCTGCATTCAGCAGGCAGTGTCGCCAAAAAAATCATCCAGTCCTTTGAGACCAGCTACAACCTGAGCGGCAATGAAGTGCATTCAAGCTGCAGCATCGGCATTGCATGCTACCCTTTCACAGAAACCACACACACTACACTGGTACAGAATGCCGATATGGCCATGTACTACGCCAAGGAACTTGGCCGCAACAATTATCAGTACTTCACAGAGGAACTTCAGAACAAAAGAAAACAGCAGCTGTGGCTTGAAAGCGAGCTGAAATACGCCGTGGAAAAAAATGAATTCTGCATCAACTATCAGCCGATCTTCAGTCTGAAGACACGGCAGCTTGTGGGCATGGAGGCGCTCCTCTGCTGGAATCACCACGAGGCGGGCATCATCTCCCCGAATCTTTTTATTTCGGTGGCTGAGGAAACCGGTCTGATTTTCAGCATCGGGAAATGGGTGCTGAAGACTGTCTGCGCCCAGGGTGAGCAGTGGTTTATGAAAGGTTACCGAAACTTCAAAATTTCAGTCAACGTTTCAGCAAGACAGCTGCTGCGGGAGGATTTTCCCGCCATGATCAATGAAATTTATCTTCACACTTCTCTTCCGATAGAAATGCTGGAATTTGAGCTCACAGAGACTGCCCTGATCGCCTATTCCAAACTGTCAGAACGGGCACTCAAAAAAATCCATGATCTCGGTATCAGTATTTCACTCGATGATTTTGGCACGGGCTATTCATCCCTTTCACACTTAAAACAGCTGCCCATTGACACCATTAAAATCGACCGCTCCTTTGTCAATGACATCGGGAAAAACAAAGACAGTGAAATGATTGCAAACACCGTGATCTCCCTTGGCAGGAATCTCGGGTTCAATGTGATCGCAGAAGGCATTGAGAACGATGAACAGCTGCAGTTTCTGATAAAAAACGGCTGCGCCGCGGGACAGGGGTATTATCTGGGAGAGCCCAGAAGTGCTGAGAAGATGACCCTGTTTCTGAAAGAATCCGGAGTGGGTCTGAAGCAAAGTTAAAAAACCCGTCATTGTCATGCCAGATTCACATCTCGCAATAACAGTCCCTGTTCAAGTAGAATCTCTCAAATGAAATATTTCAGCCCCTGGAAGAAATGTTAAAAAAATGATCAATCTATTCAGTCTATTTTTCATCCTGCTCCTCACAGGCTGCATGAACGCCGCCGTCACCGGAGCCCAGGCCGTCTACAATCGCCACAGCCTCAAAACCACCCTCAACGACCATTACACCAATCTGCGCGCCACTCAGGCGATTTATCTCAAATCCAACCAATTCGACGACACCCATGTGTCAGTCGTTTGTTTTAACGGCGTCATTCTGCTGACAGGTCAGGTCCCCTCCGCTGCAGAACGCTTTGCCATCGAAAGAGCCGTGCGCAATGTGGCGCAAGACAATCCCGTCGAACTCCATAATCAGATCGCCATCTCCTCCCCATCCTCTGCACTCACGCGCATGAGTGACAGCTGGATCACCACCAAAATCACAGCCCAGCTCATCGCCTCAGACGATGTCGATCCCAGTCAAATCAAGGTCGTCACCGAAAACGGCACTGTCTTTCTGATGGGCATTGTCCCCCACGATCAGGGGGATGCCGCCATTGAAATCGCCCGCAGCACAGAAGGTGTTCAGGAAGTTGTCAAAATGTTTTCATGGGTGCATATCAGCAAGAGCTGACGTACAATTTCCCTTTTTTTCGAAGGATTCAGCGAATGGCGCTCAGCGACGACGATATTCATAAAATTGCCCACTTGGCACGCCTGAATATCTCAAAAGAAGAGGTTCGGCCTTTTGCCAACCGGCTTTCCAATATCCTTGATTTTGTAAATCAAATGAACGAAGCAGATACCCAGGATGTGGCTGCCATTTCCCATGCACTGGATCTCACACAACGTCTGCGCACCGATGCCGTGACCGAAACTGACCAGCATGAAGCTTTTCAAAGAATCGCTCCTGCTGTTGAAGCAGGGCTTTATCTTGTCCCCAAAGTCATCGAATCTGTCTGACTAGGAACCTCTCTCCCATGACACACCCAACGCTTGCACGCCTGTCTGCGGATCTTGCAGCCGGCACCCTTTCCAGTGTTGAACTGACGAAAGAAACCTGTGCCCGTATCAAAAAACTGGATCCCACGCTCAATTCATTTATTACCGTGACTGAAGAACTCGCCCTTCAGCAGGCCAAAATTGCCGATCAGCGTCGCAAAGAGGGCAAAGCCACCCCTTTGACCGGTATTCCCATTGCCCAGAAAGATATTTTTTGCACCAAAGGGGTCAAAACAAGCTGTGGCTCAAAAATGCTGGACACGTTCATATCGCCTTATGATGCAACGGTTGTCGAACGCATGCAGGCAGCCGGGATCATAATGCCAGGCAAGACCAATATGGATGAATTTGCCATGGGGTCTTCCAATGAAACCAGCTGGTATGGTCCTGTCAAAAACCCCTGGAACCTGGAATGCGTCCCAGGCGGCTCCTCCGGCGGTTCTGCAGCGGCCGTTGCTGCAGGACTCGTTCCGGCAGCAACAGGCACAGACACCGGGGGCTCCATCCGACAGCCCGCAGCACTTTGCAATCTCACCGGCTTAAAACCCACTTACGGACGGGTTTCCCGCTACGGCATGATTGCCTTTGCTTCAAGTCTGGATCAGGGAGGGCCTTTAACCCGCACAGCCGAAGATGCAGCCCTGTTGCTGAATGTCATGGCAGGTTTTGATCCGAAGGATTCCACCAGCATCAACGAGGCAGTGCCCGACTACACTGCCTCTCTTGAAACCCCGCTCACCGGCCTTCGTATCGGTCTGCCGGCGGAATTTTTCAGTGAAGGACTGGATCCTGAGATTGCAGCCGCCATTGAAACAGCAGCGGCCCAATTCGAAAAACTGGGGGCAACACTTCACCGCATTCACCTGCCCAACATGAAATTATCCATCCCGGCCTACTACATCATTGCACCCGCTGAATGCTCCTCCAATCTGGCACGCTATGATGGCGTGCGCTACGGACACCGCTGCGACAATCCGCTCAACCTTGAAGACCTGTACAAACGGTCACGCTCTGAAGGATTTGGCCATGAGGTCAAGCGCCGCATCATGATCGGCACTTATGCCCTCTCCAGTGGTTATTACGATGCCTACTATCTGAAGGCACAAAAAATCCGCAGCCTCATCCGGCACGATTTTGTCGAAGCCTTCAAAAAAGTGGATGTCATTCTCGGACCCACCTCACCCTGTGTCGCTTTTAAGGCGGGTGAAAAAACCAATGATCCGATCAGCATGTATCTGTCAGACATTTACACGATCGCAGTCAATCTGGCGGGACTCCCGGGACTGTCTGCACCCGCCGGGTTTGTCAAAAACCTGCCTGTGGGTCTGCAGCTTATCGGCAATTATTTTGAGGAAGCCCGCATTCTCAATGTGGCCCATCAGTTCCAGAAAGTGACTGACTGGCATACCCGCAACCCCGGAGGGATTTTAAAATGACCTGGGAAACCGTCATCGGACTTGAAGTCCACGCACAGCTTGCAACAAAAAGTAAAATTTTCTCAGGTGCCAGCACTGCATTTGGTGCCGCACCCAACGCCCATGCCTGCGCCATTGATCTGGGATTTCCGGGCGTTTTACCGGTCATGAATGCAGCCGTGGTTGAAATGGCCATCCGTCTTGGACTTGGCATCCGGGGAAACATTGCGGCACGCTCTGTCTTTGCACGCAAAAATTATTTTTATCCTGATCTGCCGAAAGGCTACCAGATCAGTCAGTTTGAACTGCCGGTTATCCAGGGCGGTCACCTCGACATTACCCTTGAAGACGGTTCGGTCAAACGCATTCAGATCACCCGCGCACATCTTGAGGAAGATGCCGGAAAATCTCTGCACGAGGATTTCCACGGACAATCAGGCATTGATCTCAACCGCGCAGGCACGCCCCTCATAGAGATTGTCTCAGAACCCGATATGCGCTCTGCAAAGGAGGCGGTGTCTTATCTGCGTGAACTGCACTCGCTTGTGCGCTACCTTGAAATTTGTGACGGCAACATGCAGGAAGGTTCCTTTCGCTGCGATGCCAATGTCTCGGTCAGAAAAATGGGTGAAACACGCCTTGGCACCCGGACAGAATTAAAAAATATCAACTCATTTCGTTATGTTGAGCGCGCCATTGAACACGAAGTGGCCCGCCAGATCGAACTCATCGAACAGGGCGGCAAAGTCACCCAGGAAACCCGGCTTTATGATCCGGAACGCGATGAAACCCGGACCATGCGCAGCAAGGAAGAAGCCAATGATTACCGCTATTTTCCGGACCCCGATCTTCTGCCGCTTGAAATCACACCGGAACAGATCGAATCCATCAGCAAAAATCTGCCGGAACTGGGTGCTGAAAAAAAACAGCGTTTCGTCACAGAATACGGACTCAGTGCCTATGATGCAGCGACACTGACCGTCAGCCGTGATTTTGCCGCGTATTTTGAATCAGTCGTCAAAGCATCCGGCAACCAGCCCAAACTGGCCGCCAACTGGGTGATGGGTGAACTCTCCGCTGCACTGAACAAAAACAATCTCGACATTACCCGCTCGCCTGTCACTGCAGACACTCTGGGTACGCTGATCATGCGGATCACTGACAATACGATCTCAGGAAAAATTGCCAAAACTGTGTTTGAGTCTCTCTGGGCAGGAGAAGGTTCGGTCGATGAAATCATTGAGAAAAAAGGGCTGCGACAGGTCACAGACACGGGCGCCATTGAAATATTGATCAATGATATTTTGGCTGAAAATCCGGATCATGTGGCGGAATTCCGGGCAGGGAAGGATAAATTGTTTGGGTATTTTGTGGGACAGGCGATGAAAAAATCCGGCGGGAAGGTGAATCCGAAGCAATTGAATGAGTTGTTGATGGAGAAGCTGCGAGGGTAAAAATCCCGCGGTTAAACCCGGCCTCGCGGACATCCCTTCACCTCATCGTCCCGCGGCTTGTCCGCGGGATCCAGACAAGCGCTTCGTTGTTCTGGATCCCGCGGACAAGCCGCGGGACGATGAGGTGTCAGTCGGAATTGAATATTTATTTTCGCGTAAATGAGTCACTATGCAAACCTACCCCGAAAAAACCCTCCACAAAATCTTCTGGCTTTTCATCAGCCTGCACACCCTCATCTGGACCATTACCCCGGTTTTTATCCGTCACGCCCTCTCAGATGACTTCATCGAAGCCGTCAGCTGGGGTCATCAGTTCGCCTTCGGATACGACAAAAACCCATGGCTGCCCGCCCTCACCGCCCATCTCGGCATCCTGATCGGCGGACAAAGCGGGATCGGCATTTATTTTATTCAGTGCCTGTTCATCAGCGTCGGATTTTACAGTGTCTGGAAACTGATGCTGACCTGTTCAAAACCCGTTTACGCACTGATTGCCGTCATGATGTATGAAGCCTGCGCGTGCTATTCAATTGATCTGCAGGTCTACAATGACAATTATATTCTGATGGGTCTGCTGCCTCTGGCCAGTCTTTATTTTTACAGATGCGCCCATCACAACCGCTGGCGGGACTGGCTGCTGGCAGGTGCCACAACCGCACTTGCCATTATGGCAAAATACGATGCGGTTCTTTTTGCACTGTCCATGCTGCTGTGGCTTGCCAGTCTGCCACACCGCCTGCGAATTCTGACCTCAGCCCGCGCATGGACAGGACTGATGCTCAGTCTGCTGATCATGCTGCCCAATATTGTCTGGCTTGCCGCCCATCAGTTTCAGTCTCTTGAATATGCCTTCCTGGAACGCGCAGGATTTGCAGAAACCAGCTGGGCTGATCCGCTCAAAGCCAATATTAAATTTGCCTTTGAAGCCGTGCTTGAATTTATTCCAACACTGTTGCTTGCCGGATTTGCACTGCTGCCTCAGCCTAAAACCCGGGAAGAAGCACCCCTGCGGCATGGAACACATGATGTTTTGGTGTTTTTCTTCTGGGCGGGGTTTGGACCGATTCTGCTGCTGCTCACCATGGGATTTGGTCTGGGACTTGTGCTGCACCGTGAATGGGGCAACACCTTCATGGCGTTTTGGGGAGGATTTGCGCTGATCAAATGGCAGCCGGTTGTAACCCGCGCCTCCCTGCGACGTTTTATCATTGCGACCTTTGCTGTCATGATCATTTTGCCATCCGGGTATATCGCCGTTTCCCTCAGAAAAGACACCGGCAACTGGCCGGCACATGACGCTGCAAAAATTGCAACAGATACCTGGCACAGTTATTTTAAGACACCACTGCGTTATGTGGCAGGAGACCGCTATACAGCAGGCTACGTGGCACTGCACTCCCCCGATCAGCCTGCCCTCTGGATGGAATGGGACAGCCGCGTCTCACCGTGGATTGACGAAAATGACCTGAAATGCCACGGTGCGCTTTTTATTCAGGACAGTGGACATACCCGGCAGCACTTTTATGCCGGGAGTCATTTCCCACCCGCTGTCCTCGGAAAATTTAAAACACTGAAATTTTTAAAACCCGTTCACATCGAATGGATACGCAACAGACTGCATAAACCCCGGGTCATCCTGTACATGGCACTGCTGCCCCCGGACAGGGCAGCCTGCAGAAACATCACATCACCAGCCGTCTGAATTCACCCGGGATGGACTCATCACGGTCGCGTTTACCCTGAAAAAACCGGCATCTTTCGATATTTTCTTTGTCACGGTTATGGAGCTTCCGTGACAGCACTTCTCTGACCTCTGCAGCCCCGGGGCGCATTTCCGGAAGCCCGTCCCAGCAGCGCACAATCAACTCTGCCACATCCGGATCACAGTCGTCTGGAATGATTTCCCGAACACCTGCCAGTACAAAAGGTATGATCCCCTCCTGTGTCCGGGAATACCGGGACATAAATGAAAAATGGGACAACATTTCCCACCATGCAATCCCAAAGGCATACATATCAGACTGTGTGCTGTATTTCTTTTCCCGAATGACTTCAGGTGCCATGTAAGCTGGTGTTCCCATCAGCTTTTTGGCAAATATGACACCGTCTGGACCAAGCCGGGCTGCGAATCCAAAATCACATAATTTGGCATGACCGTCTGTGTTCATCAGAATATTTTCAATCTTGACGTCACGGTGAATCATGTTTTTTTTGTGCATGGCATCCAGTGCCGTCACAATGTCATGGCCTATCTGCACATAGTCAACAGTCCTGTCACCGACTTTTTTAATGACAGTGAAAAGATCAAAAGGCTGAAATTCCAGCACCAGTGAAAACCGCGGGCCTTTCACCCATCCATACAGTTTCAAAATGTTGGGATGATCAAAATCAGAGAGCTTTTCACATTCATTTTTAAGAGTATCCGTGTTTTCATCGATGGAAAAAAAATTGCCGGTGACTTCTTTGATAGCCACAGGCTGCTGTCGATATCTGGCGTAAATAACCGCTGCAGAAGAACCCCGGCCCAGCAGTTTTTTGGGGGATGAAAACTCAAGTTCGTTATAGGATATTTCCTGACAGGAAACAAAAGTATGCCGGTCAATTTTATCCAGTCCCTCCGGATTTGCCGCATTATTGTCACACTCTTCCCTGCCTTCATCAGGCAGAGGAGGAAGAGCGGGAGCGTCGCTGACAGTCAGTCTTCTTATCATGAACAAACTGTTATTTCTGTCTTCAGTCTGTGTTTTTATCATTCTTCCTCCTGAATATTATATTTAAAACATCTTCGACAGCTTACCTAAGTTGTTAAAAATATATTCATGAATGCAAGATATAACAGAAAAACACACTGATGCGCAAGACTGACAGATGGAAATTCCCTTCCGGCAACTCATTCACCGGGCAGCACGCCATAGCTGAGTGTTTCATTTTTATAGCCCGCCCGGATTAACCGTGCCTGTTCATGACTCGGTATACCCCGCTCAGAAGCCAGTTGTGACAGCGTAGACCAACCCCACCAGGAAGCTGTCCAGTGACGGTCATGAATATCGCGTGTACTGGTCCGGCGCAGCAGCTGATGTGTGGTTTCATCTTCATAAAAAAGCGGGGAAATGTCATTGCTTCCGGTGCTGCCGGTTTCATCGGGCTCAGGAATAAGAGCAAGCTCCTGATCCACCTCCGGCATAATACCTTTTTCAAATGCAGTATAAACTGCATCCGCAGACATCTGCAGCGCCTCCGTCAATATGCGGCGATTTACCTCATTCGCGCCTGAAAAATAATATTTGTCACCAAAGGCCTGCCATACATCACCGCGCGCATTGTGAACATGCAGTCCGAAACGATCCTCTTCATCATGCATATATTTGACAAGCAGAGAACCGACAAGAGAGGGCGTCACCCTGGCCGGCAGTTCATTGTTGGGAGTGCGCATATGACCTGAAGAAAAACGGTCCGTCAAAAAATGACTGGCAAAGGCATTCATCGCATAGGCAAGTTCAAGTTTCAGTGTGTCATGTGCAACATGGCCCACAAGCGCCAGACGAAGTGCTGCATGATGACCGGCAAGATAGGCCTGCACCGCCTTGTCACGAAAATGATCCTCATCGTTGTCTTCAGCCAGTTTGAGATAACGACCAGGCTTCAGCCACCACTGCGCAGAGCAGCTGCCGCCGGTGATGCAGTTCCACTGCTTGTCGTACTGATTGCCGATCTTCTGATAAATTTCATCCGGCTTCATGCCCTGCGTCAGGCCATCGGTGATGGTTTTTTCCTCAAGCTGCATGACCTGCAGAATTTTTGGAAGTTCTGTGACTGCAGCGCTGTCAGTGGCAAGCGTGTCAAAACCTGCAATAAAAATGGCTTCACGCATCGCATCCGTCTGCCCGCTGATAATAGGCTGTGATGGAATACCGTAAAAATCCCCGCCAAGCGCCGACAGTTCACCATAATTGATCTCAATGCCATTCGGCAGATGCAGCAGGGGATTTTCCCGGGGCTGTTCGCCTGGGTGCAGCCGGATTTTAACCCCCTGAGCCGCCGCCACATGCTCTGCAGACTGAAAATAAGCAGATTCTGCTGCATATCCGGCTGACGACAAAAGACAGACGCTGAGCAGAACAGACGGCATCGATAAAAATTTTTTTGAAAACAGCATGAGATTCCTCCCTGAAAAAATGCATCATCGAAAAATACGGCGCAAAAGCCAGACATCCAGCGCTGCAAACAATGCAATGGGAAACAGCGCAGAAAGCCAGGGCGAGAGCTGAAAAATAACACTGAGCTGACCCAGCAGTGTGTTTAAAATATAAAAAACAAACCCTGAGAGCACACCCAGAAAAAGCCTGAGGCCCGGCGAGAGTGTGCGCGGCGGCACAAAGACAAATGGCAGCGCAAGAAACAGCATCACCACAATGGCCAGCGGCCGGAGAGAACGTCTTGCATAGGAAAACTGAAAATCCACTGCCTGCATTCCGTTGCGCACCAAATGGCGGGTATAAAGCCTCAGACGGTCCAGCGGAATTTCCTCAGGCTCGATCAGACCCGCATTCAGCACCACCGGATTCAGCTGAACATCCCAGACCGCATTTTTTGCAGACTCACTGACAGCACGGGTTGATCCTGAAAAAACCGTCCGAACCGGCTGATGCACCACCCACTGTCCATTCTGCAGATCCATGCTGTCTGCATACTCTGCACTCAGGAGACGGTGATCACTGTCAAATGCATACCGGGTGATGCCCTCAAGATGATGATGCGCGGAGATCTGCCGGATATGAATAAAACTGTTCTGCTGATGCACCCAGAGACCCGACTGGGTCACAACCGCCTGGCCCCCGCTCAGGTCCATGGTTTTGCGCATATTCGCAATATAATGCAGACGGGGAGCCGCCGCCTCTCCCACACCAAGACCCAGCACTGACAGCAGCACACCTGCAAATAAAACACCCCGCATAAAGCCGCCCGGTGAAAGCCCCGACACACGCATCACCACCAGCTCCTGATGTGCGGCCAAAATCCCAAGGCCCGAGAGCCCCCCAAGCAGCACCAGCATCGGAAAGAACTGACTGACATTGAATGGCAGTTCAAGCAGCGCATACAGTGCCGCCTGCAACAGACCGTAATCACCCTCTCCCACCTGTCGCAATTCCCCGAGGAAACTCACAACATAGACCAGCGCCGCCGCTGCCATCATCACCGCAAGGGTTGCCAGTAAAATTTTTCTGGCCACATACCGCTCGAGCATCCACGCCATATCAAAGCTGCCTTCTGCGCCAGAAACTGATGACAAGCACCATCAGCAAAAATAATAAATGCACCCACCAGGGCCCAAATGTCACAGAAACAGAACCCTGCTCTGTCAGGTGCCGTCCTGTGATCAGGAGGTTCATATAAATCACATAAATAAGAACAGCAGGCACAACCCACCGATAACGACTTCCCCGGGGAGGCACTCTGGACATCGGTACCGCAAGCAAGGCCAGCATCAATGCAGTCAGTGGAATGGATGCCCGCCACTGAAGTTCTGCTGAAGCTTTGGGATCAGGCCACGCCCGCCACAGATCTGCACTCCTGCGCGCATCCATGACGGTGCTGTAAGACACTACATCCGGACTCGGCAGTCGGACCGCATGCCGGCCAAACTGAAAAATACGGTAATTCCGCTGACCTGGAACCCCTTCATAGCGGTAACCCTTTTCTGCCACCAAAAAAAGACCGCCGTCTGTGGGATCTGTCTGTTGATATCCTTTGGCAGCCGATAAAACCGTCCAGGCAGTGGGGCCTTCTGCGGTTGATCCCGTACTTTGATGGGCAACGAAAATGTTGGAAGCAAGCGTATGATCACGGGAAATTTTTTCGACATAAACCACCCGTTCACCGTCCTGATCCACCCGAAACCGGCCTGGCATCAGCGTGTCCAGCGCATTTTTACCCGCAGCTTCGATCAGCGTCTGTTGTCTCACACCTGCAATCTGTGGATTGATCCAGAAAGTCAGCACCGACAAAATCAGTGCCACTCCCAGTGCAAACCACGCGGTGAGCTGCATCAGTTGTGCAGGGACAAATCCACAGCCATGTAAAATGCGTAATTCGTTGTCTGCATACAGACGACTGTAAGTCAATAAAATGGCAAAATAAAGACCAGGTGGCAGCATCAGTGCCAACAAAAAGGGAATCTGGTAGCCAATGACCTGAAACATAATGGCAGGCGCCATCTTCCCGGAAGCCGCATAGCTGAGATATCGCACAAGCTGCTGGCTGATAAAAATCAACAACAACACCAGCGTCACTGCGAGCAGTGCCCGAAACACCTGCTGCAAAAGATAACGGGAAATAATCATAGAATCTTTGGCTCACCGGCCCATTTTAGATAGAATCGCTCATCACAGAGTGCTGATTATACTAAAGCCGGTCCCAGGGAGCTAACATGAAATATTCAATCTGGAGTGGGAAATCCGATACAGTCACAACCGACTGCCTGGTCCTTGCCGTCACAGAGACAGGGGCGCTGCCACCGGAGACACAAAAAATTGACAAAGCCTGTCAGGGGCTTATCACCCGTCTGCGAAAACAGGGGGATTTTAAAGGCAGCCTCGGTCAGACGCTGCTCCTCCATCATTTACCCACTCTGAAGGCCAAACGTCTGTTGCTGGCAGGTTGCGGCAAATCCGCCTCCCCGTCCCTCGCCCAGTTCCGCAAAATGACAACAGCCTGCGTTCAAACGCTGATCGCCTCCGGCGCCAAAGACGCCCACTTCACCCTGACAACACTGACCATTGCTCACTATGATGAAGCCGCACTCATCCAACAGACCATCTGCCTTGTGCAGGATGGCCTGTATCAATTTGAGCATTATCGCAGCGAAAAAAAACCGGCTCCTCTTTTAACCGCAGTCCATTTCAGCCTCAGTCACAAAAACCTCCTCGCGAAAGCCAATCAGGCCATTCAACAGGGTGTTGCCATTTCAGCCGGTACGCATTTTACGCGCGATCTTGCCAATCACCCCTCCAATGTCTGTACCCCCACTTGGCTGGGTGAACAGGCTAAAAAATTAGCACATTCCTTTAAAACGCTCAGTACACGCGTTCTCACAAAAGCAGAACTCAAAAAACAAGGCTTGGGTGCCCTTTTGGCCGTGGGTCAGGGAAGTGCGCAGGAACCACGCCTCATCTGCATCGAATATCGGGGAACATCCCGGAAACAAGCACCTGTGGTACTTGTTGGCAAAGGGATCACCTTTGACACAGGCGGGATTTCACTCAAACCAGCAGACAGTATGCCCGGCATGAAATATGACATGTGCGGTGCTGCGACTGTACTCGGCACCCTGAAAGCGGCCGCCCAACTGAAATTGCCACTCCATCTGGTAGGGATTATTGCTTCGGCTGAAAATATGCCAAGCGGCCACGCCTACAAGCCTGAGGACATCATCACCTCGCTTTCAGGCCAAACAATTGAAGTATTAAATACAGACGCCGAAGGTCGACTGGTCTTATGTGACGCGCTCACTTATGCCGAACGATACAATCCGGATGTGGTTATTGATATCGCAACACTCACAGGGGCTGTAGTGATCGCCCTTGGCCACCATGCCACCGGCCTGATGTCCAATAATCAGTCACTCGCTGATGCCCTGCTCAAAGCCGGACAAAAATGTCACGACCGTGCCTGGCAACTGCCACTCTGGGATGATTATCAGGAACAACTCAAAAGCCCCTATGCAGACATGGCCAATGTGGGTGGACGGTCCGCAGGCAGCATCACAGCCGCCTGCTTTCTCTCACGTTTTGCCAAAAAATTTCACTGGGCCCATCTGGATGTGGCAGGCACCGCCGCAATGATGATGGGAGGCTCAGAACGCTTCGCCACAGGCCGTCCTGTCCCTCTCCTGATGCAATATTTAATTGACCGGTCGCCCCCCCATGCCAAAGGCTGACTTTTATCTCTTAAACACCAACAAACCGGCTGAAGTCATGCACTTTGCCTGTCGGCTGGCCGAAAAAGCCCACCGCCTGCGGCACCGAATTTATTTCAACATGAAAAACAAAGAAGAGGCGCTCGCGCTCGATGAGATGCTCTGGGTCTGGCGCGCTGACAGTTTTCTGCCGCACAACCTCTATGGCGAGGGCCCGGAGCCTGCGCCACCCGTTCAGATTGGCACGGGTATCCAGCCCAAAAATCATTCTGACATCCTGATCAATCTCAGCGATGAACTGCCGGAATGCTACAGACAATTTTCCAGAATCCTTGAGGTCATTCCTCAAAACGAAACCGCAGAGGAAGCCGCAAGAACACGTTTTCGAATTTACCGTGAAAAGCGCTACCTCCTTCAGACTCATAAAACAGAAATAACAGAAGAAACCCATGAATAAAGCCTACGATCCCTCCCTCATTGAACAGTGCTGGTATCAACACTGGGAAGCCAACAATTATTTCAGCCCGGATGGCAAAGGCAGTCCTTACTGCATCATGATGCCGCCGCCGAATGTGACAGGCAGTCTGCACATGGGCCACGGATTTGGTTTCACCCTCATGGATATATTAATCCGGTATCACCGGATGATGGGTGAAAACACCCTCTGGCAGCCCGGCACTGATCATGCCGGCATTGCAACCCAGATGGTGGTGGAACGGCAGCTTGAAGCTGCCCACCAAAAACGAACCGATCTTGGGCGCGATGCTTTTCTCGAAAAAATATGGGAATGGAAAAACACCTTCGGCAACCGGATCACACAGCAGCTGCGCCGGCTTGGCGCCTCTCCAGACTGGACCCGGGAACGGTTCACCCTTGATGAGGGACTGAGCACAGCGGTGCGTGAAAGCTTTATACGCCTGCATGATGAAGGCCTGATTTACCGTGGCACACGTCTCGTCAACTGGGACCCCAAAATGCTGACAGCCATTTCAGACCTTGAAGTGGTGAGTGAAGAGGAAGACACCCACCTCTGGCATATCCGCTATCCGCTTGAAAACGGCAAAGGACATCTGACTGTTGCAACCACCCGCCCTGAAACCCTGCTGGGCGATGTCGCGGTAGCCGTCCATCCTGCAGATGAGCGATATCAGCATCTGATCGGTCAATCTCTGAAGCTGCCGCTGACAGAGCGTCTGATTCCTGTGATTGCCGATGACTATGTCGAAAAAGATTTCGGCAGCGGCTGCGTCAAAATCACACCGGCGCATGACTTCAATGATTATGCCATCGGTCAGCGTCACAACCTCACTCCCATCAACATTTTCACACCCGATGCGCACCTGAATGAAAATGCACCGGCAGCCTTCCAGGGTCTTGAACGTTTTGCTGCACGCAAAAAAATTCTTGCTGATCTTGAGGCAGCAGGCCTGCTTGAAAAAATCGAAAAATACCGCACCAAAATTCCGCGCGGTGAAAAATCCGGCGTCATTGTTGAACCGCGCCTGACACTGCAATGGTTTTTGAAAATGAAAACACTGGCAGAACCTGCCATTCAGGCTGTCCGGTGCGGAAATATCCGTTTTACTCCTGAAAACTGGAACAAAACCTGGTATCAGTGGCTTGAAAACATCGAAGACTGGTGCATCAGCCGTCAGCTGTGGTGGGGTCACCGCATTCCTGTCTGGTATGACGCCACAGGCAAAACTTATGTCGGTCATGATGTGGCGGATGTCCGCAGAAAATATCAGCTGACCGAAGACTGCCTGCTCACCCAGGATGAAGATGTGCTGGACACCTGGTTTTCCTCAGCACTCTGGCCTTTCTCCACCCTGGGCTGGCCTGAAAAAACACCGGATCTCAAAACATTTTATCCTTCAGAGGTGCTGGTCACCGGATTCGATATTATTTTCTTCTGGGTCGCGCGCATGGTGATGTTCGGTCTTAAATTCATGGGTGAGGTGCCTTTCAGGGAAATATTTATCACAGGCCTCATCCGCGACCATGACGGCCACAAGATGTCAAAATCCAAAGGCAACGTACTCGATCCAATCGATCTCATCGATGGCATTGCCCTGCCTGAACTCATCGAAAAACGCACCACGGGTCTGATGCAGCCTGCAATGGCACCGAAAATTGAAAAAGCCACCCGCAAAGAGTTTCCGGAAGGTATACAGGCCTGTGGCACAGATGCGCTTCGCTTCACCTTCTCTGCACTTGCCTCCCAGAACCGTGAAATCCGCTTTGATACCGGCCGTCTCGGTGGATACCGCAATTTCTGCAACAAGCTCTGGAATGCCTCGCGGTATGTGCTGATGAACACAGAAAATCAGGTCATATCATCCGGCACGCTCTCTCTCGCTGACCGATGGATTCTCTCGGAACTGCAGCAGACCATCGGGGCAGCCCATGAATCCATCCGGATCTATCGTTTTGATCTTCTGGCACAGACACTTTATGAATTTGTCTGGAATAATTTCTGTGACTGGTACCTTGAGCTGTCAAAGCCTGTCCTCACCTCCGACTCTGCAACCGCAGCAGAACAATCTGCCACACGGCACACATTAATCAGGGTATTAAAGGACATTCTCAGACTGTTACATCCTGTGATTCCCTTTATCACTGAAGAAATCTGGCAGAAGGTTGCACCGGTTGGCGCAGACCAAGCTTTCAGTCCGAGCATCATGCATGAAAAATATCCTGAAGTGCATGCAGGCAGCATTGATACTGCAGCCACCGGCGAAATCAACTGGCTCAAACAAATTATTACCGCCATCCGCACACTCCGCAGTGAGATGAACATATCCCCTGGAAAACATGTCGCGCTTTTGCTGCAAAATGGTTCAGAGGAAGACCGCTCGCTGTTTGCCCGTCACCTGTCCCTCATTCAGGCACTCGGAAAAATCTCTGAGACAAAGTGGCTCGCAGACAACGATCCCATCCCTGAATCCATCACGACAGTGGCAGGCGCACTGGACATCCGCCTTCCCATGGCAGGTCTTGTGGATTACCGGGAAGAGCAAACCCGCCTCGCCCGGGAACTTGAAAAAATGACCGCAGAAATCACCCGCATCGAATCCCGGCTGAATAACGCTGACTTTATGGCGCGAGCACCGGAGGCGGTTGTGACCAAAGACAGTGATCGTTTACTGGAACTCAAAAACGCCCACCAGCGTCTCAGTGAACAGCTGGATAAAATAAAATTACTCTGTACACAGTAAACTGACTGATCATGTTGATTGCCGTTATTCAGGTGGATGATTATTCAAAAGCCAACAGTCAGATTCTGGCAGCCGGGGCGCAGGCAGACGGTATTGAACTGCGCCTCGATTACCTTTCACCCCCCCTCGCTCATCGTCCCGCGACTTGTCCGCCCCCTCTCTCATCGTCCCGCGACTTGTCCGCCCCCTCTCTCTCATCGCCCTGCGACTTGTCTGCCCCTTCTCTCATCGTCCCGCGGCTTGTCCGCGGGATCCAGACAAACGCTGCAAAGTTTCTGGATCCCGCGGACAAGCCGCGGGACGATGAGAGAAGGGGCAGACAGGCCGCGGGACGAAGAGAAGAGTTACCTTTGGAAAACATCGCAAAATTACGCAGCACATGCCGAATACCTGTCATATTCACCCTGCGAAAAAACACACAGGGTGGTTATTATCAAAAATCAGAAACCGAAAGGCTGCGTGATATTTATACTTTGGCACAACTCTCCCCAGACTGGCTGGACATTGAATCCTGCGTGCCAGATGATTTCGCATCACGCCTGAAATCCGATTTTGCGAAAATTAAATTAATCCGTTCATATCATAACTTCAGCCACACACCGGCAGACCTTCCCAAACTGCTTGATTCCATGCAACATCCTGCTTTTGATGCCTACAAAATTGCCACATTTGCGAATACTTCTGTGGATGCACTGCGCATGCTGACTTTTGTGGCTGCAAACCATCCTCTGCATCAACTGACAGGCCTTTGTATGGGAAAAAATGGACAGATAACACGCATTCTGAGCCAAATCGCAGGCAATGCCATGCATTATGCCGCTATGGATGAACTTTGTACGACAGCACCCGGACAGCTCTCCCTGAAAGATCTCTTAACCTTTTACAAAGGTTGAAAATGTTAGGCTGATATCACGTGACAGGGCCTGCCTGGAGGTCATTTTCATGGAATATTCAGCCAATGGAAGTCAGTCCGCACTGAGTATTGTCGCGAGTTTCGCCAAAGACAATCCCGTTGCCACCACCATTATTCTCGGTTCATTTGCAGCCGTCATTGCAGCGAAATTTGTCTTCACAAAATATGAGGCTTACGAGGAAAAAAAACACCGCGATAAGGTGGAAGCCGTCAACCGGCTGTACCGGAAATATCTTGAAAACATCGAGGTCCCGGAACTGTCTGAAAAACTGAAATTGCCACCGATCTTCAGCACCGATCCTGAAACAGGTGACATCACCTCCATGCATTTTACGCTGGAGCAGATTGAGATGATGCACACACAGCCTGTCAGAATCACAGATCCCTCCCTCCTCGGTTATCAGGAACTGATCGCAGGGACCATCCGCAAACTCAGGGAATATTACATCAGACGGAAGAATGACACCGATGTCACGGCAGGCGTACTGTCCTGGCTGCTTTATACTCTGGACACCCACTGCCAGAATTTTCAGGGGTATGCCATCGACATTGCCTTTCTGAAAAGCATTGAAAAATTTGTCTCAGAATACGCCTCGCAGGGAGATACCGAAATATCGGAATGCTTCAGCTGGCTCATGCCTGCCGATGCGTGTCTGCTGAAGTCCATCACTTTGCTCGAAAAACACCGAAAATCTCTTTCACTGCGTGACATGATCACTGAACTCGGCGGTGTCTGCCTCACCAAAAGCAATGAACTGCTGCGGATTCTGCTGAAGCTCATCGTCAAGGACCAATATCAGAGATACGCTGATTTCGTCACGCCAGAGGAGATGGAACAGGGGATTTTACATGAGGGCAGAATCAATATTGCAGCCCTTGACGTCGTTTTTTCCAGGGAAAAGGAAAGACGGGTCAAATCCTTTTTTGAAGAGTGGATCCGCTCCCTCGCCTCCTATTATCTGAAGACACTGGGTCTGCCAAACAGCCCTGACATTCCGGACACAGAACCTCCTGACACCCTGTTTCGGCACCCAAAGGACCCCGATCTCATCAGATACGCATTCAGCCGTGTCACCAATTTTCTGACGCGGAAATCCGAAAAAAACCGCCTTGTCCGGATCACAGACCCCTATGACCTCTCAGACAGAATCAATGTCTACAAACATCTTGCAGAATCAGTGCATGAACTGATTTCCCTGCACTATCTCTGCACCCAGCTGATGAAATGTTTTCAGCAGCTCGGCAACATCTATATTGAAAACCCGCGCCACATGCGCCGCATTTTTATTGTCATGAATGCACTCTGCCAGAAGGTATGTTCAGACATGAAAATGCTGAATGAAGAAACGGAATATTTCTTTGAAAAAATGTCCGTTGAAAAAAGAAAAAAATCCTTCCGGGTCCTGCCGAATAAAATTCATGAATGCACCGTCTTTCTTCAGAAGAAAATCGACAGCCTGAACAGCGACATCCAGAATGCCCACAGTGCCAACATTGTTCACTCGGAATCCAGTGACAGCATCATCCGGAAAAATTCCATCAAAAGCCATATGCTTGAAATTGCGGTGATGCTTGAAAAAATTTATGCACTGCCGGAACCTGCTGATATTCCGGAGCCTGAAGACAGCAGGTCAGATGACAGACCTCCTGAGCACAAATACAGTCCTGATCACCCGGTTGATCATGACGGGTGTCCGGTCACAGAAAGCGCCAACCGCAACACAGTCTGCCAGCAAAAAATCACCATCCTGCTCTGCCGCATGCGCAGCCGGATTCTGGAACTGCAGGATCAGAATCTGCCGCGCCGGAATGCAAACGCATGGCTGAATCTGTATGCCGCCCTGATAAACCTGCAGGAAAAATCCACAGCCCTGCTTTTGCGTGACCCGGACAGTCCCTCGCACAATGAAAGAAATGAATCGGTGCTCCTGATGACACTTGCATTCACCCTGCAGGCACAGGAACTGCTGGCCATGAACAGCGGTGAAAGACCGCTGTATGTCCGTGATGCTGCAGGGGCCGTGCGCGCCAGTGTGAAAAATTCTGAGAATGCAGAAAAAATTGATGCGCATCAGATTTTTTTTTCAAGAGTGCTGTTCAGTATGTTTAAGTGCCGGTTCTTTCAGACGGATACACGAAGAACGGTTTCGAAGGTGTGTGATGCATTTGATGCAGTGGCGCGGGTGGAATCGGGACGGTGAATATCCCCCGTCATTGCAATGACAATTATTCCTCTGAGAGGATCTGAATCAGGTCCGACTCACTGACAACTTTGACACCCAGCTGTCTTGCTTTTTCAAGCTTGGACCCCGCATCCGCTCCCGCCACCACATAAGATGTTTTCATCGAAACACTGCCTGCCACTTTCGCGCCCAGCTTCTGCAGCTTCTCCTTCGCCTCATCCCGCGAGAGAGACTGCAGGGTGCCTGTCAGCACAACCACCTGACCTGCGAGAGGCAGTGAAGATTTGTCAGTCTGAACCCGCTCCCAGTGCACACCTGATGCGATTAATTTTTCCACCACCGCTCGGTTTTTCTTTTCCGAAAAAAACGCCACAATATGTTTTGCAACCACAGGACCCACATCCTGGACATCCTGCAGCATTTCCTCAGTAGCCGCCATCAATGCAGGCAGATCTCCAAAATGCTCAGCCAGCTGGCGTGCCGTTGCCTCTCCCGTTTCACGAATGCCGAGTGCAAACAAAAAACGGGGCAGCGTGGCTGACTTGCTGGCCTCAATGGCTTTCAGCAGATTGCGGGCGGATTTGTCACCCATACGTTCAATGCCGGACAGTTGCGGCAGTGTCAGATGATACAGATCCGCAACTGTTTCAACCGCGCCCGTCTCCACCAGTTTTTCGACAATTTTGTCGCCCAGTCCATCAATATTCATGGCACGGCGTGAGGCAAAATGCCGGATCGCTTCCCGCCTTTGTGCAGTACAGAACAACCCGCCACTGCAGCGCAGTGCCGTCTCTCCCGCCTCCTGCTCCACCGCGGCATGACAGACGGGGCAGTGACTGGGCGCTTTAATGGGTATGGCATCCACCGGCCGGTGCTGCGGCAATACGCCCACCACCTCCGGAATCACATCCCCTGCACGTCTCACAATGACACGATCACCCATATGAATATCTTTGCGCCGTATTTCATCCATATTGTGCAGCGTGGCATTGCTGACAATAACACCTGCAACAGACACAGGCGTGAGACGCGCCACTGGCGTCAGCGCACCGGTGCGCCCCACCTGAAACTCAACCTGATTCAGCGTGGTGATCACTTCCTCCGCTGGAAATTTATAGGCAATCGCCCAGCGGGGCGCGCGGGAGACAAAGCCCAGTGTCTGCTGCTTTAAAATCGCATCCACCTTAATAACCACACCGTCAATTTCATAGGGTAAATCTGCCCGTATCTGCATCAAACGGCGATAATATTCCAGACACCCCTGAATCCCATCCACTCGCTTCAGATCAGGACTGACCCTGATGCCCCATTCACGGAGTGTCTGCATCCTGCCAAACTGTGTCTCAGGCAGCCCTCCCCCGTAAACCTCTCCCACCCCATGGCCAAAAAATTCAAGCGGACGGCTGGCTGTCACCCGGGAATCCAGCTGTCGCAGACTGCCGGCCGCTGCATTTCTGGGATTGGCAAACTGCTTTTCACTCCGCGTCATCAGCACTTTGTTCATGGCCTCAAACCCTTTTTTCGGCAGGTACACTTCGCCTCTGATCTCAAGCAGTGCAGGATGATTCCCTCCCCGCAGGTGCAGCGGAATCATGCCGATGGTGCGGACATTGGCCGTGATATCCTCACCCCGCACGCCATCACCGCGCGTGGCAGCACGGATCAATACACCCTTTTCATAGACAAGATTGACAGCCACCCCATCCAGCTTGGGTTCTGCCGTGTAGCTGACCGCAGACAGTTCTTTCAGGCGCTCATGAACCCGTTCATCAAAGGCAAGAACCTCTTCGTCTGAAAACGCATTGTCCAGTGAGAGCATGGGAACGAGGTGAGCAGACTCAGCAAAAAGCTTGAGAGGCGGTGCGCCGGTTCGCTGTGTGGGCGAATCCGGTGTAATGCTTTCAGGATGCGTCTCTTCAAGCCGTTTCAGTTCCTGAAACAGCGCATCATACTCAGCATCGGAAATAATCGGGTCATCTAGGACATGATAACGATAATTATGTTCTTCGAGCTCAGCACGCAGTTTCGAAATCTCTTTCATAACACCGCATAACTCCTCACGGGTGTCACTTTGTTCTGATAAATGTGAGTAAGCTCAGGCGTCCAGGGCGTTTTGGGATCTGCACACAACTGTCCGTCCAGATCTTCAGCCAGCTGTCCGGCTTTCTCGAGCATGATATTAAATGCAGCGGACGGATCCGGCACCCTCGCTGCATCCATAAAGAGCATGAGGCCCGGACAGGAAAAATCACCGATCGTATCCAGATTAAATTCTCCCGGCTCCTCAGCAGAGAGGAGACTGAAGAGTTTGATGCCATAATTTGTTTCAGGATATACATAATGAAAAATATTCATTTCCCCGAACCTGAGACCCGCAGATGAAATTGCCTGCAGAAGTTCATAGGAGGCAAACCGTCCGCCTGGTTTTGCCATGATGCAAAGCACCAGCAGCGTGTCTTCAGGCGGGGATTTTTTGAAGGGTGCTTCAGACAGCGGGGCAGCTGAAGCTGTGTTCTCATCCAGGGTTTCCACATTGCTCACAGGAATACTGCCCACAGAAAAGCGGGCGTAGGCATCCTCATCCAGTGATGAGGGAGAAGAAGATACTTTGGATATGACATTTCCGGCGTTTTTTCTTCTGCTGATCACCCGTGGCAGAAAATACACCGCAGAACACAGACCCGCCAGCACCACAATCCACGCAATAAAGCTTTCCATGGAACAACTCCTGCTTTAATCAAAAAAATACTATGTCTTTATTCCCGCCTTTCCCTGTCATTCCCGCGGAGGCGGGAATGACACAGGAACTCAATTCCCCGCGAGACTCACCGCCTCCTCCACATTCACCGTCACCATCCGGGAAACCCCCGGCTCATTCATGGTGACACCCATCAGATATTCGCCCATTTCAATGGCCAGCTTATTGTGACTGATGAAAATAAACTGCGTTTTATCAGCCATTCCCTTAACCAATTCACAGAAACGTCCAATATTGGCATCATCCAGCGGGGCATCCACTTCATCCAGCAGACAAAACGGGGCGGGATTGAGATGAAAGATCGAAAAAACGAGTGCAATGGCCGTCATGGCTTTTTCACCGCCTGACAACAGATGAATCGTGCTGTTTCGCTTGCCCGGCGGACAGGCCATGATACGGACACCGGCATCGAGCAGGTTATCACCCACCAGTTCCATATAGGCACGGCCACCGCCAAAAATCCGCGGAAACAGTCCTTCAAAATGTTCATTGACTTTGTCGAAGGTTTCCCGGAAACGCGCCCGTGTTTCACGGTCAATTTTAGCAATGGCCGTTTCAAGGGTTTCAAGGCCTGCCAGAAGATCTCCATGCTGCCGGTCAAGATACTGTTTGCGTTCATGACAGGCTGTATATTCATCAATGGCAACCAGATTGATGGCGCCAAGACGCTGGATACGCTGCTGAACCCTGGCAAGCCGTGCCTGATACTCTTCAGGAGAGTCGGTCTTTTCCGGCAACTCTGTCAGCAAATCTTCAAGACGAATACCGATTTCTCCGATCTGGGTCTGAATGGTTTCTGACCGAACCGCAAGTCCCTCACTTTCAAGACGCAATGATTCGAGCAAATTCCGGATCTTTCCAGCTTCTGCCTCCATTCGCTGACGTTTGGCTTCCTCATCACCCAGCTCAATGTTCAGGGCTTCAGTGGTGGCCCGGGCGGCATTCAGCTCTGATTCCACCTGCATTCTCTGATTCAGGATCGTTGCCAGTTCAGCCTGGAGGCTGTCCATCGGTGAAATCTGGGCAAACTCCTGCTGCAGATGCACCCGACGCTCTTCGCAGGTTTCACGCTGTTGCTGGGCACGGGCCAATTGCTGACGCAGAGATTCATGGCGTGACTCTGCCGTCTGCAGACGCAGTTCAATCTGATGAACTTCTTCCCGGGTCTGTTCTGCGCGGCTGCGCTCTTTAAGATCCACTTCACGCAGGGATTCACGTGAGTGCTGCAGGCTCTCGCGGGTGGTTTCATGTTCTTTACGGTGGCGCTCTGCCTGTTTGAGAACTTCTTTGGCAGTTGCCAGTTCATTCTGCAGTCCGGCAATCTGCTGAGTCAGCTGTTCACGTTCCCGCAGCAACCGTCCTGCTCGTGTCCTGAGTTCTGTCAGCCTTTCTGACTGAATTTTTTGCTGAGTTTTCTGACGAGCCGCTTCTGCCGTACACTCATTCAGCATACTCTGAGCAAGATCACGCTGCTTTTCCTGTTCTGCGAGCTGTGTCCGAAGGGTACTGATTGTGCTTTCGAGCCCACCCTGTTCAATCGCCAGTTGTTCAAGCTGTTCTGAAAGCGTCTGCAGTTCCTGCTCTCTTTGAAAAACACCGGCAGCCGGATTGTCCTCACGCAATACCCGCACCCATGAAGGCCCAAGCCATATTCCTTCACGGGTCACGACGGATTCATGCGGTGCGAGTGCCTGGCACATCGCCTCGGCTTCGGCCAGTGAATCCGCCACATACACACCTGCCAGCAGATCTGTCAGCGGCCATTCAGATTGAATGCAATCCAGCAGACGGCGCGGAGACCCACCCGCTTTGTCCCTGTCTTTCACTGACTGAGTTGAAAATCCACAAAAATTACCTTCCGGTAACACCGACAAAGGGGCTGTCAGATGGGATAGAGAGTCCACACACACCGCCTGCAGACTGCGGCCCAGCACTTTTTCAACCGCCTCTTCCCAGCCGGCATCGACCTTCAGTCCCTGTGCAAGACGGGGCTTCTCATCCAGCCCGCTTGTGGCCAGCCATTTTTTAAGAACCCCGTCACGCTGTCCGAGTGCAGTCTGTTGGAGTGCTTCAAGAGAGGCTTTTTGACCGTGGAACTGTTGCTGTTGTTTGCGAACCCGGTCCAATGCCGCACTCTGTTGCAGCTGTTGTTCACGGTTGGCTGCAATCTCAGCACGCAAAACATCGAGTGCGCTCTGGGCTTCTGTCACCCGTAAAGCGGCCGCCTGAGCAATGGGTTCTGCCTGATTGGCTTCTTCTTCCAGACGCACAATCTCAGCCTGACCGTCTTCTCCGCTCAATTGCGTCATGCGGACCATTGACTGGGAGAGACGTTGCTCCAGTTGACTGATACGCATCTGTTCAACACGGGCCGTTTCACTGGCCGCAGAAAAAGCCCTGTTGAAACCTTCCCACTGAACCTGCCATGCCTGTAGTGATTCCTCTGCACTAAGGCGCGCCAGACTGGCTGAGGCGGCTGCAGCCCGTGCCGTTTCCAGTGCCGGCTGCAGGCATTTCAACTCTTCAGCCACAGCACCCAGACTGTTATTCACTTCAGTGATATTTTGGCCGATCTGAGTCCATTCATTTTCTGCCTGATCATGGTCAGCACGCCATTGTCGTTCCCTCTCCCGTGTATGATGAATGTCCTGTTCAATACGGGTGATCTCATTGCCCGTCACATAAAAACGATGCTGAATTTCCTGAAACGCTTCACTGGCCAGCCGCTGATCTTCCCGTCTTTGATCCATGCCAAAGGCGATCTCAAGCAAATCAGCCTGTTTTGCCTCAAACCCCGTTTCCTGCTGCTGAATTTGCAATGCAATATTCACACGCTTGGCATCCAGATAACGCCATTGAATCGCAAGACTGGTGGCCCGCAATATGCGCTCTTCCTGTTTCAGGATCTTAAATTTGTTGGCTGCATCTGCCTGGCGTTTTAAAATTTCGAGCTGATGCTCAAGCTCATTGCGAACATCGTCCAGACGGGCCATGTTTTCACGGGTATGATGAATACGGTTTTCAGTTTCGCGTCTTCTTTCACGGTAACGGGAAATACCAGCCGCTTCTTCAAGATAATTCCGCATTTCCTCGGGCTTGGCTTCAATGACCCGGGAAATCATGTTTTGACCAATAATTGAGTAACTGCGCGGACCCAAGCCTGTTCCAAGGAAAATATCCACAATATCCCGTCGCCGGCAACGCGTCCCATTCAAAAACCAACTGGACTCGCTCTCACGGTTAATGACGCGGCGAATAGAAACTTCCGCATAATTGGCATATTCCCCCCCCAATACTGCCGTCCTGATTATCAAAAATCAGTTCTACCGAGGCCTGACCCACCGGTTTTCTGGCCGTAGACCCATTAAAAATCACATCGGTCAGGGATTCACCCCGCAGATGTCTGGCAGAGCTTTCGCCCATCACCCAGCACACCGCGTCAATAATATTGGATTTGCCACATCCATTGGGTCCCACAATCGCCACAAGGTGACCGGGAATGGGGACTGTAATTGGATCCACAAATGATTTAAATCCAGCCAACCTGATTTTCTTCAGCATCATGATATGATCACTGCTCTATAAGAAAGATCTGACGATTATAGCCTCAATCCTTCGGATCGATTAAGCTCTTTCTATGGACAAAAACATTCTGATTTTATTTTTGCTGGGAAGCGCCCTGACGGTCACTTCTGGTGCCTTATTTTTTGTTGTTCGCAGCCGGCGGCAATTCAAACAGGAACTGGCTGTCTTAACCGCTCGTTTTGAACAGCAAACAGCGGATCGCACCCATGCCGAGCTCAGCCGTCAAAGACTCGAAAAAGCCTTTCTGCAGGGTCAAAAATTACAGGCCATCGGGACCTTGGCTGGGGGGATAGCCCATGATTTTAATAACATTCTTTATGCCGTGATGGGGTATGTCGAAATGGCACGGGAAGACCTTGATCCTTTGACCCCCATCTATTCCAACCTTGGTAAAGTGCTGGATGCTGCCAAGCGCGGACAGGATCTGGTTTCCCGTATCCTCGCATTCAGTCGACGCCAACACCATAACCTGCACCCCATTGATCTTCAGGAATCCATCGAAGGCGCACTTGAACTGCTCCGGCCGACCATTCCAACCAGTGTCAGTATCCATCCCGAATTTAATGGCGGAAAATGCACCATCAATGGCAATCAAACGCAATTACACCAGGTTATGGTCAATCTGGTGACCAATGCCGTTGATGCCATGGAGGGTGAGGGCAATATCGCTGTCCGACTGGATACCATTCCGGCAAACAGCCCCCTCCTGCGGGAATTACCTCACCCGACTGCCCGTAATGGCTACTGCCGGCTGACCCTGAGCGATTCAGGACATGGCATCGATCCCTCAAACCTTGAACGGATTTTTGAACCTTTCTTTACCACTAAAGAAGTGGGTCGGGGAACCGGTTTAGGTCTTTCGACAGTCCACTCCATCGTCACCGAGCACAAAGGCGACATCATGGTCGAAAGCGTACCTGGACAAGGAACAACATTTACCCTACTTTTACCCCTACTGGATGAAAACGGAGAACAGGACCATGGCAAAAATCCTGCTGGTTGAGGATGATGACCTCGTTCGGGATATGCTTGCACAGGTAATGCAGCGCGCCTCTCATGAGGTTGAAAGCGCAGCCAATGGAGAGGAAGCCAGTGAACTTCTGAAAAAAATTGAACCAGATATAATGGTTACAGATATTATTATGCCCAGAAAAAGCGGCATCACGTTGATTTCTGAAGTTAAAAACCGACATCCCAATATGGAAATTATTGCCATCTCAGGCGGAGGACGCCTTGATCCAATGGGGTATCTCGATCTGTCTGAATCCCTTGGTGCTGCCGTTTCATTTGAAAAACCCATTGATAATGCAGCACTCCTTATGGCCATTGATCTGCTCACCCACGATAAACCTGCAACGACGAACTGAGAATCTCTGGAGAATCGCAATGAAATGGAATCCTGCCCAGTCACTCTCACTGATTATCCTCTGCCTGCCGGCAGTGGCTGCGACGGCCTCTCCTCAAAAATTCATTCTGGATCCCAGTCTTTCCAACGTACAGTGGCACATTGATCATTTTGGTTTTTCCAGTCCTTCTGGAAAATGGATGGTCAAAGGCGAACTACTTCTGGACAGAGACGATTTCAGCAAAAGCCATGTCACCGTCATCATACCCGTGGCCCATCTCATCACCGGTATTCCCGAACTGGATAAACAACTCAAAAGCGATCAGTTCTTCGACGTCCGTAAATTTCCAACGGCCACCTTTATCAGCAG
>Ga0206941_10055_pt1 | contig 27670 bp, 20 predicted proteins | sample Alteio_BWOrgHeat_9_FD_153251 | JGI IMG/M metagenome (GOLD analysis project Ga0206941, IMG submission 153251) | Enriched cells from forest soil in Barre Woods Harvard Forest LTER site, Petersham, Massachusetts, United States -... | ecosystem: Environmental > Terrestrial > Soil > Temperate forest >...
GACGCATGGTGTTCCGCAGGCTGGATGACGTGAGTAGCGGCCCCGAATCAGGAACCATCAAAGCGACTTTCGACCTGGAAGGCGATGACAAGAAGCCCTTTGCGCAGGAGACGCAGACTTACACCTTCAGCGGCGATCAGGATTCGCGCGTGATCGACTGCGAGTTCGTGATCAAAGCGGGAAACGAGCCCGTGAGTTTTGGCGATACGAAGGAAGGCACCTTCGCAATTCGCCTCGCCCCGGAGCTGGATGCCCCGGGAGGAACGATGGTGAATTCAGACGGCCGCGTGAGTGAGGCACAGGTATGGGGCAAGCGCGCCAACTGGGTGGATGTGGACGGCATCATCGACGGACACCCTCTGGGTGTTGTTGTCTTCGAAGCGCCTGACAGCTTCCGCCACCCTACCTACTGGCACGCGCGTGGGTATGGCCTGTTGGCCGCGAACCCATTCGGGTTGCAGTACTTCTACAACGATCCCAAACAGAACGGCGGCTACACCCTCCCGGCTGGACAGTCGGTCAAGTTTCATTATCGGGTACTGATCCACGAGGGCACATACAAGGACGCAAACGTCGCGGAAAAGTACAACGAATTTGTTGCACACAATCAACTGACGGCCATTCACCAGGCACATTAACCAGACGAAGGGAATCGGGACATGGATGACACGAGACGAGAGTTTCTGAAGACGAGTGCAATGGTGGCTGCCGGGGCTGCGGTTTCGACTGGCGTGAACGCCTTCGCAGCGGGCCGCGGAACCCTCGGCGCGAATGATCGCGTGCGGGTCGGGATTGTGGGTTTGCGCGGACGGGGGCAGAACCATATCACCGGATACGGGGCGCTGCCCAATGTCGAGATCGCAGCGCTGTGCGATATCGATGACCGCGTAATGAGCCAGCGCTTAGCCCAGGTGCGCAAATTGGGATGTCAACCCAAAACTTATGTCGACATTCGCAGGATGCTCGACGACCAGTCGATTGATGCAGTTTCAATCGCAACCCCGCATCATTGGCATGCGTTGATGGCCATTTGGGCGATGCAGGCTGGGAAGGACGTGTATGTCGAGAAGCCCTGCTCGCACAATTTGTGGGAAGGAAAACAGCTGATTCGGGCTGCGGCCAAGTACAACCGCATTGTCCAGCATGGAACCCAGTCACGATCGAATCCCGCGATGATTGAAGCAGTGGCGAAGATGCAGAAGGAAGCGATCCTGGGCGACATCTACCTGTCGCGGGGGCTGTGCTTCAAGTGGAGAGACACGATCGGCCACACGCCCGAGTCGCCAGCTCCGGCGGCTGTGGACTATGACCTGTGGACCGGACCGGCGCCGCTCAAGCCATTTACGCGAAACCACTTTCACTATAACTGGCACTGGTTCTGGGATTATGGCAACGGGGACCTGGGCAATCAGGGCATTCACCAACTCGACATCGCGCGCTGGGGCTTGGGTCCTGATTTCGGTCTTCCAAGTCGCATCTCAGCGGTGGGCGGAAAGGTGATGTTCGACGACGACCAGCAGACTCCCAACGTGCTGAACTGCGCATTTGAGTATCACCGACCGAATCGTAAGCCGGTCATCCTGGAATTTGAAGTGCGCCACTGGATGAGCAATCACGAGGCTGAGATCGGCGCAAGCCGTCGCGCCTCAACTCCATCTGGTGAAACGGCATCGGGCGGCCTCGGCCCCGCCGAAGGCAGCTATAACTCGGTAGGTAACCTGTTTTATGGTCCCAAGGGCTACCTTGCGATCGATAATGCGGCAGGGTATCGCACCTGGTTCGGAAAGGAACAGCAGCCCGGGCCGTCTGCACCCATGGGCAAGGAAGATCATTTTGAGAATTTCATCGCGTGCGTGCACAGCCGAAAAAAGGAAGACCTGAGGGCGCCGATCGAAGAAGGACACTATTCTGCGGGATTGGCACACTTGGCGAACGCGGCCTATCGGCTGGGGCGCACACTTAATTTCGATCCCGACACGCAGATGGTCAAGGATGACGACGAGGCAAACCTGCTGCTTCGTGAAGGAGATCGCAATTATCGAGCGCCTTTTGTAGTACCAGAGAACGTCTGAGGTGTTGACCGGCTGTTTCTAGGAAACTTCGCTAAATGCTCTGCAAAACGAGATGGTGTGCGGTTGCAGGTCTGATGCCGGCGGCTCCGCACACGGGTTGCGGCGGGTTTGGATGTCTGGGGCGGTCTTTCTGACCTTGTGGCCGGCGAGTCCCGCTCCCGGCAGCCTTGCCGTCTCCCTCCCGATGCGAAGAGGTGCTCGAAGCCGATTTAATCCTAAGATCCCACTCAAACTTTACCCACGCTTAATTTCCTCTCACGCTCAATTTCCTCTATAGTGCGTATACTCGAATCTGGAAGGAAGCGGGAAAACTTTCTCGCCGTTTTCCGAAATGCATGAAGACATCACACCAGCAGAACGGCAAGGTCGGCCTTCGGGAAATAGCCACAGCGGCGAAGGTAAGTGTTGCCACGGTTTCCCGCGTTTTGAATGGAAACAACAGGGTCGATCCCGCGATCCAGGCCGTGGTCCTCGAAGCGGCGGCGAAACTCGACGTCGACCTTTCCCAACGGAACAAGGCGAAGGCGCTGGCCTTTATTCTCAGCAACCGGCTGATGCTGCACCCCTTTCATTCCCGCGTTCTGAGCGGAGCGGAGACCTATTGCGCAACGCACGGCTGGGATATGGTCTTCCTCTCTTTCAATTACCCGCTGAATGTGGCCTGGGAGGAGCTTCATCTACCCAAAGTGGTGCAACGGCGGGATGTGATTCGAGCAGTCATTGTGGCGGGGACCAATTCCGCCGGTCTCATCGACCTGCTCGACCACAAGGGGATTCCCTATGTCGCCCTGGGAAACAATATCTTCAGCGAATCGAAACACCCGAAGGGCGACCTCATTTTTTCCGATGACACCGGTGGAGCAAAGGATATGACACGGTACCTCATCAGCCTTGGGCATCGCGACATCGCTTTTGTGGGCAATGCCCGGCTGCCGTGGTTTGCCCGGTGTTTCGCGGGATATCTCAGCGCCATGGAAGAAGCGGGGTTGCCGCCGCGGCAGAGCACTATCGACTCGGAAGATGATAGCGAGGTCGGATACCTCGGCACAAAATCACTTCTCGCGCGACGGGAGCCGATTACCGCGATCTTTGCGGGGAATGACTCCACCGCTCATGGCGTATACAAGGGACTGCGGGATTGCGGTCTCAGGATCCCCGATGACATCAGTGTGGCTGGTTGCGACGATACGGTCGGCGAGTGGCTGTATCCGGGGCTAAGTACGATTCGCGAATTTCCTGAGCACCTGGGCAAACAGATGGTGGAACTAATTTTGCAGCGAATCGCGAATCCTGCAATTGAGCCGCGCCATATCACTGTTCCGACGGAGTTGATCAAGAGAGATTCCTGCCGGCTGAACTCTCCAGCCGAGGAACGGGTTGGGAAGAAGACAGGGCACGTCGTCAATCTCTGACCGCAGCGTGTACTTACCTGTCCGGTACGATTTCGTTCCTGGTTAGATGAGAATTGCGGGCGTCGCTCGCATTTCGGGCCTTGCTATCCAATCGTGTCGGGGATTGGACCGATTCGTGTCCCATTGTCGCGTGCTGCCTTGTGTCCGCCGGATTACGGAGACAGGAATCCGAGTCGCCTGTATCGACAACCCAACTTAAGACGGATTACCGGCTCGAGCTCCTCGAAGAAATTTTCTCATAAAATAAGAAATTTTTCTTGACTTCGAAAACTTAGCAGAATAATCTTCGGTTCAACATCTCGATCCGTGGGGGCTTCTCCAGCCAGATGCTCATGGATCTCCAAAAACTGCTTCGAACAATTGATCTCCAATCCAGTTCAGAAAACCAAGGGGCTACGCTTATGAAAAGAGTTTGGAGCACGCTGACTAGCAAGCGAACCTGGTGGCCGGCTTTAGTACTTCCGTTGCTCCTGGCTTTCGCGACAGCTTCCTATGGCCAGGGACGGGCGGCCCTCTCAGGCAACGTTGTCGATTCGGAGGGTGCGCTGATTCCTTCCGCAACCGTCACCATAACCCTGACCAGCACCGGGGAGAAGACCCTTGTCAATACGAATGCGAGCGGGGCATATGTGTTCGCGTCATTGCCGGCAGCTAATTACTCGATCTCAGTAAGCGCGGCGGGATTCAAAACTGTGGAACAGCAGGGAATTGTGTTACAGGCCGACCAATCCGTCACGGTTAACCTGACGCTGCAACCCGGGTCACAATCGCAGTCCGTGGAGGTGAACGCCGATACGACGCCGGTGGACACGACAACGGGCACGCTCTCGCAGGTTATCGGGGAAAAAAGCGTGAGTGAGCTTCCGCTGAATGGCAGAAACGCCGCAGTGCTCACCGAGCAGGCCGCCGGCGTAGTGCTGGGCCCGGTAGATAATTCCGACCAGGGGGTTACGAAGACCTTTCCTTCCGCGGTTACGGTTTCAGTGAACGGCGCACGCTCTTCCGATACCAACTTCATGTTCGACGGCGGAAACAATATTGACGAATACACCAACGTCAACCAGCCATTTCCATTTCCTGACGCATTGCAGGAATTCAGTGTGCAAACCAGCAACTACAACGCAGAATACGGTCAGAATGCGGGCGGAGTGGTGAACATTGTCTCGAGGTCCGGCGGTGACCGGTTTCACGGCGACCTGTTCGAATATGTGCGCAACGGCATGTTCAATGCCGCTAACTTCTTTTCGAGCACGGTAGACCCGCTTAAACGAAACCAGTTCGGTGGAACCATCGGTGGCCCGGTTATGATTCCGCACCTCGCCCACAGCAAACATACCTTCTTTTTCGTGGGCTACCAGAAGACCATTATCCGAGACGAGCAGGGGGGCGTGAACTCGTTCATTCCCACGCAGGCTAATTTGAGCGGCGATTTTTCGGCGTTGCTGGACGCAACCAGTCCGGCGAACCCTTTGGGCAAGGCCGTTCAGATCATCAATCCTCATACACTGCAGCCGTATCCCAACAATTACATCGATCCGAGCTCGTTTGATCCTGCGGCGGTTGCACTGATGAAGGATCTGCCCAGTGTGGGCGGAAATGGGCTCGTCTTTTATAAGAATCCGCTGGCTGAGGATTTCAACGAAGTGATCGCTCGCGGCGACCAGGACTTGGGCGCGCGCGATCACCTGACTGCGCACTACTATCTGAACGGGTTTACCAATGCCGGGGTGCTCAATACGCTCAACCTGCTCACTTATGCCGCGGGATCACATATTCAGGTGCAGAGCGCGTTGGTATCTGAAACGCACACGTTTAACCCAAACCTGCTGAATTCGCTGGTGGGGAACTACTCGCGTGAGATATCGACTCGCGGCCCAGTTCCGAATGGTCCTAACATTACGGACTTCGGAGTGAATATTACGCAGCCCTCGATCAACGCCATCACCGGCGTCACCGCGACGGGCTTCTTTACGCTTGGAGCAACAGCCGGAGCATCGTTCCAGCGGAATAACTACACCTTCTCGGATGATCTGCATTGGGTGAAGGGGAACCATAACGTCGCATTCGGTGTGCACGCTGAGATAAGCAGGGTGGATCTAGACAACCAGTATAATCAGCCCGGTACGTTTTCATTCAACTCGAATACAACTAACTATGCACTGGCAAGCTTTTTGCTGGGCTATCTCTATATGTTCAACCAGGGTGCGGGACAGTATTTCAACGATCGCAACCAGTTCTACGGATTCTATGCACAGGATAGCTGGAAGTTGAACCGAAAACTTACTGTCAACTACGGACTGCGCTATGAACCGTTCAAGCCGTGGCAGGAGCTACACCATCGCGTCGAGCAATTCAGCCCATCGGCGTACGCAGCGGGACGGGTATCTTCCATTTATGTTAATGCCCCTGCGGGGATGCTGTTTCCGGGGGATGCGGGCGTTCCTGAGCAGGGAGTGCGTTCGAACTACAAGAACTTCATGCCGCGAGTTGGATTTGCTTATGATGCCAAGGGAGACGGCTCCCTCAGTATTCGCGGCGGCGGCGGCCTCTTCTATGACACGCGCCAGCCAGCGATTATGAACAGCATCCCTTCCGAGAACAGCCCCTTTTCGCTTTCGGTTACACTTACTGCTCCCCAAGGACCCTTCAGCAATCCTTACCAGGGCATCACCGATCCATTCCCGGCCCCGACCGTGGCGCCATCGAATTTTGTGTTCACGCCTCCCGTACAGGTCAACACGTTCGATCCGTCGGGTACGTTCCAGGTTCCTGTCATGTATGACTGGAATCTCACCGTGGAACAGAAGGTCGGCAAAACGGGCTCTGCCAGGATTGGGTATGTCGGAGCCCATGCGAGCCATTTGTTTGTCGATGATGATCTGAACCCGGCAAGCTACATCCCAGGCGGTTCCCTGGGACCCAACTTGCGCCGTTACTATCCGGGATATACCGATATCCTCGAAGCGAGCATGAGCGGCAATGAGGGCTATAATTCCCTGCAGGCGACCATTCAACGGAACATTTCCAGAACTTTAACGGCGACCGCGAATTACACTTATTCGAAGTCAATGGATACGTTGCCCTATCTAACCCTGAACACGACCCCTTCGTCGGGACCGGGCGCCCCCTATACGATCCCGCTCTATGAGCCCAACTATAAGTCGCTCGATATCGGCCCATCCGATTTCGATCGCAAACACGTGTTTTCTGGTTCCTATGTGTGGACGCTTCCAAAGGTGACGAATGGCAACCGCATTCTCCGAGCCGTCGTGAACAACTGGCAGACTTCAGGCATCATTCAGGTTCAGAGTGGTCAACCGCTCACCATCACGGCAGGATCAGACCGCAGCGGAACAGCCTTGTTGGCAGACCGCGCGCAGTGGAATGGCGTACAGCCGTACGGACTCGGCGCCTGCGGCGCGCGGGCTCCCTGTAAGGACTATCTCAATCCCGCGGAGTTTACGTTGCCGGCGCTCGGAACGTTCGGGAACGTAGTCAAGGGATCGTTTCGTGGACCGGGATACTTTGACGTGGATGCGGGAATGGTTCGTAGTTTCCCTATCTCTGAGTCGAAATCGTTCCAGTTTCGGGCGGAGTACTTCAATGTCTTCAACCGCAATAACTTGGGCAACCCGATTACCGCAGTGGGGTCTGGTGGCTTTGGCAGTATCACCAGCGCAATCTCGCCGCGAATTGCGCAGTTCTCAGGGAAGCTGATCTTTTGAAGATCCGAGTTGCGGCTTAAACTTCCGGGCCTCTCTACTATGTCAAGGCCCCTCACCAGTAACCAAAACAGGAGCGACAAAGGATATGGAGGAGTCAACTTCGATGGCGGTAGCCGAGGAAAATAAAAAGAGCTTCCAAGTCGGCGCCATGCACATAGAGATTTATGCCGATCGGGCGTCGATGGGGTTTGCAGCGGCGAGCGCGGCCGCCGATGTGATGAAGCAATTGGCAACAACGAGCGATCTAGTCACGGGCATCTTTGCCACAGGGGCTTCGCAGCTTGATACCCTGGATCCGCTCACCAGGATGCCGGGGTTGCCGTGGGAAAAGATTCGGGGTTTTCATCTGGACGAATATGTTGGTTTGCCGCTGGATCATATTGCATCGTTTCGAGGCTACCTGAGGAAGAACCTGACCAATAAAGTAACAATGAAGGAGTTTAACGAGATCGATGGGACCGCGCCAGATCCGAATGAGGTTTGCCGGGAGTATTCAGAGAAACTGCGAAGGTCGGATCCCCAGTTCTGCCTGCTCGGAATCGGAGAGAACGGGCACATAGCGTTCAACGATCCGGCGGTAGCCGATTTCAACGATCCTCTCGACGTGAAGGTCGTTGAGTTAGATGGAACATGCAAGCGACAGCAGGTGGCAGAGGGCTGGTTCGGCGGTCTCGACGAGGTTCCGAATCACGCGATCAGCCTGACGATTCCGACGCTGATGCGGGTCCCGCGGCTCATTGTCTCCGTGCCAGGAAGCCGCAAGGCTCAGGTGATGCGCCGGACTATCGAAGAGGCGATTTCGCCCGAGTGCCCGGCCACGATTCTACGAACGCATCCAGGGGTTACGGTATTTCTGGACGAGGAGTCTGCAGCAGAATTGGGGGCGCTGATTCTGTAAAGTCATCCTGTGGCGTCGACGGTCGGCCGGAGCCACGGGATCCCCTTCGTCGCCTTCCAATCGTCGCGAGAGAGCACTCCTTCCGGGAGATGGGCCGATGACACTGGGTTGAGTGCGGTTTCCCAGGCAAGTTTTCAGCGCACGCGATGAAACTGCTGTATAGGATCAGGCGTAATGATCAGTTCCCCGCATCGATCTGAGCCGCTTGGAGCGCCTTCTTCGCAGTCAGCGGCGATGGGTCGGACGCGCTGGTGGATTGTGTGGACGGTTTTCTTCTCGACGGTGATCAACTACATCAGCCGTCAGACGTTTTCCGTGTTGTCTCCTGTCATCGCAGCGCAGTTCCATTTTTCGCATACAGATCTTGCCAAGGTGATCGGCGCATTTCAATTGTCGTATGGGCTCACGTGGCTGGCAGGCGGCATCTTTCTCGACGCTGTGGGAACCCGGATTGGTTTGGCTGTCGCGGTGGTGTGGTGGTCGCTGGTCAACATGGCGATGGGCTTCGTCAGCTCCGTATCGGGCTTCATCGCATTTCGATTCATGCTGGGAATCGGCGAAGGACTGAACTGGCCAGGGGCCAGCAAAACCGTCGCGGAATGGTTTCCGAAGCAGGAGAGAAGCGTGGCTGTGGCTATCTTCGACAGCGGCTCCAGCATAGGAGGAGCGCTGGCAGCGCTGGTGATTCCCCTCATTGCCCTTGCGTTTGGATGGCGGTGGTCGTTTGTTGCATCCGGTCTTCTCGGCTTCGTTTGGCTGGCAGCGTGGCTGCGCGTTTATCATCCGTTGGAACGTCATCCTCGCGTGACGCCCGAGGAGGTGGCCTTTATTCGCGCGGGCCAAGAGGCGCCGCGGACATTGAGAGAGAAGCACCTGCGGCGATGGCTGCTTCTGGCACGCGATCGGAATGTGTGGGGTATCGTGTTGGGCCGTTCTCTTACGGATCCGATCTGGTGGTTTTACGTCTTCTGGCTGCCGCAGTATCTAAGCGACGTGAGGGGATTCAATCTGAAGCAGATCGCTCTGTTCGCGTGGATGCCCTTCGTTGCCGCCGACCTGGGGAATTTTACTGGCGGGTTCATGTCGGGTTTCTGCATACGAAAGGGCATGTCCACACTGTGGGCCAGGATCGCGGTCTGCATAGTCAGTTGCCTTCCGATTCTTGCAGGTATTCCGGCAGCCCGAACGCATAACGCTTATGTGGCGCTTGCCTTGATCTGCGTGGCCCTGTGGGGATACGCCAGTTGGTCTACGATGGGGCTTACTCTCCCGTCAGACTTATTTCCCCAGGACGTGGTGGCAACGGTTACAGGCATGAGCGGATTTGCCGCGGGTCTTGCCGGGGTGGCGTTTACTTATGTCGTGGGCATTACAGTCGACCGCTTCTCCTATGTACCTGCTTTCTGGGTGGCGGCGCTCATGCCGCTTGCAGCGACGACCAGCCTGCTCCTGTTCGTCCGACCGCCAGACTATTCAAGGCGCGAAAACGGTGTGTCCGATTGAGCTTCGATCGAATGGAGGAGGGACAGATTGAAAGCCGAGTATTCGACCCCCTCTCTTTTTAAAAGAATCTGGCCGGCCCAAGACCGCCCGGCCCGGAACAGCCGATTCCTCTACCGGCTGTGCAGATTTCAGCGCCAGAGCAGGGGCACCCGTATCAATGAGCCGAGCGGTAGAATGGCTCCATCGCACGGTGGTTCGGCAGCTTTGTCGATGCAGTTTTGGACTGACCCCAACTCAGACACTCGCAATTGGCACACTATGCGGAAAGGGACTGCGAGTGGCGAAGAAGCGAGCTGTGGGATGATAACTGAAGGCGTTCCAATTCGGGAGACTCGACATTAAGGCCTTCCACCCAAAGGCAACGACAAGCGGCGGTGATACCAAACGAGTTGCGGTTACGGGACCTTTGATTTTTGGTGTTCTGACGGTTCCGTCGAAAACTGTGGGCTCCGGTGCAGGCTGAATGCCCTCGCCGTGGCCATGCCGCGCCGCAAGCCCATGCTGGACACCCGTGAGCCCTCTCGGGACGCGCCCCATGAAGATTGTCGTTCCAGACGGCCCTTAGCGACGAAGCTTTCTGGGAGCTGGCTACGTTGCAATTGCCACCGCTGCATTTCTGGACTGGCAGCAAACGCGCAACAGCGCGACAACACGCGCAAACCCGGAAAGGATCATTCCGCGAGTGACCCGGACCGGCGCACGTATAGGATTTTGGGTATTTCAGCGGACACACCTTGATGTTGCGGAAGAAAACTTCGGCGCCTTGGGACTGGAAGAGGATTATGCCGCTGGCCGGAAAGGCGTCGATTCCTTCGTTGGCCAATTTGCCGTTCACGTACTGCCACACGTGCCCGCCTCGGTTCACAAGTTCGACAACATTCCACTCCCCGTGCGGCGTTTCCAGTTCATTGGTCGGGTCGCGAAAGGCGGTCACATTTTTGAATTCGCCCTTGTTGAAGCGGTCGATCTTGGACACTTTTCCTTCGGGTCCGGTGACGCGCTCGCCGGCCTTTCCGTCTGGGCCAATAGGAGTCAGCGCTGCGCCATCTGTCATCCAGAAATCGCCGGTGTAGCCTTCGTTTATCTGAAACTCGATCGAGCGCGGCCAAACTTTATTGAGACCCTGAATGTTGTAGAGAATGCCGCTGTCGCGGGCCTGGCCCTGCCGCGGAACAAATGTTCCCTCGCCCCATTTGAATTCGGCGCGCAGATAGTAATTCTTGTACTCATGTTTAGTGATGAAGTAACCGAATTCGGTTCCCGACACATGCACGACGCCATTTTCCACCGTGAAGACATGGTTGTGATCAGAGTTCAGGCCAACACTGTGCAGGAATGCATCGAACTGATCCAGATCCTTTGCCAGTCCGATGCGCCGGCGGCCTGGTGGGAAACATCGGGCACAAAAGGCCGTTCGGCCGGGAAGCGCAGCCTCATGCCATGGTCCTACCGGGTCACCGTCGAAAACATTGGCCCTTGGCCAATCAAAGACTTTCACCAAGCTGGCATCAAATGATATGAGCTCGAGACGGAGCCGAAGCCGATCATTCTTAGGAGACGAACGTCAACGCGCTGCCCCGCGCATCGTGCGGAATACATTCGCATCACTCTCATCCTAAACAATATCCGTGACGGATGCGGGAGCGGACAGACACAGAAGCAGTTACGAGAACCGGGGGATATTTAAGCGCTCACAGAAAATCAATTTACTTCTGTTTAGCATAGCCCTCATCAGTTGGGATAATCGGGGCTCGGATGTCGCTGGAGATCGGCCGCAGATACGATTGCCCTGAATATTTTTTATGTGGGACAGTCTTCGTATGCCCGGGATAGAGTGGGATCGTTTGACACTGGGAATGCCCATAGGCTGGCAATAAAAAAACGCTTGAACCGAGCAGAGGCATTCCAGGTTGTTCGTAAGAGTTTCAGAGACATATAAGCGCTTATCTATCGAGAAAACAAGAAAACAACCGCACCATTTTCTTTCCAGCCGGGATGTGATTGTTCTCTCAAGCTTGAACCCATTGAGCTTGCCCTCGGAATGCGTACTCCTTAACGGGCTAGTTTTTAGGGATATTTATCTATCCCCGTCGTAGTCGTGGCGGTGGGAATGTGGGAATCGGCTTCATCGATTTCCAAGGTTTGTGGGAAGGTCGGAAAACAGTACCATCGTTTTCCGGGCTTTCCATAAACCGTCATTTCCACGGCCTGCTTCGATCACTTCGAACGCTCAGGCGGCGATCTTCACCGTCGCTTCCATCCAGTTTTGCTCGAACTCGATAGGGCTGACATATTTCAGCGTCGAGTGCATTCGTGTTCGGTTATACCAAAGCAGCCAAGAGATAGTTTCGTCCTTGGCTTCTCGGATGGTTCGAAAACGCTGACCGTGCAGTCGTTCCACCTTCAACGAACTAAACAACGTCTCCGAGCAGGCGTTGTCCCAACAGTTGCCTTTACGGCTCATCGATGGCGTAATGCCATGCTCTTTGAGTACCTCACTGAAGTCGTCGCTGGCGTGTTGGCTGCCGCGATCGCTGTGGAAGATCAGCCCTACCTTCTTACCTGGATTGCGCTGGAACCAGGCCATCTCCAGAGCATCGATCACCAGGTTACGCTGCATATCCGGCCGCATCGACCAGCCCACCACTTTGCGGCTGAACAGATCGATCACGACCGCGAGGAACAGCCAGCCTTCCTCGGTCGCAATATAAGTCAGGTCGCCAACCCACGCCTTGTTGGGCGCGGCCACGGTGAACTTACGATCAAGCACATTGGGCGCAATCGGCAAGTCGTGCCGGCTGTCGGTGGTCATTACGCGGAAACGTCGCTTGCCACGAGCGCGAATGCCGTGTGTCTGCATCAGCCGCTGGACCCGCTGCTTACCCACCCGAATGCCGCGCTTGACCAACTCCCGCCAGATCCGCGGCCAGCCGTAGGCTCCACGATTCTCTGCATAGACGGCGCTAATGTGAACCAACAATGCTTCGTCGCTGAGGTGGCGGCGCTGGGCAATATCCATCCCACGTGCCAAGTGTTCATGGTAGCCAGAGACGCTCACAAGCAGCACCCTGCACTGCACTCAGATCGGCCAGACCAGCTTGTGGCGTTGAATAAAGGCGTACTTCATTTCTGGCACTTCGCGAAGAACGCCGTCGCTTTTCCCAAGATGTCACGCTCCATCGTCACACGCGCCAGCTCCGCACGCAGACGGCTGTTCTCCATCTGCTCGGCGCTCACCACAGGCTTGCTGCTGGCGCCCTTCAAGGTTCCAGCTCGATGCTTCCTAACCCAGTTGCCCAAGGTCTGCTCGACCACGCCAAGACTGCGTGCAGCCGCTGCCTGGCTCTGACCCGACTCAACAAGCCGCGCCGCCTCTTGCTTGAACTCAAGCGTGTAACGTCCCCGCGTTGGCTTTGTCATTTTTCGCTTCTCCTCGCATTAGAACAGCTTTGCTAAGGAGTCCGTTTTGCGGGGGCAAGGTCACATGCAAGCAACAACCGAAACTTCAGGAGCCATCCATGAACAGACTTGCGACACGATTGCGCATCTGTGCGTGCGCCCGTCATAACGAATTGGCCCATCAGGCCATGAAAATGGAGAAGCTTTCCAACCGCACCATCGCAAGGCTCATCGCCACGTTTATCTTCTCGTGCGCTGTGGTAACTGCTGTTGCGCAGGTAAATGGATTGGGAGCAAGGCCCTATCTTGGCTGGAGCACCTACAGCGAGCAGACCATCGTACCCTCCAGTTCGGTAATGAATGAGCAAAACATCCTGGCGCAGTCCGACGCGATGCGCTCCTCCGGCCTCGAAGCTCATGGCTTTCGTTATATCAACCTGGATGCAGGTTGGAGCGGCGACAGTGATCAATATGGTCGAACGCTCTGGAACGCGACTGCATTCCCGCATTTTCTAGATATGATTCAGCATATTCATGCCAACGGTCAAAAGGTCGGGATCTATCTTCTGCCTGGATTTGGGCACGTCCGTTTATACCTCCAATCTGCCGATCTTCGGCACCCAATACCACGCACAGGACATCGTGGCTCAGCCGCTCAATTACGGTCAGGGTTTCGGCTATGGCTACAAGATCGATTTCACCAAGCCCGGGGCCCAGGAATACATCAACTCTATCGTCAGCTTCTGGGCATCGATTTCATCAAGCTCGACGGGGTAACTCCCGGCTCCTATAACGATAATCTCAACATCAACAACATTCCCGATGTGCAGGCTTATTCCAAACCCATTGCTCTGAGCGGCCGTCCGATCTGGCTTACGATCTCATGGGCCCTCGATGAGGACTACCTCAGCGAATGGCAGCAGAACGCGAATGCGCGTCGTATCGAAGGTGACGTGGAGTGCGAGGGAGACTGCCCCAACCTGACTGAATGGCAGCGGGTGCTGGTTCGTTTTTACGATCTGATCGGGAAGGAGAGCGCCTCGGGTCCCGCTGTGGGCTGGAACGATCTCGATTCGCTCGAAGTAGGGAATGGCGCCACTGACGGCATCACGAATACCGAGCAACAGACCGCGATGACACTCTGGGCAATGGCCAACGCGCCGCTTTATCTTGGCGGCGACCTAACGAACCTGACCACCCTCGGCAAGCAGCTACTCAGCAACGACGAAGTGCTGGCGGTGGACCAATCTGGACATCCGGCCAAGCAGGTTACGGGAGGCTTCACATCCGTGTGGGTCTCAAACCTCGGAAACGGCTACTATTACGTCGCAATCTTCAACCTCAACGCCTTTCCCACTAGCGTAACTGTCGACTGGAAAGATCTCGGGTTTCTCAACGCCGCCTCGATGAGAGACCTCTGGAATCATGCCGAACTCGGACCATCTTTTCAGTCGTTCTCCAGCTTGCTGCAGGGGCACGCAACTCGCCTGTTCAAGGTCAAGGCTGTCGGTAAGGTATCTGCACCTCCGTCGCAAGTCTACGGAGCAGAGACAGCGACACTGTATGGAGGAGCACAGCTCTCTTCATGCTCCACATGCGCGAGCGGCAACAAGCTGACATATCTTGGTATTGGCGCGGCCAATTATGCCGTCTTCAACGTGAGCGTGCCCAAAGCCGGGGTGTACAGGATGGAAGTCGATTCCATGACTCTCGGCACCCGCTCCTTCATCATCAATGTCAACGACGGTCCGGACATCACGCTGAACCTGAGCGGCGGAAGCGGGAACCTCCCCTTCCCGACTACCATTCCGGTTCGTCTAAACGCCGGCACGAACAGCATCCAGTTCGGCAACCCGGCAAGTTATCCTCCGGACATGGACCGCATCATCATCAGCGGAGACGGCAACGAACCGTACCCGGGGTTTACCGTTTATGAGGCCGAGAATGCGACGCTGAGCGGCGCGGCCGCGGCATCGGCGGGCTTTTGCGGAAAGTGCTCGGGCCTCGCTTCGGTGGGCAACCTGGGCGGCAACGCGCAAAGCACCGTCACCTTCGACAACGTGAATGTGCCTGTTGCGGGCACTTACCAGATGGAGATCGATTACATGACCCAGGGCCAACGATCGTTCTTCATTTCGGTCAATGGGAATACCGCGCAGGAAGTCGCCTTGAATGGCTACAGCTTCGGTACGCCAACCAGTACCGTGATTCAGGTACCCTTGCACGCGGGATCCAACCAGGTTGAATTCAGCAATCCCACGAATTATGCTCCCAACCTGGACTCCTTCATTATTTCGCCGCCGACAAACTGAAGCCGCTGTCAGCCACAGCATGAGAAAGGGAAATCGGCACCGGACTCCCATCCCTCCAATTAAGGGAGGGATGGGGATTCAGCCAGCCGGCACTTCCCGTTGCGAAGGGACGCACCTCCCAGGCCAGGTGTGATGAAGTTGCTTCTATCGGAGGAGCAGGGAAGTGCTAAAACTGTAGGTGCCAGTGAAGAAGACAGTCTCGGCGACCAATTCCAGCGGCACGCTGGTAAAGGATAGCGTGGCGGATCGTCTGCGCGCCGAGATTGCCAGCGGCGCGTTACGCCCGGGGGTGCGTATCGTTGAAGGATTCTGGGCAAGGAAATTCGGCGTAGCTCAGGCTTCCATCCGGGAGGCAATCAACCTTCTCGCAAGTGAGGGGTTCGTAACCAAAGCTTCAGGCCGTAGCGCCCGGGTGGTTAGCCTGACAGAACAGGACGTGCTCCAAATCTACGAAATCCGCGGCGCTCTGGAGGGTCTGGCGGCGCGTCTGCTGGCTTCCCGGAGCGAAGACATTCAACAGCTGGAGGAGGCCCTGGAAAAGATGCGAAGAGCGTGGAAGCAGGGACGTGCCGGGGAACTGATCGATGCCGACCTCCGATTCCATCTCGAACTCTGCCGCCTCTCGAATAATTCTTACCTCTTCGAGCATGCTCGCCGTGTTTTGTTGCCGCTTTTCGCATTTGTGCGCATCCGGGTGCTGTCGAGCGGTCAGAACACCACGGTCTGGGCAAAGGATTTTGAAGCTCATCAGAGGATTGTTGACCTGGTGAAGGATGGGCAGGGAACCGTCGCAGAGACCTATGTCCAACGCATGATGGAGCGCTTCGCTCTCACGGCTTACGATAACTGGGAGAAGAAGCCCACGGCGCCGGCTCACGTGCAGCGGCAACGCGGATCAGGCGGAAAGCGAAACGCCAAGTGAGAAGTGATCAGCGAACGCGCGCCGATTCCGTCCACCCTAACGTCTATATCCAAGCTCAGCGCCGCCGCTGATCGGCACAATGCATCCCGTCATGAAGCGCACTCGATGCGAAAGAAGGAACACAGCCACATCCGCCACGACATCGCCGCGAGGGCATGGCCCTAGAAGATGAATATCATCCAGATACTCACGCATTTCAGAAGGGTGGGTTTGTTCCGCGCACCACCGTTCGAGCGTCGGCGTCCAGACACCAGCCGGACAAATTGCGATCACGCGGATTGAGAAGGGCGCGTAGTCCGCGGCCATCGCTTTCGTCGGCGAAATCATTGCCCCCTTGCTCGCGACGTAAGCTGCGTGGTTCGTTTGACCGATAAGGCCCACCCATGCTGGCCGTATTCAAAATCGAGCCTTTTGACGCTGCGAGTGACGGAAAGGCAAACCGGGTCGTCCAATAGACCGATTTCACATTGACACGTTGGAGAAGATCCCATTCGGCTTCGCGGCTGGTCCACAACCCTTACCTTTGCAGCCCAGACAGGCACGCCATTTTCGGTATCGCCCGACATTAGTACGGCCGCGGAAGGCAGCGCGCGAGCAATCAAGACACGTGATCCCTTTGCTCCCAGCGGAGTCGCGGACACCGCGAACAATCCTGGGGTGACCTGTGCAACCTAGCGGGAGTTTCCCACGATAACGGGATGGTTCGGGTGTAAATTCCTGTCCAGCCTGGAGATAGCGATGGCCATAATGTATATACTGAAATACATCAGGAAGTCTTTACGTTTACTATCTGTATTCATTCCGTATTGTTTGATTACGTGCTAAGTTATACGCATAGTATATACGTAATATATGGCTTCTCTCCAGGCCTATCAGTCGCACGGGATTCGCTATTACCGCATCGTCGAGTCTTTTCGTAAAGACGGCAAGCCGGCGATTCGCGTGCTAGCCCATCTGGGACGGGTCGATGATATTCTCCACTGCCATCTGCAGAACAACAAGCAGGCAGCGATGAAAATCTCCTCGGTGTCTGCCGGTGCGGTAACGGCGCTGCTTCACCTAGCCCAGGAACTGGATGTCGCAGGGCGGATCGATCGCGCCATTGCTGCAGAGGGCGAGGTGCAAGTCCGCGACGGCTTGACCGTTGGGCAGTCACTGCTGGTGGCTATGATTGCTCGCGCCTGTGCACCGCGCAGCAAGCGTGCCTTTGGGGATTGGGCCAAGACCACCTATCTGCCCGAGTTGATCCATTTCTCCGCCTCTGATCTGACCAGCCAACACTTCTGGGATCAGATGAACACCCTGCCGGTGGAGCAGTTAGCGGGCATCGAACAAGAGCTGGTGCGCCAAGTGGTTGCCGTGGAGCAACTGCACCTGCAGGCTCTGGCTTACGATACAACCAACTTTTATACCCACATTGCGAGTACCAACCTGCGTACGGAACTGCCTCAGCGCGGACACAATAAGCAGGGCCGCCATGACTTGCGGCAAATGGGCCTGGCCCTGGTAGTCGATCAACGGACACAACTGCCCCTGGCCCATGCTTTATACCAAGGTGCACGCTCGGACATGCGCACCTTTGCCGAGTTCCTCAAGCCGCTCCGGCAGCGACTGCGCGATTTGATCCGTGAACCAAATCAATTCACTCTGGTCTTCGATGCCGGAGCCTCATCCAAACAGAACCTGGAATGCACGGAGGATTACGTCATCGCGGTACGTCCTTCCCATCATCGCGCTTTAATTTCCCAAGTCTCCGAAGAGCTTGTCGAAGTCCCTTTATCCAACGGTGCTGTTGTCCGCGCCTGGCGTGGACAACGCATCATCGCGGGAAAGCAACGCGAGGTAGTGGTGGTTTTCAGCCCACAACTCCATGATGGGCAATTGCGAGGATTACACCAGTCCCTGCAACGCAGTGATCGCGAGTTGGAACAGATCAAGCCCCATTCGCGCCTAAGTGTGGAGGCAGTCAAACGCAAGCTGGAGAAAATCTGCGCTCCCCAATATCTCCGTTCCTTGCTGGGCTACAAGATCGATACCGACCAGCAAGGAGCCACGCAGGTCTGTTTGTGGTGCGACTGGCAAGAGTATCAGCGTCTGGCCACTCATTATTTCGGACTTCGCGTTCTGATCACAGATCGGGCGGAATGGAGCACCGCGCAGATCCTCGAAGCCTATCGCGGGCAGGCCAAAGCAGAAGCCGCGTTTCGCGATCTGAAAGATCCTTACATGCTTTCTACCCGACCGCAGTTTCACTGGACCGATCAGAAGCTCCACGTGCACGCCTTTATCTGCGTTACCGCTTATCTGCTACTAACCCTGCTGCACTGGCGCGCGACCAGCAAGGCTGCCTTTCAAGGCAGTTCCCGCCGCCTCCTGGCAGAGCTGGCGACGATACGCTACTGCCGCTTAATCGAATCCACCGGCCGCAGAGGAAGACCCAGGGTGCGCATGCAGATCGAGGAAATGGATCCAACACTCACCAAGTTGGCCGAAGCTCTCAACGCCGTACCTGCTTCCACTTAAGGCTCCGTGGTATATACACCACACCGAAACTATCCCTTTTGTCTTCTGCTACATGAAACCATTTTCTCTCAAGCCGTGGGAAACTCCCGCTAGACAAGAACAAAAGAACATTGGTATAACCCCTGCGCATTTGCCAATCCAATTCCCGGGAATGCGATCGCACCCGTCGGCACCCCCGCAGGGACGCCTGGATATCAGTTTTGTGGACCCGTAACGGAGTCGGCATCGGCGATTGCCTTGCTCGGCGGCAGATCGAATACCGCCTACGGCCCCGGCTACTACAGCGTCAACATGTCGCTCTTCAAGAGCTTCACCACATTTCGCGAACAGAGCCTGCAATTTCGCGTGGATGCGTTCAACCTTCTCGACCACCCCACGCTCAACAACCCCAACAATAATGGAAACAGTTCGAACAGTTCGAACGGTGGCCAGATCTACGGACCGAACTTCTTCCAGAACAACACGCCGGATGCCCGCTTTCTCCAGGTTTCTGCGAAGTACTCCTTCTAGCATGGCAACCATCGCGACAGGGCGGATAACAAGGAATCCGTCCTGTCTCGCCCGGTTGCGTTTAACATTAGGACTACATTGACCTCGTCTGTCTGCCACTCAGTTGGGGAATAGAATGAAAGAGGATCAGATGAAGCCCCGCTATAAGGTTTCGCGATTGTTCATGCTGACCGGAGCGCTCGTTGTACTGGCCGGGGCGTATGGACATGCTGAAGTTACATCCCGAAGTCACGGTGCTGAGGTTACGCTGCAAAACCAGTTAGTCACTGTTGAGTACCACACGCAGACTGGCAAAATGGACGTCGTCTGGCAGGATGGACACAAATTGCTCAACTTGGAGAGCGGCGCGGAATTGGCGAATAGGCAGCGCCTGGCAACTTCTGCTTATTCAATCCATAGTCTGGAAAATACCCCGGATTCCGGCAAGAGTTCCTCTTCGCACGAATACACGATCCGAAATACATCCCCAGGTAAGCCGGATTTATTGCAGCGCGTCTGGCTTTACGATGATATGCCTTGGATTGCGATCGAGGCAGAACTTGCCCCTCAGGCGAGCGCAATTGGGACCAGGCATTTCGATGCCGTGATGCTAAAGGGCGGAAATCCGGTTCAGATGACACCCGACGCCGCCCTGAGGGTGCTTCATGTGCCCTTTGACAACGATATGTGGTTTCGCTATAAGAGTGAACCAGTCGCCGGCCTGAAAGCAGACGAGACATATTCGAGCGAAGAAGTAACGTGTATTTATGACAATGTCAGCCGCGAAGCCATCGTAATTGGATCCATCACCCACAACATCTGGAAGACGGCCATCGATGTGCGCGCTGCCGGTGGGGCTATCAACGATCTTGACGTCTATGGAGGGATTTCGTCGCCTACTGGCGTCCGAACAGATACACACGACACTGTGCCGCATGGCTTGGTCCGCGGTGGTAAGGTGATCTCACCGCGCATCTTCATCGGCTCCTTCGCGGATTGGCGTGATGGCCTCGAAACCTATGGCAAGGTAAATGCCGCATTGCATCCACCACTTGTCTGGCCGGCCGGTGTTCCCATGGGATGGAATAGTTGGGCTGCCTATGCAGGAAAGATCAATGATCATCGCTACCTGGGAGCGGCCGCATTTGTGCGGGATGCGCTTATCCCCCAGGGTTTCGGCCGGGACAACGTTGTCTATATCAATCTCGACGCCTTCTGGTCGAATCTTGATGCCGTCCAACTGACCGCCGCGGTAGCTAGCATCAAGTCAATGCATGGAGCGGACGGCACACGCTTCGAACCAGGAATCTATTGGACGCCGTTTGCCTATTGGTCTGATGATGTGGATGTATGGGTCGAAGGCACGGGAATGAAGTATCGTTACCGCGACATCCTTCTCAAGGCGCCGGATGGTTCATTACTCCCGAAAGTTGACGGCGGCCGCGCGATTGATCCGTCCCACCCCGGAACGAAAGAGCGCACCCGTTACTTTCTGAAGCAATTTCAGCAGATGGGATTTCATTATCTAAAGCTGGACTTCCTGTCTCATGGATCTCTCGAAGGTTCACACTATGATCCTGCCATCCAGACCGGAATCCAGGCATACAGCGTGGGAATGCAGCAGATCGTCGATGAGACCGCGAATCGTATGTTCCTCAGTCTTTCCATTGCGCCGCTCTTTCCTTCCGGATACGGCCACGCGCGCCGAATCTCGTGTGATACCAAGGGGCATATCAGCGGAAGTGACCAAAGCACGGAATACATGCTGAATTCCCTGACGTATGGATGGTGGACCAGCAAGAATCTATATATTACCGATCCCGATCATGTCGTCCTTGGAGAGAATGCCGATCAGGGTGCCAGAACCGTGACCGAAGGCAGGAGCCGGCTGTTGTCTGCAATCATCAGCGGCGGCATGATCCTCGACAGCAGCAGGCTCGCGGATGATCCTCAAGGCCAGGAACTCGCCCGCGCCGTCTACGACAATCGCAATCTCTTTGCAGTGGGGAGCGAGGGTCGCGCATTTCACCCGGTCGAGGGCGATACGGGTGACAAGGCCGCGGCAGCCTTCACCCGGAGAGCCGCGGATGGAGTGTACCTGGCCGTCTTCAACTACGACGAGAAACAGCCACGAACCATCAGCGTGCCGCTTTCCCGCATCGATCAGCAATTAGCGGCGGCACCCTCGATTGCCGTCACTGACGTTGCAACCAGAGAGGCGCTTGCGCCCGCGCGGGGCGCAGTGACGGTCGAGTTATCGCCGGCCGAGTCGAAACTCCTCAAGCTTTCCCAGCAACCTTAGTTAGTCATAGACACCCGAAGGAGACCCGTGCCTGCAACCAGACGTCGATTTCTCCAAGGAGCGTTGGCGGCCGGCGTGTTTTCGCGTCTTTCGCCCGCGCAACCTCTGGCGGACCACGCCGCCCGCGAAGAACTCTGGTACAACAAGCCGGCAGAACGATGGCTGGAAGCGCTGCCGGTCGGGAATGGCCGTCTCGGCGCCATGATCTTTGGTGGTGTGCAAATCGAGCGCATCGCATTGTCGGAGTCGACCGCCTGGTCGGGAGCTCCGGCGCAAGACGAGGTCAATCCGGACGCGCTAACGCACCTGAACGAGATTCGACAACTGTTCTTTTCCGGTAAGTATGACGAGGCGCAGAACCTTTGCGGCAAGTATCTTCCCGGTCATTCCAAAAACTTCGGAACGAACCTTCCCCTCCCGGAGTTGCAACTCGACTTCGGCAATCTGGCCGATACGAGCGAGTACCGGCGTTGGCTTCGCCTGGAAGAAGCAATTGCGCGCGTTACGTTTCGTAGGGGCGCCGCATTGTTCACCCGCGAGATTATCGCTTCGCACGCCGACCGTGTCCTCGCAATTCGTCTGACATGCAGTTCGCCCGGCAAGATCCGGTTCCGGATGAATTTCAGTAAGGGTATCCTGCCCTCGTCCGTAAAAACCGGCGACGACAACACGCTTGTGCTTGATGGACAAGTCTGGGAAAAGATGCACAGCACCGATCATGACGGTGTGGCTCTGCAGATTCGCGCCCGAATTCTCGCCGAAGCAGGAAGAGTCACTGCGGAAGCTCAAGCCATCAAGGTGGATGCCGCGAACAATGTAACCGTGCTGCTGGCCATTGGAACCAATTTCGCGGGAGCCGATCCGGAAACGGTGTGCCAACAGACCCTGAATCGTATCGCGGATAGAGAGTTCGCACAGTTGCGAAAAGATCACTTAGCGGACTATCAACCGCTGTATCATCGTACGGCAATCGATCTTGGCGAGAGCCGGCCCGCCACGCGGCAGCAGCCTACCGATATAAGACGCAAAGCCCTCGAAGCCGGAACGGAAGATCCGGAACTCCTGGCCCTCTTCTTCAACTATGGCCGATACCTCATGATTTCAGGGTCCCGCGCGGACTCGCCGCTCCCGCTCGCCCTGCAGGGCATCTGGAATGATGGCTTGGCCAGCAGCATGGGGTGGACGGACGACTTTCATCTCGATATCAACACCCAGCAGAATTACTGGCCGGCCGAGGTGTGCAATCTCGCGGAGTCACAGATTCCACTATTTCATTTGATTGAACTCCTGTGTGAGAGAGGCCGTACGACGGCAAAAGAAATGTATGGAGCGGCTGGCTGGGTTACACACACGGTAACCAATCCATGGGGGTTCACGGCCCCAGAGAGCCCCGGCTGGGGAATCTTCGTCACTGCCGGCATCTGGATTGCATTGCAGATGTGGGATCACTGGACCTTCAACCGCAACGTCGAATTCCTGCGCAGGACTGCCTATCCGGTGCTGCGCGAGGCCGCGGAGTTTTTTCTGTCGTATATGGTTGCGGAGCCGACCCGCGGGTGGGTCATTACCGGTCCATCGGACTCTCCCGAGAACTGGTACATTACTCCCTCAGGCGGCCGCGCGTCGGAGTCGATGGGCAACACCGTCGATCGTGTTTTTGTGTTTGCGCTGTATACGATGTGCATCGAGGCGTCCAAGACCCTCGCCATTGATCCCGAGTTTCGCCAGCGACTCGAGAACACCCGGGCGAAACTGCCGCCCTTCCAGATTGGCAGGCACGGTCAGTTGCAGGAATGGCTCGAAGACTTTGAGGATGCCGAGCCGAATCATCGCCATACTTCGCATCTCGTTGCGCTCTATCCCGGACACCAGATTTCGCCGCGAACCACACCTGCGCTTGCCCGAGCCGCCGAAATAACAATCGAGCGTCGTATGAGCGCGCGGCATTGGGAACAGAGCGAGTGGGGCCGGGCAAATCTGGTCGTGTACTATGCCCGTCTGCTGAAGGGCGATGACGCGCATAAGTATCTTGTCAGTCTCGTCGCGAAGGCGGCCGATGATAACCTGCTCACTTATTCGAGCGGAGGTATCGCGGGAGCCGAACAAAACATCTTCGCCATCGATGGCAACACAGCTGGCACCGCCGGAATCGCAGAAATGTTGTTGCAATCCCAGACCGGCGAGATTGAGCTGCTCCCATCTCTTCCCTCGGAATGGCCGAACGGCTCGGTTCGCGGCTTGTGCGCACGAGGAGGGCTCGTGGTCGATGTTGCATGGAGACGCGGCAGGCTCGTCTCAGCAAGCATTTTTTCAAAACAGCGAGTGAACACAGTGGCCCGGTACGGCGAAGGAATTGTTTCGCTCGAGCTTCAACCAGGGCAGAAACAGCATCTGCAGCCGGAGAGCTTTCGCAAACGCGATCCCGCTCAAGTCCCCAATCACTGATTGGAATCCATCATGGTGAACATAAGATCGGACAACGGTAACGGGTCTTCGCTTCCATGTTTTCGAAATGCGCCCAGGTTGATTACTTTGCTGCTGATCATAGTGTCCGCCATTCCACTCGATGCGCAAAGCTTAGTGCCCATCCCGGAAGAGATTGAATGGACGTGGGAAGTGCGGCCACCGCACCGCGATCCGCAGTTGCCCAACGTTCTGCTCCTGGGCGACTCCATTTCGCGGAATTACTTTCCAGAGGTCGCGAAAGATCTGGCTGGAGTTGCGAACGTGTATCTCATGGCCTCGTCCACCTCGGTCGGCGATCCTCGCCTCGCTCATCAGATCGAGGAATTTCGAGCGATGGAAAAAGTGCGGTTCCGCGTTGTGCACTTCAATAACGGGATGCACGGATGGGGCTATAGTGAGGAGCAGTATAAGGCCGCCTTCCCTAAGTTTGTACAGTCAGTTCGGTCTCTTGTAGACAAGGATGGCGCTTTGATTTGGGCAAACACCACTCCGGTGCGAATGGATGCGAGCACCGGTCCGTCCAACGCCCGAATCGATGCCAGGAATGCGATTGCAGAGAAGATCGTGAAGTCAGCCGGAATCCCAACCGACGATCAGCATTTCCTGATGGAACAGCATCGCGATCTCTATCTGGACGATGTGCACTTCAATCCGGACGGAGCCAAGATCCAGGGTCACCAGGCAGCGTCCATCATTCGATCCACACTCCAGACCGCAGTTCCACAGCACTAGCCCGCAGCTCTCAGCGCGTGGAGAATGCTGTCGTTACCGTCGCGAGAATCAGCACCAGCACCCCAAGAGATAGCGCAGCGAGCGACCGCCGCGAAGCACCTCTCCACTCTCCAGCCATCACTCCGCCGATACTCGCTGTCAGCACCATCGCGATCTGATATATGGCCCAACCCGCTGAATCGCCAAGCCGGCCGAGATAGCGAGTGGATACCCCATAGATCGCGACCGCGCCGATCCAGAGCATCCCCATCAGCGTGCTGAGGAAGGCATCGTGCACCCCATGTCTCAGCAATTTCCAACTTCCATTCTTTGATAGCAACCATGCCGTGTATGCGAAGTTTGGGACGAAGCCTCCGCCCAGAGCGACCGGCCAGACGGCAAGTGACACCGTCGAAGCATCAGCTCCGCTGTGTGTCGCAGCTTGGGCAATGGGGCCGCCAAACGTCAGTGACAGGTTCAGCATTGACCACAGCACTCCCGAGAGCACCGCGATTGCCAGTGCCGCCAGATAGGCTCCATCCGGGCCGATTGGAATGGCCCCGCTCGCGTCATTTGCCGTTGTGGTTCGTTCCCTCATCTTCCCGGCAACTCCGGAGAGCACGATTCCGAGACACATGATGCCGCATCCTGCCATCAGCACACCGGAGTTACGGCTGAACAACTCACTGCGATGCAAGGTTACAAGCGGAATCAATGCACCGAAGATCGTTCCGAGTCCCACAATAAGAGTGAATGCGAGGGACATGCCCAGGCGCACTACGGAAATGCCGAACAAGACTTGTGCTATTCCCCAGCCGGCACCGAGCAGAAATGACGGCAGCCACGCTGCGGGTGGCAGAGCAATGTAGAGATGCGGCCAATCGGGAATCGCGAAGTACGCAATCAGGCATGGCACCAGGATCAGCGACACGACGCAGAAGACGAGCCACGTGCACTCCCACGGCCATGCTCGAATGCGCTTCAAGGGCAACATGCAGTTGCCAACGCACACACCTCCCATGAGCGCGAGAACGACGCCTTCCTCGCTCCCGCTCACAGAAGATCCGAACTGCTGCCTGGTTCCTGGGCGTGTGATAGCGACCGCCGGTTAGCTGCACAGGGTAGACGAAATGTTTCCTGAGGTGAGGGATGTGCTCGAGAAAAATCTCTCTGTGACCCATTGCAATGTGGTTCACCAAAACGAGGTGCTGGTGGATCTGTCCCATGTCGCCGACGTGCGGCAGCACGGGAACGTCAAACTTACGGGCCAGCAGGCTGACCGTTAGAAACTCGCTCACTCCGCCCAGGCGCGTGCAGTCCGGCTGAACAAAGCCGATGCATCTGGACTGCAGGAAATTTTTGAATACGACGCGGTTCGGAACGTGCTCGCCGATAGCAAGCGGAACGGGAGCTATCATCGCTGCCAGTCTGCGATGTGCATCGATGTCATCAAGATGAGTAGGTTCTTCGATCCACATCGGATGCATGCTCGCCAGTTCCTTGCAGGCGACAACCGCGTCCGGAAAAGACCACTGCTGATTGCTTCCGGCGAAAGATCAAGAAGGAGCTTCCATAATGGCTTTTGGCGGACCTTTGCCCACAAGTCGAAGCAGGCGTTTGTGATCGAAGCGAGGGCCAGGTGAACGACACCCTTGTGCGGCCCGAGCCAGCGCAGATACGGGTCGTCAGCCATGCGGCGAAATCTCGCTCCGAAACCGGCCATCAACTCGTCGAGGTCGGCTCCGATGAGGGATTCCGCAAGCAGCTTGATCGCGTCGCAAACCAGTTCATTGCCAACCCCCATGGTTAGCACGATGCCAGTGCCCTGCAAGCCCGAGTCCAGCGTGAGCAAAGCCACTGCAAAAGAATACTGGGGAGTGGAGTGCACGGCGTCGGAACCCTGTCCCGCCTCGAGTTCAAATCGCGCGTCCCGCACACTCACCGATTGAATGAACATTGGTTTACCAGCCTGAATGAGTCCGAGCAGATCTCGAATGATTATACAAATAAGCGCTCAACCATGACTACTTGAGTGGCCACTACCCTCGCATTTGGACACTTGGACGGAGAAAATGGCTGTTTTCTCGACATCACCTCTTCAACACCGCCTATTTTCGAGTCTCGCCTGAGCGCTTGTATGCGCACCCTATGGGACTAGTGCCGTGGCACCGGCAAGGTCGAGGAGTAATCGCCTAAGTGCGCCCATCTTCCGATTCCTACAAGTCGCGGGGTGGCGCGCTTTGCGTTCAAGGTCTGACTAGAACGGCTGGACGACTATAAAATGGTTGTTGATGACCATCGCTGAGATTATCAATGAGATTGATGCATATCTTTTATGCTTGCGTCACGCCCGGGACATACTACTGGCTCCGATGACGGAGGGACGACGCGAAAGGGAGTCCCATCGGCGGGTCGTCAAAGCCAGCAAGACAGGCCGGCCGTTCTCAAGCAAGCCGCGAATTCGCGCGAAAGAATCGAGATTCGATCGCAAGGTCGCGCCGGCGCTGACACTTGAGCAGCGTGTGGATTCTGTCTCCCGGGTTCGCGGTTCGGTCGCTCCACAAGCTGCGGTGCTCACGCAACCGCCTGTCGCGGTCACGCCTCAGAAGCCGCAGCAGGATGTCCCTATTGAATGGCTCCCATCATCTGATCGGCAGATGTCCTCAACCAGAACTGCTAGTCGGCCTGTTACGAAGCGCGCGTTTGGCCCGATATTGGAGAACAAACCAGCCATCGCTCTCGCGGGCCCCGTCCATTCGAAGATTTTGGTGGTCTCGGCCGAGCAAGCGCAACGTGAACGGGAACGGGCAGCACAATCCAGAGTTCGGCGCCCTCGAGTGCGTGCGAGTGGCCTCACCGGCAAGGTTGCGTTCGAAGCGCTGTTCAATGATGGAAGCGATACCTCTAAAAACCCGAGGCAATATTCCCACTGCAGA
>Ga0206941_10091_pt1 | contig 27043 bp, 26 predicted proteins | sample Alteio_BWOrgHeat_9_FD_153251 | JGI IMG/M metagenome (GOLD analysis project Ga0206941, IMG submission 153251) | Enriched cells from forest soil in Barre Woods Harvard Forest LTER site, Petersham, Massachusetts, United States -... | ecosystem: Environmental > Terrestrial > Soil > Temperate forest >...
TATCCATTCATGGCGCGCTTTATTTTTCTTATTCAATGCGCTGAATATGTTGGCAAGACCCATTCTTGGCTTGACAGCTTGAAAAGTGCGCGCGGTCAAATTTGTTTCATCTTTTTCATCTTTCGGTGAACTGCCGGCTGGATTTTTACTTCCCATCTCATTTTCAAAAATATATTTCTCAGCTATGTTATCGGGGTTATTCCCAAATCTAAGGTTGAGATCATCCACATCAGAAAATCCTGCTTCGGCAGCTTTTTTTCCTCGGACTTCAAACGCCGCGTGAGCTTCTTCACATCTTCGGCTGCCGGGAGATTTTCAGGAACGATATTACGATCGGTCAGCAGTCTGCGTACATCACGGTTATTTTTGACGTGCTCCTGCGTAATGCCGGCTTCACCACGCAAGTCCTGCTGCCTGACCTGGGTATTGGTAATTTCGTTGGCGAAATCCTTGGCCTTGATTGTGATGGTTGGCAGAAAATCCGCCAGAGGCCTGCTTTCGGGCACAGCCAACCTGTCTTTCATATTCTGCGTCGTAAGCCCGCCGAACAGCGCCATGTCTCCCTTACTTAGAATCCGGCCAAATCCTTGGGCATCGATGCCGCGTTCGTACATCACGCCGGATAATTCTTTCTGGGACAGCGAGAGCTTTTCGCGTGCCTGCAGGCGCTCCCATTCGGCAATTCGCATCTCGATCAGTTCCTGCTTGCGTGTCTGCACCGCGAAGTAAGTCATTGCAAAGGCAATGGTATCCTTGCGGGGATCACGAGCTATGATCGAAAGTTGTGTACGGCAGTAATTTGACCAAGTTATTGGGTGGTGTATCCTCGTTAACTGACGAAGTTAATGGACGAATCCATAGGAGAACCACCACCATGGGAAAGGGTACTGTTGTCGAGATCAGAAAGCCAGAGGGAATCAGAGATTTGCTGACAGAAACCATCCGGGACGGAGCAAGGTCACTGCTGGCTGCGGCGATAAAGGCTGAAGTTGCCGAGTTTTTGGCTGCAAACAATCCAGAGGATGAGAAGGCCCGTTTTGTCAGGAATGGCTACCTGCCGGAACGGGAGATACAGACCGGTATCGGCGCTGTGGGCGTGAAAGTGCCGCGTGTGCGGGACCGATCCGGCAATGCAGATGGGGTTCTGTTCCGGTCATCGATTGTGCCGGCCTACCTGAGACGCAGCGGCAGTCTGAACGAATTTTTACCCCTGCTGTATCTGAAGGGCATTTCGACGAATGACTTTTCAGAAGCGCTGGCACCCCTTGTCGGGAAAGAGGCCTGCAACCTGTCACCGGGGGTTATTAGCCGCCTGAAAGCAGAGTGGGAAGGAGATTATGATGTCTGGAGCAAACGCTCCCTGAAAGGCAAAGAATATGTGTATTTCTGGGCTGACGGTATCCACTTGGAAGCCCGGATGGATGACAAACAGTGTGTTTTGGTCATCATCGGCGTCACCGCACAGGGAAATAAAGAGCTGATTGCACTGGAGACTGGTTTTCGTGAGAGCAAGGAATCATGGCTGTCATTATTGCGCAGCATGAAAGAACGCGGCCTCACGAAGGCTCCGAAGCTGGCAGTGGGTGACGGTGCGCTTGGATTCTGGGGTGCGTTGACTGAAATTTTTGGTGAAACCCGGCATCAGCGCTGCTGGTTTCACAAGATGGGTAATGTGCTGGACAAGCTGCCGAAATCGCTTCTTCAGAGGGCTAAAAAGCATTTGCAGGATATCTGGATGGCACCAACGCGGGAAGATGCATGCAAGTTTTGATTTTTTTGTCGGAGAATACAGGCCAAAATATCCGAAAGCAGCGGGATGCCTCGAGAAGGATCGTGAAGAAATGCTGGCTTTTTATGATTTTCCTGCGGAACATTGGGCGCATATCCGGACAACGAACCCAATCGAGTCGACTTTTGCCAGCGTCCGGCACCGGACGTACAAATCAAAAGGCGCATTTTCGAGAACGACCATCCTGACGATGGTGTTTAAGCTGGTTGATAATGCGGAGAAGCACTGGAGACGACTGAGAGGATTTAATTATCTTGCGGATATTATTCAGGGGATAAAATTCACCAATGGGATCCGTGATGATGCTGCAGAGGGGTCAGTGAATGCAGGAGTAGCCGCCTAATGACGGGGTCCCGTACACAACATTTGACGGTAGCTCGGGGATCACCGTTCTGGGCAATCAGATAGCAGGCATAGCGGGTGAGAGCGATATCGCCCACGACCCGCTCGGCACCTTTGGCAAGACCGATCATTTTGTTGACGTCAACAAAATGATCGCTTACCAGTTGTCCAGAATTTTGACAGGCGATTTTCGCCTTTTCGATGACAAGGGTAAAGTTGCGCCACTCGGTATAGCCCAGCAATTCCTGAAGTTCACGCGCCAACCAGAACTCGATGCCTTCATCGGTCTGATGGGCGCATTCCTCAAAGCTCTTGTGCAACTTTTGAATCAATTCTTTCTTCATGTGGAAGCTCCTTCGGTTCCTGTCAGTAAGTGTCTGTGCTCAAAATTGACGATGTTGTTCGCGAGAGGATTACCGATGATCCTGCTCAATTCATTACCCCATCGATCAAGCGCCTCGCGCTTCTCGGCGTCATAACTGTGGCGGTCATAAATGGCTGTGATACTGCTGTCAGTATAGTTCAGTATCTTGCTGACAATCAGTCTTGAGATCCCCATGGCAGTCATGTGGGTGGCTGCGGTGCGTCTCAGATCATGAGGGGTGAAGTGTTTGATTCCAGCTGGATGGAATACGGAGTTGTCACTGCGGCGTACTGCTTTGTCGATGGATTTACCGCGCACATGCGTTTTACCGGTTTCTGATGGAAAAAGCCACTTTGATTTTCTGGTGATTGCCTTCAGTTGCTGCAAAAGCTGAATGGCAAGATCAGACGGAGGAACCCGGTGCTGAATACCGTTTTTGGCCTTCTCTTCAGGAATCACCCACCAGCCTGAACCAAGATCAATCTCGCTCCATTCAGCACCAAGAATCTCGCCCTTACGCTATGCAGTGACCAGCTGGAGGTGAAATGACCTGAAATAAACTGAAGGCATGATAATGAGAAATAGGCTTGTTTTACAGTTGAGTGGATAATAACCCCACGGTTACCTCTATTGAGGGCAGTAAGAAGTCCGGCTTTTTATACGCCGTTACCTGGGCCACCCCCGCTTTCAGTAAAACGCTGGAGTGCGCCCGCATGGCTTTTGATAAAAACCAGATGAACAGAATGATCGTATATGCCAATACGCTTGAGAGTGAAAACGGGTCCCCGCCTGCGCGGGGATGAAAAAGAACGCGGAGATGGAAAAAGCCCAGAGCGGAGAAATATCATCCCATCCATTGGTCGAATTTATTGCAGAATCTGCTGAAATTCAGGTGCAAAAAACCAGGCAAATGCGTAATATGCCCACCCACACTAAATCGACTCATGGGAGATAACATGAAAAACATCCGCATTATCAGTCTTGGGGAAATTATCCGTCCCAACATGATGGCCGGGGTTATGGCACTGTCTGAAACCACCGGCATTTCCCCCCAAAAAATCGGGGCTATTCTTCAGGACGTATTCACTCAGCGTCTGATCAATGGTTTTAAACTGGGGAAACTGCCTTCCCTGAAATTTTTCTACACTGGCGAAGAAAAAGCGGAGTACGACATACTGGATCAGGTGTTGTCCGTAGATGCGGTGGAAAAAATCTTCTGCGCACAGATGGTCAGACGGTTCCACCGCGAAGAAAACATTGCAAAGCCCCTGACTGAAGAGGATTTCCGCAGATGCTGGAGCGTCATGAATCCTGGTTATGAACAATACGCAGACCTGCTGCAGGAGGCTGTGGCGTTCAATCAGTCACCGGACAATGAACTGATCATTTTAAGCTTCACCAATTCGCTGGATGTAGGAGACATGAAAAAGAATGGGGTGAGTGTGGATCCTGAAAATCCGACATCAATCAACGGCATTACACTCCATGCCAGCTATCACACCCATCTGTTTGCCCAGGACATGCTGCAAAAAATCATTAAAGACATCTGCTCGTCCTATTCCGGTCCTGCACTTTTTAATCAGGCGAATCATCTGGAAAATGTCACTGTGACTTATGTCCATACCCCTGCCAAAGAAGATGTAAAAAAACGATTCGGTACAGACAGTGATGAAATGCTGGAAATCTGCCGCGCAATGAACATTCAGCATCTGGTCTGGGAAAGAGACAGTCATATGTCTCTGTCTGATGCACTGACAATGGATCCAGTGCCTGAAAGAAAAGCCGGACTGGGTGCAGCTGCCGGCCTGTAAATATTGTCCTGCAGGCTTGATGGGATCAGTAACCAGACAAAATACACTTATTTAAAATTTATCTGGTCACTGATCCCGCCTGCTATTTTCGCTGAAAATCAATGGGGCCAGACCCCATTTTTTCTAGGACCCTGACCCCACTGAAATATGGTGAGAAAATACGTCGACGCCTACTGATACCGTGTACTAAATACGGGGACCCTGCCGGACAGCATTCCTCTCCAGATCATTATTATTTTGATTTTTCTTCGCCACCTCCTTTCCATTTTTTTCACGGCACTGACATATACTGCATGCCAGAATTATGCATGCAGCGATTACCCCCACCCCCGCCACCGCATACATTATTCCCCGATTTTGTTTGCTGCACAGATATTCAAGCTCTTCTCTGGCTGTCGCCTCACATTCGGCGTATTGATTTGTGAAGTTGGATTTCAGTGTCTTGCATTCATCATCTGAAAGACCCTGAACGATCACTCTTTCATACACACGCCATGTCCCTTCGACAACACCAACTGTAACGCTGACGTTTTCATCCTTATCAACCCGGCAGGTATTTACCACTGAAGAAAGTGTTAATTCGGAACGACTGGATGGCCCCGCATCCAGGATGGCACCCAGCATGGTTTCCGATACATTCAGCGTGACGCAGTCATTATCCGCTATAACTGTGGATGCTTCTGTTACCTGTCCCTGCGCTCCCCTCAGGACAATTTTGTTGTCTGCATCTGTCACATAAAAAGAATTGCACGTCATCTGGTCACAGAGAGTGGAATCCTCTGTGGCATGAAAGGTGAACCCTAATTTCTGAGCAGCAGCCGGCCCCATTTGAATCAAAAGAGATGCAATAAAAAGAGCGCTTGGAGAGATTGAAAACATCGAAAGCACCGGTTCCAGCAGATAATGCCCCGTCATGCCGGATGCAATAGAGTTGATAAAATTACGTTCTGCGCCGGTCAGGCGTAAATATGTTTTTTCAAGGAGTTCCGGCACCTTCTGTGCCAGAGTGATCGCTGGCAATAAGTTATCAGGAATATTTTGTTTTGCTGCTTCCCGGGAAAATATATCGTAAAATTTATATGCCAGCCCGATCCCGGCCAGGCTGTTGGAATTAAAATCTTCCTGAACTGGCTTAAAAAAAGTCTGAGACAGAGCAGGCTCCGGGAGGACTTTTGGTTTGATTGGTTTTCCACGCTCGTCAAACTTAAATTCCTGACCGGTTTTTCTGTTGCGAAGAAACATTTTGTCACCCTTAATTTTTATTCATGACACTCAGTGAAGAGCCATGATCGAAAGTTGTGTGCGGCAGTAATTTTGCCAGGTTATTGGATGGTGTATCGCCGTTAACTGAAAAGTTAATGGACAAATTATCCCCAAGAGAACCACCATCACGGGGAAGAGTACTGTTGTCAGGATCAGAAAGCCAGAAGGAAATAAACACTTAAAAATCACACCCTGCCTGTCCGGGTAAAAACCTCTGTATATAAAAGCATTTGCTCAGACATCAGTACTACCCCGTAAGATATTTGAGTAATAATCCCTGGCACTTTTTTTCGAATTTCCCGCCTCTCCTAGCACAAACGCTTCTCCCATGCTGGTATAGCTTCACCACTCACAATGGACCGTGATGGCTCATCCAAACAATTCAACAGAAGGAGTCTGACAATGAAAAAACTGCTGATCTATACCCTCGCACTGCTCTCCACCAGTGCTGTTTTCGCACCTCTGGCTGAAGCTGCCTCCCCCTCAGTGGTCGGCGCATGGGAAGTGACCTTTTACCTCGAACCAGGCCGTGGCACAGGTGCAACACAATGCATCGTATTTAAATCCGTCCCTGGCACCGTATCAGGCGTTCCAACCAGCGGTACCTGGATGTCACCCAGCTTTGCCGGTTGGTCAGGACAGTGGATTCAGGCTGGGGATCATCTGCGCTTTGTCGGCGTCACAGGCGGTCTTGCCACCACTGAATCCGGCAACATTGAAAACGCCGTCAACATGGGCGGTGTCTCCTTCAATCACTTCCTGAAATCCAATGCAGCCAACAGCTCAGCCGGAAGCTGGAGTGCGGTTCGTGTGGCACGATGCAACCTTGGTTACACAGGGTCTCAGTCATCTGATCCTTCCAAAAAACAGGGCTAAATCAGGCAACTGACCATTAAAAAAGGGGGCACCCGGCCCCCTTCTCATTCCTGCCCTGACCTGTTTATCCAGCCTCAAGCCCGGGTAAGCGCTTCGGCTCAAGCCTGAGTGATTCTGTCACAGAAATGCCGATCTGTTCGAGGAGCGCCCCGGAGTCTTTAATCAGAAGCGTCCGCGTCTCCAGAGAAAGCTGGCCAAATGCCTCAGCAGCATTTTTATCCGGCCCCATCAGTTCTTTCAGCGTTTCAAGTGCTGCAATATGATGTTCCAGAGATGACTTTCTGGTTTTTGGAAAAAAGAACATGGGTGCAGCACGTTTTTCCTGCAGCCTCGTCATTTCAGCGTCAATCCGCTGAATCACATCAGCTGCAGACAGTGGCACCGTCAGCAGTTCACGGATCACTTTGCCCGTTTTACCATGATGAAGCAGATGAGCATCCGGCCAGGTTGCCCTGTCATCCAGCATACTTTTCAGGGCTTCCTGAACAGGTTTCCCGCCTTCCACCAGATTCCTCAGACCCTTCAGACAGTGAATTTTCTGCGCGCTGACAGGCTCTGAAAAAAATCCAAACAGATGGGTTCTTTCTGTTTCCAGCAGCCTGATGCGCTCATCAATGGATCTGATCTGCTTCACAGGATCGGATACAACTGTCGGAGGCGAGACAATATTTTTCAGCTTCAGGGTCTCATCGACGTTATATTTGTCAAAGTATATTCTTGGGATGAATTCATCCATTTTTTCGAGCCGCTCGATAAGAACTGAATCCTTCTCATACAGCACACGCAACAGGTCCGGTCTTTCATCCAAAAGTGCATTCAATGCATCAGCAATTCTAACCCCTGGAATCTGCATCAGATCGCGCAGCGTTTTGATCGCTTCAATACGGGGCGCATTCAGCCCTGCCACATCCCTGTGAAATATCGTCGATCCCTGATGCCAGACTTCTTCTTCCAGCTGATACAGTGAAAGATTAATGCGGGTCACACAGTCGGCAGGCGTCGTGCAGACTGCCTCGATTTTCGCAGTCACCTCACGGGTGCGTCCATCCCAGAGCAAATGAGACTGCTCAGTGCGCCAGCGTCCAAGGCTGGCCTGCTCAGCGTCCCATTTGTTCAGTTTTGCCTGAGCCACCTGAAAAATATTTTTCTGATCCACTTCCTCCGGCTTCAATACCGTGATCAGTTCAAAAAGTTTTTGCACGAGAACAATTTTGTGCTCCCGGGACTTCGAATAATCCTCTTTGTTTTCATCCTGAAGTTTGCTGATATGTTCAAGCAGCACATTGCCTGCCTGGATCTTGATATCGGCCAGATACTCTCTTTTCAGCTCATCTTTCGTCTGAGCGTTTTTAGCCTCATACCGAAACACCTCATTCGCAGCATCATCCGCTATGCTTTTCCAGATGCGGTAATGCTGCGATTCAGGATCTGCATGAGCGAGTCGCCGGGCATGACTGGCTGCAATGGCATAGACATAAGGATAGCGGTGCATTTCGGGAAACGCATATCCCTGATCACCGACAAAACGCGCAAACCGTTCCGCCATGCTCCTGATCAGAATCCGGGAGACAACATTGGGCTTCACGCACATCTGCATCCCGCTGTCTTCTGCTGCAACAATCGCTCTTTCAAACATCAGATTGATCTTCAAAAGCACAGAAAAATATTCTTTTTTGAGTTCAAAGGATATTTTGGAAAATGCAGCCCCCCCTTTTCCCCGGAGTGTTTTCAGATCATCCCTGAGATCCATGGCAAAATTAAACATGTCTTTTACTGTTTTTTTGGATTCATTGAACCGTCTGAATTTTTCCACAATACTGTCAACGGCATGGGCTGAACTGATCAGTGAATCCACGTCACTGTCTTTAAGTGCCCACTGTTCTTTTTTGTTCATCACAACTTTGAGAATTTTTGCTGTAAATCCTGAAGCGCCCTCAGCCACTGCCGCATCATCAAAATCATCGTCATTCACAGATACAGATTCTGCTGAAGGCGGAATATAACCTTCCTTATCCTCCTCAGGCGGAAGAATCTCATCCTTTGGCACTGAAATCCCCGCCTCCTGGATCCGGGTGTTAATTCTGTCCTGCACAGAATCCGGCAGCAGACCCATCAGTTCATTGAACTGTGCATTGTCAGCACCGGGTGCAATCAGTGGCAGTTCATCGAGTTTGGAATGCATTGCTTTGCCGAGTGTCGACATCACCTGAACAATCAGATCAACTCTTTTGTCCTGCCGTTTAATTTCTTTTCTGATGCTGGAACTCATGAGACCGGTGGCACCTGCTTTTACAACGCCAAAGAACGTGTCTACTTTGTCTTCAGCAAGACCCGAAATTGCCCGCTGACTTTGCACCACAAAATCCCCGACCAGCTTAATGGCCATCTTCATCGAGCTGTAATAATAAACAGGATCATTTTCAAAGGTGGGAGGACTTATTTTTTGCGTGGCATAACGGATATTTTCAACCATCACCGTTTTGCAGCGCTCATTGATGCAGTCCCGCAGATCCTCATGAAAAACCGTATCCAGCATCTCCTCCATACCTGTCCGCACGGTTTCTATTTTTTCAACCGCTTTTGCAGCGCCTTTAAGACCGGCTGCAAGCAATTCTGTCATTGAAGTCTCATATCCTTTGAATTCATCCAGCTGCGTCAGTAAAATTTCATCCAGTTTCGATTCATCCAGCTCAATGCGTGAACGGGAGGCGGACAATTCCGCAGATCCATCGTATCCGGAAGAATCACCGCTCAATGATTTTGATTCGACACTTTCACCTGAGCTCGGATCATCCAGCGAACGGTTTTCTGAGGATGCCACCCCGCTGATTTTTTCCTCCCGGGGTGCTTTGTTACGCTTGCTTCGATTAAATAGATTTTTCACCATGTCACCCCCCGGATTGCTCATAACATATTCATATAAGGCTAATTTGAGTATTGGCGACACTTATTGGTCTGTCAAATTGACTGTCTAAACAGCGCTGATTTTCCTTCATAATCAATCAATAAGTGACGGTACAATGTCCACCTCATATCGTCACAATCAAATACTTAGAAGTCGGAGAATTGTGGGCTTCAATCCTTTATACTTTGCAGCCATCATTTACCCAAAGATCAGGAAAGCGCAATGTACCTAATCGGCTTTTACGCACCTCCCGAACATGTGGAAGCCATCAAACAAGCTATGTTCGAAGCCGGTGCCGGGCGTATGGGTGAATATGCCTGCTGTGCATGGCAGACCGAAGGCACCGGACAATTTATGCCACTGGCTGCAGCGGAACCTTTTATCGGGGAATGCGACACACTTTCAAAAATCACTGAATGCAAAGTTGAAATGGTCTGCAATGATGCCTGCATCCATGAAGTCGTGAACGCTTTGCATACCCATCACCCCTACGAAACACCCGCCATTCAGGTCATCCGACTGGAGACCTTCTGAGTGCAGACCTATTTATTCTATGACATCGAAACCACAGGCCTCAGCAAACCCTTCGATCAGGTGCTGCAGTTTGCAGCCATCCGCACGGATGAAAATCTGCAGGAACTTGAACGGCATGAATTCCGCATCCGTCTGAGTGACGGTGTCATTCCATCACCTGGCGCATTGCTCACCCACCGCATGGGCATTCATGACATTCAGCAGGGTGTTTCCGAATTCGGGGCGATCACCGCCATTCACCGGATCATGAACACCCCGGGCACACTCAGTCTTGGTTACAACACCCTGGGCTTTGACGATGAATTTCTGCGTTTTTCGTTTTACCGGAATCTGCTTTCGCCCTACACCCATCAGTTCGCCAACCGCTGCGGACGAATGGATATTTACCCCGTCACCCTGATGTATTATCTCTTCAAAAATACGGCGCTTAAGTGGCCCGTCACAGACGGCAAACTGTCACTCAAACTCGAAAACCTCAATGCTGCCAATCATTTTTTTGAAGGACAGGCGCACGATGCCATGACGGATGTTCTCGTGACGCTTGCGCTTGCAAAGCGCCTGCGGGAGGATGAATCCATGTGGCGCTATCAGCACGGATACTTTCAGAAAAATTCAGATCTTGCCCGTATGCAGCCGCTGAAGAAGGACATTGCGCTGATGATACGCACCCGCCTCGGCACAGCAGATGCCTTTCAGTGCCCGGTGCTTTATCTGGGCGACCACAGACACTACAAAAACCAGCAGCTATGGCTCAGACTGGACAGCGGGTCACTGACTGAAACCACCCCTGAAAACATTGCAGAGACCACCTTTATCCTGAAAAAAAAACCCGGAGAGCCTGACTTTGTGCTGCCATTTTCCGGCCGCTTTCTGTCTCATCTTTCAGAGGAAAGAAAAACCCGCACGTTCAGCAATCACCTGTGGCTTCAGGAAAATCCCGCTCTTTTAAATGCCATCAGAGAATATCACGCAGATTTCAGATGGCCTGAAAATCCGCGCACAGACTGTGAGGCCAGACTCTATGTGGACGGGTTTTTTACCTCTGAGGAAGTGCGCTTTAATGCAGAATTTCATGCAGCCGCACCCTGTGACAAAATTCAGCTCGCAGAAAATGCACCCAGTGAAACCGTGCGGCAGCTTGCTGCAAGGATTATTGCAAGAAACTTTGCACCCCTTATGACACCTGAGATCACAAAGCGGTATGACAGTTTCATAGGGAATCTCCTGTCTGAGCGCGCTGATGCGGTTCCGACCGATCATCAGGGCAATGCCAGACTGACGCCAAAAGCGGCGCTCAGGATCATATCCGAACTGCAGACAGATCCGAAAACAGCCCCTGAAGACCTGAAAATACTGGATGATTATGCGCAGTGGCTCTCAGGACTCACTCCGCACCTGCAGACCGCAGGAGCAGACTGACAATGCAGGAGACAGATCCTCTTCAGAAAAAAATTGCTGAATTTGCACAGGCCATGCAGCGCTACCATGCCCGTTTTTTTTACCGGACATTTTCCCTGTTTGCATCATGTTTCATTGTGCCCGCACAGCTGCTCACTCTGTGCAGTCTCATCATGCGGCCGTCTCCGGCATGTCTCTGGGGACTGCTGCCGTATTTTCTCATCATTTACCTGGCAGCGGATTTTATAAACGGCCTGATTCATCTGTATATGGACAACAATACGGATTATTGCTCTCCCCTCGGACCTTTCGTTGCTGCTTTTCATCTGCATCACAGACAGCCGCGCTACCGGGATCTCCATCCCCTTAAAGTTTATTTTTACGAATCCGGCGGCAAGTTCTGGCTGATTCCGTATCTCAGTGTGGTTTTATACTGTCAGTGGTTTCAGCATCTGTCGTTTTATGCGGATTTTTTTCTGACGCTTTTTGGGATACTGTCATCGCTTGCTGAAGTGTCACACTACTGGTGTCACAATGCAGGGGAGGGTCAGACTGTCATTCGCACTCTGCAGAAAATCAGGATTTTACTGCCTGAAAAGCATCATGCAAAACATCATGTTGATGACAATACGCATTATGCCTTTTTAAATGGGGTTACGGATCCTTTGATTAATTTTATCGCGGGGAAGCTGTGTGCGGGTTACAGACACCATGCTGATCTTCATGCGCTGGCTTATATGGACAGGCAGACGCGGAATCGCTGACTCAGGCCGGAAACACCAGCTTCACAACCGTCCCCTCCCCGGGCACACTGTCAATAAACACCTTCCCCAGATGCAGATCCATAATGGATTTGACAATCGCAAGTCCAAGCCCCGTACCGGGATGTGCAGTCGAGCGCGCCACATCCACTCGGTAAAAACGGTTGAACAATTTGGGCAGATGCTTTGGGTCCATCCCTGTGCCATTGTCTTTGACAACCACACTGACCTCACCTGTTGACAGTGTGTCTGCAGCCACACTGACCGTGCCGCCGGAAGGCGTATAGCGCAGCGCATTCGCAATCAGATTATTCATCAGACGGCCAAACATCAGCTCATTGGCACGCAGCGCTGCCGCACCTTCGAGGGAAAGATTAATCTGTTTTTCCTCGGCAAGCGCCTCGTAATATTCCATGATTTTTCGCACTTCCCCCATCACATCCAGGCGGTCCAGCTCGATTTTGACCTGTGAACTGTCGGCACGCGCCAGAAACAGCATGCTGTCAATCATGGCAGACATCTGCTGCAGTACTTCCAGATTGGAGGCCAGCACATCCCGCCATTCAGATTCATCGAGCTTTCCGGAGAGGATCACTTCCGTCTGCAGCCGAAGACGCGTGAGCGGGGTGCGCAGCTCATGCGCCATGTCATCTGAGAATTGTTTTAAACGGGAAAATGAATCCTCCATCCGGGCCAGCATCTGATTAAAGGCATCGGCAAGTTCCCGCAGTTCCTTCGGCAGTGCCTTGGAATCCAGACGCACATCCAGCGAAGTCGTTGTAATTTCCTGCACGGTGCGTGTCAGATGATCAAGGCCAAGCAGTCCCCGTCCTGTGACAAAAAAAGCCAGCATGAATGCCACAAGCGCCCCTGCCACAAACACGGTAAAAAACACACGCCGTTCATGCGACACAAAACTCGCCCAGGACAGATGCAGCGCCGCCTCACTGGTCATGGCCCAATACAGCATGGCCACAACGGTCGTCAGCAGCAGCACCGCTGTCAGACTGTAATAAACCACCAGACGGGAATGAACGGAAAATTGACTGGTCATGGATCAGCGCTCCTCCAGCAGATAACCCATGCCGCGGACGGTATGAATCAGCTTTCGGTCAAAGGGATCATCAACCTTCTGACGCAGACGGCGGATGGCCACATCCACCACATTGGTATCGCTGTCAAAATGAATGTCCCAGACATGTTCTGCAATCAAAGTACGGGACAGCACTTCTCCCGCACGCTGCAACAGCAATACCAGCAGTGAAAATTCTTTGGGACTGAGGTCAAGACGCGTGCCTCCCCGTTCCGCCCGCCGTCGCAGCAGATCCACGGAGAGATCAGCCACTGCCAGCGCTTCACGCTGTGAAGGCTGTGAACGGCGCAGGGCGCTGCGAATGCGTGCCAGAAGTTCAGCAAATGAAAAAGGCTTCGGCATATAATCATCCGCCCCCAGCTCAAACCCCCTGACCCGGTCTGCCACCGCATCCCGTGCCGTCAACAGGATAACGTAAATATCGGGGTTCACCGCACGCAGGCCCTGCAACACTGAAAACCCATCCCGCAGGGGCAACATCACATCCAGTACAATCAGATCAAAGGAATGCTGGGTCGCCAGAAACAGTCCCTCTTCGCCATCATGCGCCACATCAACAATAAATCCTTGTCCAATCAGACCCTTACGAAGATAGTCTGCCGTTGTGACCTCATCTTCAATAATTAAAATGCGCATGATAAAATTTTACCCACAAGCAAAATGATTGGTATTATATCAGACAACTCAACCCGCTCCGATAAGCAGCATAGTACGAGAAAAGGCATGACGCCATCATGACGGCAATATGACAGTTTTGTTATGAAAACCAGGAACTGCCCAGCCCTCACCCGACATCAGGCAGTTCACTTTCAAGGATCGAAGCCAATGAAATTTTATGGTATCTTCGAATCGCTCAGCGACAAAATTTTTCAGGAAACAAATGAAAAAGTCAGGCTTACGCATCCTTTGCCTCGTGCTCTCCTGCCTTCTCAGCAGCACCGCCCTGCAGGCAGACAATAATGACACTGCAACCCCGTCATTGGCGCCACACACCGCAAAGCACGCCCGTCTGTGGAATCTGCAAAACGCCGACATACTGAGCATTATTCATGAAGTTTCTCTCGAAACCGGAAAAAATTTTGCTGTAGACCCCAGAGTCTCCGGTAAAATTTCACTGATCTCCAGCAAGCCCGTTAACCCGAATGAGGTTTATGATATTTTCCTCTCGGTTCTGGGTCTCCTTGGATATTCCGCCATTCCATCCGGTAACGTCGTCAAGATCGTTCCCAACATGGAAAGCGGGGAAGCCGCCACCCACATTGCAACCGCACTCCATCCGGGCCACAAAGATGAAGTGGTGGTCCGGATCATTGCGCTCGAAAGAGTGTCTGCCAATCAACTGATCCCTGTGATCCGTCCCATGCTGCCACAGTGGAGCAACATTGCCGCCTACACACCCGGCAACGTGCTCGTTCTCATCGGACAGTCCGCCAACTTAAAACGCATTGTGAATGTGATTCATCAAATTGATGCGAGTGCTGCCAATGAAATTGAAGTGGTGCCTTTGCATCATGCAGCCGCCTCACAACTGGCCACTGTATTATCCCGTCTCCAGAGTTCTGCACGCTCAGCAGGCGATACAGCACAGGTATCCATTGCAGCGGATGATCGCAGCAACAGCATTCTGCTTTCAGGCAACCGCGCCGAGCGACTGCATCTTCGCTACCTGATCAGCCGTCTCGACACGCCCGCCGGGACACACGAAGGCAACACTGAAGTGGTTTACCTGCGTTATCTTCAGGCCAAAAAATTTGCCCCGCTGCTCGGACGCATCGCACAAAACATGCAAAATAAAGGCGGCTCTGATACCGACAGCCCTCCAACTGCAGGCGCGACCACAGGTTCCCCCGCCAGCACACCCAGGGCCGCTGTCAATCGCACCAGTATTCAGGCCGAACCCGGCACCAATGCCATCATCATCACCGCACCGCCCACCATGATGCGTGCCTTAAATGCGGTGGTGACCAAACTGGACATCCGTCCGGCACAGGTTCTGGTTGAAGGCATCATCGTTGAAGTCAGCCAGGATGACCTGCGCAATCTCGGCATCCAGTGGGGAACACTCGCTGCAAGTTATACCAGTGCAAAATCCGCAGGCGGAGCACCCACACTGATTGCAACGGATTTTCCAATGCCTGGTGCCGGCAACATCGGTATTATCCCGCACACAGACATTGCCGCCATTCTGAGCTTCCTCGAAGCCCGCAATGACACGGATATTCTTTCCACACCCTCGATTTCAGTGCTCGACAATCAAAAAGCCACCCTCGAAATCGGTCAGGAAGTCCCCTACACCACGGGCTCTTATGCCACAACGGCAAGCACCAGCACGGTCACGCCTTTCAACACCACCACCAACAAACCGGTGACACTGAAACTCACGGTGATCCCGCAGATCAATCTGGGCAATGCCGTTCGTCTGAACATCGACCTTAAAAATGATTCACTGCAAAATCCGGATTCACCCGGCACCAATCCCATCATCAACACCAGCAACATCAAAAACTCCGTCATCATCAACAGTCAGGATGTCCTCGTGCTCGGCGGATTAATCAGCAACAGCACAACAGAACATGTCAACAAAGTTCCACTGCTCGGTGATCTGCCCATTATCGGCAAATATCTGTTTCAGCAAAAAACCCACAAAATCCAGAAAAAAAACCTGCTGGTATTCATCAAGCCCACCATTTTGCGCAATCCGAATGATTCAGCGCTTATCACCGAAACCAAATACGATCAGGTCCGGGATCAGCAGATCCTGTTTCCCGAAAACCTGCGGGCCAGCACCACAGACCATGCCCCCAATGTATTGCCCCTCTGGAAAAACAACACCGAACTGCCCTCTCCTTTCAGCGTCGCCCAGACCCCATGACAGAAACACACCCTATGAGCGAATCCGGCAAAACCAGCGCCTCAGAGGAAACCAGACCGCTGAATCCGATTCCATTTTCATTCGCCAAGCGACATGGCGTACTGTTTACCGGAATCACAGACCAGCATGCAAACATCTGGTTTAAAAAGGAACCCAGCCTCAGTGTTTTATGCGAACTGGGCCGGCATTTCAGTCTGCCGCTTCGACTCGAAAAAGCCGAAGAAGAACAGTTCAATCATATGCTCGTCACCCAGTACGAAACCAACAGCAGTGTCGCCATGCAGATGGCGGAAGATCTGGGTGAATCCATGGATCTTTCAGAGCTCATTCACGAATTACCCAAACCGGAAGACCTGCTCGAACTTCAGGACGATGCACCCATTATCCGGCTGCTGAATGCGCTGCTTGGAGAAGCCATCCGGGAAAATGCCTCGGATGTGCACATCGAAACCTTCGAAGAACGTATTTCAATTCGTTTTCGCATGGATGGTATTTTGCATGAAGTGCTCGAACCCCAGCGTCTGATTGCACCTCTCATTGTTTCCCGCATCAAAGTCATGGCAAAACTCGACATCGCCGAAAAACGCCTGCCACAGGATGGCCGTATCACACTTCGGGTCGGGGGCCGCGCTGTGGATGTCAGAGTTTCCACCCTGCCCACCAGTCACGGGGAGCGGATTGTGCTGCGATTGCTCGACAAACAAAGCGCACATCTTAATCTCGCAGACCTCGGCATGCCGCCGCACACCCTCGAACTGATGCAGGAACTGATTCACATGCCGCATGGCATCATTCTGGTGACAGGTCCCACAGGCTCCGGAAAAACCACGACACTGTATGCAGCCCTCACTGAACTCAACAGCAAAACCCGCAATATTCTGACCGTGGAAGACCCGATCGAATACGATCTTTCCGGCATCGGTCAGACGCAGGTCAACCACAAGATCAACATGACTTTTGCACGCGGACTGCGCTCGATTCTCCGCCAGGATCCGGATGTGGTCATGGTCGGTGAAATCCGGGATGCCGAAACCGCACAGATTGCCATTCAGGCCAGCTTAACCGGCCATTTGGTGCTCTCCACGCTGCATACCAACAGTGCCGTGGGTGCTGCCACCCGCCTGACCGACATGGGCATCGAACCCTTTTTGCTGTCCTCCAGCCTGATTGGCCTTTTGGCACAGCGTCTTGTCAGACGTCTCTGCCCCCACTGCAAAAAAGCCGCCCCTGCCACTGCAGATGAATGCCGCCAGCTGGAAGTCAGTCACAACACGCCTGCGCCCCAGATTTACCATCCTGCAGGATGCCCAAAATGCCGCAACACCGGCTACAGCGGCAGAACCGGCATTTATGAACTGATTCTTCTCGATGATACTTTGCGCGCCATGATCCACGACCGAAAATCTGAAGCGGAACTCACCACAGCCGCCCGCCTTCATTCCCCTTCCATCAGAAGCGATGGCAACCGGCGCGTGCTTGCAGGAGACACGTCCATCGAAGAAATTATGCGCGTCACCACCGACCGACAAATGCGAATCGAGCCGCCCGATGCCAGCCTTCCGTTATGAAGCCATAGCGAGTTCCGGCAAATCTGAAAAAGGCGTCATCGAGGCGGACTCAGCGCGTGCGGCCCGTCAGCTGCTGCGTGACCGCGCGCTGCTCCCCGTTTCCATCGATCCGGTCTACGAAAAAGACAGCAGCAATTCCAAAAAATCCCATCACAGACAAAAGCTCAGCGCCAAAGACCGCGTGCTGCTGACAAGACAGCTCGCAACACTCCTGAGTGCAGGTCTGCCTCTTGAAGAAGCCATCATGGCCGCTGCAGAACAAACCGAAAAACCGGGAACACGCGCACTGATTCTGGCCCTTCGCAGCAAAATTCTGGAAGGGCACACGCTTGCAGCCGCCCTTCGGGATTTTCCCGGTGCTTTTTCCGAACTTTATTGCGCCACCGTGTCTGCGGGTGAAAAAACCGGTCATCTGGATTCGGTGCTTGAACGGCTGGCCGATTACACGGAAAAACAGTTCACGCTGCGGCAGAAAATTTCTCATGCGCTGATTTATCCTGCCGTCATGGTGCTGGTCGCAGTCGGCATCACCACTTTTCTGCTTGAGTTTGTCGTTCCCAGAATGATTGCGGTGTACGGTGACACAGGACAGCATCTGCCTGCACTGACACTGTGTCTTCTGGCCGTCAGTCAGGGCATCCGTCATGGCGGCGTACCGGCACTTGTTTTAATGACGCTGTCATTCTTCCTGCTGCGGTGGCAGATACACCGTCATCCCCGTTTTAAATTTCAGGTGCATACGCTGCTACTGCATCTGCCGTTCATCGGCTGGGGCATTCGAACAGCCAATACAGCACGCTTTTCACGCACTTTTGCAATTTTGTCGGCTGCAGGGGTGCCTGTGCTGGATGCCATGCGTATTTCCTCATCACTTGTCACGACACTGCCCATCCAGGAATCCCTGCAGACTGCCGTGCAGCGCGTGCGCGAAGGCGCCAACATTCATCTGGCATTAAAGCAAACCCGCTGGTTTTCCCCGATGACCATTCACATGATTGCAAGCGGTGAAGCAGGCGGTCAGCTCGAAAACATGCTGGAGCGGGCTGCTGCCAATGAAGAAAATGACATTGCCCAGATGATTGACACCTGTCTTGCACTGTCTGAACCGTTGATTATTTTAATAATGGGCGGCATTGTGCTTTTCATTGTACTTGCAGTACTGCTTCCTATTTTCCAGATGGACCAGGTGAATTTATAATTCATCCCAACGCTCATTAAAAAAATTTTTATTTTATTAAATCGTATTTCAAACGGGGAAGGATGCCATGAGTTTACCCATCAATGCAGAGACGGAACCCAAATCCGCCGATGAATTTTTGCAGGAACTGCTGAAACCGGAATCCCGGTACCGAAAAGAACTCAATGCCGCACAAAATGCAGCAGCGGCTGAAAAAATTTTCATCGAAATGATCTGTTGCCTGTTTGAACTTCAGCAGGTCCGTGAAGAATACGCCCTGAATGAACTCATCAAAGAAGCCAGAACCGCCAACGCTGAAAAATTTCCTGATATCCTCGCGCCTGTTTTGGTCCCGCCAGAAAATTTAACCTCTGCCGTGGCCCCAACCCCCACTCAACGCGAAATCCTGAAAGAACAGCTGCAGATCTGCGCAACCCACCTTGAAGCCCTGGACGAAGAACGTGAAATCCTGCTTGCCGAATGTCAGGAAACCTGGGAATCCCTTCTGGATACCATGGTCCAAAAAGCCGAAGAAACCCCTTTAACCCGGGAAGACGGCGAAGTTGTGGATGTAAGAGACACACTCAACAAAGCCACCCCCATCGAAGAAACCGCAAAGCGCTGGATCGAATCGGCCATCACCGCAGAAAAAAATCGCGCCCAGGTTTCTCCGCCATCGGCACCCCCTGTGAAACATCACGCCGCCATACAGGACAAAGCAGTGCTCTTTGTCAGAAATGCCCACGCCATGAATGAACTCCGGTTAATTTATGCTGCAACCCATTCTGACTCACCGAACTTACCCGACATTGATACCGGGCTACTGTCTGCAAAAATATTAAAAGCCGCAAAAAATACAAAAATCGCAAGAACCAACATCATGCCGGCACCTTCGGATGAACAAAAATACAATGACTGTCTCGGAAATTTGATCAGCATTGAAATCGACCGATATGCCACGCTGGGGACGGTCAAAGAAATCAATCAATTTTTAAAGCAGTTTCCTGAAGCTAAAAGGGAATACCGGCCGTAATACCAGAGAATGTCCCCAGCTAACACAGAAACTCTCCGCATTTTTTATCAACAATATGATACGAAATGCTGAGCGCCAGCAGACTTGATGTGCGGATGACGCCACTGCCAAACAAACGTTGCATTGAAACATCCGCCACCCAGCTCTGATTAATGTCATAGCTCACACCCACGCCTGCCCGTGGCCGGACACTGGTACTCGTCGGACCGCGTCCACCCGTGCTGGATAAACTGCCCGATCCACTGGCGTGTGCCAGTGCGAGACCAGGTGCGCCAAACACGGAAAAACCGCCTGCCAGAGGCAAAATACCGTGAAATGAAAAATCAATGGCACTCGTTCTAAGTTCCGGATTGGAGCCGCTGGATGATTTCACGTTGTAACTTGCTGCCGCATAATGGGTGTACCCCACTTCAAAAGCACCGTGGGAATTAAACTGCCCCCCCATAAAAATACGCCCACCCATACCACTTTTGCCGGCTGTCGCATGCTGGCCATTGATTGTCGCGCCGGGCGCATAAACGGTCGATTGTCCTGCTCCAATCCCCATATAAAAACCATCATCCACTGCATACGCCGCAGGTGCCAACAAAATCAGCACTCCAGTAAAACAATTTCGCAATGGGTGATATTTTTGCATACAGACTGGCCTCCAGATCCATCGGAACAAAATAAAGAGTAGTGAAGGTGTGGGATAAAGTCCAACAGGAATTTTTTATCCCGTCATTGCGAGGCCGCGAAGCGTTTGGCCGCGGCAATCCAGCTCTTAATCAGCATTTATTAAAAACTGGATTGCCGCGGCCAAACGCTTCGCGGCCTCGCAATGACGGTTTTTAGATTTTTTTCACAAACGCCAATTCCCGAATCACATGCCCGGCCTGCTCCCCCCGCTTCTCAAACCGGGTCACCAAAGGACGCTGATTTGAGCGGGCCGCATATTGATGTGCCCCCGCCATATTTTCAAGTTCACTGAATTCAGACAACACCCGCATCATTTGCACGGCATACTCTTCCCAGTCAGTTGCAAGATGCAGTATCCCACCAGGTGCGAGTTTCGACAGACAGTCTTTGATAAAAGGCGTTTGCACCAGACGACGTTTATGATGACGGCGCTTGGGCCAGGGATCCGGGAAAAAAATCTGCACGCCGGCAAGGCTTTCAGGGGCAAGACACTGCCCGAGCACCAGCACCACATCCGAATGACAGACTCGGATATTGGTCACACCCTTTTCTTCGATGCCTGCAAGCAGTGTGCCAATGCCGGGCAGATGTGTTTCCACACCGATAAAATCAACTTCAGGATGCTGAAGTGCCGCCGCCAGCAGAGAGTGTCCGGTACCAAAACCAATCTCAAGATAACAGGGCGCGCTGCGCCCAAAAATACGGGAAAAATCCATCAGTCCTTCAGAAACATCCAGACCAAACCGTCCCCGGAGTTCTGTGACAGCGCGTCGCTGTGCCGGTGTCATCCGTCCGTCACGGCGGACAAAACTCCGGATGCGCCGAAGGTGTTCGAGAGAGACCGTCATCGCAGCGCATACTCAAGGCGAAGCGCAGTCACTCGCTGCTGTTTGCTCTCATGCAGCGTTTTTTCAAGTCCCACTGCATAATCGGCCTCACCGTGTCTTCCTGCAAAATCCGACACCGCACCCAGACAGTTTGCCCGCACCGTATGAATGTCAGGCAGTGTTACCACCTGCTGACCTCCGCGAAAAAGTGGCTGCAGCACATCCTGACAGTCGTCAAAAGACTGCACCGCATGCACCCCATGAGGCGCTGTCAGCGTTACCCAGGCAGGGTCTGCTGATATGCCGGTCAGTTCATCGTAAATCACATCCGCAACAGGCACGCCTGCCTGAAAATACCGGCGGACCTGTAAGATCCCAGGATTTGAGACTTTTTCAGCCTGCTCTGACAGTTTTAAACGGTGCTCCCATTGCCCCTGCTCATTTTGCAAAGCAGAGAGCTTATATACCCCGTCCAGTGCTGGATGGTCATACGCTGTGACCAGGTTGGTCCCAACCCCCCAGATAGAGATTTTCGCGCCCTGTTTTTTAAGGGAGGCAATGACATACTCATCAAGACTGTTGCTCGCAATGATAGCAACATTCTGAAACCCTGCCGCATCAAGCGCTGCTCTCGCATCCTGACTCAGGACAGCCAAATCCCCCGAATCCAGACGAATGGCCCGCAACTCAACGCCTTTTTCCCGCATTTTTTTGGCTGTTTGAATGGCATTTTGCACCCCCCGACGGGTGTCATAGGTATCCACCAACAACACAAAATTAGCAGGGCTTGTCTCCGCAAAAGCATCAAAGGCGGCGCTTTCATCATCAAACACGGTCACCCAGCTGTGGGCATGGGTGCCAGACACTGGAATGCCAAATTGCTGGCCTGCCAATACATTGGAAGAAGCCTCGCAGCCGCCAATATAAGCTGCTCTCGAAGCTGAAAGACCGCCATCAGGCCCCTGAGCCCGCCGCAGGCCAAACTCAAGCACAGCGTCCCCTGATGCGGCCTGGCATACCCGTGCTGCTTTGGTGGCAATGAGGGTCTGGAAATTCACCAGATCAAGGAGCGCCGTTTCCAGCAGTTGTCCCTGCAGTAAAGGTCCCGTAATTCGCAGCAAAGGCTCATGGGGAAAAACCAGTGTGCCCTCCGGGATCGCATCCACGTCACAGGAAAACCGCAACTGACCGAGATACGCCAAAAAGGCAGCCGGAAACAACGGTCCCCCTGCCGGGGCCTGCAGGGTCTCAAGATAAGCCAGATCTGCTGACGAAAAATGCCAGTCACGCAAAAAAGCCACCACTGAGGCAAGCCCCGCCGTGACGGCATAATTGCCCCCAAAGGGATGCTTACGAAAGATATGATGAAATACAGCTTTGCGATCGTGCAAACCCAGCTTCCAATAGCCACAGGCCATTGTCAGCTGGTAGAGATCCGTCAGAAGAGGTGAATTCACGTGTAAGGATGAATCGCCTGATTAGATTTTAGTCTCATTGAACACAACATGCATTCCGGTTCGACCCGTTTCCGGATTGAATGCACGGGGGTCAAAATACTTTTTCTTGAGCTTATCGGTCGTGGTGCGCTTGTTTTTAGTCGTCACCCGAAAAGTCCCGGTTTTCTTGCCAGCCTGGGTCAGGCCGCTTGAGACCATTTTGATCTTATCACGCATGATACGAGCCTACCTTTATGATTCTTCAGATTTTTCGCGGTCTTTGATATCCTGCAGAACCTGCTCGATACCCCGCTTGTCGATAATCCGCATGCCTTTGGCGCTGACACGCAGCCGCACAAAACGCTTTTCGTTCTCAAGCCAGAAACGGTGTTCCTGAAGATTCGGGTTAAAACGCCGCTTGGTCTTATTATTGGCATGGGACACGTTGTTCCCAACCATGGGCCGTTTGCCCGTTACTTCACATATCCTAGACATGACTTAAGCCTTCTCTCACAAAGTACAAATCACCCACACAGGGCAGGTCGCGATTTATACCAGAAAGGACTTAAGGGCGCAAGAAAAGTGGATGAAGCCAGCCTGCCTCAGTGAAAACCCTCACCCCCAGCCCTTCTCCCCACCTAAACCGCACGCCGGGAAAGGGAAGAAAAGCGAAGCTAATTGTTGCTCTGCCATAGCAATGGTATCGTGTGCGACTTTGATTGATGCAGGATGGGCATAACAATGGAAGAACGGATCGCAGCCGTACATTTAGTGGATAATCAACAGGTTCAGGAACACGCCATACAGGTCAAAATTCTGGACCCGCGCATTGGCAAGTTATTCCCGCTGCCAGGCTATGCCACCCCGGATTCAGCCGGGCTTGATTTGCGAGCCTGCCTTGATGCCCCCCTTGTCATCTCAAAAGGGGAAACCGTCCTGATCCCAACCGGGCTCGCTATTTACATAGGCAATCCCCACCTCGCGGCTGTCATCCTGCCCCGCTCAGGGCTCGGACATAAACATGGCATCGTTCTTGGCAACTTAGTGGGCCTCATTGATGCCGACTATCAGGGGCCGCTGCAAGTCTCCTGCTGGAACCGTGGCCAGACAGACTACACCATTGAGCCGGGTGATCGAATTGCTCAATTAGTCTTTTTACCCATCGTCCGGGCGACTTTTGACGTCGTTGAAGAATTTGAAGCAACCGACCGCGGAACCGGCGGTTTTGGTCATTCCGGAAGGAACTAAACACCATGGAAAACATGGAAAACCCCATTGACCCCAGTATTTTTCGGGCCTACGACATCCGTGGCGTGGTGGGAGAATCGCTGACTGAAGCCTCTGTCTATGCCATCGGTCAGGCCATTGGTTCTATGGCACTGGCAGCAGGAGATCATACTGTTGCCCTCGGACGGGATGGACGCCTCTCCGGGCCAAAGCTCTCAACCGCACTTTGCCGGGGCATCCTCAAAACAGGCTGTGATGTCATCGATATTGGCGTCGTTCCCACCCCAGTGCTCTATTATGCAACCTTCCAACTCGAAACCCGCTCCGGCGTCATGCTGACCGGCAGCCACAATCCTTCAAACTACAATGGCCTTAAAATCATGATCGCAGGCAAAACGCTTGCGGAAGAAGGCATTCGCAGTCTGTATCACCTGGTTAAAACACAACAATACACTGAGGGCACCGGTCACCGCCTGACAACGGACATCATTCCGCGTTATATCCGCCATGTCCTGCAGGATGTCCGTTTAAACCGCCCCCTGCGCATTGTGATTGACTGTGGCAACGGGGTTGCAGGGGCTGTTGCACCCACTTTGTTTCATGAAATGGGCTGTGAGGTCACTGAACTTTACTGTGAAGTCGATGGTCATTTTCCCAATCACCATCCAGACCCCAGTCAGCCCGAAAATCTGGCAGATCTCATCAAAACTGTCCGTGAAAAAAATGCCGACATCGGTCTTGCCTTTGATGGCGATGGTGATCGTCTGGGGGTTGTCACCTCAAAAGGCGATGTGATCTGGCCAGACCGTCAGCTGATGCTGTTTGCACAGTCCATTTTAAAAGTGCATCCGGGCGCCACCATTATTTACGATGTCAAATGCACCCGTCATCTGGACGCCCAGATTTCAGCCGAGGGCGGCGTTCCCCTCATGTGGAAAACCGGACATTCCCTTATCAAATCCAAACTTGCAGAAACTGGGGCACTCCTCGCCGGTGAAATGAGCGGACATCTCTTTTTCCGTGACCGGTGGTATGGTTTTGATGATGCACTGTATGCAGCCGCCCGCCTGTTACAAATCATTGCCGGACAATCACGCGATACGGCCGATTTATTCAATGACTTCCCAGACAGCATCAATACGCCCGAACTTAAAATCGCAGTGCCCGATCATGAAAAATTTGATTTCATTACCCGGCTGACTCAACTCGCCGATTTTAACCATGGGAATGTCTCAACCATTGATGGTTTGCGCATGAATTTTCCAGACGGATGGGGTCTTGTTCGACCTTCAAACACCACGCCCTGTCTCGTGTTGCGCTTTGAGGCCGACAACACCACCGTCCTTGAAAAAATTCAGGCCATCTTTCGGCAAGGTCTTTTAGCGATCAACCCTAATCTTGTATTGCCCTTCTGATCAATATATAGACATATGTTTTAAAAGTTGCGCGCGAGGAAGGAGTGACGGCACAATAACCTTTACCAGCGTTAAAACACAGGGAGTGTTGCATGCGTAACTACCGACTGTTTTGGTTTTGCTTATTGTTCTTCTCTTTCCTCTCCTGTGCTTTCGCCATCCCACCCCAACAAATCGTCTTCTTTGGCGACAGCCTGACCGATAATGGCAATCTTTTCCGCCTCGATCTCCACCTGCTTCCCAAATCCCCGCCTTATTTTGCAGGCCGCTTCTCAAATGGGCCCACCTGGGCTGAAGATGTGGCTCAAACCTATGCCAATGAAAGTCACACCAAATACAGTGTTTATGCTTGGGGAGGCGCCACCACCATCGGCCACAACCCCTTTACGCAGCTCGCCTTCCCGATCACCCTCACGGTTGAAGTTGACCGTTACCTCTTGGATAACTTATTCAGAGATAAATCCAACACCCTTTTCTCATTCTGGATTGGTGGAAACGATTACTTATTTGACAGCATTGATGAGATTGATCCATTAACAACCCGCGTTATCGAAGAAATCAGCTGGGCCCTGCATAAATTAATCAATGATGGTGGAAAACAATTTTTAGTGCTGAACCTCCCCGACTTAGGCCACATTCCGCTCGCAGGCCATGACGATCAGGATGCCGATCGCCTCCACCTGGTATCCATTACCCACAATCAAAAACTCGGGGTTTTAGTCAAAAAAATTCAGGCGGAACACCCTGAAATCAACCTTGTTTACATCGATATCGGCTTTTTCTTTGATGACCTGCTGACCAATCCGCAAAAATACAATGAAAGACGGCATGTAAACATCAAAGATACAACGCATCCCTGCTGGCAGGGCCCTTATTTCTTTAACCGGCAAACTATGAAATTAAAACCGCTTCAAAAGCCACTCCCGGGCCTGAACGCAATGACACCCATCGATACGCTCGCGTTCAGCAACACGATTATCAATTCTCCTGATCTCTATGAAGCCTACAACCTGGGCGTGGGTGCAAGAGCAGGTTATAAACCCTGCGAAAATCCGGACGAATACATCTTTTGGGACACCATCCATCCAACAGGCGTTGCCCATCGGATGATTGCAGCCCGCGTATTGGATGATCTGGCAGCAGCAGGGCTTCGTTAAATCGTCTCATGCTTTGCTTTTAAACCCCTTCCCCCTCTCCGGGGGAAGGTGGGGATGGGAGAATTTTTTAAATCCCGAATAACTGCTAAACTCTCTCATCGAATAATCAGCGAAACCATCGATGAACGCCCTGCGCAATTCACGCACAATTTTTATCATGGTCCTGCTATTTGGCGGGTGCCTCTCGCTGTGGTTTTTTGCCCCCTTCAAAACAAAACCCCCATCGACCCCTCAAACCCAGCGCCTGACGATCAAGCGTGAACCCTTCACCACCCAGCTCTACGGCACAGGCATCCTCCAACCCTCAGACACCACCGCCATCACAAGCCCCGTCGAGGGCACCCTCACCGAAATCCTGTTTCGCTATGGCGATACCGTCAGAGCCGGTCAGCCACTTTTTTTAATCTCTTCCCAAAAATTACTCGACGAATACCGTCGCGTACTGACCGACTACATCAAAGCCAAGACCGCCGCCTTAAACAGCGAAAACCAGATGCAGCAAAGCAGGCTTTTACAT
>Ga0206941_10092_pt1 | contig 26862 bp, 21 predicted proteins | sample Alteio_BWOrgHeat_9_FD_153251 | JGI IMG/M metagenome (GOLD analysis project Ga0206941, IMG submission 153251) | Enriched cells from forest soil in Barre Woods Harvard Forest LTER site, Petersham, Massachusetts, United States -... | ecosystem: Environmental > Terrestrial > Soil > Temperate forest >...
GAACTGCTATTGCAGCTAAGCCGAATCTTAAAATACTGAATGTTGATTACGGATTTGGAAAAAGTCCTGATCCTAACGGAGTTGAAAAAGAAGGAGAAGGACGTATAATTACTTTAGAATTAGAAGAATGTTTTGTAGTGGGAATTTATGCTGTTAATGCTGGTTCAGATCGCTTAGAATATAAGATAGAATGGATGATACGTTTGGGACAATATTTGAATCAGTTGAGAACGATCGGATTGTATGGTTCAAACAAGGGTAAACCGACTATATGTATGGGAGATTGGAATATAGCTCCAGCAGCAATAGATGTACAAGAATATCAAAAACATCAGTATACAGGAGGATTCACCATCGAAGAGAGAACGTGGTTTGAGTCTTTTACGAAAGGGAACAAATCAGGAAATGGTTGGATTGACGTTTTTCGTCATAAAAATCCTCGAGCCATCGGGTATACTTATCACAGTAGCAAGACTAAACCTCAAGCAGGATCCAATGGAATTATTAAACGTGGAGGAGGTTGGAGAATCGATCATGCACTCGTCGATCAACATTCAGTATCTACCGGGGCCATCGACTTGAATCAATCAGAGATTAAAATCTTGATGGAGTATTGGGGGAGCGATCATCAGCCTATTATGTTCAACGTCGCCATTAACAGTATTCAAAATAACAACAATCAAAATAATAACAATCAAATAAATACAAATACTCCACTAGAAATAAGAAATGAAATTCCTGGAGCGAAATTGATCTACCAAAAAGCCTTCCATAGTCCCATCCTAGTCAAAATAAAGAAAGACGAACATGGAAAGATTATCCACGATTTTGACCTTTACATAGGAGGAAAATCGTCTAAATTGGGAACTACCAATAGCATCTGGCACAATCCCTACTCAAAAAGAGTTATTAGTACGCGTATTGTTATACGAGCTGATGATAATGATAGTGACAGCGATCTAACAATACCGGAACTCGCTCTTAAGAGAAAGAACGCTATGAAGAACGATGGTTTAATATTGTACGAAGATTACCTACGGGAGTTAATTAAAAATAACGAACAGATCTTCTTGGAGATGTTCATTAAGTTGGTTACAGGTGAGAGGCCGATGATCTTAGGTTGCAATTGCAAAGATAAAGAGGATAATCCTTGTCATGGTCGAGTGATCATTAAAATTGCTAATGAGTACATTGTGAGATTGGCACAACAAGAATTCGAGAGAATCAAAGGACAGTAAAACAAATGATTCAATGCAATATCAACAAACAACTTACATGATTTAGAGTACCAAATGATACTCTAAATTTATTTTACTTATTGAATTGATGGGCTAATTTATTGGATTAACTTCTTGAATTCTTCCATGACAGAAGAATCCATGTGTCCATTCGCAACAGCATTTGCAACTACTTCCGGAGACATATGCGGCATATTTTCCGTGAAAAATCGTTCGTAAGTAGCTTGAAGCATATCTTGGAGTTTCTTTTCCAGCTGTTCTCTTCTTTCTTTCGATTCGAAGAAAAGTAATTCTTCCGGATTCTCAAAGAAGCTATCGTCATGTGCGGTAATGTAGGTCTGAGTGAAAGATTTCATTCCTACTAAATGAGCATAGGCAAGTATTTTAGCCTTTAATTCTTCTTGCTCCGGCGAAAAGGTATCAATATATTCTTCCATTTGACGCAATTGAGTTTTAATGAAAATGAAACTAAAATAATTTTAAAATTATTTTTCTTATAATCAAAAACTATTGAAATGGAAGTAGGACCTAGGATAATTACTTTTGATCCTCTAGTAGATCACGTATGGACTTCTTTCATGACTAAAACTCATTTGCTAGAGAATAGTCTTTTGGAAGATTGTGTACGTTTAGAATTTATAGTCGGAGAAACAGAAAAGGGAGAACCTATATTTGCTAAAGCCGAAGATGAGTTAGGTCCGGAATCAAGAAACGAAGTGGAAGAAAAAGTACAGAAATATGCGGTAGAGTTGCCGGATCTCAAGAGAGCTTATCTTTCTTGTGGAGGGAAAGATTCTAATTTTTCCTTCAGATTACCATCGGATTCTATTGATTTCTTTGGAGATGCTTCTCCTATCGATAATTATTTTTAGAAGCTTTGCCTGGAAGAGCAACAACTAAGACTGAGGTGAGAATTTACAAAACTTACAATGTAAAGGGAATAATTATGATGTATAACGATGAATATTATGGACACGTATGATACTTTACTTCTGATAAATATCCAGAGTTCTGTGGATTATACGGCATGAAAACCTCTTTAGTTAATCTCATTTTTCGAGCGTTGTGTGATGTATCGGAACAAACTACGCATAGAAAAGGAATCGCAGCCAGAATTCTTATGGATGGAGTTAACGTGGTTGGAAAAATGGAGAATAGAACGCGAATCGTTGTTCCATGGCCGCTTCCACCGATGATTCCTATCCTGAAGTCTTTTGGCTATACTGAACACAATGATCGATCTGGTACGAGAGAAATGGCGTTCCTGAGGGAACTTACAGCTACCAGTACTTATTACACCTTAGATTTGTAGGTAAAGATTAAAAATCGCACGTCTATGTTTATTCATAATATGATTTAAATTTACTATCGTTGACGACAGTAAATTATTCGAGAGATAAATATTTAGCTTACTTCTTAATAACTTTATGACTGGCGTAAAATGCACGAACTTTCTTATCAGTCATTACTCGATCAAAGTCAATTTCGATGATACTTAATCCTGAAAGGTCTTTGCTACGAGATAAACAAGTGTATGTCATACCAGTGGAAAATACCCTGCTGCCTAGGTCAACTTTTAAACAGTCAAGGGTAGATCCCTGACTCTTATGTATGCTTAGGGCATAAGCCAACTGGATTGGATATTGTCTTCTGGTGATCTTAGTAGTTTCATTAATTCTCATGTACCACGCCGCAATCGCCATTTGCAAAATTTGTCCATTTCTGAATTTCACTACTGGTTCTCCGTTAGGTCCAAATCCTACTACTATACCACGAGAACCGTTGGCAAGACCAGCTTCAACGTTGATATTTTTGTTAAGCATTACTTGAGCCCCCACGGCTAAAGCCAACAATTCCGGAGCCATACAGTCCTTATTCAGTCGTGCTTTACAATCATCATAAAATTTCTGAGGCTGTGGTTTCCTCGGTTTCGGCTTCTCTACTACTTCATCTAAAGATTGTATCTCTCGTACTGGATTAGTTTCGCTAGCCAATTTCCACAGTTCTTCCTCGTTTAATTGCGACACATCGGCCTTCAATGGATACAACTCTGTCGGTTTAATGTCTCCCTCGAATGTTCTTCCTATACAGGTCGACAAAAGATCGACCGTCTCTTGTGAAATCTCTCCGATGCGGATTTCATTTAAGGCTTTACAGAAAGCCATATTATCCTGACGAAAGATAGTAGTCAATTCATGTACTTCGTGAATTAGACTATCCCAAGAAGTCGATTCAAAAGCATAGGTATCTGATTTCACTGGACTCAACTGATAAAAATCTCCGCATAAAAGAACTTGTAATCCTCCAAAGGGAGCAGGATTATTTCTAATTACTCGACATACATAATCCAAAATATCAAGGATGTTGGCCGACATCATACTAACTTCATCGATAATAAGTAAATGCGTATCTCTAATTCGTGCTTTTGGTGCATTGAAGGTTTGAACTCTCTTAATTGCTGATTCTTTGGATCCACAAATTCCAATACCAGACCAAGAGTGAATTGTTTTACCTTCTACTAAAATTGCAGAAGCGCCAGTAGTAGATGTCATGGCTACTATTCTTTTCTGACTCTCAAAAATATCTCTAATTTTCTTGATGGTGTGAGATTTACCAGTTCCAGCGGGTCCCGTTAACAATATATTTCTCCCGTTCAAAACGGCTTCTATCGCTGCTTGCTGACCATCGGAGAGACCTGAAAGATCTATTTCCCGCATATATTTGGATGTACTCGGTAACAATGTGGTCAACAAAGTCTTGTGTTCGTCACGAGTATCCGAATCCTGATTAAATTCGGTATTCCGTTGTGCGTGTGGTTGAACAAGAGGTTTCGCCGCAGTGCTAGATTTCATGGTGGAAGAGGTTATTAATCGTCCTTTTGGAGCTGAGGAAGGAGCATCAGGATCTTCGTCATCGTTAGGTGCATTTATTATCGATGGATTTACAATCGACTTACTGTTAAGAACGGAAGGATTAAGAATAGGAGGATTGATTATGGGTGCGTTTGAGACAGGAACGAAAGAGGGAAGCATCGTCATAGGAGTTGTTAATGCAGGAGGAGCGAACTGAGGAATATGTACTGATTGGTTGTATGTAAGTTGATTATTTGAAGGCTGATTGTTTGTATTATTTACTTGGCCGTTTATCTGAGCCATCGAGAAATTTTTCCCTTTCGACTCCGGTTTCACCATATCTGCTAATTGAAACGATGATGTTGTTGGAGCTTGAATAGGATTTATTGTGGCTGGCTTAGGAGGTGGCAAAGTAGAAGCTTGCATCATAAAACTCAACATCATAGCATTATTAGAATTCATAGGCACTGGTTTGACATTTACTTTTCCTTCGTTAGTCTCCAGTTTGAAAGATTCAACGGGTAGAGAAGCTGATCCTAAGGGCTGTCCTTGCCCCGGAAACATTCTACTTATAAGATTAACTTATCAATATTGATAAGTGTTGAAAATTGACAGAAAATAATCTTTTTACTTAGTCCCACATTCAAAATAATTTTTGATTTTTCTAGCTTCTTCATCGAAAATCAAAATCTAAATAATCATCAATATAGTAAAGAACGAGAAGCAAAATAGAATGTCGATAGAAAATTTACCATTGAATGTTTTAGAATTAATCGTGACGAAAGGAGATTTATCTTATGTGGATTTTATGTCCTTTGTAGTTAGCAATCCTTATGTATGGAGGAAATTTGTAACCAATGTTAATGAAAGAAACAGAATCTTCGGAAGACGATTACTGCAAGATTTTCAAATCGATGTGGATCAAGTAGACGCTTTAGGATATAAGAAAACCGATCTCAAGTATAATCCTAATTCCAAGGTTGATTGTTTACGTGCCTATAGTAAACTGTTAAAAATGCATTTCTATAAATATGACCCCGATAAGACTAGGCGATTTAGAAAAGATCGTGCTACAGTGTTCTTAATTGATGGTACATGTCCAACGAGCGTCTATCGTAAATATCAAGCCAATATTAAGGAACAAATTAACGATCTACATCAAACAAATAATGAGAAAGACGCAGATGCTGAAGGAAGTGAAGACGAAAATACCGAGGAAGATGAGGATGACGAGGAAACAGAAGAAAAATTTATGGGCGGATACGGGGCCGATATGGATCAAAAACTAAGTATTATGATTCTGGAACATTATTGTCCTGAATTTAGACTTTATATGCGTCGAGGAGATATAATAGAAGATTTTCGAGTCAGTGGTTATCGATCTAACGGAATTTATTTCTGGAATGGAGAAAGAATAATTGAACAATATTACGAAGAAGATGATCATGGAACAGTTCCCGAAGAATTTGTAGTTTTCGATTGTAATCCTCTCACTGCTGAATCTAATTCTAATTTCAATCCTGGTTATTGGAGTAAGCCTTATGGTAACAATAATAATCCTCATACTTTGAATGTTTTCTATATGTATGATGTTTCTAGTGTTAGAAGGACTAGAGTTGGTCATGATTCAAATTTCTACTGGCATATGGAAGACGCTTTCATGAAAACCGATTCGACTTTAATTATGCGGGAAATAGCAGCGAAGAGAATTCATCGAGAGATAACGACAGATTATTCGTTACCTCCAGCCAATATTTCAATGGTAACAATCAAATATAATTACGTTAATATCGTTCACAAAGGAACAATTTATAGAATTACTGTTGATAGTTACGAATACGATAACATGACTCCGGAAGAACTGTACAAATTTCATGCTACCTCTTCATGTTTCTGCAATCGAGAAGATGTGGATAAGCCAGAAGAGCAGAAACGGTATTATATGCACATCGAATGTGGAAGCAGTAGACGTTCTAGTTATCTTGAGGATCAAAAAGGAGAAGAACTTATCTTGGGACACATTAAATTTAGATAGATGAAATGTAAAATTTATCCTACATCGGGAAGAAAACAGAAACATAACTTTCGCCAATATCGAAAGTTATGTAAAACGTGGCAAAATTTTCGATATCCTTTACATTATCTATATTTTTCATCATAGAAAATTGCGATTTACTTATGGAGCAATCGATCTACATTTACATCTTGAAACTTAAAGGAGGTAAATATTACGTTGGTAGAACTAAAAATCCTCATTTTAGACTCGAACAACATTCTAACGGCAAAGGTTGTTTATGGACAGAAATGTATCCTCCGATACCAGGACAAATAGTTAATCTTATAAACGGAGACGAATTCGATGAAGATAAGATAGTTAAGAAATGGATGGCTCAATATGGAATCGATAATGTTCGAGGAGGAAGTTATGTTACAGAAATATTATCTCCTGAATGTATTAAATTTATTCAGAAGGAGATAAGAATGGCTAAAGATTTATGCATGAGATGCGGTAGAAACAATCATTTTGTTAAGAATTGTAATGCCGTTAAAGATTATGATGGAAATATTATTGAGGATCAACACGAGTGAAATTTATCATACCTTCAACAGTAGGTATGATAAAGAAAATTAACATAAAGCTATCAAATCTTTGATCCAATCTTCATTATCTATCTTGAAGATTCCAACGAACATAAATTCATCATTTCTGCATCTATTTATATAATTGTTTATTCTTTTTCGTTCTGTTTTGTCCCCTCTTGCTAATCGATCGATTAATTCTTCGGATTTACAAGACTTATAGAATTGATGAAGTTTACATAAAGCATTAAATAATTGATATTTGTCAAATTTAAATCGTTCGGCTATATTATGCTTAATAAGAATCGAACCAAAAGTTTCCGTACATATTCGAGGTCTGCTAGTTTTGATAGGTCTAAAACTATCTTGGAATTTATCTTCGAGTAATTTAATAGCATCACTAACGACTTGATTCGGATTTAAATATAAAATAGGAACAGGCACGCTTCGATTTACATCTTGAAATTCTTTTAATATATCATCTCTTGAGTTTAATTCCAATACATCGAATTTTACAAGAAAATTTAGAGCTCCGTCTTGAACTAGAGATAAAATCGTAGCGTATCTATGTTGTCCGTCGATAATCCATAGATAATCATCTTCTCTAGTTTTACAGAAAAGTAGAACTCCTCTAAAGGCGTAGGTTTTATTTCGTCTAAAATATTCATCCTGATATGCTCTAAGTTCTTTTACGCGTGAATCTACAAGAGCTCTTTGTCCATCCCATACTCTTATAAATTTATTACTATACAACGTGTAAGCGGAACAAGCAAAAGATTTCTGATTACCTATAGTACATAATATTTGACATCCTTGATAAAGTTCCGAATCGTTAGATCTGATTGTATATAAGACGCTATCTACACTATTCATCGAAGGATTGCTATTGAATTTTATTTTCCGGACGCAGAAAATAAATAGATTTCCGTTTTCACTATTATCCATCAACACCCATAAATCGTTCAATTATTGTACTGGAGGCTTATCTTCGTAAGACATAACTTTCATTCTAAGTACAATATACAATGTACGCAATGATGCTTTTCCTTCGTTTCCGAGTGAATATTGTCCTGGGCCCAACCACGTTAAATATCTCATTCCTTTAAACTCTTTGATGTTCTTACCACCAGCTAAATTATTCGCATTGTTACTATTATTGTTATTGCAGGGATCCAACTTAAGATGAAATGGATACTGATCGGATTTACCCGTCATGTATTCAACTAAATGCTCAGATAATTCGGGATTGCTTACTTCCTGTTCACCGAATCGCGGCATAATTGGACGCCATGATTGATCCAAAGTAAACTGAATTCGACTCTGATTCATATTATAAACATCAGTGCAATATTCTCGGTATCGATATTTCTCGCACATGGTATTTGCAATTCTGGTCATATCGATATCAAATTGCTTCAATATCAAATAAGGATAATATTCGGTATGTTTTTCCTTGCTTCTATAATTGAGACTCGCATCTACTTGAAAGATACAATAGAAATATTTTCCATTGGATATTGTGGGTTGACGAATAAAGGGAATGCCGACTCGTTTTATCAAGAATTTATCGAAACAATTGTTGTCTACGTTCTCGGGAAAAATTAAGACCGCTCCCTTATTGAACCTCTCGTAAGTTTCTCCCGGTTTCATCGTATATTTAATTTCACTCTTCTTCATGTAGTACAATTTATCATCAGATATTTCTACCGAAATATCTCTAAGATATTGATTATCTAAATCTTGAGGATCTTTTCTATTGTATAACGGAGGTTTAGTTTTCCACGTCAGTTTAATATTATTCTTGCTAAAAGTATAAATATGGAACTCTCTTTATGCTAAGTAAATGTAATAGTGTCGGTAACCACTGTTATAACATGTAGTCAATTCAGATTCCGTTAATTCTCGTTTAATCCAGTCATCAGTTTCTGCTATATACTTCTCGGTTTTCTTCTGATAGGTCGTGTAGAGAAAATTATGAGCCGTAGTTCCTCCTCGATAATCTTTCAGTAGTGCTTCTCGTTCTTTCTTAGTAACAATAATTTCTCCTTTGTCGTTAAACATATTTCTGAAGATATGAATGGATTTGGACTCGAGATCGTTTCCACCACCACAAAAGTGAAATAATTGATGGGCGAGAAGCATATTCTTCCAATTCAAGCCTTTGCATTTTCGCTTCAATCTTTTGGAGATCATTCTAGTGAAAATAAGAACTTCATGCGTTTCCAGAAGTCTTAATATCATTTCTAGGATGTTAATGTCGCAATTAAAGATATTAACTTCACGATCAATATCCATTATCGCGGTTATTTAATGAAAGATTTTAAAATAACTTTAATTAAGATAAAGTTATTTTCAGTTTTAATTTTTCCTATATATTTAATAGTCTCCATCAATTATTTGATGAATTGTTTGACATCGTATGGCATCACTTCCAATCTCATCATAATATACATACAATTCAAATTTCCATGTCGATTGAATTTATTATTCGACGTTAACCACGTTACATATTTTACACCATTAAGATTGTTCTCTAAATGATCTATATCGATCTTCTCTTCGTTGTGTATTGGATTATCATTGTTACTTCTGTTAATATTAATAATAGTAATTATAGATCGCTCTAATTTGGAATAATGATCATTTTTCCCCATGATATGGCCGAATAATACCAATCCCATTTTATTCCCGTTAATTTTTCCTTTGTTATCTAGAAAATACTTCCATTCAGGAGAAAATTTCTCTTCATACAACTTATTACAATAATCTAAATATTGATACGTATCGAACATTTTCTTAATAGTTTTAAATGGATCGGGGTTAGCGTATTCTGATCTTAAATATTTTCTTCTATCTGTATCATCATTTTTTAGCCCATTTTTCTTAACTATCTCAAATATAGAATAAACGTATTTACATGAAACATTATCGCATGAAGATTTAATGTAAGGAATACCTTTCCATATAACATGAACGTAATGTTCTTTGGCATCGGTTTCTTCTCTTTCTGATAATATATCTATATGATTTGTTCCTACTTGTCTCCAGACTCTAGCTCTTTTAACATATTTTAATTTAACTTGATCAGCATTAATAGAAATCTTTGCTAGATCTTCCGGAATCCGAAAAGAATAATATGGCGAATCAAAATTCTTGAAAGCTACGTTGATAGAGCTTGCAGGAAAAGAATAAACATGATATTCTGTTCGTACTAAATCATAATAATAATGTCTGTAAGCGTCTTTCAAATAAGATGAAGTTCGAATTACCATGGGAGTTATTCCTGTACGTTTGCTATTCTCTTCTGATAATTTAATAATATAAGGAATTAACAAAGAAGAGCATTTTAATTTTTCTAGTAAAGGTAATGCATCTTTGGTACGCATTTTCTTTCGAGCATGATCATCGAAGATTTGTGAGAAAATTAATTTTATATCTGGTGATTTATCTTGTCCTCCACCGCAAAAGTAAAACAATCGATGATAGATCATAAAATTACGCCAATTGAGAAATTTACATTTGCGTCTTAGAGTTTTAGAGACCATAGAAGTGAAAATGACGACATCGTGCGGCTTCAATCTTTTCAAAATCAATTCCAAGATATCAGTGTTAAGCTCTATAATGTTTACTCCATTTGAGATGTCCATTGTGGTTGTAATTTTGAGGAGATTTTAAAATAACTTTGATTAGGATAAAGTTATTTTCAGTTTTAATTTTCACATATTTATCACTAATTCAATGGTTACCAAGAAACACGATTGCCATGCGCGAATTACCATTGTTATCGGAGACATTCATGACGTTCATCTCGGAACCGTTAGCCAAATGATGATTGAAATCTTCCTCTTCACTGGAATTCATATCCAGAATTTGCTGGGTCAATATATTCTGCACCAGTTGATGGGTAGCAGCTGTTTGTTCATCTCTTTTCTGTTTTGCATATTCTGCTGCATTTAAAGCAATTCTCTCAGCTACCCATTTGGGAACATCGTATCCAGGAATTGGTGTACGACACATAGGACATTCCATCTTGTACATCTTTGAGGTGCAGTCGTCGTGCAGATAATGACCACAGCCCAGGGCGCGGTATTGATTCGTCATCGGTTCCATGCAGATACAACAATCATCCGGTTTAGCTATTTCAATCTTCTTCAATGTAGTAGGAATAGTAATCTTATCTCCCATATAAACAGAGACGAGTTTCTTATTATTGATTACTGGAGTTCCTTCTTTCAACAAGAACCCTCTTATTTCATCTGTTTTGGCTTTCACGCCGTCCATTATTACTCCTTCTTGATTGGAACAATTCCAACAATATTTGCCACTAGAGATAGCTTTCAAACATCCTTCACCGAGAATAGTCTTCCCCTGACAAGTATAAGAGCGTTGATGAAATTCGCATAAATCGTTCTTCATAGCAGGACAGGAACAAGGGGATCCATTTGGCAAAAAGCATTTACAAGGTAATTTCTTCACTTCTTGGCTAGAATGCCAAGAACAGAATCCTCCGTTTATAGCAACCTTTATCTTACATCTTTGACCAATATCTCTTTTCCCTGAGCATCGATACGACATTTCTTCTTTTTGATTATACTTATTATATCGAATATTGGATTTATTGGATGTTTTGCCGAACGTTTTATTGAATGCGTCGGACTTTTCTTTTATTAAGGAGTCCGATTTTTTATTTTGAGACATAGCTCTCATCTTTATATAGTTTCCCTTCGTACTTGACATTATCTAAAATTTCTATTTTTCACTAGTAATATTACTAGTGAAAAGCATGTAATCGTTACAATTTCGACTACGAATCACATAATTAAAAATTGTCAAGGAAGATGAGTGGCACGAGATTCCTCTTCATTAGAATTTTCGTTGACGGGATTGAGAACGGCTCTTGGAATTCGAGATTCGTTCGGATCAATATAGGAAATATTAGAGAGATCGCTTTCTATACTGCGATTGAGGAATAATTTCTGTTCGGAAGATCTAATTTGAATGCGTAACTTATCAGACGCTAAAACGGAAAAAGCAAACAGAAAGATAAATGTAATTACTAATGATAAATAGCCAGAATTTCCAGCAGCTATAGAAGCCACGATAGACAAACATAACAACTGTAACAATTGCAGTCCTGTTAAACCGTAATTATACCATCTCACATTATCGCGATAATTAGTATTTTCGTGATTAATATCGATCTTGGTTTTGAAATTGCGTAATAAGCGATCTTCGTATTGCTGTCGGAGATTCTCTGATCGCTCGTTCAATCGTTGTTCCATGCTTGCTATTTCGACATTAGGAGCAGTTACTCTGATTGGGGTCGGGAAAGAACTAGCAGTGGAAGGCTGATTCAGAGGTTGAGGATTGGAATTTCCGATTACTGCTTCTCCTATACGGCCCATCAATCTCGTCAGTTCCGGATTCGAATCGGAGTTAGTAAAAGGTCGAAGAACATCGGCTAATAATTTCACGATAATTTGCTGGTTGGATTCTTGTTCCTCGGTTTGATCGTTTTGCATCACATTTCTATTGTTTCTTCTTGGTATCGATGTAGGAGGAATTCTGCGATTAGCATTACGAGGACGATTTGAAGTAGGTCTTTCGTTAGCCATCATTCCAGCAACAAATTCATGCGTAGACCTGGGAATAGTAACATTGCGAGGAGGAACAGAAGTAAAAGGATTGCGGGGAGGAATATTATTAGGAGGAATATTATCGTGTTGTACCCCTTCGACGACGTGACCATGAACTACTCTTCCATCGGGTAATTCAAAGAAGTGTTGCTCCGAAGCATCATCGTCATCATCAGAATCTTCATGCTCGTGCAAATGATGGTCATGACCATTGTGCTGATGATTTCTTTCTTGAGTGACTTCGAACATACGTTGAAGGATTCCCTGTTCCGCTTGAATAATCCTAGCATGTTCTGTAACGCGATTGTTGTAGGTTTCTAAACCTATTGCGGCTCGGACTACTTCTCCTACTTCCGGTCGACTTTCGAATCCACTATTGACGGTTCTACATGTTGGACAAGGAGGAGATTGTAGAGTTTGATTTCTTACGCTGAGCTGAATTACACAGGCCATACAGAAGATATGTTTACACTCGGAAAATTCAACGGGGATTACTGGCAGTTCGTGACAGATAGTGCAGATAGATATAGTCGAAGTAGCTATTCCGTTGGGGAACAATCTGTTGATACTATTCTGACTAAGGGTATTAGGAGGCAATTCAATAGGTTGAGGACGACTATAATTTGCAGCTCCTCCAGTGTGATTGAGAGGATTATGCGCGAGGAGAGGATGTTGACGTGTTTGATTTTGAAAAATAGAATGCTGAAAGGTTGGATTTTGGAAGGCTGGATGTTGGGAAGCGGCATGGAGAGCATTCATCAAAGGGTTACTAGCAGCTTGATTTGGATTCGCATTTAATGGAGAGTTAAACGTAGGAAGATTATTGAACGTGGGAAGATTTTGCGTGAGCGGATTTTGAATGGCAGTATTTTGAATATTGTGATTTTGATCGAGAGGATATCTAAGAGCCATAGGAGGTGGTCCAGAAAAGGCAGTCGATTCTTCATTACTGGTAGTTGTCTCTCGATTACTATCATTTTCGGTTTCTACATGTTCGCTGTTGTCTTCAGAACTAGTTTCTTCTTCGGTTCCATCTGCGGGTTCAGACAGAATAGCAATAGCGGGATTAACGGGACCGTTAATATTTGATGTTGCAGTTGAAATCGGTGCTTCCTCGAATTGTTTCAATAGTTCTTCAATGTGCGGTTCTTCCATTTCGACGATTTAATTTGAAATAAGAGCTTGATGTTCTTAAATGAGTTGCAACGGGTCAACTTTTGTTATTTTCTGACTCCCTATAAGTCAGAAATTCATTTTTGTCTAATTTAATTACAATTCATTCACATAATCTTAAAGTCGCGAGGCCGTCTAGGCCGAGCAGCGAGCGTGAGATTTTTATTGGTTGTAGTTTTGCCGTATCACGGGCCAAAGGCCCGATACTGAAACGAGAATGATAAAAATACTCGGAAGCGAGCGTTAATGACAGTTGAATACGGGCTTGAAGTGGCAGCATTTGACCATGATAACCTGTAAGATATAAACTGAAACGGTAAAAGACATCAATATTGCGCCTCCTACAATAAACTTCACGTAATAATTGGGATTGGTGAATATTAAATCGGAGTAATCGTCGGAAGCATACCAAGCATCAAATTTCGATCCTAAAGGATAATCTTTATGAGCCACCAACAATCCTTTCTCTTCATTAGCAGAGCAAATTTTTAAGGATTCTGATCTTTCTTCTACTAAATCAGTAGTATTATCGTTGGGATTGTTAGAATTATCTTTGTCGGGGATTTTGATACTGTAATCGAAAATGACATAAACACTAGTGTTGCCGAGACCGTTTATTCCATCGCTACAATATATAGGATAAACATCGTACTTTACTATTTGACACGTGGTATGAACGCGATACAGCTGCGGATAATATTTATAAGACGAGTATATTATTATCCCTAAAGCTAATACTAACAGAAATGTATTGAGGATGAGTAAGGGATAACAGTGATAGCGACGACTCTTTTCATCCACCCAACAATGATGTCTTCCCAAATAACTAGGTTTGCATTTCCTCTTGCATGAGGTTCCACATTTTCCATCTTCCACTAATATATTATCCCAATTATAAATAGTAACAGAGGTATCGGCTATATCTGAAGTTAATCCTTCTATGGGACCAGTCAAATCGTCATCGTTGGGAGGCAAGTCTAACATGGCTCTGCTTGCTCTCAATGCTGATGGTTTAATGATTCGTGATCCTATATTACTCATATTTTTGGTGTTATTAATGACATCCTCCACAGGATAAGAATAAACCGTATCTTGATCGCGAAGAAGGTTATCGCCTATAGATGCAAACTGATGATCGACTATTTCTCTTCTTGTATAATACACTTTATCGTCTAATTGAGATGACCGAGGAATAGGAGCTTCTTTTATTACAGCGGGGCTCATGGCAGTCAATGCTCCGAAGGAATTTGATGTATGTCGTGTTGCATCATCCATCATATCTTCATCGTTATAGTCGAGTAAATGTGCTTCGGCTCGATCTTTCTCATCCTCAGAGAAGAAGCTGCTCATGGTTTTATACTTTAATTACTGTTTTATTATGATAGCAGTAATTTTTAAATCCAGTTCAATCTAACGTTGATTATCAGAATTATGTGCGGTTATTGTGAATTTGAACTATAATTAATACTAATCGGCGATGAATGCCGTATACGCATCTCCACATGCTACTTGTCTCACGGGAGGCAATCCCTCTAGACCGACAATAGTAGTAGTATTCGTATCATATATAGTTCTTTTAAGTTGTTCTAGCTTATCATGAATTAATTGTCCATCGATTCCATATCCCACTGTACACAAAACTCCTTTGGAAATAATAGTGGTATGACGTAGTGCACATGCTACATAATCTACATTTTTCATCACTTTAACAGGAATAGGATTAAAAGGATCTTTGATAACATTTCCATATTTAGCTTTAGTTCCTATAACATCTCCATATCTAACTTTCGGTCCTATGATATTAATTCCTAGTTGACCAGTACTATTACTGCCTACCATATATAAATCTCCATTACGAATAATAATCCCCATCGTAAGTGGTCCACATGATATATATTTAACTCCTCCAGGAGCTATATTATGAAAATAATCAACTAAAGTGAACCATAAACATTCGTAATATACGTCTTTATTTTTCTGTGCCAGTGCGCCGTTGCGATTAATTCCAGTAGTATAGAGATTCCCTGAAGAAATAGCTGCAGTATAATTCTCGCCGCAAGAAACAAAAGATACATTCTCCAGATTAATTACCAATTTGGGTCTTCTAATCCATGATATTAATTCTCCTTGACCGAGAGAGCCATTATTTCGTCCGCATGTATAAAGCAATCCATCAGAAACGATGGCAGTTTGTTCTAGACCGCATCCAATAATGGTAACCTTTTCATTTCTGAATCCTTCGTAGTTTTCTATTTCTCGTGGAGTACGAATACTTTTTGTATCTCCGTGACCCAATTGTCCTACGTCTCCCTTACCAAATGTAAATGCTTTTTCGTCAGATACGAACGCAGTATGTTGTCTTCCACATGATACATAAGAAACATTTCGTGTACCTATAACATATTCAGGACTGACTATTCTTTCTGATTTTCCTCCTTCCGCCATAACATATTTGATCCCGTGTCCTAACTTTCCGTATCCTGATTTATCCACTCCGAACGTATAAAGTTTTCCTTTAGAAATCAACGCTATATGTGTTGGACCACCGGCAACAAAATCTACGTTATCTATCACTGGTCCGTTTAATCTGATACCAGGAGTAGGATTGGGATGGTCTTCATTAACGTGATTTTCTCCCAGATCTCCATATACGTATAGTTTTCTGTGATAGCGTCGGTAAGTGTCTTTCCAAGTATCTGCAGTCATGGGAATTCTATCATGGATATCATTTTCATTGTCTCTAACTCGATGATGAGGAAAATCAATATAGGTTTTCTGGGACCAGAATCGTTCGTTATTGCAAACCTCTTGGTTAAATTTCTTCGCTAACAAGCAATTGGTTAAAATATCGTGCAGAGGGAGATTTAGTGCTATTTGTCTAATAACATCTCCCGGAAGATCTCGATAAGAATAAGCTTTATTGATAATGTTAACATCGATATTATCAATAGTGTTGTCTATCGCGTCAGTTGATATTTTTAGACGTTGTGCTAATTCGATACTTTCTTCTCTCAGTTCATCCAAGAAGAAAATAAGATCGGTGATATTAAGACCCTTATTCATCAAATTAATAATAGTGTCAATTTGATACTGGGCATTATTGGTGAGGAAGGCTTTCTTACGCAAGATGGTTCTTATTATATCGACTTGTTTCGGGGTCAAATTGGTCACATATTCGCGTTCGGGCTCGTATATCGGAGCTATTACTTCCATTTTCGAGCAGCGAATATCCGTTTTATTATGATGAGATTGTTTTTGTATGGTCAATTAGATTTGTAATTTTCATACCAACGATTGGAAAATATTTCCCCCGGATCGTATTCTTTCTTTAGAGCGAAAAATTCATCTATGTTAGGATAAGCATCGTGAAGCTGTTCCGACGAGTAATGATGTCTATAAGGCAAGTAAAAAGTACCGTTAACATCATTTTCGTCATCCGACAATGTATTATCGTCTTTATTATCGTTTGTGAAATTGATGTACGGTTGAAGTACGGCTTTGGTTAACTCATCGTGAATCCACTGTAATTCTTGATCGGATTCATCTTTATTAGGGAGACGATAGTATAAAACAAAAGCAAACATATCGCACGGAGCATATTTAAGCATAGTGATTGTATCTCGTTTCACATAACGAATAGTAATATTCAACAGAGAAACGTGTTTTAACTTCTGTTTGTTGTGCAAGAAGACGTATATCAAACGATCGCGGAAACGTTTTAATCGTACTCGCGTCTCCTCACTTATATTATTTGGATTGTTATTTTCATTATTTGATTTATTGGGAACGAAGAACTCCTGTAAGATATGCGTAGCGTTCAAATTGAATAAAGGATTGTAGAGTTCGGTGACAGCATCTGCTGACTCGTACAAAATAGAATTTCTTTCATAGGTGGCCGCCGATTTCATACTGCTTATATTTTGAATTTTATCGTCAGTGTTTGTCTTCAGAATGGATTTGGGTTTAGGTTTTTTCGCCTTCTTAATATCGATAGGACGACGGAGTTTATTCTCAGCGTTGAATCTAAGTTTTTGAAAGGTTGGAGTGGGTACGATCCATTTGTACATCAATCGTGACAGAGAAGACATCGGTTTCTTCTCGTACACTTTCGATACGACCAGGTTGTTATTATTACTATTGTTGTTATTTGATGATGAATTGTCTCTTTCAAAAAGAGTAAGATTAATATCGGTGAAATTATTGATGTTGATTCGCGCGAATTTGATCTCCACTAATTCGTCTGTTAATACTTTAGAGTAATAGGGCCAGAAATTATCCCATGTATGTCGCGTAAATTTCATATGCATACGAACATTCCTTACTATTTGAAGTTTAACATGAGTTATAATTCCGAATAATCCGTAGCCTCCAATCACCAACCCAAACAGTTCTCTATTTTTATCGTTTTCATTATCCCTGTCGCATACAATTGTCTCTCCGCTACTGTCGATTATTGTTAGTTTGAGTATTGAATGGTAGATAGAATTATCCGAAGTTATTCCGTGGGCATTGACTGATATGGTTCCTCCTACAGAAAAAGAAGAATATGATTGAAGAATCATTGGTGATAGACCTCGTTTATCCAAATAAATAATCAAGTCACTCCAGGTAATACCGGATTCAACCATCACGCTCATAACATCTTCATCTGTATTTGTATTATCATTATTTGTATTATCATTATTTGTATCGAGACTGATAATTTGATTGAAGTGGAGCATATCTAACTGATAGCCTTTTTCGGTTAAGGTTTGTCCTCCCATACTATGCTTAGTCCCCTTGATACAAATTTTTCTCCCTTCGCTTTTAGCCTTCTTAACAGTGTTAATTATATCATCAATAGTTCTTACTCTTATGATCTTCTTCATAACAGTGGAATTCATAGCTGATACATCATCAGCTCGCACAATTAAGTTATCTTCCTCATTCCCGATTCTTTTGTCGTTACTATTATCGTTCTTCTTATTATTCTTGATTTTGTTGTTTTTATTGCGATTATACACTTCGACATAATGATCCTTAGATGAAAAGGTAACATCGTATTTCTTATAGCTTTTATAGTAAATAGCAACAGCTAGTACAATAATCACCAACACGATTACTATAACAATTATAATCCATTTCATGTTTAATATTTCTTAATCTTCTTTTTGATTAAGAAATTGATTCTATTTATAAGTCAATAAGTAACAAGCAGGATATTTTCCAACATTAATTTAATGTTTGCATCATTCATAAAAGGAAACAATCTATGTTAATTAAAACTACTTTGAATCGGAGATGAATAACGATAAGTATATACCGGCGGAACTTGATACCAGCAACGTCGGCAAGCACAAAATAGCATTTCTGATTCTCCTAATAATAGTTATAGTTTTGATAGTGATTGCGAAGAGAAATGTAGTAACTGATCTCAAAGGAACAGGAGAATATCGAGAAAAACACGATGGAAATGGAAATGCGTATTATATGGGACGAGGTCACTCTAGAGAATCCATCGAGGTGTTATTAGATCGCATAGAATGGTCGACTTATTTGAACAGTCGTATCTCTGTCATCTGGCGATTCTTTATTATCACTATCATTATTATGTTGTTCGTGGTAATAGTAGTAATGCAGAAGGTTCCCACCCCAGCTAAAATGATATTACTTTTCTTAGCAATATTTATTCCTATGTTTGCCACGCATCAATTGTTCTATATGCACGGCGACGTCTACAACGATTACTACATTAAAAATAATGTTCAATTATTGAGAGAGAAACTTGATATACCACATAAGAAAGATAAGAAGTTGAAGGAACCAACGAAGAAATTACCTAACAGAACAGTAGTTCTCGAAGCTTAGTGAAACTTATTATTGTTTGTTATTTTGTACTTTTGCGTTTGTTGACAATAACAATTATTATAATAATGAGGATAATGATGCAGAATAATGCAGGGAGACCGCATCTCATAGTCATCGGTATCGGATACATGGTTGCTTTTTCTTTATACACTCCTTTACTATGAAGGTAAGATGAAACCGTATCTACTTCACGACAAAATTTCAAGAATCCTGTTCCTTGAAGTTTCTTAGTCAATTGTTCTCCATAAGACAGATTCGAATCATTAGACGCAGTGATGTTTTTACTGTTACTGTTTTTGTTACTGTTACCCTTAACGCCAGATATATGATAATCTTTATCGTTCTTAACTTTATCTAATATCAGTGTCTCGGGAATGGACAGCAATTCAGCGTGATTATTTTTGAGATGCCATGAAATCCAATGATCATCGTGCTTCATCAATAACTTGCGTATATCATCTTCCTCTACGCTTGAATAATCTAATAATTCTCTAGAATTTTCGGCTAAAAACTTACGAGGAATGATCATTAATTTCGATCCTTCTATCCAATCTACTTTTCGTACTTCTTCTTTTTCAAAGGATAAAGCCTGATACATAGGAATCCCATTTGAAAATAAATTGCCTCTAATCCATCCTCCGGTGGTTAAACATGCATTTGGATACTCCTTAATCCATCGTTCCACTACTTCTATCATATTATCTGCGATCAAATAATCATCATCGCAGGCAACTATCACTGTATTGGGATCTTTCTCTTCCGGCAAATCCAACACCGGATAAATTTTGGTGATGGCGCCTTTATCTTCGGGACGCGTTATTTCTACTATTACTCCGTGAGGATTAACTTTACTAGTTTGAATTTTTTCATATAAAATATATATCTCGTCTTCTGGATATTTTTCTCCTGTGCGTACAAATACAAAAGGCAAGTTAATATAGATCTTATCTGCTTGTCGATACCGTTGATTCAACAAACACGTCAATACTTCTTCTAAACCTTTGAGTCCCGAGGGAATAGTAGTCATAGTAACAATAATACGTAAATCGTTACTAACATTCTTCATTTGTATGCCTTTTTATTTCGAGATAACATCTATTAAAAAGATCGATACGCGAATAAAATCGATGATAAACGGATAATATAATAGATAAATAACGTTATAGGTAAATGGCGACCATATATGGAATGTCGATACTAACAGTAGTATTGTACGGGGCTTTTCTCTTCTGTATTTTCTTCGGAGCCTTCTTAGAATATCGCGATGTAAATTGTCCCAACATTTTCAGTACCAATTGCGGATATGGAATGGGAGCTGCATACGTAGAAGCCAAACCCTGCACTGATAATAAAAACAATAATAAAAATAAGGACGATTCTTTAAATGTGCTGTTAGACAAGATCAAGATAACGGCGAAATATGATATCAATAGTGTATACTGGAGAAGAATTCTCATTGCTGCTAGTATAGTTTCTTTCCTTATTCTTTATATGTTTAGCGGACGTTGTCCAACTGGAATCGAATGGGTGACTGCCTTTCTCGTCACTTATATATCATTCTATGTAATGATAGTAACTTTTCAGTACTGGGTAGCAAAACCAGCTTTAGAACAATTAGATATTCTTCTCGATCAGGTAAAGGAGAAATGTGATGATAAATCGAAGAGCAAGAAATAATCGACAATCAAATTATTAACAATCTCGTAGTCTGAGATTGTTAAACAAATACCGCTTAACTATTTAAAAAGAAATAATAAAGAAGATCGAACATGAACAAGAACAATACAATAATAGTTATAATCTTGATAATCTTGTTGATCGTAATTGTAATATGGATGATGTTGAGACGAGGAGTAGATTATCCTCGCTACAAGAAATACAAGTATGTTGATCCTACAGGACAACAAAATAGTGTTGTTGATACCGTTTTGTTTGATCTTACTCTTAACTACTACAAATTACCTCCAGCATCTTCGTCAAGAACCATTATTACTTTATCTACCATTCCGGAAAGAATTAGCTTACTTGGTCCTACTCTAGCGTCATTGTTAGATCAAACCGTTAGAGTAAATGAGATTGCTATTAATGTTCCTTATGTGAGTAGAAAAGGAATTGAATATGAGATCCCTGATTGGTTGGATATAATGAGCAAATCGAGCCTGAGTGTTTCAAAAGGGAAGAAAGACAAAGAGAAGAAGAGGGAGAACATAATAAGAATATATCGCGTGGAGAAAGATCTCGGTCCAGCTACTAAACTTATTCCTACCATGCTAAGAGAACGTGAAAGAACCTTTCAAGCTAATGTAAATTTAAAGAATAAAACAACAGAGAATAAAACAATAAACGATAGAGAATGGATTCGGGAAACTCGAATCATCGTAGTAGATGATGATAATATTTATAATAAACATATGGTACAGAGATTAGTCGATTGTTTTGAGAACGATCAGAAAAGAATAGAATCAAAAGGAGAATTGGAAAGAGTAGAGAAATTGGAAACTATATCGAATACACATGATTCACATTTTGAATGGAAGGGTCCGTCAGATGAAACATTATGGGGAAAGCCAGATAGAAATTTAAAAGCAGCAGCGATTACTAATTTTGGTCTAGTCTTAAACGAGGGCTTCAAGATACCTAAGACTCTTACTACTTCGCGTTTGAAATCTATTTTCTGTGCCAGTAGAGAAGTAGATATTGTACAAGGCTTTAGTGGTTTTCTTGTGACTCCTTCTATGTTTGATCAACGGGTGTATGATCTTTCAGTTATTGGTAAAATAGAGAAAGACTCTAATGGGAAAAATATAGGTTGTCCGAAAGAAGCCTTAACAGTAGATGATATATGGTTCAGTGGTTGGTTGAAAGTTTCCAACACTAGAATTATTTGTACAGGAGAATTTCACAAATATCTACCGTTAGTAGTTGGAGGAAGTTTATCAAAGACTCCTGATTTATGGGAAGACGAGAATAAAATGCTCACAACCAACGATCAGAAGACCCTCGACTGGTTCTCACGGCAGTTCGCTTTCGAGTAATTTTTATGTCCTCGTTTCAGCATAGGCCCTGGCGGGCCATAATGATATAAAACTATGTCTCATAAAAATTCTCTCGCTCACTTGGTCGGCCTACGGCCTCCCCGGCTTCGCCGATAATTTATAACATATGCACGATGATCAATATTTACAAGTTTACAAATTAAACTTATAAATTAAACTTATAAATGCCTGTTAATAAAAGATAAATGAATATACGATCATGTTACATAAACTCTTAAATTTTGCTCGAGGTAGCACCGATGCCGAAGCCTATTATTCCAACCATGATAAATTTGGCCTAGCTTTCGTTATCAACATGGAAAATCGATCCCAGCGCATGGAAAAAGCTCGTAGTACCTTAACTCGAATGAAAATCAAACATCAAAGATTTGATGCTATCAACGGCAAAGCCATTTACAATAATTCAATCTATACCAATAATGCCAATATTTCTGATGTTCATCCCGAAGATTCATATAGTAAAGATATTAAACCGTTGACGTGGCACGAATGTTTCCCCAAATTAAACGCCTCTGAATTAGGATGTCTTTTAAGTCATTTGAGTGTGTTGATGTTGGCCGCCACTAATCCCAATCAAGACAATTTTACTCTTATTTTCGAGGATGATATAATATCGGGATCCGATGGCATAAACAACATTCTCACTGATATCAAAGAGTTAGATAGTTCGGGAAAACGTGTTGATATAGTTTATCTAGGAAAGTGTAACGAGACTTGTTCCAAGCTTATCCCTGTTTTTAAGCATGATTTTCTCGTGAACGATATTATCAAGAAAAACAACAGAGCTAAATACGATAACTTATACGTGGCGGTAGCTCCATCGTGTGCTCACGCTATATGCATTAGAAATTCTTTTGCGCGACGTTTGATCGATGATATTATTCTTACCATCGATTACAGACACAAAGTTTCTTCCAATTTCAATAAGAAAGTGAATATGCACGAACATGATTATAATTGCCCTATCGACGATATCTATAGAAAATACATTCTCAAGAATAGTAATCGAACAAACAGTAAAGAAACTAATTCGTCAAATGATGATTATAAAAATGGAGTGTTGGCGCTGGTCGTGCATCCTGCGATTTTCTACCAAGATGTTTTCGAAAGTAAGAGCGACTTAAGATTAATCGACGCTGGAAATTATTTAGAATGTCGTGAGAGTACGGTGCTTCATAACAAAGCCTACATCAAAACTATTACTATAATTTGCGTAGCATTCGCCTTGATCATCCTTATCGCTATTATCATTATAGTTTTCACCTACAAAAAGAATAATAGAAAACAAAAAGTATTGTAACGCGTGTTATACGAAATCACATTAGTCGACTAATGTGATTATTTTGTTCAGTTGTTACTGACAGGTTTCCTACCTTTATCATTGGGTTGATTTTTCCTAACGTAGTAGACTATAACGAGCAGTATTACGATTATAGAGAGAATTATAGTGACTTTTATCCAGTGACAATGCATATAAATAAAAAATTCAGTGTCGGCACCTGCCCATGATGATCCTCCTAATACTCTACAGTAACTTCCTTCTACTTCACATGGTCGTTCGTCACAAACACTACATGGCAACAACTTTCTCACCGGTAATTCATGCACTCGAGTAGTATAAGCTTTTCCTGGCGGAGATCCATCTATAATTGTTCTTCCTTCTTCTTTCATTACTCGACGATGATGATTAGTCATAACTCGAGTCAACATCATAGGACCCGTGGAGTGAATCACTTTCAAATGCTTCCCTACGTGCCATAATTTCAAAGGTCGTCTCATTTCTGAAAGACAATCTAACATAATAGGAGACTTTGGTTTGGCACCCATAAAAGCATTAGTATAAACCGATCTAATACTTCTAGAGCGCACAAAATACACTTCCTTGTCCTCCATGAAAAGATCATCTAATTCGCGTTTAATTTCTATGTCGAGGTCAAGGTATATTCCACCATGAACGTAGAGCCACATATAACGAATAGCATCTGCTCTCTGAATGGGATATTCGAACAATTTGAAATAGTGTAGAAAATCGGGAAAATAGATGCTAACGAATTTCAAATTATCTTCGTCGGTCATGAGCTTGTAATTCCAGTGACGCATGTAACGATGAATAGCATCTTGAGAGGCTTGCCAGTGCTTAGGTAAGATCTCGTTCTTCCACGTCTGCATTATTATTCTGGGTATATGTATATCTTTTCTATTATTATCATATCTATCGTATTTATTATCATTGACATTTATCATCGAGTATTATATTGTATCGTGCTATCTTTTAATTTTTATATCTATCTTATTTTATGACGATCAGATAAAATAAGACGATTGGGTTTTGAGTATACATCGATAATTCACTAATCATTTCATGTAGCGCTGAAATGATTAAATTAACTAACATGAAAAGATATGATGCATGTTTTAATTATTATGTCTGGCAATATAGTAACTGATTTTTCTTCCTAATTCGTTATCGGGCAACAGATCAGTTGAATAACGATGTCTCAATTCGGTCCAAGGATTTATAGGCGCTTCTAATGAATGGCCTCTTTTCGGCTTCGCATTATGCCTCATGATATCTGCCATTCTAGTACTTATATCATCTTCTAGATCATGAGAAATATCAGGCCTTTCCTTTTGGACCATGTCGTAGAACAACTGTGGAGGAAATCCGTTTGGAGGATAGAATTTAAGAAATCTATCAGAATTGGCGTCTTCTGATCCTCTAGCTGCTCTAAATTTATGATTTATTATGTAGCTTCTGACGTTCTGCAGAGTTTCATCAGTCAATTCCTGTTTAATTTCTCGAAACAACATTTCCACGAATTCGTAATTATCTACGGAGTAATTAATACGATTGTTGCGTAGAAAATATTCCATATTTTCATACCCTTCCGAGTAGGGCGACGCATTCTGCAGAAATCTTTTGAGATAAGATTTTAATTCAGCTGGATTAGTCGTATGAGTTGGATGGTTTGTAGATCCTAAGACTGATGTTATCGCCGACTTAGGATCATCAATCAATTTCAAATAGATTAATACTGTGGTGAGAGATTGGTTTGGATGAAGACCTTTCTCATACAGAAGCTTTATGATTTTTCTTTTGTCGGCATGTGATTTACGTTGGAAATTCTGAAGAGATAATAGTTTCCAGGTTTTGTTAATTTTCTCTTCTGACGGGTTCATTCCCAACCAAAAAAAAGAGGAAAAATGAGGAAACGAGGAAAAATAAGAAAAAGAGGAAACGGCGGATGTCAATTTTACATGGGTTTTCTTTTTTGGTTGAAATGAAATTGAGAGTAAATTTGGGGGTAAATTAAAATAACCGATGAATTTCGACGATAATTATGCGCGAAAATTAAATCTGGCTCAACGGATAGTAAATCATAAGGATTTCGATTCATACAATAATTCTAACAACGGTAATTCTGGCGGCAATTTTAACGATAATTCTAATAATTTCAATCCTAATAACAATTATATTATTGAAATTCTACTTGTTGGAGGATTGGCGAAAAGTGATCTAGATCATCTTCTAGAGAAACGTCATACGTTACATAGAAACAAATTTAGCGATAACATCAGTAACAGTAATAATAGCAAAAGTGATAGTTTGTTATGGAGAGGGGAACACGGTCCGACCATCGACAGCATCCAAAAAGCAGAACAGTTAGAGAAGGCTTCGGGAATCCTAGCTTTACTGGATGCCAAATTTAAACTGTACGAATGGGCAGTTAAATGGACTGGGGCCTCTCAAGACAGTATTGACGAATTGAAAAATGCAGTGGACGAAAGTTTACCCCGCATCCGCAAGATGAAAGGAATGAAAATTCAGCTGTTGAAGAATCTAGAGGCGAAGAAGATCAACAAAGAATATTTTGATATCGTAGCTAAATGGGTGCGGACTTTCGACGAACAAATCAAAGATTTCACCGACGTTCGAGCGGAACTTATCATCGAAAACCAACAAGAAATAGAAGATCAGTTGGATGAGTCTTTAAAGGTACTGTGTGATTCGGATCCGGAACAAAATTTCTGTATGGCTCCTAAACGTAATCCTCATGCTCCATCCGAAGGCAAAATCGAGATTGATGATGCGAATAAGAAATTGTCGAAGAAGGATAAATCTTCGCTGGATGATAAAATTGCGGCTGGGACCGTCATAAGCAAAACTGCCATCACCAAACAAGACTCCAAAGGCAAAGTGATAGAAGTAATCGACAACATCAAGGAGAAGATAGTTCCTGCTCGGAAAAGAGAACGAGTTAGTTTGAATGAGCTATGGGAAGGATGGTGTAATTCTGATAATCCTAAACACGCAGATTCTTTGTTTTGTGCTGCTGGATGGGGTAATCCCTTAGCGTTATTCATATTACGTATGCGTTTTACTCTTCCTCCTAATCCTGATACCCACGTTTTGAATATATTGAAAGTCAAAGCTAAAGCGGTACCAGGAGCAACTGCCGCTGTCAACACTATCATTGGA
>Ga0206941_10093_pt1 | contig 26716 bp, 28 predicted proteins | sample Alteio_BWOrgHeat_9_FD_153251 | JGI IMG/M metagenome (GOLD analysis project Ga0206941, IMG submission 153251) | Enriched cells from forest soil in Barre Woods Harvard Forest LTER site, Petersham, Massachusetts, United States -... | ecosystem: Environmental > Terrestrial > Soil > Temperate forest >...
TGCCACCTCTACGGCGTTGGTCGAGCCTTTGGGCAAAAACAGCATGTGGCTCGACGCATCGGGCGCCATAGTGGTGACATACAGTCCGCCGTTGGTCGCGATCAGGCCCTTCAGAACCGTGCCATTCGAAGAGAGCACCTGCTGACTCGTCGCGAGTGTCCCCTTGCCCAACTCCAGACTCCGGACCTCGCCACTCGGATCGTGCACCGTCGTCAAATAAAAGAGGGTGTCGCCTATGATATCGAAGCTGGTGACCTTGTCGTCATAGCTCGCGAGCGTCGCCCACTGTGGCTTGCCAACCATCAGCGACACAATGGAAGTAAAGCCTACACGCTGGTCCACCCGCGCTCCTGCTCCAATCGCCATGGCCCAGCGTGAGTTCAGGTTCGTGATTACAACCGGGAACTCCTGAGCTTGCATCGGAAAGCCCGCCCCCACCTTGGAACCCAGTACCGGAACGTCGGCACTAATCGACGTCCCCAAATGATGCAGGTACACGCTCATGTTTTCCATGGCGTCTTCCTGCGTTTTGCCGCTGTTCATTCGCGTGTATGTTACGGTTTTCCCGTCGATCCAGTTCACCGTAAACTCGCCCCAGATCGGTGTCAGCGCATCGTCCAGCGGCTTGCCCGTCGCGACGTCATAGATTCGCGTCGTCCCCACCTCGCCCCCGCCGTCCGCCATGTGCACCGCGATCAGCTTTCCATCCGGGGACGCCGTGTAATTGTTAATCGTGCGGTGGCTACCTGTGGGTGCGCCCGCCATGGGGTCCAGAAACAATCGGTCTTGGCCGTTCTCGCGCACCTTCAGCACGGGGATGTTCCCATCCGGCGCGAGCTCCATAAAAAACACTCGGTCAGCCGCCAACTGGACGTTGAAGTGATTTGCGCTCGCCCGCGACGCGTCTTCGAGGGCTTGCAGGAGCGGCGCACGCCCAGGCAGCTTCCCCAGCGTCTCGGTCGTCTGCGCGCTCGAGGCCTTGATCCAATCCACCATCTCGTCTCGACGCTCGGTCTTCTCCATCCAACGGTAGGGATCACTCACATTGACGCCATGCACCGTCTCCGTCATGAACTCGGCTTTGGGCGGAGGTGGATAGGCGCCGAAGCCATTCTGGATTTCTTGGCTGTACGCCCCGTACCAAGCGCACATGACCGTCACGATTGCCAACCACATTCCATTTCCTAGCATCCGCTGGTCACCCTCCCACGCCGCAATCTGCTATGCGATGTGTACCACTATTTCGGATCATGCGCCACAATTTGTGTTTTCTCCTGCACCCGCCCAAATACCCGCGCAGAGCAGATTACAACATTGAGTTACAAAGATTGAACGGCTTTTAAAAAGGCATCAAATTCGTGGGAGTTGGACTCTTGTCGTGCTGGGTGCCGGTGCGGCGCGCGTTCCTCCGAGTTCCGAGGGGATCGTGGCCGACTCGTCCCTATGCCGTCCATTCGCCTTCCCGGTGCTGGCCCCCGCGTCGGTCCCGCACCCGGTAGGGGAAGAGTCGGCGGTCACTCACCCGGAACCACGCTGGACAAGGGGGCCTACAACCGACGCTTGGTATAGTCAACAGGCGTGGGCCTCAAATGCACACTGTCGTTCTTTGTCCTGCTGGTCGCTGCGCCAGCAGTTGCTCGACAGCCTCCTCACCCGGAAACACGCGAGGTTGTATGGACGTGGTCTGAGCGGTGCAAAGGCGATCACAAACTGGGCGTGACAGTTCGCCTCGATGAAAAGGTGCTGTACCGTGGTGTTCTTCCGATTTGTCGTGGAAGCCGCGATGCAGAGGATGGGCGGGTAAAGTTTCACTTTCATGTCGGTCGTACTTTCCAAGGTAAATACCGCACGCGCTCGACCGACTCGATTGAAGGAGACATCTGGCAGGCGGGCGGAGAACCAGACGCGCTGATGCTCGGCATTTCATTTGATACCAATGACCAGATACTGCTGAACACGCTGCACGTCGCCAAGCCAGAGAAACAAACGTCATCGGAACTCGACAAGGGTCTTTTCATCACTACGTATCCCTTGCCTGCGCGATAGATGGCCGGTTGTCTGCAACTCACTTAGCAAAGTCAATACGCGCTAGGGTCGCGAGCGTGTGGTGGGCGACTCTGACCTTTGACATCCATTCGCTTGCCTACCCTCCTGCCCCGCCACCGGGGCAGGAAGCCCCGCCGAGGGTTGGGGAAGTGTCGGCGGTGATATTCCCGGTTCGGCTGATACGATTACGGCAACACATTCATCCTGAGTTCTTCAAGTGATCGCATGCCGCGCTACAAAGTTCTCAAGGGCGTCGCCCACAACATCGGCCATTCTTTTACAAGCCTGATGAACTACGCGGATGACGATTACACGATGGGGCACACTCTTCGGTTCGCCCGAGACACTGGGTTAGATCAACTGACGATAGACTTTGTCAGCGGCGTGGGGCAGCCCGCAGCGCTAATGCGCGACCCCATTTCGGGAGTGCCGCAGTGGTACACGAAGATGTTCTGGGGCTTAGTAGCAAGCTCCGGTTCGAGTCGCGCACTGGTGCAGGCAGCCAAACTTACACTCCGATATGACCTAACCACGAGCCGCTCAGGTCCACCAGTCGAGAACCCCTACTTCTGTGATGTTTCCATTTTGGATAATCGGGGCAAGGAATACCGGGCACATTTTGAAGGCTGGTGGTACGTCGAGAAGAGGGTGTTTTCAGCCCTCAAGTGGCGCTGGTGGAACCCGTTTACTTGGTTCCGGCGCTGATCGCGGGCGGATCGTGGCCAACTCGCCCCTTTGACGCGTGTTCGCCTTTCACTGCTGACTGTTGCCCGGACACCGTAAATCGTAGGGGAAGAGTCGGCGGTGATACATCAACAATCCCGCAGATTGAACTTCATTTTCGGTCGGGCGCATTCAGATTGAGGGAGGTCAGGTAGGGTTCGAATGCTCCGGTCGGTGGCAGTTTGCCGGTATCTGGGAAGCGGCGATAAATGGCTTCGATGACCTGTTCTGTCTGAACCTTGTCGAGGTGCGGCAGAACGCAGGTACTTTTGTTCCACAGCCCAAGTCCGGCGCCGAGATGCTCGACGTAAAGCCCTTCAGGAAGCTCGGGGAAATCGCCGCCGCCAGAGGCGTCGCGATACTCAAGGTTGTAGATGTCTGCCCTTGCGATTGTGGAGGGTTGATAGTCTTCAGGTGCGTGGCCGGAACTGACGAAATCGAGGTTGGTGACGTGTAGCTCTACTGCTGTCCCGCGTAGCGCAGAAATGACACCCCCGACTATCACCAAAACACAGACTCCGCCAATAACGTACGAATACGCCTGCGATTCAGAAGTGGAATGAAAGACGAGATATAGGAAGAAGCTCCCAGCAGCTAGTGTAGCTAGGGCACGCCCCATCCGTCTGGACTCTGCAACGCGTACAGAAATACCGGATGAAAACTCACGTATTCCGAGGGACGCTGGCACGATTGCCATTCTAATCGCATTGGTTTTCGTAGTGATGATCGCCATCAGCCCAAAACCCACCAAGCAAACAAAGTTTTCGTCGAATAATCGTCGTCGTGGTCGGATCGTGGCCGATGCGTACATGACCCCGAGGTCATATACGAGTGGGCGGTAATACGACCGCGAAGTGCCTAGGCTTGAGGCTGCGGGGTCTCACTCCATGAAAACCCCACGCCACTGGCGACAATGTGTATCGAGGCTTCCCATTCGAGGACGTAGAGCGTGTAGGAAATAGCGTCAGTGGGAAAGCGATCTGAAAGTTTGGGTAGCAGTATTCCGGGTTCAGTGCGCCAGTATTTAAACCACACACTTCCCCTCAGCCCGATGATGCGTTCGTTCTCCGGCTGCTCAATATGGCAGAGGCAGACATCTAAGAAGGAGATCACCGCGTCTCGGTAGGCCACTTGCGTCGAGGGCGGATCATCGGGCAAACCTGTCAGAATTTCGACGCAGACTATAAGCGTCCCCGTGTCGTAGTTGTGCGTGATGGAGCGAATCCTCGCATCGTGTAATCTGTTGGGCAGTTGTTCTTCTAGTTCTTCGAGCGTCATGGTCGTGAAACCTATGTGATGCGCAAAAATGCAGTATATACAGCGCGAACGGATGCCAAGCCGACCATCTGGGTGAGTGGTGGATACTTCCCTATGCCATTTCTTCGCCTACCACCCGGTTGGGCGGGAGATTCCTAACCCGGTTAGGTAAGGGTGGGCGGTGATTGGCTCGGAACATCGACTTCAGGCGGTGCGACAATCAGAACGAGCCTAAATTGAGTGAGCCGCGTGATACAAATTTCTAAAGTTGAACGTCGGCAACGAGCCACGCGTTCGGCTTCAATCTCGCTTCTTGAGCAAATGGTTTCAGGCGAGATCGAGGTCTACATCGGATACCGCCGTTTGTACCGGTATTGGTGTCAACACAACTCTGCGGTACAGGAACTGAGACCGATGTTCAGCATTCCCAATGTCTCGCCCGATGGCATTCTCACTGTGACGGACGACTTCAATGAGCAGATCACTTCAATCGCGCGAGAGATTCTGACCAGTTTCCGAAATTGATCCCGAAAGTGGGTAGTTTCCGCTTAGGCGGTGATCCGTTCCGAGCTATTCGAATGGTCGAAGGAGCAATTCGAGACGCAGACAAAAAATCGGAGCCAACTTACTCTGAGCGAAGTACGGAAGCCAAATCTGTGCGGGCCGCCTGCGCCGCGGGTATGGTGCTTGCAAGCAGCGCCACGATGGCCATCAGCGCCAAGGCGACAGTAAAAGATGCCGCATCGCGCGGAGTCACCCCGTATAGAAGGCTCGCAATCACCTTGCTCAATATCAATGCTGCGCCCGCTCCGACAATACAGCCCAGTGTGATTGGCCGCGCAGCCTGCATAACCACCAGCCGAAGCAATCCGCCGCGTGACGCGCCAAGAACCAGGCGGATACCCATCTCATACCTGCGTTGAGTGACTGAATAAGCGAAAACCCCATAGACGCCGACAGCAGAAAGGACAACGGCGAGCAGAGCGAAACAGGCTATCAGTAGCATGATGAGCCGCCGTTGCGCGGTTGCGTCCGAAACACGTTGATCCATGGACTGGATGTCGAATACGGGCTGGTCTCGGTCCACGGTCGTGACGGTCTGGCGCAGCGCATTCGCGAGTAAGCGGGGATCACTCAATGTGCGTACCGCAATCCGCATTCTCGATGCCGGTATTTGATCCATAGCAACAAAAGCCTCCGGTTGCGGTTCTCCTTCCAAGGCGCCATGTTTCACGTCATCGACGATCCCGACAATTGTTGCCGGTATGCGATGAGCCGCGCTTCCGCCCACGTTGGTATAGAATCGTTTTCCCAGCGCATCTCCCGCGAAGAATTGGTTGGCGAAGGTGCGGTTCACAATGGTGACGAGCGACATACCGCCCCGGTCTCCGGTGTCGAAGGGGCGGCCTTTCAGGACTGTTGTGCCAACAACGCGGAAGTACTCCGGTGTGACGCTAGTAGTAATCAGAATCCTATATGGACCAGGCAAGTCGGTCTTTGTTTCCTTAAACGTGATAGAGCTATTCGGATACGTTGGTTCCAGCGGAAGTAGGCTGGTGATAGCTGCCACTTGCACGCCGGGGAGGCCCTGAAGTTTCCCAACTAGCTGATCGCTAAACGACCGCATGCGTTCCTGCGGCCAAGCACCATTTGCTTGATCGTCACGAAGGATGGTCGCGCCGGTCAACGTATTCGAGGGATCGAAACCCGTGTCGTAACGCAAAACATTGACGAAGCTTCGAACTAACAACCCGGCCGAGATGAGGAGCACAACCCCTAATCCCACCTCGATAACAAGTAGCCCGTACCTGAATAGCCGCTGGTCCCGACTCGACGTGATACGGAGGGCAACTGTCTGAAGAGCGTTTCTGAGATCCTTTCGGACACCGCTTACCGCAGGCGCGAGGCCAAATAGGAGAGTCGTGAGCAAAGTAAGGCCGATAGTGAAAGCCAGTACCCAGCCATCGATTTGAATCGCCGTACTCAGTTTGCCAAACGGCAACCGCAGGAGTTCGGAGACCTGCGAAGGCGTGCTGGACCCGGAAGGTGCACCCGCAAGGTGTACAAGCCACGTGGTAAGGAACGCGATTGCCAGGCCCAAAGCAGCACCGAGTGAAGAGAGAAATAGGCTTTCGACCAGGGATTGCCGAATGAGCCGAAATCGGGATGCGCCCAAGGCTCCTCGAAGAGCCGTTTCATGTTGCCGGGACACGGCACGCGCTAGCTGCAGATTCGCCACGTTTGTACAAGCGATCAGCAGCACAGCCGCCACGGATGCGAGGAGAATAAACAGAGGCTTGCGGTCGTCGCCCGTGAGATGACGCTGCAGGGGCTCAACGACCATCTGGCGACCGGTCGGAATTCCCGCCATTTGCGGGGGATAGGTTCTTCCGCGCGCCTCGAAAAATGCTCGCATCTCCGCCTGAGCCTGCTCGATGCTCACCTGCGGACGTAGCCGGGCAATGACATACATGACGAAAAAGGGCACGGAAACCGTAGTGTCGCGCTTAAGCCCTGCGGGCGCATAGTAGTCAGGCTCGATGGAAGAATCGGGGAAGCTGAAGTGGGAAGGCAACACACCGATGATCGTCTGTTCCTTGCCATTTAAGACTGCGGCCTTGCCCACGACGCGGGGATCGCCGTTGAACTTCTGTCGCCATAATTGATCGCTAAGAAGGATGACAGGCGGCCCGCCGCTGATCACCTCATTGGGCAAAAATGCACGCCCAACCTGCGGAACGATGCCAAGCATAGGGAAGAAATTCGCAGTCACCCTGGCTCCGGCAACCCGTACCGGGTCTCCGTTGCCGGTGAGATTGCCCTCTAATTCCAGGGAGTAGCCGCCGACTTGCTCAAAGGATCTTGTCGCGGATTGAGCCGCCACAAGATCGGCCGCGACAACAGGCTGAGATACGGCATTATACTTGGGCCAAGAAGTTGAAACGCTCACAAGTTGGCTCGAATTGTGGTAGGGCAAAGGGCGCAACAAGAGGGAATAGACGGCTGTAAAAATTGCCGTGGTCGCGCCGATGCCCAATCCAAGAGTGATCACCGCGGTTAGAGTAAATCCGCGATTGCGCAGGAGCTGCCGTGAGGCGTAGCGCAGATCCTGCAAGAGCAGATCCATTCTGACGCCGGCGCGGTTGTCGCGCACAGCCTGCTTCACCTGCTCGATGCCGCCGAACTCCGCCATGGCTGTGCGGCGCGCCTCGGCAACAGACATGCCGCCAGCGACCCTCTCGTCTGTCACCATGTCGATGTAAGCTCTAAGCTCATAGTCCAATTGCCCGTCGATCTGCGGCTTTCGGGAGAGGTTGCGCAGAGCACTTTTGAAGCGAAGCCAGAGTTTCATCATTCCGCCCTTAAGTTGCTTTCAAAGCATTCGTCATCGCTAGGGCGACCCGCGCCCATTGCTCTGTTTCGGTCTCTAACTGTTTGGTCCCAGTCTTGGTAAGCTGGTAAAACTTGGCACGCCGGTTGTTCTCCGACTCGCCCCAAAATGAGCTTAGCCAGCCAGCCTCCTCCATGCGGTGAAGGGCGGGAAACAACGACCCCGGTTTGACGAGGAAGGTCCCTTTTGTAATTTGCTCGATGCGTCGCGAAATACCCAATCCATGAAGTTCCCCAGGGCCGAGCGCCTTGAGAATCAGCAAATCGAGCGTGCCTTGCAATAGATTCGTCTTTGTTTCACTCATTAGAGGTCCCTATCAAGCTTCTATACGAATATGGGATGAGTTCGTATAGATTGTCAATAGAAGACAGCATGCAAAACGATTTGGCAGTGCTCAGCAACTAGAGACGGGACTGTCGGCCGTAGCTGATGTTGTCCAGCAGGATGACCGTTCCCCCATACTGGAATCCGGAAATTTGCGAGTTCGGGGAGGATGGTGGCCGATACTTCACCAACTGTGATTTAGATCGCTTTGAGGTTAAAGATGGAACTTCTCTCATCGGGGGGGCGAGTAACTTCAGCGCAAGCGTGGCTTTCGTTCATTCGGCAGCAATTCCGCGGTCGCGGAAGAATTCTTGAATTGTGCGATCCAGTAGAGCGCGTAAATCAAATCTTTGGCGACGGAGTCTGGGCACGTCGCAAAGGAGATAACAATCGCCGGCAATGTGCCCGCTGGGTTGCCGAACGTCTGTCCGATCTGGGTTATGCGGTCCTGAGCAGAGGCAACGAAGATCAGTTTGCAGGCTGCCCGCAGCTGAGAATACGGATTGGGTTTCGTCTCAAGTCGTTCGTACAGCTCGTCGAGTTCTGAATCTTCGCCGAACTCTTCATCGCCTTCTTCATCGAGCTCTTCTTCGTCTTCCGCCATTTCGGCCAGAGCTTCCGCCACAGATTTGGGCATTTCCACCGTGGATTGCACGTGCGCGGCGCCCGGATGCTCTGAAAGCTCCGGCTTTCTCTCCGCGATGGGCCGTTTCTCTTGATCCAGGGCGGCGTCAATCATCTTCTGAGTGCATCTGGATTTCGCAAGTACTTCGCTCAGAACCGGATAGGCCCGCGTGGCGACGGATTCTTCCAGCGCTTCGTTGAAAGCGGGATGGTCAAGTTCGATGGCGTCCGTGATACTGTCCCCCGGTGATGCCCTTTTCAACGAGAAGTGAATCGCGATGGGATGATCTAAAGGCAAAAGCTCCGCGCCGTCAGGATTCTGAATTTCGTCCAGGACGTAGTCCGCTTCAGTGCGGCTTTCCGCGGCGACGAGAGAGATGTCACCATTTGGCCAGCGACAGATCAGTGGTGGAAAAGACATATCACTTCTCCCGGTTAACAATTATTATCGATCATCCCGAGGCCTCGGAGTCACGGCTTTGCCGGCACGCCATGCTTGCCGTGCACTCGGCGCTTCGCAACCGTTCGCCCGCCAAGCTAGGTTTATATACCCGGCCTCACAGCCTCAGCGATTGATTGCCTGATTTCGCTCGCAGAGCTGGATCGTGACACGGTGCCAGTTGTATATCGTGAATGTATGTCCACCTGCCTGACCGTGTTCGCCGATGCTTCCTTCGATCACGGGACTCGCATTGCGGCGTTTGCTGGGTGGTTTAGGACGACGGGAACCATTCATAGAATATCCAAGGTCTCGAAGCGCCGATTCGTGTCCAGCAATGAGGCTGAGCTGGTGGCGCTCTGTGCCACGGTGCTGGTTGCTTTGCGTCGTCAGGCATCTTTTCGCGAAGGTGATTTCGTGGTCGCCAAATCCGACTGCCTTTACGCTGTGGAGCATTTGAAGAACAAGACTGGCGGGGCTACGGAGGCTGAACGTCGCATGGTGGCAAAAGTACATGCTGCATTGGCGGTACACGGCTTGAGAGTCTATGTACGCCACGTGAAGGGGCATACAACTTTGCCTGAGCCGCGTTTTCATGTGAACCGATGGTGCGATGGACAGGCCCGCCGCTTGCTGCGCGAGGCTGTGCGCAAAGAAAGAGAAAGCCGCCCAATGTAGCCGATGGGATTCGGGGAAAACCACATTTTACGATTCTCGATTGTCGCAGGTAATACGAATGCCCTGAACGAATGGGCTACTCACAGAGCAACTCCCTTCATTCTGGACTCCATAGTCAACGAGAATCACAGTTCCCGCTCTCGTACAAAGTCGGTCAAAACGCCTGAGCAAACTTCCTTCTCACACTCGGGAGTCTGTCGCGGTCGGCTCAATGCCAATGCAATCGTTAACTGCACACCGGATCCGCTGCTTCGAGCCCAGGTAGCGCTCCGTAGTCTGGATAGAAACATGGCCTAATAGCATCTGAATCTGCTGCAGTTCCCCTCCTGATTGCTGGCAGAGCCTCGCGCAGCTGCGGCGGAGGTCATGAGGAGCCAACTTGGCCACACCAATCCGGCGTGCTGAGTCCTTCACAATGTGCCAGACAGCCTTCGCGGTCAACGGCTCTGCCGACGGTTTCCCCATCTTGTTCACGCGCCGGAAGATCTTGCCGCGTTCGATTCCGGCGGCTGCGAGCCAGTTCGCCAGTTCCTTCTGGACCCAATCAGGAATGGGAATTGTCCGGACGTGGCCCGCCTTGCCGACCATGTCAACAATGGCCCAATGTTCTTCTCGGCGCTGAAGGTCGTCCACCTTCAACCCGACGATCTCATGTCTGCGAAAGCCACATGCCAGCAGCAGGCAAAGCATTGCCCGGTCCCGTTTTCCGATAAGGCGTTCGGCATTGGGAGCCTGCCAGAGTGCATGCCCTTGCTCGGCGGTCAGCCAGTTTCCCAGCCGTACCCCCAAGTTCTTCACGCCCTTGACGCGACGTATCCCGGCGGCAAGGTCGGCGCTCAGCAATCCGCAATCGGCTGCCTCGTAGGCCAGGCGCCTCACAGCGCCAAGACGGAGATTGATTGTGCCGGGGGCCAATTGCCGCAACTCGAGATAGCTCCTGTATCGCATCACCACGGTCCGGTTTAAGGCCAGACGTGGCTCTGAGCAGTACCAATCAACAAACTCGTCGATGGCGTGCCTGTACCCCCGTTGCGAATCGAAGTTCGTCAAGCTGTTTAGGACAGCTGTCTTCGCGTGTTCAAGATCGGGAAGGCGCAGAACGGATCTTGACCTCTTTCCCTTCGCCCGGTAATGCGGCTTACGCTTCATGTCGGTGGCCTCCTATATCCACCGAGACATCATCCCCCGGCGAGGGGGCGTCGTGACGATACGACGACTCCGGCCGCGGAAACGGGGTCGCGCCGCGAGGCGAAAGAAAGGAAAAGGAAGTATCGTCCACCATACGCCCGAAATCTGCTTAAAGAACTAAAATCAGCTCGGATTCAAATGACAAATTTCGCGTTTCCGAAATCTGATCGCGAGCAGCGGGGGTTGCGGGGGCCAGTGATGGCCTTCACGGAACAATACATTCCGGTGGCAACCCCCGCTGAATTAGCGGCGTACCCCGCTGACTCTCCACCACCCACGCCCAAACCCTCCGAACCATATCGAGTTGAATTTGATCGCGACGGAATGCAGTTAGGTGTCAACCGGGAACGTGGACCTCTTACTTTCGATTCTTCTGGAAGGAAGATGAGCGTCTCGCCAAACAACAATCGCGATGGCGGCACAGTGACTATTTACTACGACGACCATGACCGGCCTGTCGAGTCCGAAGTTCGCGATTCTCAAGGCACACTGGTCAGGAGCGAGGTACAGATGTACGACCAGTTGGGACGCATAACGGAGGAGCAGGAGAAGGTCCACCATCTTCCTGAGAACGTTTTGTCACAGATCATCTCCCAGATCAATTCCCAGATCAACGACGAGCAAGCCAAGGAGCTGAGGGAATACCTCGATAACTTCAAACACCTTGAGACAACCCAGTACTTCTATGACGTACAATCCACTCGCGTAGTCCGTTATGTGAAGCGTAATCCTGACCAAGAGGTCGTGGAGGCCACCACTTACAATGACCACGGCGACCCGGAACTAACACTAACAACGATGACGGCTCTTACAGATCAAGGCAAATCCTACAACGGAGACGTTCGCTACACGTATCAGTACGACAGCATGGGAAACTGGACGGAAAGGATTGTGGAGGGGCACTCCTTTCCAGACGGTGTACTCGTACACAAATCCAAGTCGCTGCGAACCATTGAGTACATGGTTGTCTAACCGAGGCTCGGTTCGTTAAGCGGCGTTGCGGGCGGATGACCGCCCACTCGTACATGACCTTGGTGTCATGTACGCATCGGCCACGATCCACTCAGAATAGCGCTAGACTACTTGGCAGAGCGAACGCATTTGGATGTGCTCAACATGCATGCCGCTCTTATCTCAACTGAGCCCGCGTCCTTGTCACATGGTCGTGGCCAGAGGTATCGATGAAAATCGTCCCTTGGTTGAGAATCATTTCGACTCATCTCCAAAAGGATGTAAGGACGGAATGGAGATCACGTCAGTGCATCAATTCGATGCTGTTCTACTCATTGCTCGTAATAGTGATATTCAGCGTCATAATCGATCGTATTTCCCAAAGTGCTCTTGAAGTTGCGGGAGGCGCATGGTGCATCGCCACAATGTTCTCCAGCCTGATTGCCCTAAACCAAACTTGGGCACGTGAAATCGATAGCAACATCTACGACGCTCTACGCATGACTCCGACAGACGCGACGGCCGTGTTCACGGCCAAGGCATTGATGAATTTTCTAATGATTTCACTTGTTCAGATCATCCTAGTGCCTCTTTTTATAGTGTTCCTGAATCTGCGACCCCTCGGGAATATTTGGTTATTACTTATCACAATTCCTGCCGGCACCTGGGCTTTGGTAGCAATTGGTACTTTCTGCGCAACGCTCTCGGTATTTTCTCGCAACCGGGACCTTATATTGCCACTCATTTTGTTTCCTATATTCTTGCCGATGCTTCTCGCTATGGTGCTCTCGATCAAGTCGGCTCTGACAGGCGACGGGAGCGACCCTCGCCATTTGTGGATCATAATTCTCCTGGCAGATGATGTCCTTTTCACCGCAGTGTCGTTTTTCCTGTTTGAGACTGTGTTCAATGCGGAATAGTCTCGCTATATCAAGAACAGACCCCTCCCTGATACTGCCGTCCTAGCGCGGACAGGCTTAAAGGAAGCAAGCCGGGTTAATGCGATGCACCAGTGCGGTTCGCGTATCGCGCACGAAGATCGTGGTCCGCGATCTGCGCTAACATCATCATTCCGAATGCAGGACGTTGTTGCTCTTCGATTGAGATTGACCGCATGGCGACCGGGACGCGGTCGAATAACCGCGGACTCGGACCTTTGACTGTGTTTCGCCTGTTCCGGTGATCTGGCTCACGGTTGGGGAAGAGTCGTCCACAACACACCCCAATACCAAATCGTTCGGAAAACCCTACGCGGCACCGAGGCTTGATAGACTCCGGTCAAGACGCAAACTCGACTGCAATGGAATGCCCTTGGGCTCGCGAGCCTTCCTGAGGAGCCTTGGATGAGCCCAACAACGAAGATTTCTCGATTTCTCCCGGTTCGACGAATCGCGCAGCTTCCGCCAATATCATTCGGGAAGAAACCCCTTTCGAGGCGCTGGCCAGCATCTGCTCCGTTCTGGTGGTGGGCCTGTTCATTCTGACCTTCTTAGCCCAGAACTACGTCATTCCCTCAGGCTCGATGGAGAACACACTGCTAGTGGGCGATCATCTGGTTGTCGACCGGATCACGCCCATGCCGCCCGCATCGTGGATGCCGCTCATAAGGTATCGCGATCTGAGGCGCGGCGACATAGTGGTGTTCAACAAGCCCGTTTATCAACCCGGTATTGATGCGACAGACGCCGATGGGACGCCGCAGTACACTCCCCTGGTGAAGAGATTGATTGGCGTGCCCGGGCGATCATATTCATCTACGCAGCGGCATTGTGTTTGTGAATGGCGTCGCACAACCGGTGGGATTTGCGCAGCCGACCACGACGGATAACTTTAACGAGTTTCTCGACGATTTCCCCGCAGTACCTCCAGCCGGGGTGCCCGGGGCAACAGAGTCGTGGGCCGTGAAATTCCCGAGTTATATCCAGGACGGCGACCTGGTGGTTCCACCCGGCATGTATTTCATGATGGGCGACAACCGGCATAACAGCCTGGACTCGCGCTACTGGGGCTTCGTGCCGCGCGCCAACATACTTGGTCGTCCGCTGTTCAACTATTGGTCGTTCAAGACCCCAGACGGACGACTTGAACAAACAGGATTCGGTCACAAGCTCGCATGGTTCGGTCATGTTCTGGTGCATTTCTTCCCGGATACGCGCTGGAAGCGCACTTTCCACGTTGTTCATTGAACCCAAATTGCATCCCGATTCGATATTGGTGTCGTTCCGAGCCTATCACCGCCGACTCTTCGTTGACTACTCAGTAAACATCCGAGCCGATGCTGAGACGGCGGAGCATTCGGGCACTCCGGCCTGATCACGGAAGAGAGGCCGAAAGGGAAAGGGCGGGGGCCGACGCGGATCAGTAATGTAATGTCGGCAAGTGTCAAGGAATGTGCACAGGGCGACGTTTCTCAAACTCACGCGATGCCATATCGGTTTCTAGCCGTGATTTCGCCCAGAAAAGCACCAACGGCTCTTCGCTTTGCGGAAAAGTGAATCCGTACCGCGGGAGTATCGACTCGGATTCGACCTGGCTTTCAGTCATAGTTTTTGTTGACGTGGAGTCGCATGGATTCGTCCTGCTTGTCGGTAGACCAAGCGCGGCGATGTTGGTGCCACCAGCCCCACAGTACTAGCCCGCCAATGACCACTGCCAAAGCGATCCAAACATAGGTTCGCATCACCGCAACACCATTTTCTGATTATCGCTCAAGCCTGGAAAGGCCGTTCTTGACGGCAATGATTGAGTGCGCCGCCGCACACTTGACTCTAAACACATCGCACAAAGCGAAAAGGCGACATCTCTTTCGAGACATCGCCTTCTCAATCCGATTTTTCGAAGTTCTGGTTCGGGCCAGACCACAACGCTTATCGTCCCGGAATCACTCAGGCACTACGGGCTTGCGCCCGCGTTTCCCTTATTCCTCCGTTATCACAACCGTCGCAAGAGCTTCCTCACTTCCATCTCTCCGGTTGCCCGGAGTTGAGTCTCGTTGCCGATCCTCGATGATGGTGGTTAGTCTGCTCCCTTCTTCTGGAAGATTGCTCTTCCGTTGAAATCAATATTACTCTGCGGCCGCATGAATGCTAGTGGCTACGCGAAATTTAGTGCTGTGCAAATGGTGTCAAAACGGTGGAAATTCCTGTCAGGTATGTAAGTCGACCAAAACCTTATGTCTCGCGCCTGCGTATCACAGCAGGACATCCGGATGAGTGCGAAAGAAGAAGTGGCCTGATTCGGGGGCCCAACGCATGCCTGCGTGCGGTCGTGGCCGCCACTACCGTTATTGGCGCGTTTCCCCCGGGGCTTCCATTTCGTGTTGGTCTTGAAGGAACCCGGAGCCGCCGGCAGAATCTGGGTTTTGCCCTTTTGCAGGTTCCTTTCCTTCATTCGCCACAAAGAAAAGCGACACCTGCTGCTTCCCGGAGAGAAAGCGCAATTCCATCCAGCGAAAGATATAGTCCATGACGGATTTCGCGTAGCCAAGCTCCGCGCTTCCGGTCCAGCCCGAGGGCTCGAAGCGAGTATGAGACAGCTTTTTGCAAAGCACCTTGAGCGGGACTCCATGCTGCAGAGCAACGGAAGTCACTGCGCCGAAGCATTCCATCAGTCCGCAGATCGTCGATCCCGCCTTCGCCATCCGGATGAATACTTCGCCCGGCTGGCCATTCGGATAGAGACCGACTGTCAGATAACCTTCGTTTCCACCTATTGAGAAGTGGTGCGTGACGGCCGCGCGCTCATCCGGAAGCCGGTGCCGGTTGGCTTCCGGAGGACCATCCGGGTTGCCTGAAAGTGCGGTTACGTCTTCCGCCGGACTGTTTTGTCCCTTCCCGCCGGCACCGGCGTGGTCCGAATTGTCGCTGCCCGATTCGTGGGTCGTGAAGTAATTGTTCGGCATTTCCGGCCTCCTTTCGCAGTTATTCAAGTGGGAATGAGGGCTGTCTTGTGAACATTGCAAGCTCAACCGAACAGGCTGAGCTGAATTGAGCCGTCTGACGTTGTGGTAGGCCACGGGGGAGCGTTCTTTCGCTTCTTCCTCGAGCCCGAGTGGACCAGATGAATACTCGCGCCGAGTGCGGGCTCCGCCTGAACCACTGGCTCCGAAGCCGGCTCGATGTCGTGCGAGCTATCGTTGGCTGTCGAAACCGCCACTGTACCCTTCGGCCGCTCCCTATCAAGTTGTCGCCAAATCTGGTCAGCTGATTCACCGACACCGGCCTTTTCCACCAGTTCCCGTGCCATGGCGCTCATCAGGTCCTCATCGGCATCGAGCGACTGCAAGCCTTCTCCTGAGAACTTACCTTCCATCATCAGCGCTACGAGCATTTTCTTGCCCATCAAGCGCAGACACGTCTCCTGCATGGTGCCTTTGTAGGTTAAGAATTTCACGCGAACTGGAAACTTCTGGCCAATCCGCCAAGACCGCCGGCTAGCTTGTCGTAGCGTGTGCAGCGAGTAACCTGTCTGGTAGAAGTAGAGCGTCGGAAACGCCAGAAGGTCTAAGTTATGTGGAATATGGATGGCCGGAATTGGTTACGGTGTGCTGAATATCTTTTTTGTTTGAAACCAGTTTGGTCTTTCGGCGTCACCCACGATGTGAGCACCAGACGGAAAGTCCAGGGGGTATCTGAGTGGATTCCTTCCTCCAGAGATATTTGAAACGGGGCAAAACCCCTTCTGCTTTCGCGACCTTCAAATCTGATCGACGGTGATGACGCAGATGGCCGAAGTGCGCTGGGAGCACTATCCCCACGTTTTTGCCAACGACCTGGCTCGGTCTTGGCTGTTGCTCGAATCCAATCTGGGGCTCGCGGCAAACACGTTGGACGCATATGGACGCGCATTGGAGGAATACATTGCATTCAGCGCAGTTCGTGACACTGCGATCATCACCGCCACGAAAACTCACGTGCCGCGTACGTGCGCTACCTGACTTCACGGCCGAACCGGCGTGGGCAGAACGTGCTTGCGCTCGACTCCGGCGCAAACCTTGCCAACGCAACGTTACAGCAGCGAGTGACTGCTGTTCGTCTCTTCTACGACTACCTGATGGAAGAAGGCTTGACGCCTAACAATCCCGTCGGTCGTGGTCGTTACACTCCCGGCAGAGGCCATCGCCGAAAATTGCGTCAGGGCAAGGTTCTTCTACCTGAAGGGTGCACTGCAGCAGAGCATCAACGTGGAGATCGAAAACGACAAGGCAATAGTTGAGGATTTCCTAACGAAGCTCGGATTCAGCGCCGTGTTGGTGCAAGCCTTGAGTGAAGCAGAGAAGGACTTTTGTGACTCGGCATCACCGTTTGAGCTAAAGAATTCCTTGACTCACCTGCGCGGATTTTAAGGCGTCAGGCTGAAGACGCCCTAATCCGCCTGGCGATGCCGAATTCTCAGACAAAACCCGGCGATATCTTCCATGTGCAACCAGCATGAATGTAAATGTCAGAGGAAGCACACTGTTGACGAATCGAGTCTGCAGCCAGCATCAAAACCCGAGAAGTAATTCCGAGGTGCCTGGAAAACTCGGGAGGAATCCTAAATTGGTCTCGGCCCCTCATGGCATTGTGGTGAAGAACTGGATGGAGCGGCTACGAACGACTGCGGCTGGACGTGTCCGGGCGGAGTGAGTGTCTCCGCCCTATGCGTCGTGCCTGCGTCAGTTAATTAGGGCGTGTTAACACTATTTCCATCTTACTCATGTAAGTTAGCGATAGATGGAAATCACAAAAGAGCAGTACGCGCGAATCAAAGACAGCTTGCCGGTGCAGGGGGGCAATGTGAGTCTATTGAACCTGCAGTTTCGGAATGCCGTGCTGTACGTTGCCGAGCACGGATGCAAGTGGCGCGGGCTTCCGAAGCGGTTTGGCAACTGGCACACCATCTACACACGGATGAACCGCTGGTCCAAGAGCGGAGCCATGGACCGTGTATTTGAGAAACTGCAGTTGGAGCAGATCGTTCGAATTCGAATTGAAGCCTTCAGTCTGGACTCCACTTCGGTTAAGGTGCATCCGGGCGGCACGGGTGCATTAAAAAAACGGACCTCGGCCAATCGGCAAATCGCGCGGCGGATGGACTACCAAGATTCATATGGTTGCCGCGAATGCTCGGACCGCAATAACGTTTGCACTCTCTCCGGGTAATGCTCATGATGCGCCAGAAGGCCGTGAATTGCTTCGCGATCTGGGCTCTTTCCCCGGGATGCCCGTGATCATGGATCGCGCTTACGAAGGCAACGAAACCCGCCAGCTGGCGCTCGCCCTGGAGATGGTTCCCGTCGTCCCGCCCAAATCCAATCGCGTCGATCCATGGCGCTATGATCGGACTCTCCACAAGAAGCGCAATGAAATAGAGCGCCTCTTCCGCCGCCTCAAAGGTTACCGCCGCATCTTCTCCCGCTTCGAGAAACTGGATTGCGTCTTCCTCGCGTTCCTCTGCTTCGCTCTTATTGTCGAAGCGCTCAGATAGTGTTAACACGCCCTAGTAGGACTGGGCTGGGCTATGGTGTACGGTTTGCCGATCAACCGAGCGGGATTAGTTGGGATTGAAGGCGCTTGTCGGGACACTTCATCAATGATCACATTCGGCGTCATTCCGGTCGCAAGGCACCAGTATGAATGCGTGTCCTTTCTGTTCGTAGTCCTTCGCGGCAACACCATTGGGAACACCAAAACCCGCAATTTCTCCTTTGTCGTTAATCGCGACCGCGTATGTCAGTTGCAGACCAGAGTCAGGATGGATGAGTGTGTTTAGATCAATCATCGGACCACCTTCTTCCCACAGAAATGCGTGTTGACCTACTGGGTCAGGAAAAAAGCAGTATTCCTGATCCTCGGAAGTGCCGACGACCTGCCCTCTGGAGTTCACGAAGTACGCGTTGCTACAGGAGTCGCCGGGCAGCGTGCCCAGGTCGATCTTTGCTCCGTTCCTCCATAGAAATCCGTCGTGAGTTTGCGGCAGTGTACCGGGCAGATCAGCTTTACCCGCAATCTCACCGCGATTGTTGATCCAGTTGGTTGTTCCGTTGTTTCCTCCGAAGGTGCCTAAGTCCTGTATGCCCCCCGCCATGGTCCAAAGAAACGGATGGAAGTTTAGATCTCCAGCGACGTTCGACTGGCCGATTACCTCACCCCGATCATTGAAGCCCGTCGGGTAGCCGGCTGTTCCTCCGAGTGTGCCCAGGTCCATGATCTTGCCGTCTGTCCAGAGGACCGGATCTTGCGTTGGGTATCCCGTAACAGAGTTTGGAGTCGAGTTGGTGTACGACAAGCCTGCAATCTGGCCTTCTTCATTCACGGCGACGGCAACAGCATCAGGACCGCCGAGCGTGCCCAGGTCCTGCATCACTCCGTTCTGCCACAAGAATGCCCTTGCCTGGTAACCGTCGCCGATCATGGAAAAAGGATCAGGGATTGTGTTGTTGAATATTCCGACCACCTGGCCGCGGTCATTGACGGCGCTGCCTAAGCTCTCGTAACCCCCTTCCAGAGTTCCGAGATCAACAATGTGTCCATGCTGCCAAAGAACAGCGCGATTCTCGGGTAGCCCGGGAATCAATGGATCTATCTCTCCGTTCTGAGAGTTACCGATGATCAGGCCATTCTGGCTGATCCAGAAGGCTTGACTGCTGCTCCCTCCGGGGAGTGTGCCCAAGTCTTTCAAGCTGCCGTCTCGCCACAGAAATGCATGGGAGACAAAACAGCTGGGGTTGAAGCAAAAAGCAGGATATGGATCGGGAGTGGATGTATCTGCCCAGCCCGCTGCGGTCCCATGGTTATTGAAAAATCCGTCAAGTCCGTTCGGGAAATAGCTCGCGGGTCCACCGAATGTTCCTAGATCAATGAGTCTGTAGTGATGATGGTTGTGCCCTTTTTCGAAAGCAGGTTGGCTCTGCCCGAACAGAGAGTGTGGAATCGTTGTTGTGGCTATCAGGCTGAGGACGATGGCGCAGGTGCGAATGCTCAATGTCATGAGAGAACCTCTTCTTTGTGTACTGCCGAGGCGAAGTGATGAGAGCGGCTGCGATCGAAGGCGGCACATTACCAGGACGCTGACAGGTCTGCAGTCCCAGTCGAGGTGGTCAGTTCTTTGGCTTGGGGCCCCAACTCGGACCGACGCAGTTGCCATCCGGGCAGCCGCCAACCGTCAGTCCAGAGGCGATTCGCTGGATGCCTGTGCCGTCAGAGTTCATAGTGAAAATGTCGAGACTGCCTGGGCTGAACCGGTTGCTAAGAAACACGATCTTCTTTCCGTCGGGTGAGTAGCCACCCATGCCGTCGCTGGAGTTACCTGGCGGTTCAGTGATCTGAGTGAGGTCACTTCCGCCAATCGTCATGACGTAAATGGAACCCGGGATATTCGTGTTTTGATGGTCGATGAGTAGAATGTGCCGACCATCTGGGGAGACATCAGTGGCGAAACCTTCGAGCGATGGTTGTGTCAGTCGCTTCTGGTGCTGACCGTCCGTATCCATCGTCCAGATTGTGGAGACAAAGCCGCCGTTCTGGCTATAGAAGACGAAGTGCTGGCCGCTGGGGGTATAGTGCCCGAAGCCGCTGCTCCAGAATGGAGTGGTGAAGCTTGGCTGCACATCGCTGCCGTCCGCCCGCATGATGGCCACCGTGTCCTCATACGTCAGCGAATTGATGTGATCGAACACAATCCTGCTCCCATCCGGCGACCAAGTTCCAGCCCAGGAGAAGCCGTCACTGGTGAGTTGGGTGAGTCCAGTACCGTCCGCATTGATCACATACAGGTTGCCGCAACCAGCCGGATCATATGCACCAGGAGGGCAGGGATTTTCCGATGAATCGCGGCTGAAAAGGATCTTCCGACCATTGGGTGAAAAGACGGGAAGCCACAACTCCCAGTTGGTGGCGGGAAGGTTTGTAATCCGGAGCTGATTGCTGCCGTCGGCATCCATGGTATAGAGCTGCCAGCTTCCGGACTGATTGCCGACAAAAACGATCTTGCCGTTCTCGCCGAGGAAGGTGGCGTGGGCCGATTGAGCGGTGAAGAATAGAGCAAACACCGCGAAGAGCGAAATAGCTAGATTTCTGGCGCGCATAGTTCCTCCTTGTGTGGTTCTTCTGTGCGGTTCGTTGCTCACATCATGGCAACTCAGGGCTCCAGCGTGGCAAGAAACCCCCTTGCTGGATTTCAACTGGCATGTGCTGGTGCTTTTTCCGTTCGGCTTCGGCTGCCGAGCGCGGAGCAGCGGGTCTGGCGATGAGCTGCATCATTCCCGTTCCATCCGCGCCTACGATGTAGATCGCGTTTGCTCCACCGCTGACGAGGTACTGGTCAAAGACAATCGCATGTCCGCGCGGAGACCACGACGGATGATCGTTGTAATATGCCACCGGTATGTCAAGATCAGTGGCGGTGCTGCCGGTCAGCCGGTGCAGGCCGCTGCCATCTCGATTGATGATCCATATATCTGCGTTCTGGGGATTGTTGCAACACCGGCTGCTAAAGACAATCTTTTCTCCGTCCGGCGACCAGTGTGGATTCTCGGCGCCGATGGCAGATGGTGTTAGCTGGCGGATGTTCGAGCCGTCAGAGTCAGCCAGATACAGAGCGCCGAGGACACCATCACGGCTGAAACTGTCAAAAGCGATGGTTCCACCGTCCGGCGAGTAGACCGGCTCAGAGTCATTCACCTCCAACTGGGGCTGGGTAACAGTAGTGAGCCCCGAACCGTCGACTCGGATCCGAGAGATAGCGCAGCCGTTACCGTTGCCTACAACTTCACATCTGGTGAAGGCTATCCAGGCACCGTCGGGCGAGAAGCTCGGAGTCGTTTCGAAATAGTCGGCCTCGCTGAGCAACAATCGCTGATGACTCCCGTCAACATTCGTCAGCCAGAGTTGCCCCGGTGCGACTGAGAATAAGGCGAAGACGATCATCCCGCCGTCAGAAGACCAACTTTCCCAACTGGCATAATTATTGCCGCCGACGTTGGTGAGTTGCTGTATATCGGTGCCATCAGGCTTCATCGTGAAGACGTCCTGTTCCGTCCCCTGCGCATTGGGCTGAATGAAGGCGATGCGGCTGTGGGTATCCCTGTCCTGATACCCGGATTGGGCCAGGGCGGGCGTGGCGAGAGCAGCTACCAGAATCGCCAGCAGCAACGCCGGTGGCGGTAGCGGGACGCAAAGGCGTTTTGCGCTGAGGCATTCCCATTTCGTGGCTTTCATATTTGTCCTTCCCGGTTCGTTTGTGAAAAGCGTCTGTCGCATTTCGAACTACGAGCGCAAACTCTGCCTTATTCGCTGAAATTCCGCCATGCAATCCGTGTCATATTCAGATCACTTTCAGGTCACGGGGCGTATTTGGATTCGAATGAATGATTTGCAACTAGGAGTGGTATCGGTGTAGCTTTTGGGATGCCAGACGGTTTGATCTTTTGATCTGCAGCATGCTCTCTTGGTCGGCAAACCCTGGCCGTTCTGAGGTGCAGTATGCAGGCAGACGCACGAGGTCAACCTCTCGCCCGATTCGAAGACTTCGTGCTGGGCATTCGAACTGGAGAATTATGCAAGGAGGGAGGCAAGAGTATCCGCCTCCCGGAGCAGTCGTTCCAGATTCTCACCATGCTGCTCGAACGTCCCAGTGAGGTGGTGAGCCGCGAGGAAATACGCAAGCGGCTCTGGCCCAACGACACGGTGGTCGAGTTCGAGCACAGCATCAGCGCTGCCATGAACCGGTTACGTCAGGCGCTGGGCGATAGCGCTGGCGATCCCCACTACATCGAAACCTTAGCCGGACGTGGTTACCGGTGGATGCGCTCCGTGGAATGGGTGGACGCCAGGCCAGCCTTGGTGGAAACGCTGGCCACACCTGTTGCATCTCCAGCCGCCAGCCTGACAGGCAGGAAAGTCTCTCACTACCGCGTTCTCGAAATACTTGGCGGCGGAGGGATGGGGATTGTTTACAAGGCAGAAGACATCAAACTGGGCCGACGAGTGGCATTGAAATTTCTGCCCGAGGAACTCACTGGCGACCAGCGTGCCCTGGAGCGCTTTGAACGCGAAGCGCGGGCCGCCTCGGCATTAAACCATCCGAATATCTGCACGATTCATGAAATTGCCGAACACGACGGCCAGCCCTTTATCGTTATGGAGTTGTTGGAGGGCAATACTCTGCGGGACACGATTTCCGCGACCGCCGACCATACACCGTTGGAACTGACAATGCTGCTCGACCTTGCGATACAAATTGCTGCAGGCCTGGAAGCAGCCCATCAGAAGGGCATCATTCATCGCGACATTAAGCCTTCGAACATCTTCATCACGCACCGGGGTGAGGCGAAGATTCTGGACTTTGGTGTGGCGAAGTTGCTCGAGTTCGATGAGCCGATAGAGTCAGAAGTCAGGACTGGTGCATCCGGCAGCCCGCTGCCAACAGAAACTCCCAAGCTTCGAAGCCTGTATGTTACCCGAACCGGCGTAGCGCTGGGGACGGAAGGCTATATGTCTCCGGAGCAGGTTCGGGGAGAGAGGTTGGACGCGCGAACGGACCTGTTTTCATTTGGCCTGGTGCTGTATGAAATGGCAACCGGTCAACGGGCATTCAGCGGAGATACGGTGCCGGTACTCCACGAAGCCATCTTAAGTCAGGCGCCAGTTCCGGCGCGGCAACTCAATCCCGGACTTCCGTCCAGGCTCGAACAGATCATCAGCAAAGCACTTGAGAAAGACCGTCAGCTACGCTACCAACACGCGGGGGAACTGCGGGACGATCTGAAGCACATGGCGTCGAAAACGCCACGCCGTGCACGACGGGACTCTTTGAATCCGACTTCGCGCAATCGCTGGCTCATTGCAGGTACCGGTGTCTTTGTCTTCTTCATGGTGGTCGGCGGCTTCCTATGGCTGAAGAGGCAGGAACCGCCGCTTCCACCCCCGCTGAGCCAGCGGCACCTGAGCACCAACTCCAGTGAAAATCCGGTATCGAGCGGCGCCATTTCTCCCGATGGCAAGTACGTGGCCTATGCCGATCTGCTGGGAATCCACATCAAGCTGATTGCAACAGGAGAAACTCATACGCTCCCTCAGCCGGAGAACCTCAAAGGAACTCAAGTGAACTGGGGAATCATTAACGGCTGGGCGCCGGACGGAACACACCTGATTGCAAATGCGACTATCCCTGGACGTCAGCCGAGCATCTGGATCGCACCTGTGATGGGCGGAGCGGCGCACAAGATCAGGGACGATGCATTCGCAGGGGCTATATCGCGGGATGGCTCATGGTTGGCTTTTATCTCCGATCCCGGTGCGATCGGCTACCGAGAGATGTGGTTGATGCGACCTGATGGCACGGACGCACACAAGGTCTTTGAAGGTGATGCGAACAGCGGTTTCCTGGGTGCCGAATGGTCTCCCGATAGTCAACGGTTATCTTTCGAATGGGGACAGCGAATCGGCGGCAAGATCGATTGGAATATGGTAAGTCGTGACCTGAAGGGAGGACCTGCTGTCATAGCGATTCCGGGCGGTATAGAGGATTGGAGCTGGTCTCCCGACGGGCGAATGATCTATTCATTGGATGAGTCGAACTCTGGCGGTTGTAATTTCTGGGCAGTCCGGATTGAGATGCGAACAGGGCAGCCGCTGGGACCGCCACAGCGTTTAACGAACTGGGCGGGCTTCTGTATGGATAATCCCAGCGTAACAGCAGATGGCAAACGCCTAGCCTTTCGACGATGGGCGTCACAGGGCAGCGTGTACATAGCCGATCTTGAAGACAATGAAATGCACATCACTCCGCCCAAGCGGTTGACCTTGAACGAAGGACTAAGTTATCCAGCTTCATGGACGATCGACAACAAGGCAGTGATCTTCGGGTCGTATCGCGATAATCGCTGGAGAATTTATAAGCAGGCACTTAATGAGGACACCGCCGAAGCCATTGAAACCGGCACGGATGACGATGTGGTAGATGCTCGCTTGAGTCCCGATGGATCATGGATCTTCTATATTGCTGTGCCCAAAACCAAGAGCACTTCGCCACTATACAAACTAATGGTCGTTCCCATCGCGGGAGGTTCTTCCAGATTTGTGATGAGCGCCAGTATCTACGACGAGCCACGCTGCTCAAGGCGGCCCGCAACGATATGTGCGATTGCAGAGCAAACACCGGATCGCAAGCAGCTCATTTTTACGGCGTTCGATATCAACGGTCGAATCCAGGAACTCACAAGGTTCAATACGGAACCCAATTCCTACACCCAATATATCTGGGATCTCTCGCCGGATGGTGCGCGGATTGCGATCCTGAAATCGTCAGAAAGCCTGATCCGAATTCTTTCTTGGCGAGACGGATCTTCCAAGGATGTGACCGTAAAAAATGGAAGCCCTCTGGAAAGCCTGAATTGGACGGCAGATGGCCAAGCCTTCTTCGCATCTAGCTACACAAAAGAAGGGTTAGTTCTCCTGCGCCTTGATCAACAGGGCCGTACGCATGTTGTTTGGGAACAGAAAGGGAGTATAGCGCCGTGGAACTCGGAGTTCCCTCACTGGCAAGGCATGCCCACCGCGCCCTTGGCCATACCTTCACCTGACGGGCGCCACCTTATCATCTACGAATGGAGCCTGAGTGCCAACATGTGGATGATGGAAAACTTCTAAATAACAATTCACCCCGGGCTTCTTCACGACCGCAATCACCCATCCAAGAAGCTGGTTGGGGGAATTTTAGATTACCGATAACACTAACAGTGTTCTGAGTTGTTCCAGCCAAGTGGGAAGGCGAATTGTTTTGCGAAAATGCATTGGATCTCCCGATCATGGCAGTGCTGGTTTGGCAAGGAAGGCTATCAACGGTGAGCCGTGCCGGCGCAGACTCTCGATATAACGAGAGTCGTCGTATGGGACCCCATTCTTCCAACAGCGAAAGGCGATTGGGATCCATTTAAATGCAAGTGCGCGTACGGCGGCGTGATGGTCCTTCCCGCGGTGTCATTGCAGTTGATAGTAGGCGCGGGCCCAGTCGCAAAAGCCAATGGAGTGGCCAGCCCATTCGTGGAACGTCTGGCGGAGGAAGTGCGGACAGGCCCATCGAACGTGAACCCATTCGGCGCTTTGATAACGGTCTCTCTGTGACCCGAATGCAGCCAGGAGGCGCGGTGCCAGAACCGGCCCAGCGCCGGGCAAGGAATCGAAGATAGCGAAATCGGGATGGGCCTCCGCCGCCTGCGCTATCTGTCGGTCAAAACTGTCAATACCCTGACGCAGGGTTGCGATCAGCTCCACTAGGACCTCCGTCATTGCTTGCGAGGCCTCGAGGAGCGCCCTGTCGTTAACTGCGGGAACTGCTCGGCGGATCTGGTCAACCCGCCTTTCGATCAATTCTTGATTCCGGCAGTTGTGAGCAGTTAGGAAGGATCGCACGGTGTCCGGCCGCGCGGTTTTGAGCGCCTCCAGAGTGGGCCATCGCTGGAGCAAGGCGCCCACTAATGGTGAATCGACCGCGTCGAACCAGTCCAGCAGCTGCGGAAAATACATCTTCAGTTGCGCGGTGAGCCGGTTACTTTGCCTGGTTCTCTCGTTCACCAGTTTGCGGCGCCCTTCGACTAGATGCTGTATCAGGCGGGTTTGGTCACTGTCCGGCTTAAGCCTGCGCAAGCGGCTGCGATGGTGCACCAGAAGGTCCAGCAGAAGTTCGGCATCGCTGGGGTCGTCTTTCGCTCCGAAAGGGACCAACGCGGCGCGGAACTGCGCCGCAGCGCGCGGCTGAATCGGGTAGATGTGCAGTTGTTCGTATTTGCTGAGCATAAAGACCAGAGGGCCGCGCGATTGCTCTACTGCCAGAGCAACAGGCTGATTGGCGAAGCGAGTGCTCAACGTTGCCGCCCATGCCGCAACCATTTCCGGGTTATGCTCGATCTCGCCCCGTTCGCGTTTTTCCGAATTAGCTGGCTGCAAAGACCAGGCGTGTTTCTTATCGCCCCAGTCTACGGCCACGAAAGCGGCAAATAAGGGTTCATCGGTGCCATCAACGTTCATCGTTCATCTCTCATTCGGGCAGGCGCGATGTTTCCGCGAAAGGCTTATAGTAGAGTCCTGATTGTTCCGGACGGCATCTGAGAATGT
>Ga0206941_10095_pt1 | contig 26330 bp, 21 predicted proteins | sample Alteio_BWOrgHeat_9_FD_153251 | JGI IMG/M metagenome (GOLD analysis project Ga0206941, IMG submission 153251) | Enriched cells from forest soil in Barre Woods Harvard Forest LTER site, Petersham, Massachusetts, United States -... | ecosystem: Environmental > Terrestrial > Soil > Temperate forest >...
AATTTACTAAAAATTTCAGCCCATTCCATTTGAAGAGTTTAAAAATATGGCAGCTGAAACTATTATGTCAGAGTGCGTTACTTGGTGAAAAAGTGAAGAAGTATTTAAGTCTTCCTCTGGATCTTGCACATTTGGTTGTGTCGCAAACAGATCCAGTTACTATATACTTTGATTTACAGGAAAAGAAATTCAAGGTGGAAGGCACCTACAATATACGTTTCGAAATTGTAAAGAAACGTATAGACAAAGCCTTGATAAAAAACACGCGAGAGCGACTTACTCAACCAGGGACTGTTGCCGTTGTGTATTCTTTGGACAAAGATAGGGAAGAGTATCTGCGCTATTTCGACTATTTGCAAAGCTCTGGGTTTATAAAACCAAATTACGGGGATTATGTACTGGATGATATGCAAGGCATTCAAGGTTTGAGAGCATTGCGAATCGAAGTCGATTTAAAATCTATTGCGGACCGTATCGACATGGACTCTATACTGGGGAACTTGTATGGCACAAAAATCTAAAAAACGGCTTCTTATCGTCGATGATGAAGAAGGGATACGTGAGAGTTTAGCGCTTGCCTTTGAAATAGAAGGCTATCCTGTCTACTCGGCTTGTGACGGAGCGGAAGCATGGGAAAAGATACAAAAAAACAGAATTGATATTGTAATATCCGATATCCGAATGCCGAATAAAGATGGCATCGCACTGCTTCGAGAGATTCAGAAACTTGAAAAAGCAAAACCTACTGTTTTCCTCATGTCTGCTTACACCGAATTTACAGAACAAGACTTAAAAAGAATGGGGGCTGTCACCCTTCTCCGCAAACCCATAGATCTCGATACTCTGATGGAATTGGTCCAAAGCCTCAATTAATCGGCGGTTACTTAAACGCTTTCAAGATGACTGCAATCTAAAGTCCAGATATTCTATAACAAGGAGACCTTCTCTTCCTCACTCTATAGTGGGATAGAGAATATCTTTTATTTAACTTCATATAAGAGATCACACGTGCTAGGACGAATTTTTCGTAAATCCAACCTTCTTTTTGCGTTGCTCATCCATTTAGCGAGCTTGCCTGTATTTGCACTCGACTGCAAAAACGTGAGTCTTCTTACCAATCTTTATTTGCAATCGCATATGTCTGTTCATAAGTTTGACCAGCAGATTAGCGAGCGTACATTGAAAGAGTTCATCAAAGCATGGGACCCTGGAAAAGTTTATTTTTTGAAAAAAGATGTCGATGATTTGATGTTCAAATACAAAAATACTCTTCCACTTATGATCAATCAGGCAGATTGCAAAGCCATCGACGATATTTTCAGTGTTTATTACAGACGCTTTGAAGAGAGTTACAAAATCATCAAAGATCTGATCAAAATCAAACACAATTTTAAAGTTAAAGAATATCTCGATATAGATAGAAAAACTGCAGACTATCCGAAAAATATGGTGGAGCTGAAAGAACGTTGGAGAAAACGTATTAAGTTCCAACACATGGGTTTGGTAACAACTCTTAAAAAAGATGCAGAAGTGCGAAGTAAGTTGAACAAACGCTACGACTTGCTTCTTAAACGGCATAAAGAGATTAACAGCAATGAAGTTTATGAAACCTTCATGAATGCGTTCTCTGCGTCCTTAGATCCTCATTCGGAATATATGTCTCCTACGCAGTTGGAAGAATTCCATATACGCACACGCTTGTATTTGGAGGGAATTGGAGCACTCTTAAGAAGTGAGGATGGCATAACCACTATTCATGGTTTGGTTCCGGGTGGTTCCGCTCAGAAATCGGGTTTAGTGAAAACGGGAGATAAGATCGTAGCCGTTGCACAGGAAAAAGAAGCACCTGTTGATGTTATCGATATGGATCTCCGTGATGTTGTGAAATTGGTTCGAGGCCCTCGTGGAACCAAAGTGCGTTTGACTATACGTCGTATGGATAAGGAGTTCATTGCAGCTCTTACTCGTGAAAAAGTGGATTTGCCGGACCAAGCTGCAAAGTCACGTATGTATGAAGTTGAAGAAAAAATTACAAAACGAGACAACGATCAGACACCGCAAAAATACAAGATTGGTTTTATAGATCTTCCCTCTTTCTACATGGACTTTGAAGCACGTAGCGCGAAGCAAAAAGATTATCGAAGTTCTGCGCACGATGTGGAAACAGAAATTAAAAAGCTGGAAGCACAGAAGGCAGACCTCATCATATTGGACGTACGTTCCAACGGTGGTGGAGCATTGGATGAAGGTATAGACATTGCGGGTCTTTTCGTTGGCAAGGGTCCAGTCGTGCAGGTGAAGAAGGGTAAGGACAAACCTTATGTTCACAAGTCGGAATCGGATGCTGTTTATAAAGGCCCTCTCGTAGTTATGCTCAATCAGCAATCTGCAAGTTCGAGTGAAATTATGGTGGGAGCTATACAGGACTATGACCGAGGCTTGCTCGTAGGAGGCAAACATTCCTTCGGTAAGGGCACTGTACAGATCGTTGATAACTTAGATCCATCTTTGGGTGCAATTAAGGTTACCATTTCGAAATTTTACAGACCCTCGGGTGGTAGTACGCAGAAACGGGGAGTTGCATCGGATATTGGTATTCCAGGTATGAATGACTTGTATGAGATCGGAGAAAAATTCTACGACTATGCTTTGGATTGGGATGAAGTGGCTCCTGTTCCTCATGCGGATTTCAAAATGACAAAACAATATTTGCCAGAATTGCGTACTGCTTCGGAAGCTCGTTTAAAAGATGATACCGACTTCAAAAAAGTTTTCGATGCAATGAAGGAATATAAAGCGAAGGAAAAAGAACGCAATCTGATCAGTTTACAAATTGACGATAAGAAAAAGAACGAGAAGAAAGACCTCGATGAAGACGAGGATGACAACTGGGATGGTTCTGCGAAACTTCCTAAACTCTTGGATGACTTGCAATTGCAAGAAGCGCTTCGGATTGCAACAGACTACATTCGATTGCTGAAGAAGGAAAAACCGATTGCAGTGACTCTTGTCGATTTGGAAAAAGAAAAGACAGAGAAGACAAAAGCAGAAGAAGACAAAAAGAAAAAGCAAGCGGAAGAGAAGAAAGCAGTTAAATCTAAAGTAGCGAACAAGAAGAAACCGGAAGCAGCGAAGCCAAAATCAGAAGCGGATTAATGAGAAAATTAGCATTTGTAAGTTGCGATGATCTTTCCCGTTACTTTCCGAGTAAGAAAAATGCTCTGCTCACTCACGACGACCAAATCGCTTGCGACTATCTTCAATATCACTCCTACGAAGTGGAAGCTCTTCCCTGGCAAGTTGATGTAGAATCTGTACTTCAAAAAAACTTCGACTTGCTCGTTATCCGTTCTCCGTGGGACTACATGGATACGGAAGAGAAAAGAACCGGGTTTTTGCATTGGTTGAAGACTTTAAGTGAAAACAAAGTCCGAATCAGCAATCCGTATGAGATTCTGCAATGGAATCTCGATAAACACTATCTCAACGATTGCAAAAAGTTAGGCATAGCAACAGTACCCAGTCTATTTTTAGAACCCGAAGACAAACTGGATATACTCTCCGAAGCTCTAGCACAATGGAAACAGATCGTTGTAAAACCTTGTATTTCAGCAGCTGCGAAAGATACTTTTCTGATTCGAAGTGTGAGTGAATTAGAAGAGTTTCTATCTAGATTTGAAATTCTCCGCAAAGATAGAGCCTTTCTTATTCAACCCTTTATCAAAGAGATAGAAAGTGAAGGAGAGTGGTCTCTAGTTTTTATAGATCAAGTCTATTCCCATGCTGTTTTGAAATTACCAAAAAAGGGTAACTGGCTTGTTCAAGACGAACTGGGTGGTTCTGTGCAGTGCAAGGAAGCTCCTGATGAAGTGAGGGAATTTGCAGAACATGCTTTTCAAAGGCTGATTGAATTTCTGAAAGAGAAATTTCCAGAAAATCCATATATCTTATATGCGCGCATAGATATAGTACCGGGAAATTTACTGGGTGAAATTGAATTGGTAGAACCGGAACTTTTCTTCCTCGATAGAAAAATGCAGGAGCCGAACATAGGCGCCTTGGAGAAGTTCCTTAAAGGAATTACAAGTCAAGCCAAGGAAAGTGTCAGCGAATAATACAAACTCTGATTCGCAAGCAACTCCTCATGTGTTCCTTCTTCAAGAACTTTACCATGTTGAATCACCACAATCTTGTTGCAATGTCGAATAGTCGACAAGCGGTGTGCAATTACAATCACAGTTTTCTGCTTAAATATACGTTCGAGCGCCTCTTGCACCAACTTCTCACTCAGAGGATCCAAAGCAGATGTAGCTTCGTCCAAAATTACAAGTTGCGGATCACGAGCTAATGCGCGAGCAAAAACGATGAGTTGTTTCTGTCCTGCAGATAAGTTCGTCCCCTCTTCGTCGATTTCGAAATCGTAAGTTCTGGGAAGAGACTGTATAAAGTTATCAAGACCTACTAAATTCGCTGCTTTCTTAATAGCATCCAAACTCACACTCGGATGATCCAAACCAATATTGAAAGCTAAAGTTCCGCTAAACAAAACAAGATCCTGAGGGACAATCGCTATCATTCTTCGTAAGGCAAAGGGCTCCAGTTGACGGATGTCATGTCCATCAATGTTTAATTCACCAGTGAAACCCTCATACTGTTTGGTGAGAAGTTTAACAAGTGTAGACTTTCCTCCACCAGTGGGTCCCACTAAGGCTATGGATTGTCCGGGTTCGAATTTGAGATTGATGTTTTTTAAGGAAAAACCATTCCCATTTTTAGCAGGACCGTGATAGCTGAAATTCAAGTTGCTATAAACGATACGACCCTCAATAGAAGGAAGAATCTTGTTTCCGTGAATGACTTCATTCTGATCAAAGAGTCCGAAAATACGTTCCGTCGAAGTAAACACCCCCTGAAGCAAGGCTATCGTTTGTCCCAGTTGTTTCAGCGGATCAAACATCTGCTGCAAGTAACGTACAAAAGCAACGATGATACCTGCTGTTAAAGTTGAATCATGACCCAGTCGACTGAGAATCACCCATAATATAAGACCTATGGTGACCGAAGAAATTCCATCCAGGAAGGAAAACAGAATGGAATCGAAAGTAACGGAATTCATCTGCGCTTTACGGAAATTTTCACTCAGAACTTTGAACTTCCTACTTGCAAAATTCTCTGCAACGAGAACTTTAATCGTAGCCATCCCTTGTAAACATTCCTGAGTGTAACCGTTAAGTTGTGCAAGAACTTTACGAGCTTCCAATAAGGAAATTTTTATTTTTTGTGAGAAAAAGGAAATAGACCAAACTGCAACGGGAAGCATGAGCGCACTGAGAATTCCCAAAAGCGGATGCAAACTGATCATACCAATTACGCATCCTATAATCGCAACGATACCGACTGCAGATTGGAGTACACCTTCGTTCAAAGATTCGCTCAAATTATCGAACTCACTCGTTGAACGCGTAACAAGCACTCCACTCAAATTACGATGGTGAAATTGCAAGGATTGGTAGAGAAGATGTGTAGCAAGTTTGATACGCATCTTTAAAATCATACGTTCCACACCTACTGTTGTTGCAATACTCTGACCGCACCGACATAAGTATTCGCATATGACAAAGATGAAAAATAAAACAGCATAGTGAGTCAGTTGATGAAAGTCGGATTTCATGACACCTTCGTCAACTGCATGTTTCAAAATCAGAGGTTGAAGCAACTGCATAAAAGAAATCATAGGAACCAAAGTAGCAGTGACGCAAAAGACAGCACGTTCCTTCTTTATAAAAGGCCATAGGCGTCGTAGCTTTTTTATTTCTTGCCATTGTGTAGGATTAAGCACGGACATTGGTTTCCAACTCCACAAAAAGGTGCGGGTGCTTCTGCATCAATACATCGTAAGGAGCACGTTCTATAATACGCCCTTCCACCATAAGGAGCACTTCATCACAGATACGAAGCGCTGCAGGCCTATGACTCACAAGAATAAGACTGCTTTGCAGAGTGCGTAATTCACGCAAAAGTCTCTGTTCCGTAGACTGATCCACAGCAGCAGTGACGTCATCAAGTAAGACAAGTTCACTGTCTCTTAAGAAAAGTCTGGCAAGGGCTAGCCGTTGTTTCTGTCCACCAGATAAACGCACCCCTCGTTCACCCACCAAAGTGTCCCAGGAATGTTCGAGAGCTTCGATTTCATCGAGAATGTGTGCTTTGCGTGCACTTTCTTTCAAACGATCTTCCGATACACCTTCATCAAAACCCAACAACAGATTTTCCCTTATACTTGCGGAAAAGAAATAAGCCGTTTGCAAACACAAACCAATGGATTCCCGTAGTTTTTGCGGAGCAATGGATAGAATGTCTTCGCCTTTAAAAAGAATAGTGTCTTCCGGTGCATCATAAAGCCTTGCAAGTAGACTCAGTAAAGTTGTTTTGGAGGAACCAATAGGACCCGTAATTCCCAACTTGCTACCCTGTTCAAGATCAAAAGAAACATTGTGCAGAACAGCAGCTCTTTGATCGCCATAGGAAAAATTCAAATTGCGGACGCTTAGAAGTTTTTGTGTTGCAAGAGCTGGTACACATTCGAATGTTTTTTCTTTTTCGAAACGTTCGAGTTCAACAAGGCGTTCACTGGAAGATCGTGCGCGTTCCAAAAGAGCTATGATAATTCCCAAAGCTGTTAGCGGAAAACTCAACATAGCAACATAGATATTAAAAGCGAGTATGTCTCCGACGCTAAGGTGTCCACGTATCACTTCCATTCCCCCATAATACAGAACAACCAAGTAGGAAAGTCCTGTGAATAAGGTCGCAAGCGGGAACATAACGGTACGGATGATAGCGAGTCTTATATTCGCTCTGTATACATCTTCACCTTTTAGCGCTGCGCGTTTGACGAAACTATCCACTGCGTCATTTGCTTGCACTATATCGACATGCAGAAATGCTTCCGTAAGACGATTTGTAAGTTCACCGAGTTTTGTCTGTCCTATTTTGGAATATTTGTGAATGCGGGGAGCACCTAATCTCGCAATGATAATGATAGAAAGCAGAGGAACAAACGTAGCAAGACTGAGCGAAACACTCACTTGAAGCATGTTATAAACTGCAAATGAAAAGAGAAAGAGTAGGTTTGCAACCTGCAGCACTCCAAAAGCAAAACATGCTCGTATCTGGGTCACATCGTTTGCAAGACGCGAGATAAGATCGCCTAGTGGGTTTTTTTGAAAGAAGAGAAGGGGAAGTTCGAGAAAATGGTCGAAGTAGTAGTTTTTTATTTCGGATTCAATCTTCCTTCCTGGCCAAAATAAGAGCAAACGAGAAAGAGATCGTATGACAATTTGCAAAAGTCCGAGTCCGATGATGAGCAGTACAAGTTGCAATACAACGCTGTAAGCATGTTCACCAAGCAGTGCGTTTACAACTATTTTCGAAAAGCGAGGTATGCTGACTGTTATCCATGTTGTAATCAGTAAGAAGACAACACCAAGACCATACCAACGCCAATGGGGAAAAGCAAAACGTCTCGCAATCTGATGGATTGGAGATTCCATAAATACTCCCGTATCGTCGTTGAGCATGACGGACTTCGAATGTGTTTTTCTTCAGATGTTTCTTGAATAGTATACTAGAAATTTCTTGGAGAGAACTTCAAAGATTTGACGGGAAAAAATGTTCTTCTATACTTCTTGTTCTCTGCTCCTGCGACTGTTTGACCCATTCTTTGGATTCATGCACCTTACCTTCATCCAGCAAAAAAACTCTTGCACAAGATCCTACGACATAGGGGAGTATATGCGTGCTGACTAAGGTGATTTTCCCTTCCTCTTTGCGTCTAGAAAGAGCCTGCTCCAAGGCATGAATATGAAAAAGATCTAATCCCGAAAAAGGTTCATCAAGAATAAGACATCCCGGATTGTGCAAAGTTGCTAGAGCGAGACCTATGCGTTTTTGCATACCGAAGGAGCAGCTTCCAAGCGGTTTGGATTTGTAAGAAGCACAGTCCCAAAATTGCATGGACTCTTGAACACGATCACGAGCATGTTCCAACTCATGGAGCAAAGCTGCGTAAGTAAGCAGTTCCTGTCCAGTAACCCACTTCGGCAAGGGTAAATTCTGCGGAAGATAACCTATTTGACGTTTGAGCAGGAACTTATCGGGGCTAATGCGTTCCTCATTCCAGAAAATCTCTCCCTCCGTTGCATCGGTATTGCCCGTGAGCAGATCAAAAAGAGTGGATTTACCGGAACCATTCGCTCCGAGAAAAGCAGTAATATAAGCACCCTCAATGGAAAAATCTTCCGTTTGTAGAGTAAATCCTTGAGGGAATTGCTTCGTTAAATTGCGAACTCGTAACAGCTTAAACCTCCTTAGGCTCTATAAAAACGGCCTTCTTGGGTAGTAAATCCATAATAGGCAATCAAAGGTAGAAGTGCCAGAGCGAACCAACTCGCATAAACAGCAGTTGCTAGAAAAATACCGACCAGGAAACATAAAAGTATGGAAATCACAGATCTGCGCCCATCAATTTGAAAGATTAAAGAAGCTAAGACCCAAGAGGGAATTCCTGTGATGAAAAAAACACGCAGAGCGTCCGCTACGATTTCTTTGGAAAAGCCATTGCAAAGAATTTTTGTAAAAAACCAAAAAGAAGAATGAACAAGTCCGCTCAGTGTTCCCACAAGCAAAGTCAGTAAAAAAATCATAGAGAGAAAGTCATAATGTGAGACCCCGCTAGATTTTTCCAAATAACTTGCTTCAAGATCTTCTGCAAGTTGGAAACAAAGAGCACACGTTGCGAGGAAGCCACCCCAAAAGCTCAGAATAAAAACTGCTGGGAACGGTAAAGACAGATAAGCAGCAGCGATCAGGCTAGCAACACATAATAAAGAAAGTAGAAAACAGAACTGTGTAAGACGATTGCGTTTGAAGAGTATTTGCAATCGCCACCATAGCATTGCTTTACGGGAGGAATGCGACCAAGGGATGTACAGTTCCTTTTTTGCCTGCTCGCCAGCTGTTTGTTTAAGAAAACGCACGCTAAGACTTATGAGAATCATGCAAGCGCTTATAGAAAAGATCTTTGCTAAAGACCACTGCACTAGTTTTTTATCAATCAATATCCAAATAGGCAGATAAATCAGCAAAAGCACCATAATTCCGTGAAAAAATCCAAGCCCTTTCACACATTGGGGGTCTTCACCGAGAAGTATAGTGCTTCGTAACAAAGAACGAGCATCCACGAAAAATCTACGGATCGTACGACCTGCAGCGAAAGAAGCTCCCAAAACTAATATCCAAGCAAGCGTCTCCGCAAAACGATCCCGCATAGCGAGCGAAATATTTCTTAACTGAAAGTTTATAAAGTCATTGAAAACGTAGTAGAATAGTGCAAGCAAAATCAAAGTGCAAAATCCGACCACCAACTCTCGAACCAGTTCGTGGCGCAATTTGTGGAAAAAACTTAAGGAGTGGATCCCCAATAGGTACACAACTTTTTTCATCGTTGCCTCTTCTCTGCTTACTCGTCTCTTTAGATCTGCATGCTTGGTCTAGTCTAAACACGCATGGTCCGGCACACTACCACGAAAAGTCCTCTCATCTATACTACGCCAATCCAAATGCGCCCCAAGGAGGAACTTTGCGCATGGGTGTAGAAGGAACTTTCGACACCTTGAACCCCTTCTCATTCAAAGGACGCGCACCTCAAGAACTCCTCTCTCTCGTATTTCAAACTTTAGGACAGTCCACACTCGATGAGATCGGCGCCAGTTATCCTCAAGTGGCAGAAGATTTCGTGCTTGCACCCGATCGCAAGTCCATGAGGGTTAAATTATACAAAAGTGCAAAGTTTTCCGATGGACATCCCCTAAGCAGTGAAGATGTCGTATTCAGTTTGAATATTTTAAAAAGCAAAGAAGCAGATCCGCACTATGCAAGCTACTGGTCCGACATTAGAGAAGTTAAAGCACTGTCCCCTCAGGAACTTCTTTTCACTTTTGTTCGATACACTCAGGAGATTCCCCTTCTCGTTTCGGAAATTCCCGTTCTGCCTAAACATATCTATGAAGGAGCTGGCTTCTCTAAAGTTTTTCTAAGTCGCGCAGTGGGAAGCGGGCCTTATATAGTGGAAAATTACAAGTTTGCTTCAACGATCCGCTTTAAGAAAAACCCTCATTTTTGGGCAAAAGATCAGTTTATGAACAGGGGTCGATTCAACTTCGAACATATCGTTTTGGATTACTACAGAGATCAGGTTCCCCTCGTTCAAGCATTCAAAAATGGAAGCAGTAACTTCTTTATCGCGTATTTTATCAAAACTTGGCTTAGAGATCTCGTTGGGAAAGCTTTCGATAGCAAACGGATCATCAAGGAAGAATGGAAGCAGGCAATGAATCAAGGTGCGTCGGGTTACTTTTTGAACCTAAGTAAACCCCAGTTCCAAGATATCAGAGTGCGTAAAGCGATGATTCTTGCTTTTGACTTCAGCTGGACAAACAGAACTCTTTTCAATGATTTGTATTTGCAAAGTGAGAGCCTATTCGAAAATTCTGTTTACAAAGCTCAGGGAGTTCCCAACGCAAAGGAAACTGCAATTCTAAGTTCCCTGAAAAAGAAGTTTCCCTCGGATATTCCCACCGAAGTTTTTGAAAAACCCGTCGCTTATCTCGGAAAAGGATTGAACAGAGAAGAACGTCTAAAAGTCGCTCGTTCTCTTCTAAAAGAAGCAGGCTACAGCTTGCAAAAAGCTAAACTCACAGGTCCTGGTGGGATTTTGAATTTCAATCTCCTGCTTCGCTCCCCTTCTGCTTTGAGAGCTGCCCAAGCATACGAACAAAATTTGGCACGAATAGGCATACACCTGCATAGTGAAGTGAAGGACACACCGGGTTTTATGCACAAATTGATAAGCAGAGACTTCGATCTTGCTGCGTTGACAGTCCCTGCTTCACCTTCTCCAGGACAGGAGCAAGTTGATTTTTGGCATTCGCACTCTGCAGCAGAAACACACTCTCGCAACTTCTATAGTCTTGCAAACCCCGCTGTTGATGCTTTGCTTGAACGTTTGATTGCATCGCAAACGGGTGAAGAACGGGAACTCAACGCTCGTTGCTTGGACCGTTTGATCTATCATCTTCATATTGCTGTTCCTAATTGGTACACGGATAAGTATCGCGTAGCCTATTGGAACACAGTAGAGCGTCCCGAACATTTGCCTTCCTACTACTTTGAAACGCAAATGATCGAATTTATGTATATGTCATCCCAAACCCCATAGAGATTCCCATGCGACTTTATATTCTCAAACGACTTCTGCTCTTCTTACCCACTCTTTTCGGAATGATTTGTGTGAATTTTCTGTTTGTTCAATTTTTACCTGGTGGACCTATAGAACATGTGCTGGCTCAAACTTTGCAAAGCTCTCCTATTGAAAATGCTACTCAAGGGGAAAGATCCCGTTATTTGATTAGCGAATCTCCCAATGAGGAGGCTATTGAAGCTTTGAACAAACGGTTCGGTTTTGACAAAACACTTTGGCAACGTTTTTGGGATGAAGTTTATAGACTTCTCAGTTTCCAATTCGGTGACTCTTTCTTCCACCATAAGAGTGTCTTGCAGGTTATGGAAGAAAAACTACCTGTGTCTCTTAGCCTTGGCTTCCTAACGTTTGTTCTGACTTACTTAGTGTGTATTCCGCTGGGGATTTTACGTGCGTTGAAGAATGGATCTCAGTTTGACATTCTAAGTGGTTGGTTCACTCTCGTAGCATATTCCATTCCGACCTTCGCATTAGGAGTTTTGCTTATCGTTTTCTTCGGAGGAGGAAGCTTTTGGCATATTTTTCCCATTCGAGGTTTGGTTTCGGAAAATTTCGCACTCTTAAGTTTCTGGGGAAAAGTTCGAGACTACCTCTATCATCTCTGCCTACCTGTTTTGTGTTTGAGTTTTGCAAATTTAGCATTCATGAGCTCTTTGACTAAAAATGCTATTCTTAATCAAATGAAGGAAGATTATGTTCGCACAGCACGGGTTAAAGGACTTTCCGAACTCAGTATTCTGCTCAAACATGTTTTAAAGAATGCCGCCACAACTCTTCTTGCAGGGTTTGGTCCTTATTTTTTACGGATTTTCTTTACATCTTCTTTAATGATTGAAACTTTGTTTTCTTTGGATGGATTGGGTCTTCTTTCTTACGATTCTCTACTGCGCCGAGACTATCCTGTAGTAATGGCTAACTTCTATGTGCTTTCTCTTCTTCTTATTGTTGGGAATTTGATAAGCGATCTTGTTTTAGCGAGTCTTGATCCTAGGATTTCACTTTCTGCGACGGATCAATTGAATGGTTTGAGAGAATAGCATTGAGAATTCTTTTTGGTTCAAAAAATAACCAGAAATAAAGAATATCAAGGCTCCTACTGCAATCTTGCTTAGGAAGTGTTCAAGATGCAGAAGATAGAGGAATACGCTCATAATCAGACCGGGAAGGGTGGTTTTCAATAGAATGGAAAAAGGAAAATAACCCAAACTTTTACGAGTACTCACGATTACGATCAGCATGGTTAGGAATTTACCTGCACACATTGCTATGGCTATGGCATTGAGACTTATAGATCCCACGAAGTATGTCAGTATTGACGAAAGAACTATTCCCGAAGCAAGAGCAATGGCAAATACCTTGACCTGTCCTCTAAGAAGAAGTACCTGTTGGCCAAAGGATGTTGCAAGCAAGAGGAAACTTGTAGAGAGAAATAGCCACCCCAATAGGTTTTCGACGGAACGGAAGCTTTCATCGAAAATGAAGTTCAAAATATCCCCGGATACAAACCAAACACCAAAAACAATGGGGGAAAGAAAAAACAGAAGCATCCAGGTGCTCATCTTCAAATGAGTGCTGAGAGATTCTTGGTTAGAAAGAACCACCATTTCCGAAAAGAAAGCAGCGATGATAGTGTTTGCAATTTGACTTAGACTGTGACTCAGACGAGCAGTCGATGCGTAATATCCTGCACCTGCCAAGCCTCCGAAGTGCTCGGCAAAAAAGATATCCATTCTCTCCATAACAATGTTCAGAATGACGATGACAGAATAAGGGGTCGAGGCTTTGAATATGGATTTCACACTGGACCAGTCAGGCTGGACTAGACCGAATTTGAGAACACTATAGAAGGTTGAAAAGACATTGACGAGAGCATTGCCTACCAAAGAGAGAATCGCAAACAGTACCGCGTCTTGGGAATTTTTTATGAAAAAAACTATAAGTAAGAGCGTAACTAAGCGGCAGATTCCAATGAATACATTAGAAACCGTCACCTTTTGGCTCGCAGACTGTACCCAGATTGTATCGAGAATAGAAAAGCCCAGTATCACGCTCAATGGTAGCATCATGGGAAAATAGATCTGATATGCAGGTACAAACCGGAAAAAAGATAAAAGACACCCCAAGAGAATCAGAAAGTGGCAAATCTTTAAGATGAAAATACCCGACATGAGTTTCGAGGTCGAACGGGGATTTCGACCCGCTGCTATGACACCGTACTGATTGTATCCATATAAGATGAACGGGATCACGAGTTCGATCACGGAGATTCCGAAGAGTGCATAACCTAACTTTTCAATACCAAGTCGCTTCTGAGCAACGTGGATGATGATTAATGGGGCTATTTTATTTAGAATTTCGACGATTAGCCCTGACAACACGCTAATGGAGATTCGCTTTTTATAAATCACGTCTCAACTTGACCACTCTGACTTGTACTTCGGTTTGAAGAAGGAATGATTAGACCAAACTCTATGGGTTACTTAGTCCCAATAAGTTTATTTCATCAAATTAGATTTCTTTTGACAAATAAATTATCCTCTCCTAACCTAAATAAATCTGAATTGTGAAATTTTGTTTCAAAAAAATGAAAAAAAGGAATGATGTTCCAATTTTTTTTTGTTAAATAGTATTAAAGACCGAAGTTGGTGTGTTATGATGAAGTTAAATTGTGAGACACGAAGGTCTGAGATAGAGTTTCTAAAGGTTCTAATCCCGATTACGGGTTAAGACATATAACATTTTGAGGAGAGATCACTTTGGTAAAGAAAAAACGCGCAAAAAAGAAGGCTTCTAAGAAAAAAGCTGGTAAGAAAAAAGCTGCAAAAAAAGGCGGCAAGAAAAAAGCTGGTAAGAAGAAAGCAAAGAAAAAAGCCGGCAAGAAAAAAGCTGGTAAAAAAGCTGGTAAGAAAAAATCTCGTCGTAAAAAAAGATCTAAAAAAGCAGCTCCAGAAGCAATGGAAATGGGCGGAATGTAATCTTTTCTTCGGAAAAGATGCTCGCTTCTTCTTCGAAGCAAAACGGAAAATAAAAGAGGCGGACTGGATCAGGTTTCAAAACCGGTTCTTGTCCGTCTCTCCTTTTTTGTGATGTTCATCTAGGGAGAAAGATCTACCCTTGGATCTAAAGCATGCAAAACACCTTCACTTATGAAGTGAAGCAGGACTGTGGCAAAGCTTAGGGCACAAAAACTGCTCACGATAATCCACCAACACTCGAGGTGAGCTTTACCTTGAAGCAGAAGTTCCCCCAAGCTGGGATGCGAACTCGAAAGGCCCCATCCGAGAAAATCCAAAGAAGCAAGACACGTGATTCCTGAAGACACTCGAAGAGGAAAGTAACTCAGCACCGGTGTCAGTGCATTGGGTATGATGTGATGCAAAGCAAGGTGCCACCGGGATGCACCGAGTTGACGTGCACAGAGTACGAAGTCCAAGTGACGTAGGCGAAGAAACTCTGCTCGTACATAAGTAGCGTAGGTCATCCAACCCATCGAAGATGCAAACACGAGAAGCAAAAGAAAAGACGGCTGAAATACAGAACTCAAAATCATCAGAGCAAGAAGTTCGGGTATAGAAGTCCATATTTCAGTCAGTCTTTGTACTACAAGGTCTGATTGAGAACCATGGGAACCTTGCATGGCTCCGATAAAAATTCCCAAGAGGGCTCCTATGCTTGCCAACATCAATCCAAACAAAAGCGAAAGTCGAAAACCAAAGAGCAAGCGGGCAAATACATCACGACCCCTGTCATCCGTTCCCAATAGATGTCGAGAATCGGGAGCAGAGGGAACCGCTTCTTTAAGTTTGAAATCAATAGTTGAAGCGCCAAATCGTATAGGAGCCCAAAGTATCCATCCTTGAGCTTCGATTTTGTCTTTAAGTGCAGATTCGGAATAGGGTGCTTCTGTTTCGTAATCTTCTCCGAATTCCGAGGCAGCATACGTTTTTAGAAACGGAAAATAGATACGTCCTCCATAGGACAGCATAAGTGGTCGTTCATTGCAAAGGAGTTCCCCGAAAAAAGAGAGAAAGAAGCAGATGCTTAGAAGCAAGAAACTCCAATAGCCTCTCTTATGCATTCGGAAGCTTTGAAGATGTCGTTTCGAAAGATTTGGAATCACGGCATGCCTTAATCTCAAAGGACTTTAAAATCCTCGTGAATACCGAAGGGAAAGTCAAGTTATCATAGTAGTAGGGATAACTTTCGAAAGGAGTCTATTTGGGAAATCGATAAGTGATTTGCAATTCTGTTTAGAAATAAAGCTAAAGGAGAAAACTTATGTTCACAATTTTCCCAGAGCTTGTACGTTGCGCGAGGGCTTATGACGAGGAACGGCTTGCATTGTTGGCACATCGCTACTTTGGAAGTGGAGAGCCTCTCAAAACCCGAACTCAGTACGAGGAAATGTTGACCAAAGCGGGAATCATACTTTGCTACGAGACGAGTTTGGACTCTTACGGTACGCTCCTCATTCGAGACGAGAGGGTACCCATGAGTCCAGTCATCTGTGTAAGAAAAGATCTGGATTGGATGGAACAGAAGTTTCTCATTGCAATGTTCTTAGGCCGATTTCTCTTTGACCACCAAGTAAAAATAGTCTCTCGAAGTTCCAAACTTCTCAGCATACGAGAAATTCAATCTCCTTACCTCCGTTTTCTTTTAAGTAAACGCCCCCGTCACTCTCAATTGAGCATGCTCGGAAGCAGAATGGAGTGGCTATCGGATGAATTTGCGGGTGCTTTTCTTCTACCCAAACAGTGGTTGCGTACTTTTGTCGAGGAGGAGAAAGATCCTCTTCGTATTGCAGCTCATTTTTCCGTTTCACTGGACTTTTTGCATGCACGGATCAAACACATTCGGCAAAAATTCCAAGGCACGCTTTACAACTCCCATCACAAAGGTCATCATGCAAACAGTCCTCTCGCTAGGATTCGTGACCATGCTAGGAAAATAGACCCTTCTCCTTAGTTTATTCCAACACATTAAGGTAGAGGGAACTTCGGAGGGGCGGGCAATCGCTCCTCTCGTACTGAAACGGAGCTGCCTATGATGTGGAAACCCTCTCAAAGTTCAATAGAACAAAGTGAAATGTACAAATTTGCAAAGTTCGCAAGCACACGAACACACCGTGACCTGATTGCATGGCAAAAACTCTACGACTGGTCGATCACAGAAAGTTCCGAATTCTGGCAGCTGTGCAGTGAGTATGTACACATTCAATGGAAGCAGAAAGCACACACAACATACATAGCTCCCCCTCATGGAAAAATGCGAGGTGCTCAGTGGTTCGTAGGAGGCACACTGAATTTCAGCGAGAACATTCTTCCCCCTCCCGACGATCGTATTGTTATTGTATCCCTAGGTGAAAACACACCACCAGCATTGATAACAGGAAGACAGCTTCACAATGAAGTTGCAAAACTCGCTCAGTACTTAAAACAATGTGGCGTTCAAAAAAATGACACAGTGAGTGGGGTTCTTTGTAATAGCTACCACGCAATAGCAGCGATGCTAGCAACTACGTCTTTAGGTGCAGTGTGGTCCTCTTGCTCACCCGACTTCGGCGCAGAAGCTATTATAGACAGACTCGGACAAATCAATCCCAAAGTCTGTTTTTTTACCTTGAGCTATACCTATAATGGCCATCTTGTAGATTGCAGTTCAACCCTAGAAGAAATATCCCGTCGCATTCCCTCCTTAAAGAAAACAATAGGAATAAAAGGCCCCAAAACAGAGATTTCTGCGAATATTAGAACCTATGAAGACATCGTAGGGTCTAGTACAGAGAATAAAACTTTAGCGCCTTTATCAATTGATTTTGCAGAAACGAATTTCGATCATCCTGTCTACATATTGTTTTCATCGGGAACCACGGGTATTCCCAAATGCATAGTACACGGCGCTGGTGGCACACTGCTTCAACATAAGAAGGAACTCATACTCCACAGCAATTTAAGCAATCAAGACCGAATGTTCTTTTTCACAACATGTGGATGGATGATGTGGAACTGGATGGTTTCAGGTCTTTCAACCGGCGCGAGTCTTTTGGTTTACGAAGGTTCTCCCCGTTGTGGAAAGATGGGATTATGGCAAATACTTGCAGATTACGAAGTGACTGTGTTTGGAACCAGCCCTAAGTTCCTATCACTCAGTCAAAATGAAAATTGGATTCCCAAAGAACTTAAGCTCACATCTTTGAAAAGCATACTTTCTACAGGATCTCCTCTACTATCGGATCACTTCACTTGGGTAAAAGAAAACGTAAAAGACATTCCGGTATCTTCTATTTCGGGAGGAACCGACATTGTTTCGTGTTTTATGTTGGGGAATCCCATACTTCCTGTTTATGCAGGTGAAATTCAGAGTGCTGGTCTTGGAATGGCAATTGCAGCTTTCAATGAAGAGGGAAATTCCGTACGCGAACAAAAAGGTGAACTCGTTTGCACCAAACCTTTCGTTTGCATGCCTATTTATTTCTTGAAAGATCCCGACGGAAATCGCTATCACGAAGCTTATTTTACTTATTTTGCAAACAAAGAAGTGTGGCGTCACGGAGACTACATTAGTATTTCAAAACACGGTGGAATTACGGTTTACGGAAGAAGCGATGCAACTCTGAATCCAGGGGGTGTGCGTATTGGAAGTTCGGAGCTTTATAGAAGTGTAGAATCTTTGAGTGAGGTTGAAGATTCCCTTGCGCTGAGTTACGAATTTCAAAAGGGCGATCCTGTTATTTTATTATTTGTAAAAATGAGAAGTGATTGCGTTTGGTCAGAAACACTTGCAAGTAAAATTAAACACACTATACGCAAGCAACTCACAGCGCGCCATGTACCGCACAGTATTTTTTCAGTTAGGGAAATTCCCTACACACGCAATGGGAAAAAAGTGGAACTCGCAGCCAAACAAGCTTTGTATGGTGAGAACATTCCTAATTTAAGTGCTCTTTCCAATGCTTCTTGCCTCGAAGAATATGCTGAAATTGGAAAAAAACTATCACATTAGAAAAATCCTCCACAGAGAAAATCCTCTCGAATGCTTTCTACACTTCTACGTTTGTATGTAGGAAGGCGTTGTATAGCTTCCGTTTGAAATGCACTTTCCACTGTCCATTGCTTATAGACGATATGAGCTTCCAGGTTTCTTATGTCTTGTAGCAGAAGCTTCAAAACACTGGTGAGTTCCATCAGATAGTCCAATTTCAAATTCGCAATCATGTGTCTTGTTTTTTTGTAAACAAGTGCGTAGAAATCTAAGGTATTTTCAGAAGTATCGACAGTGTGTGCTTTGTTTCTTAAAGCAATCCAAAGTTTTTTTACACTGCGTGAATTTATGTTGATTTCAATGTCGAGTTCAACTTTGTCTGTCTTTACTCGTTTTTTTTGCAAGCAATATTCTATATACGCATTTGCATGGGATATTGCGTGAATATAAGCACTTCGTGTTTCTGGATCATCGAGAGGGATTTCTTCCCACTGCGACGCTTGCAAGGAACTGGAGAAAAACACAACAGGAAACACGAAGCTTAGAAAAAATCTACGCACGGGATACCTCAACAACAATTTTCTTATACTTTAAAGATATATTACGGATAGGAGATGAGAGAGTTTTAAAGAAAATCCGTCATCCCGAGCGAAGCCGAGGGATCTCCTGCATAGCCCCTTTGATTAAGTTTTTGAGCTAAATGCAAAAATCTTCTTGCACGTTTCTGGTTTTTCCATGGAATTCTGCTTACAGCGTTCCTTATAAAACTCCAAAGTTTCCTGAAGTGCCTCTTTTTTCGCCACCTTCTTAAGCGCATCTCTAACACTGCGCGCACGACGTGCGTTGCGCCCCTTGAATCCATCGGGAAGAGAAAACGCAAGATCATAATATTCACGAAGCAACTTGTTAACAGCGAATGCATTCTGCGGCGCAAGACGCAAATTCAAAAGAAGATCATTGGTAATCCACTGCAAACGTGTGGCATTACCCTTTGCAGATTCTTTTGCAAGATGAGACCAAACCAAAGCTTGCTTCTTATCCCCTTCTTTCTCCTCCAAAGAAGCAAGTGAACTTTGGTAATACCAAGGTGTGTCGGTTTGTTTAAGTTCTTTCAAAAGTAAGCGACGGGAAGCCTCCCTCTCACCCACTTCTTGAAGCATATAGGCAGCACTGGAGATAATACTATGCCGCTCAAAAGAAGACTTTGCTTCGCTATCTGCATATTTTGCAGCTTCGACAACAGCTCGTTTAATTTCAGCTAATGTGCTTTTCTTGTTCTGTGAGAATTCCCTCGAAATATACAACGAAGGTAATAGAGAACCGAGCCGTTGGTCAGGAGATGTTAATTTGCGAGTACGTATAAATTCGGCAGCACGAATCCACCGAAGGCAGAGGTCCGCAAACTCCTTTGACTCGGAACGTTTCTTCAACCAAGGAAGAACAGAACGGGAGTTGAAAACCAGGAAGTCACGACTCGACCACACTGCTTCCTGAGTTCCTAAGAGGAAATTCATGTACTGCACTGCATTTCCCGATAAACTAAACACAGACGCATCCGATTCATCTTCGAGTGAACTCACTTCGTCGAGTAGACCTGAAATAAGCAGTGCTTTTTCGGCAATATATTCACTCGGAATTTTAGCAATCAATTTTTCTCGCAGTGCAAGCAATTCTGCACGTTTGCTGGGAACTATATCTTCGGGGTACCAATGCGTATAAGCGAGAAGTCTCCACACCGAACGGGAAGCATCTGTCTTCTGTGCACTTTCTAAGGCATCTGCAAAACTTCCGTGCGCCGCAAGCGCTGCTTCCCATGTTTCTTTGAATTCATCCCAGTTCACTGAGTTTGAAATTCTAAACAGCTCACTCCCGTCGGAAGATAAAAGAAGCAGCGTTGGATAGCCCGATGCATGCAGTGTGTCTCCCCATTTCTGAGCAGCTGCTGTGTCTCCGTCCAAGTACACACGTAAAACGGGTTCGGTAATTGCTTGAAATTCAGGTCTGTTGAAAATTTGACTCTTCAAAACATTGCAAGGTGGACACCAAACAGCTCCCCAGTAGAGAAGCATAGGTTTTTTGTCCGATTTGGCTTTCGCGAAAGCTTCTTCTATGCTTCCTGAAAACCAGAGTTTGTTAAAATCTTCAGAACTGGCATACGTGATGGGTGTAAAAACAAAGAACACGGAGAGAAAGATCCACAAAAAAGAGCGACACATTTTCATATAGGCTTCCTGTAAACCGTCCACACGAACTTGATGCACCTCTTCCACATTCCAACTTTTTTTGCTAAAGAACAAGCCAAGTCAACCCTTGCGGAGCAAAAATGAAAATCAATATCCTGCGATACCCCGTATTTATGAGACTCGGCTATTATGTAGGTGAGCGCATCCGCGGGCAGGAAGTTCTTGTCTCCCTCCTTGTCGATCTGCTGAAACCGGAAAAGGGCATTGGCGATGATTTAGAAAATACGACGAACTACGCTCACATACTCGAAGTCATCGACTTGACTCTTGCAGACAAAGAAATGAAGTTAGTAGAGACGGCGGTTGAAAAAACGGGAGCTGCTTTGCTGGAACACTTTACTCAAATAAGCAGAGTTCACGTCACTATTGAAAAGCCTATACTTCCCGATGGCATAGGGAAAAGCGCTCAGATCAGCATTTCTTCCGAGTTTCAACGCGAATTTTAGATGCTAGCATAAGGTGAGGAGGTTTGAATCATGACGCAAAAAAAATTTCTTATAAGCTTAGGTGACCCCTTTAGTGTGAATATAGAACTCGTCAGCAAGCTCCTACACAAAGTGCACAGCCGTAATTTCTCCATCACACTGGTAGGAAGCTACTTCCATTGGAAAGATCAGGGTGGACAAGATTGTACTCGTATCGCGAATTTTGAAGATTGCAAAGAGGGAACTTTTTCCTTCCTCGACATAGGTGGTGTGCAAAAACGAGCCTCTCAATTAAATGCAAAAGAAAGAGGAGACATCGCAGTCAAAGCTCTAGTTGCCTTGGAAAGCATTCTCAAATCTAAACAAGAGATAGCTGTACTCACCTGTCCTATTGATAAACACGCATGTCACGAAGCAGGTTTTAATTTTCCTGGACACACCGAATTTTTTACAGAACTCAGTCAGTGCAAAACCCTTATGCTTCTTGCCGGACCAAAATTGCGTGTAGGTCTAGTAAGTAATCATCTCGCTTTAAAAGACGTAAGCCGTACTATAAATGAAACTCTTGTCTTCGATAAGCTGTCCATCCTTTACAAAACTTTGCAAGAATCTTTTCGTATTCCGAATCCTCGTATTGCTGTGTGTGGGTTGAATCCTCATTGCAGTGACGGTGGATTATTCGGTGATGAAGAAGAGCGCATAATCAAACCTGCAATAGCAAAATTCCAAAAAGGAGTTGCGGGGCCTCTCCCAGCAGACACTGTTTTCTATAGGGCTTTGAATGGTTCCTTCGATGCGGTGCTTGCTATGTATCATGACCAGGGTCTTGGCCCTTTGAAAACTGTGCACTTCGACGAAGCTGTGAACATAACATGCGGTCTTCCTTATCTACGTGTTTCTCCAGATCATGGACCCGCACAGGATCTTTTCTTGCAAGACAAAGCATCTTTAAGGAGTATGGAAGCAGCGTGGAAACTCGCTCGGAAATACTTGGAGGACTAAATGGTCGGTGGAACTCAAGACATTATTATCAAAGGTGCCTCTGAACACAATTTAAAAAATGTAGACCTTGTTATACCTCGACATAAGATCACGGTTGTCACGGGTGTGAGTGGTTCGGGTAAAAGCTCACTTGTTTTCGATACTATACTTGCAGAAGCTCAACGGCGTTTTTTCCATACGCTTTCTTATTACAGTCGACAGTTTTTGGAGATGTCAACACGACCGAAATTCCACCTCATGAAAGGCCTTTCCCCTGCAATTGCCCTTGCACAGATGGAAACACAGGCTTCGACTCGTGCGACTGTAGGTACTCTTTCCGATCTTGCAGAATTGTTGGGAGTGATGTTTGCACGCTTCGGGAAAAAAACATGTCCACGTCACGGTCTTCCCACCGAAGCTTTGAGTGAAAACGATATATTGCAATTGATTGAGACAAAATTCTCAGGACAGATGATTGCAGTTTGTGCACCTTTGATAGAACAGAAGAAAGGTCACTTTCGCACACGGCTCAATGCTTTTGCAGAAAAAGGTTATTTAAAAGCTTTCATAGATGACAAAGTTGTTTCACTGACTCCTCTTCCCGAACTTGCAAAAGAAGAAAAACACACTCTCAAACTCGTTATTGATTACGTACGCGTACAAGATTCGCAGAGAAACAGATTAGCACGCAGTTTGAAACTTGCACTTACGGAGAGTGAAGGTTACGTAGAGTGTTTTGTAAGCAGCAAAGATGGTCAGTTAGATTTTAAAAAACAGGCTTTGTATTCTGCAAAAGGAGGATGTTCCGAATGTGGTTACAGTTGGCCTGAACTTGATTCCCGATATTTCGCAATCAACTCTTTGGGAAGATGTCCCGACTGTGATGGTTTGGGTGTTGAAACAGAATACGAAGAAGACGACGAAGAAAACACTATAGAACAGCTCACTCAAGACATTTGCAAATCGTGTTTGGGAACGGGATTGTCTTCGAAACTTTCCGCAATTTCATTAGGTGGACGTACATTAGTGGATCTCAACCGCATGCCTATTCGAGATCTGTGTGCGTTTTTTGAAAATTTGCAAAAAGAACCTCATGCACAGCAAAACGCTGCATTCAAACGCGTTCTAGAAGAAGCCTTAGGAATTGCAGAACGTATACATAAAATAGGATTGGGTTATCTGCATCTTGCAAGACGCATACGTTCTTTGTCTGGTGGTGAATCGGGTCGTCTTAAACTTGCAGGTATTTTGTCGGAAACTTTACGTGGAGTTCTTTACATCTTGGATGAACCGAGTCAGGGTTTGCATCCTACAGAAATTAACGATCTTTTGCTAACGCTCACTCGATTAAAAGAACTTGGAAATACAGTTATTATTGTGGATCACGATGAGTTCCTTATTCGCAATGCAGACCTTGTTGTAGATCTTGGTCCCGGAGGTGGTGCAAAGGGTGGTGAAGTTGTCGCTTCTTTTGTTCCTTCGGAGGCTGCTAAGTTCAAAAAAGTTTCTGCAACAGCGAGATCTTTATTATCCCATGCAGAAGCACCTATTCGTGTTCCAAGAGAGCATACTCATCAAGAATTTATCACTATAGACAATGCGAATATTCACAATTTGAATATCGCTCGTGTGCGTTTTCTTAAAGAAGCATTTAATGTTGTCTGTGGGGTTTCGGGTTCTGGAAAAACAAGTCTTGTTCTTTATACTTTGTACCCTCGTTTGATTGCTGCTGCTGCGCAACAAAAAAAACAGGGTGCACGTCGTTTTGAAATTCCGAAAATTGAACTTATAGATCGCAAGCCTCTTGCAAAAAGCAGCATCAGTATGCCGATTACATATCTGGATGCGTTTACTGCGGTGCGACAGCTTTTTGCTCAACTTCCCGAGGCGCAGATACGTGGTTTAACACTACGTTCGTTATCACTTCATGTGGATGGGGGACGCTGCGAGCATTGTGGAGGACGTGGTGAGATATTGATGACTATGAAGTTCCTTCCTGATGCACGCGTACGTTGCGAATACTGTCAGGGCAAACGTTACAAGCAGGAGGTGCTTGATGTTTTGTATAGGGGTTATTCGATTGCAGATATTTTGGATCTTACTATTGAAGAGGCTTGTGAGGTTTTCAAATTCCAAAAACTTATTTTAAGAAAACTGGAACCTGCGAAGCAATTAGGTTTGGGTTATCTTAAACTGGGTCAACCGACTCTTTCTTTATCGGGTGGTGAGAACCAGAGGTTAAAATTAGCACCGTATATGAGTGGTGCTCAGGTTGAAAATAATCTGCTTGTTTTGGATGAACCTACACGAGGTCTTCACGCTTCGGACATTGAAGCTTTGCTTAAAGTTCTGCAAGATCTTGTGAGAAGGAAGTTAACAATAGTTTGCATTGAACACAGTGCAGATATGATCCGACAAGCGGATTGGATAGTAGAATTGGGGCCTGGTGCTGCGGATAAAGGTGGATGTCTTGTTTTCGAAGGGGAGTTTAGCGCTTTGAAAAAATCGAACGCTTCGCTTATCCGTGCGTGGGTTTAATGCTTCGTTGGTAAAATGAGTTCGAGCTAAGTATTTAATTTATATTTCAGAATGTCGGCGCTGCGGGAACCATCCCCCGTAAAACATGCGAGCAGAACCAGAGAGTAACAAGCTATTTATCTTAGCATGTTCTTACGGGGGTCCCCCTTCCCTTGCTGCCATTCTGAAATATAAATTAAATACCTAGCTTGAATTCAGGTTTCCCCACTTGCTCACCAACTAACTCTGTGCGTTACACGCTCACACTGCAACTCATGAATGACCTTGTCCGAGCTTGAATTCAGATTTCCCCACTTGTTCGCCAACTCACTCTGTGCGCTACATGCTTACACTACAACTCATGAATGAACTGTCCGAGCTTGATTCAGGTTTCCCCACTTGTTCGCCAACTCACTCTGTGCGTTACACGCTCACGCTGCAACTCGTGAATGACCTGTCCGAGCTTGATTTAGGTTTCCCACTTGCTCACCAACTTACTCTGTGCGTTACAAGCTCACACTACAACTCATGAATGACCTTGTCCGAGCTTGAATTCAGATTTCCCCACTTGTTCGCCAACTCACTCTGTGCGTTACAAGCTCACACTACAACTCATGAATGACCTTGTCCGAGCTTGATTCTGGTTTCCCACTTGCTCACCAACTCACTCTGTGCGCTACATGCTTACACTACAACTCATGAATGAACTGTCCGAGCTTCACCTCGTTATTGCATTGTAATTCAGGACGGCAGCAAGGGAAGGGGGACCCGTAAGAACATGCTAAGATAAATAGCTTGTTACTCTCTGGTTCTGCTCGCATGTTTTACGGGGGATGGTTCCCGCAGCGCCGACGTTCTGAATTACAATGCAATAACGAGGTGAAACTTAGGTCAGGAGTCTAGTATGACGAAACTTGAGTTAACGAATGTAATCTCTTGCAAGCTGAACGTAGTGTCCTGCGGACCATTCGATGTATTCGATTTCTTCTTTTTTCAATTTACGTTTCACAACGGCAGGTGATCCAACTATTAAGGATTCTGTCGGGAATTTTTTCCCCGGAGAAAGAAGAGCCCCTGCAGCCACAAAACAATATTTTTCCAAATGCACATCATCGAGAACTATAGCTCCCATACCTACCAAACATAAATCTTCAATAGTACATGCATGTAGGATGGCATTGTGCCCGACTGTTACATTCTTTCCAATGATTGTAGGAGAACCATCGGTTGTAACATGGATCACAGAATTATCTTGGATGTTGGTTCCTTCACCAATTCGTATGTAATTGACATCTCCTCGTGCAACAGCGTTGAACCAAAAGTTCACATTTTTACCGAGAACAATGTCTCCCGTGATGCAGGCACCATCTGCAAGGAAGGCTCCTTCTCCAATTTTTGGAGTGACACCTTTGTAAGGAAGTACAGTCGCTCGTGGCATTGCGTAGTACATAGTAGCCTCGCTAGCTTATTACTTTACCACCCATGGAACCGATGATATCCGTCAGCTTCTCCACAATCTCACCCTTAAAAGCACGATGTGTCAAAGCCAACTTCTCCTTCGACAACTCCCACTTATGGCCTTCCTTCTGATCGCGATGAGAAAATTCCAGAACCGAAGTCCCCATCTTACGAATGGTCACCCGTATGTCTTCTCCTTCAGCTTCAATCTCAAGAAGGTCGCCGAGCTTGCGTCCACCCAGCTTGCTTTTGATTCCGTCAATCACTTCCTGCGTGTTCTTATCTTTAAAATAAATTTCCATCGTCTATGTCCTCAAAAATACAGTTCTTGCTTTATAATCCTCTCATAGAATAAGAGGAATGAAAAAATTCTCGCCGGGAAATCCATTGAGAGCTTGACGT
>Ga0206941_10097_pt1 | contig 26010 bp, 21 predicted proteins | sample Alteio_BWOrgHeat_9_FD_153251 | JGI IMG/M metagenome (GOLD analysis project Ga0206941, IMG submission 153251) | Enriched cells from forest soil in Barre Woods Harvard Forest LTER site, Petersham, Massachusetts, United States -... | ecosystem: Environmental > Terrestrial > Soil > Temperate forest >...
TTTTGTAAGACGGAAAGAACCTGTGTCATACTCAGGCATAATCTGCTCTGCGCCTGCCATATTATATTCATATTGATAAAATTGTTCGTACTCATCGCACGTCAACATGATGCGATTATTTAATAATGCTTGATGATGAGCTGTTTGTAATGCTTTTTGATAACCTGGTTGCACTATGCCGCTAAAAAACTCTGCGACACATCCTGAACCATAACTATAAAAGCCTACACGCTGATTCGTTAAGTCATTCGCATTATCTAATAAAGATGCCAAGCCTACATATAATGAAGCAGCATAACTATTACCAATTTGTTGCGAGTAAGTTAAGGTGGAGGCTAGTTGTTGTTGTAATTGATCTTCGTCTAATTGGGTTTGTTGAGAGCATTTCGCTAAATACGCATGCGCTTTTTCCACCAAACGTGGCACAGGCGTGTGATAACAATAATATGCATGATCAGCAAAACCACGAGCCGATTGCGTGCTGTATTGCTGCCAGCATTTTTCCAGCATATTCAAATATAATTTACTGGAATATTTTCCTTCAACTAATGCTTCATGCAAATAATTCGGCCGCCAAAAATCCATAACATCTTCTGTCAATGCACAATATTCTGTATCAAATGCTAATACGCGCGGATTAGCTGATAAAACAAATGCAGCCGCCGCGCCACCTTGTGACGATTCAGCATTATTTTTTAATCCATAACGCGCAATATCGGAGGCGACAACCAGAATTTTTTTACCTACATTTTCACGCACCCAAGGCAACGCGAGTTGCAATGCGGCGGTTGCGCTATAGCACGCTTGCTTTAATTCGACTACGCGACATTATGCCGGTAAATTCAATAAACGATGTACATACACGCCGGCAGATTTGGATTGATCGATACCAGACTCTGTAGCAAATAACACCATCGCGATATCGTTAATATTAATACCTTGCAAAGCCTGCAGCGCAGCATTAGCTGCCATAGTTACGATATCTTCGCCAGGTGGTGGAACAGACATCACAAATTGACTTAAACTATCTTGATATTTATTGGGTTCTAAACCACGTGCACTTGCTAATTCTTTTAAATCTAACGCATAGCGCGATGTATACATTGCAATTGAATCAATTCCTGCCTTAACTGACATGTGTATCCCTTTTTTTATTTGCATTTCTTTCTAATTTAACGTGGCTACGCATCAATTCACCGCGATTAGTTTGCGCTGCTAATAAAGATAATTCGCCGCATAATACCGCTGCCGCTGCAATGACTGCTAATCTTCTACCATTTGCGCCAGGCTCACGCGGCTCTGTACAGCCTAACAACTTTAAATTTTCCTGCACAAAATCTAATGATTTGCCATTACCAATTGCACCAACAATTATATTCGGCAAGGTAACAGAAAAATACAAATCACCATTACGCACTTCTGTATGCACCATACCTTGCGAACCTTCAATAATATTTGCTGCGTCTTGACCCGTAGCTAAATAAAACCCTAACAACATATTGGCAAAATGTGCATTCGCGCTACGCAAACTACCCGCAACAATGCTGCCAATTAAATTCTTTTTAATATTTAATTCCGTAATTTTTTCAGGTGTGGCTTTTAATTGACGTTCGCACAGTTCACGCGGAATAGTTACTTCTGCCACCACATATTTACCGCGACCACGAATACCATTCACACTGGACGCTTTTTTATCCGCGCAATAATTTCCTGAAATCGTCACGTAACGCAAAGCAGGATGTTCGTTCAAAATCCATTCCAGCATTCGATCCGCCGCCAAGGTTGCCATGTTATGACCCGCAGCATCACCTGTTGTTAATTCAAAACGCAGATAGAGCATCGAGCCGACGACTTGTGCATCCATATCGATTAATTTGGCAAAACGGCTACTAGCGGAAATAACTTTTTGCAGCGCTTCTTTTTGGCCGCGAATAGCAAGATACGCCTGATGAACCTCAGCCGCGCTATCAGCCTCGACCAATATCGAGCGACTCATACGCTCATCCATCACAACAGCCCGAATACCGCCGGCTTTGGTGCATACTTGAGCGCCACGGTGGGTGGAAGGCCATAAGGGGCTTTCATAGGTTGCTAACGGCAAATACACTGCCTCATCGACCTCTTGGCTAATGATTCGAACCGGTCCCACCACTCGCATGGGGATAGCCGCTATTTGATCTTGATTCTGCCAGCGCATAAGTAGTTGATTTAATGAAACCCTGGTGATAAAAGTGCCTCATTTTACTGGAAAAGTGGCAGCGGGAGCAACAATTGCTATAATGCTGGCAAACAGGAACCCAAACCTTGGAAAATGTCATACTTGTAGACGCAAATAATAACCCGCTTGGCACTGCTGAGAAATTGGCTGCGCATGAGCAAAATTTACTGCACCGCGCGTTTTCGGTGTTTATTTTCCGTGATTCTCCTAAGCGAGAATTATTATTACAACAACGCGCATTTGGTAAATATCATTCAGCAGGTTTGTGGACTAACACTTGCTGCTCTCATCCTCGGCCAGATGAAAATATTATCGCCGCAGGTCAACGGCGCCTGCAGGAAGAATTAGGTTTTGCGACTGAGCTAACAGAATTAGGTTGGTTTCATTACAATGCGCATTTTGCTAATGGCTTGTCGGAAAATGAAATTGATCATGTGCTGGTTGGCACGATTGATGCGAATTTGGTTATCAATTTTAATCCGGAAGAAATTCACGCGGTGCGCTGGGTAACGGTTGATGATTTGCAACGCGAATTAGCGGCAGAGCCAGCGCGTTTTACGCCGTGGTTAAAACAGGCTTTGGAGTTAATTTAAAGGGGTCAAGAGTGTCTTTGCCATCTCTACCGCTTGCAAACCTTGATCCTTCAGCGCACTACCACCAAAAAACAAAAAGCCACCGTTAATTTTATTTAATCGAACTTTAAAATCGTGTTTTAACTGCCGCGCATCTTCTGCATCGCGAACTATTACTATCAACTCTCGCATGTCTTGTATACGTCTGAAAGAGGCAGCGCGCTTGCCCTTTAGTAAATTATCATTAGTAGCGGTTTCTTTTAGGTATTCACTAATAGCTGCTTTGAAAATTCGTTTTATTTGAGCAAGCACGGGATCTTCGTCTTTATCTCTTTTTTTCAGATCCTTCAGCACGCTGCTTAAATCGGAAACCAGATCTAACCCACCTATTCGCTCGGAGATTTTTCGGCATCGTAAGTTGATTAACATTTCTAATGCACTAGGAAATTTTTGGATTTCCTGATTAATTTTGCTTGTTGCCTCATTATAATCATCTAACCATGCAAAACTTTCTTTTCTAAATTCAGAAGTGTTATTTTTTAGTCTAGTAAAATAATTTTCTAATTCATCATTAAGATTTTCATCACTAAATAATTTACTATTTTTATACTTTTCCTTAAAAGCAGCAAAATTTGCATTAATATCATCAAGGCGTTTCACACTATTAAAATAATCATTTTCTATTTCATCTATTCTTTCTAGTAATTGAGCTTGTGTTTCATATCCGACGAAAAGTGCCCCCTCCATTTCAAGAGTAAATCCGCCAATCATGCTTTTATTATCGATAAGCTGTGCTTTCTTAATAGCTCTTCGATAATCATTCAAGGTTGGCATTCCAGGCTTATCACACATCATATCCTCTATCTGTTGCGCCTCAGACCTTCCGTGCATCTGCATTATTCTATCAATTTCAGCAATGCAGCGATCCATACTTTCGTTAGCATAAACAAATTGATCTAATGAGTTATATTTCGCATCATCATATTTGATTAGTTTGCGTGAAGCTGTTTCAAAACATTTTTTAAGTGCTATTGGTAAACTAGAGCGGTTTTCCACCCTCAAGCCATCTATTTGAGCCGCAACTTTTTTTAAATAATTAATTTTTTCATTGTAGTTATTTTTAATATCAGAAATTTCACGCGTCACACCTGCTATGGATTGAAAGTTCGATAACGATTTCATTCCTAAGGTTTGAAGAAATTCACGCACATAAATCTTATCTTTAGTCGTCAAATGATCTTGAATTATTTGTTCCATTTGCTGAATATTTTTGGGTGATTCTAATCTAGCTAATGCATTTTTAGCAGCCTTTGCGGCTTGTTCAAAATAAGAAACATCCCTGTTTAACGCGTCTGCTTCTAATGTGCGCCTAATCCAATGCAATTGTGTAAGCACCTCCTCAATTGAGGGACGATCGTTTGGTTCTGACAGAAGCATGTTTTCTAGTAATTTTTTTAATGCATCCCGACAGCCGGTTTGCGTAAAATCTTGAAAATAAGTGTAACTATATCGCTTATTCAGACCTTCAGCGATGAACTGATGATCATCACCCTGATTGCGAGGGTCACAAAGCAATAACCTGATAAAAGATACCCCCAAGCTATAAATATCGTTTTTGATAGTACAGTTATTACCTGCACGAAGCTCGGGAGAATTGTAATCGCCATCTAATTCTAGACCGGAATTGTCGCTTTCATTTTTTGAATAACCATAATCAATTACATTCACGTTGACATAAGGCGGGTTATTTACATCAAGCATGATATTTCTTGCATGCAAATCTCGGTGAACCAATTTTAAATCTTGCACTTGTTGTTTGAGCGCATTCGCCATGGCGATAGCAACACATAAAGCTTCGTCGCTTGAAAAATCATCAAAATTCAAATCATAAAAATTAATACCCGGCATTTTTTTCATGATGAGATAATAATCATTTCCAACCTGATAAAGGCCCTTTGTTTTTAAATGCGGAATATTTTTATTCTTTCTATACTCCAAAACAGCTACTTCCTCTATTTCTTTAATTGAACGAGTTTTTGGCTTATTGTTTTTATCAAAATGAATAAAGTTTGGAGTAAATCTTTTAGCGACGCGTTTAGTTATTTCTTGAGGGTTAACATATCCCGGCAAATCATTATCAACATCATATTCTTTGATAGCATACACTTCGCCATAGAGACCACTGCCAAGCTTTTTGCCAAGCACAACGCCGCGCCGACCTGGTAAATGCGTGCGGTCTCTTATGAAAAAATAACGGTTTTGCGACATGCGCCTTTTCCTCGAAATAGCGTGTTTTCTAATAATATTCAATAAAGGATACGCTAATTAGCTTAAAGTAATCTTAGTTAAAATGAGCCATCAGGGATGATTTAATTATTTGATTTATTTATATTATTTTCTTTCCATCACGTATTATAATTTTTTTAAATACATCATCTATCGCATGCCAATCTATCATATCCACTTTAAATGGCAATGATGAGTCTTCAAACTCACTGGCCATACTTGCTAACACTTCTAGCGAAAGCGGCTTACTGGCATGAATACAAAGGTCAATATCGGAATAAGGCTTCGCCGTACCTGTAGCACGCGACCCAAATAATAATACAGTGGCATCAGAAGGAAGATGTTTGTGTAGCGTGGTTTTTATAAGAGTTAATTGTTCATCTTTGAGATCAATTCCGTTCATGCAACTTTTCCAATAAAAACATTGCATCTTTAAAGAATCCCGGAATAATTTGGCAAACTTCTATCGCCTTATCTTCATTATAAGTATGGCTTGTTAAATTCCGTGCGTAACGATATTTTTGCCAAACATCCCATCCATTTAGCAACAATCCTTTTTCTGAACCGGTACGAATTAGCTGCGCAAACTGCATTTGGTCAATTTCTTCGGCGTTGGGCTCTGTCATTTCTAAATAGCGTTTAAGCATTTTGTGACAGAGCTCATAGGTGTATTCAAAACGTTGAATAGAAGCGTCTCGAATAAATAGATCTTTGGGATTTTTCTGAAAAGCAACCAATGCAGTTTCAAGTAAAACAAGTGCCTTTTCAAAGGATGTGACATCAAGTTTGTGTTGGTTAGACATATTTACCTCATTAAAACCCTGGATTGCTTCGGCCAAAAACAGCCTCGCAATGACGATGTTTCACCGGGCTACATTTATGCGGTTGCAGCGCCATTAAATTGCGTGCTCTTTGCGCTATAAACCGGATAACGCTTACATAATTCTAGCACAGATTGCTTTATGCGAGCGATGGTAGTCTGATCTTGCAAATTATCCAAAATATCACACATCCAATTCGCAACTTGCTCGCATTCTTTTTCTTTGAAGCCACGCGTGGTAACAGCGGGTGTACCAATGCGAATACCACTGGTAATAAACGGTGACTGCGGATCATTCGGCACAGCATTTTTATTAACAGTAATAAACGCCTGACCTAATGCGGCTTCGGCATCTTTACCGGTAATGTTTTTATTAATGAGATCGATCAACATTAAATGATCATCTGTACCATTACTCACAATTTTATAACCGCGCGCCATAATGATTTTCGCCATAGCGCGTGAATTATTTAATACTTGCTGCTGATAAGTTTTAAATGATGGCTGCAATGCTTCTTGGAATGCAACCGCTTTAGCTGCAATCACGTGCATTAACGGACCGCCTTGCCCACCTGGAAATACTGCGGAATTTAATTTCTTTTCTAAATCCGGATTCGATTTTGCTAAAATCATACCGCCACGTGGGCCGCGTAATGTTTTATGCGTGGTGGTGGTAGTAACATCTGCGATTTGCACGGGTGAAGGATACAAACCTACAGCCACCAATCCTGCTACATGCGCAATATCCGCCATTAAATACGCGCCTACACTATCAGCGATGTCGCGGAAACGTTGCCAATCTACTACTCGTGAATAAGCTGAAAACCCTGTCACAATTAATTTTGGTTTGTGTTCTTTCGCTAATTTTTCTGCTTGGTCGTAATCAATTTCTTGCGTGTCTTCACGCAAACCGTAAGAGAAAAATTTGTATAATTTACCCGAGAAATTTACCGGCGAACCATGCGTTAAGTGCCCGCCATGCGCCAAACTCATGCCCAATACCGTATCACCTGGCTGAACCATTGCGGCATATGCAGCCGTATTTGCTTGCGAGCCGGAATGTGGTTGCACGTTCGCATAAGCGGCGCCAAATAATTTTTTAGCGCGTTCAATCGCTAAATCTTCTGCGATATCTACAAATTCGCATCCACCATAATAGCGCTTGTGCGGATACCCTTCCGCGTACTTATTAGTTAAAACCGAACCTTGCACGGCTAATACCGTCGGACTCACATAATTTTCCGAGGCAATTAATTCTATGTGCTCTTCCTGACGCTGCTTTTCGTTTTCTATCGCCTGCCAGATAGCTGGATCAAATTCGCGTAATGGTTCGGGTGGGAACATGGGCATCTCCAATCACATTTTAGATGATATTATCTCAATTCGGACACTTCTAATACCGCTTTGGCTTGCTCGGCTCGATAAGCTACGACTGCCTCGCGGTAAGCGGGGTACTTATTGCCAAGTATAGCAGCGGCAAGAAGGGCTGCATTCTTGGCGCCGGCTTTACCGACTGCCAAGGTGCCGACGGGTATACCGGCGGGCATTTGCACGATGGATAATAAGGCATCTAAACCATTGGTAAAAGTGGTTGAGGTCATCGGCACGCCCAATACTGGGAGCGTCGATTTGGCTGCTACTACACCCGGCAAGTGGGCTGCGCCACCGGCTGCGGCGATAAATACTTCTACGCCTCGCTTTTCAGCGTCTTTTAAATAATCAAATAAGGCATCTGGGGTACGATGTGCGGATAGGGCACGCGCTTCGTGGGGGATATTCAATTGATCGAGCATTTTGCTCGTTTCTTCCATCACTCCCCAATCGGATTTAGAGCCCATGAGGATGCTGACTAATAATTGTGGCATAAGACCTCCGTTTAATGGAGGGTATAGTATAACGAATAAGTGCTCGAGTGTAGCCCGTACACGTCCTTTGTGTACGGGAAATCATGCTTCCTAGAAACTCCGCTCCCCGTACACAAAGAGCGTGTACGGGCTACTGCAGTTATAACTTACTATTTGAACCAGGTTGATTGGTGGAATCTTGGTTTGCTACTTCAGACTCAGCTTGTTTCTCGACTGGAGGAGCCTGAAAAATACTACGCGCAACGGATGAGTTGACCGCATTAGGTTCCTTCTTCAATAAATCACTTATTACTTTATTTCCAATAATTGCGCCCAACTCATTAACGGTCATTTTCACTTCGGTAGTTGGCTGGGGATTAGCCTCATTATTTTTATCTAGCAAAAGCTGAGCTAATTCACTTGGTTTTGTAGTTGCTAATTTATCGTATAATAAATCATATTTTATAGATAAAACTTCATCGACTTTTGCGCCATAATTTAATAGCACTTCGATGACTGAAACCTGCTCACGTAACACCGCATCAAATAATAATGTGGCACCTGAATCTGTTGGTGCCAATTGTGAAACAGTGACAACTTGATCTGCTAACATTGTTTTAACCACGTCTGTCAAACCCGTAATAGCAGCATAAAAAGCAATATATGCAGTTGTATTATCAAATAAATGCTGCATCTGACCTTCGGTTAATACCACATCCCGATCACTCAAACCACTAATCACTTTCAACAAATGCACATTCGTGCCTTGCGCGATAATTGCATCGATAAACTTACTACAAAGACCAGGATTTATTTTAAATAAACTAATTAGCGTGGTGAGAATATCTTTTATATGACGCTTTTTTTCCAGAATTTTGCCCAAGCGTTCCTGGGTCAATGTGCCAGAATCCATGAAAGCGGCAAGATCTTCATAACACTCTTCGCTTTCTATAGCAGTTAAAAATTCTTCTGCTTCCTCTTCATATTTCTCGAGAAACTCACGTAATTCATCTTCATCAATGAACTCATAGCTTTCATTAAGAATACACATTAAATCAGCGAGAAAATCAGCATTGTTAATATGCTCAGCAAGAAAATCTAAATTGAGATAACCGATTAAATCACCATGTGCTAGAGTTACAATTCCTTTCGCTAGTTTATTCGCTTGCTCACCTGCATTTTGTAACAATTGCATTAAATATAATCGATGCTCATGTGTGGCAAAAACATCAAGCAATTCAGAAAAATATTCTTTTGGCTCATAGGGCCACGCGCGTATAAGTAATATTTTAACCTCGCTTTGCAGTTGTTCACGCAATCTTGAACCGCAGAATTGATCAAGGTCTACCGAATTACCCTCACCGCGTCTCACATCTTCCATGAATTGATCAAGATAATATAATACGAAAGGTATGTTAGATTGGTCTTTCGCTTTCGGTTCAACATAAGCCAAATTAATACTGCTTTTTCGTGGCAAATGGAAAATCACACCAGGCAATCTATCATGAGTAAAAGGCGGCAACAATTCATTAACATCAAAATAGTCACTTTTAGCTAATCTTCTAAATATCGCATGCTTAAGAAAATAGTCTATATTTGGCTTGATTTGATAATTATAATTTTCATCCACATACCCAATCAAATCCACCACACCTTCTTTATCTTCTCCGTAATTGTTAAGCCAACTAATTAACTTATCGACTTCATGCGACTTAAGAGAATGTAAAAATTCCTGATTCTCTTCTAAGATTTTATCAACAATATCACTAGCGGTTAAATTTTCTGACACGAGATTAATAAATTCTTTTTTCATTTCATCAGTCGCAATATATTGACCTGTATCATTATAACCATCTGGTATTTTATCTAGCCCCAACATTTCTAGATAAGTGTTTATCATGCTATTTGCATAATGTGGGCGAGTACCATGGGCAATTTCCATTTCACCGCCAAACTCCTCATCATGCGAATTAATAACAATACCTGCCATTTTATCTGCGCAAGCTAAACGATAACTCATGAATAAATTAGGTAAATCAATTTTTAATTTTAAGCGCACAATTCGCAAAATTTTATTTTGCTCTGGCTCACAAACGCTTAAATCACACATCATGTTTTGTATGAGAGTTTTTCGGCTATCAGACCAATGTTGCTCTGATTCAATGACAGAGAGAATATTAGTTAAATTTTCCATTCCCTCTGTTAATAAGGCATATTTATCGTTGATAACGACCTCAGATAGCCCAACTCTCACATCACATTGTTTTATTAATCGTTGCAAGCCATACCATGCCCTCTCTTCAACTGAGACCAAATCATCTGGCACATCCGAATCGTCATATTCTTCTAGATTTTTGGGTATTTTTAAAATGCCCTGATCTTTTCCTATCTTTTCTAATCGCGCAACTAATTTTGCTACGCCAGCACGATATTGCTCGCCATTTTTTTCGAAAAAATTAACGACGGTGTCTTGATCAGTTGGAAGGTCAAAATCAGGCTTAATTTCTTCTACTGTTTTAGTAGGTTTTGCAAAAAACTGTTCTGTCAGCAATGTATCGAAATTAAAGTCGGTGCGTTGCATAGTTATTACTTCCCAGGCTTAGGAGATTCATGTGTGTCTTGTGGATCAGCATTGGTTTTGTCATTTTTTATTTCTCTACTTGGGGTATCAGCTATTCGCGTTTTGTTTTTTTGAAATGCTACTGCTTCCCTTGCCAACTCCTGAGAAGTTGCCAACCTTACCTTTCTTAGCTCGCCAGAAACACTTCCGGGCTTACCACCTCTTGTTGGCAATGAACCTGTTGGCAACGCAGGCTTTGATGCGGCAAACGGGTTTTTAGTAGCTCCAGAACCAGAACGAGTAACTGGCGCCGATACGCTTTGGCTTTGCAAATTTGGTTCTTTAGGAACGGCTGCAGGAACGGGTGGCGGCGGTCTATTTGGCGGTTGACTATTTGGCGGACTAGATGAAGTTCTGGCAGGACGCTGTTCTAAGCTATTTGACATAGCTGTCACCATACTAGGTGGTTGCGACATCGAAATTGATCTACTTACTGTTACAGGATTAAACTTAAAAGGCCATGCTCGATTAGTGAAATCCAATTCTACGGAATACTCTTTTAGGCTATTTGCCAAACCAGTGGCCTTGTTTACTATTTCAATAAATCTTGAAATGTCTTCATTATCTAATTTATCTTTTCCTCTCTTTAAGTAATCATCAATTGTTTTAAAGAAAATTTCAAATTTTTCTTTCTTTTCATTACTTATATCACCTGCTTTATGTATAAATTCACCAAATTGTAACTTGATCATCTCGGCAACATAATTAAGATCTTGAGTATTCATTTTCTTATCTTTTATTTGGTTATAATAAAATTTGCAAACTTCAGATATATCCAAGCGACTCTTGAAATCATTTTCAATATTATTAATGTGATGTAAAATAGTTTGATTCTCTACTGATGCGCCACGTTCATTTTTAATGGCATCTTTTTTCTCTACTAAATTTTTTGCATTTAATAACAATGAAATGGCAGCTGAAATATTTTTTTTAAATTCTTTTTCATCTTCAATTACCTTACCTTTTTGCACGTTAACGATTTCTTGGTTAATCCCTGCAGCAATAACAGTGAATGATTTTTCACTTGAAGCACTAACAAACCCCTTTTGTCCTTTTTCAATTTTTTCATCCTTAAAACAGTCGGACAGCATAGCTAATGAAACTATTTTATTTACTATGCTTGGAGTCAGTGCTTTAAGTTTATTTTGTTTCGACTCTTGACCCTCCCCTTTCTCAGAGGAAATCTCCTTAGTTAACTCATACAACTCTTTCAGCGCTTGAATATCTTCATTGTCTTTATATTCTTTAAATAACTCGGTAAGGGATTTTTCTCTATCTAGACTCATAACCACCCCGCTTTCTAGTAGAATATGATGACTCTTCAGGACTTTCTTATATTATAGCTTTTTATTACACATTAATTATGAAGGTTTTTAGAAAAAGGGAAGATAAAATCAAACACTTAGCAGGATTGATGGTTATAATGGATTGCTTCGCCCTTCGGGCTCGCAATGACACGAAATGGCGATTAATGCCTAAAACACCGCTTTCCGGTAAACACCATCGCAATATTATGCTCATTGCAAGCGGCAATAACTTCTTCATCGCGCATGGAACCACCAGGTTGAATAATGGCACGAATGCCGGTGCCGGCTAAGCGATCAATACCATCTCTAAAGGGGAAAAAAGCATCGGAGGCAACAACCGCGCCGCGGATATTATCACCGGCTTTACGCACAGCAATATCAACAGCATCAATACGCGAGACTTGCCCTGCACCAATACCGATTGTCGATTTATGATTAGCAATTAAAATGCCATTCGATTTGATGTGTTTCACCACACGCCAAGCAAACAACATGGCATTCATCGCATCTTCATCAGGTTTTGTGCGGGTAACAATTTGCAATTCATCTGGCGCTAAAATTTGCCGATCTTTTTCCTGCATTAATATGCCGCCGGTAATAAATTTATATTCCCATTCCGCTACTTTATGCTCCGGCATCACGAGCAAACGTAAATTGGGTTTTTTAGCTAATATCTCTAACGCTTCCGCGCTATATGCCGGCGCAAGCATCACTTCCATAAAAATATTAGCAACTGCTTCGGCAATTTTAACCGTACACGGACGATTTAACGCAATCACGCCACCAAATGCGGAAACCGGATCGGCTTCTAACGCATGCTGCCAAGCCAGATCAATATTTTCTGCAACTGACACGCCACATGGATTAGCATGCTTCACAATCACACACGCGGGCTGGGAAAATTCTTGCGCGCAAGTCCAAGCTGCTTCTGCATCTAACATATTATTATAAGATAATGGCTTGCCTTGATATTGTTCCGCCGCAAATACACCCGCATTACCGTGATCAAACTGATAAGCGCAGGCTTTTTGATGGGGATTTTCGCCGTAACGTAATTCAGATTTTTTTTGTAGACGTAAGTTGAGGGTGTCAGGATAAGCGCGCTCACCCTTTTCTTTCTGCATAAAACATCGATGAATCATCGCATCATAATGACTCGTCAATCCAAATGCTTTTTCGGCTAATTGCTGACGAAAGCTTGCGGTTAATCCACCCATGTCGCGAATTTCAGTAACCACTTGCGCATAATCTTCAGGATCCGTCACCACACCTACCCAAGCAAAATTTTTCGCTGCGGCACGCACCATGGTTGGTCCACCGATATCAATATATTCCACCACTTCATCCCAAGGCATATCCGGCGTCACTGCTTTGCTAAATGGATAAAAATTTACTACCACTAAATCTATCCAATCAATTTGATATTTGGCGGCTTCTTCTGTGTGTACATCACGCTTACCTAATATTCCGCCATGCACGCGAGGGTGTAGGGTTTTAACTCGACCATCTAACATAGAAGGTAACTGCGTCAATTCATCCACTTGCCGGTGTGGCACATTCGCCTCACGCAACGCTTGGCTTGTACCGCCGGTTGAGATAATCTCAATATCAAGGCTCGTTAATTGTTTTGCAAAAGCTGCAATATTGGTTTTATCTGAAACTGAAAGCAATGCGCGCCTAACGGGTGTATTGTTCATAATCGTCAAAATATCTAGCCAAGGATTGAATTAATGAAGAAGATAAATTACCGCATTTTAGGCCTTTTTTCATTCATTATTTTTAGCTGGGGGCTCGGTTGGCCCGCTAATAAAGTCGGCCTTGATTATATGTCACCACATTGGTATACCGCCGCACGTATGATCACCGGCACCTTAACGATGATGGCCTTTGTCATTGCAGTAGGTAAGTTTTCGTGGCCAAGATGGAAAGATATGCCCCTCATCTGCATTATTGGCTTATTACAGATCAGTTTATATATGCTATTTGCCAATATTGGCATGACTTATCTGCCAGCCGGCCGCGCTTCACTCATCGGCTATACCACCCCTCTTTGGATCATGCCGATTGCGATCGTATTCTTTAAAGAAGAATCCGGCTGGTTACGCTGGATGGGCTTTTTGCTAGGCTTGTGCGGTTTAATGGTATTACTCAGCCCCTGGGAAATCGACTGGTCCGATGGCAATGTGGTTTTTGGCTGCGGCATGTTACTCCTCGCCTCTTTTTGCTGGGCAATTTCCATTTTATGCGCGCGCTATATGCACTGGGACAAATCACCGTTAGAACTCATTCCGTGGCAATTATTGGTAGGCACGATTCCGGTTATCCTTTATGCAATGATAAAAGAACCGGTTATCAGCGTAACGTGGAGCACACCACTCATCCTTTCATTAGTCTATACCGGCATTTTAGTGACTGGACTATCTTACTGGAGCGGCGTTGTTATCAATAAAGAATTACCCACGACTATCGTTTCGATTGGTTTCTTATTAGTACCGGTATTCAGCTTAACCATTTCAGCCGTTTTCATGCATGAAGCCATTAGCATGGCAACGATGACTGCAATGGCAATGATTATGGCAGGGTTGATTTGCGTGGTGATGTAATTCATTTTAGAGGTTCTGCATGGAAGCAAGAGCGCCTGAAAAAAAATTATCGAGAAGGGAACGTGTACAATTATATGGAATACCTGATGAAGATATTCCCGACAGGTTTATTGATCAGACTTATACGCACGAGATCATGGAAAGACCCGGTGAAGTCGACGGTAAAATCGTCGATTTATGTTTTGTAGAAGAATTTCAAATCAAAAAACTAGATGAGATACAAAACAAAAAACAAGACGGTAAAATGTCGAGCAAAGAAATACTCGAAATAAGCCGAACCAATCCTTACACACGCGTTCCTCATGCCACGTATAACTTTCTAAAAGATTTGGATAAAGAAATTGAAGAATGGCTATCTACCTATCAATTCTTATATGAATTAAGAGAAAAAGCTAAAAAAGCGAAGGCGGCGAAAGCGGAAAATTTACGAAAGCTTGAATTACTCATAGAAGATGCTTATAAAAAAATTTATGAATTAATGAACACGAATAAAGAAGAAGAATTAAGTTCTGAGCTTCAACGTCTTGAGAAATTAAATAAATGGAAAGATAAAATAACAATGGATGAAAAATATTATAAGCAGCCAGATGTGTTGCAGCACGAAATAAGCAGATTATCTGCCAAAAAAGATGCCCAAGGTTTAACAGAAGATGAAGATATAGAATTAGCGTATTGCTATACGTTATTGGACGCAAAACCTAACGACAAACCTTTAATGATGATGCGACGCTCCAGCCCTTTAAGTGCTATATCTTTATTTACCCAGCATTTTTCGCCGAATAATAATGATGAAAGCAGAGGTTTGACAACGGTGATACGTTTTAATCGGAATAATGATCTGTAAAACGCAGCGCCTCAACCAGTCCCTCACCCTCAAGCGCCTGCACACGCGCTTTTAATATTTCTGGCGTATCACCAGGTAGCACATCGCATTTTTTCTGCAAAATAATCGGCCCTGCATCCAACTCTGCCGTCACATAATGCACGGTACAACCAGTTTGCTGTTTACCCGCTGCAATGACCGCGCGGTGCACATCTAAATCCATCATGCCGGCAAAATCGGGTAACAAAGAAGGATGCACGTTAATGATTTTTTGTTGCCAGGTGTTGGTAAATTCCGCTGATAGAATACGCATGTAACCCACCAATACCACCACATCGATTTTTGCTTGTTCTAATATTGCAGATACTTTCCGATCATATGTTTCGCGATCTAAATCTTGCGAATTTACAAATTGCGCGGGTAAATGATTTTCTACTGCTAATGCTAAAATACCTGCGTCTGGCTTATTACTAATAACCACACTAATTTCAGCAATTAATTTTTTTTCTTTAATTGCCGCTAATATAGCACGCATTCCTGTACCACGTGTTGAACCCAAAATGCCAATGCGTTTCATGTAGCGCGCAACCTTCGCATTTCATCAATACGTTTACGAATGAGTTGATCGGTGCCGATATCTTCGCGATGAAATAATGGCCCAGCGATACCGCAAATTTCTTTTTCTGCAATTTCTTCTGCTGCGGAAATATTTTCTGCAACCCCTACATAAGCTGCCGTACGCGCACCGGTCGAATAAATTTTTCCATCAATCGTATTTACGGACGCGAGATAAAGTTGTGCTTTGTTTTTAACTGCGCAAATATCAATGGGCAAATCTGTGATAGGCGCATCAGGATAACCCTCTGGCACCGCATACTTGCAAACTGTCGCCAGCAAAGAAAAACTGACTTTATCTGCGGATAAATTACCCGTTACCATGGATTGGCATAATGCTACAAAATCTGACTCAAGTATCGTCAACACATTTAATGATTCAGGATCACCAAAGCGCGCGTTGAATTCAATGACATACACGCCTTTTTGCGTAACAATAAAACTGCCATACAATACGCCTATATACTTATCAAATTGATCCGCCATTAATGCACGAAAAACCGCATTATTAATTTCTTTGGCTTGCTCTACTTCATATTCTGTTAAAAACGGTAAGCTATGATTAATATCTGAATAACTACCCATGCCGCCAGTATTGGGGCCTTTATCATCTACAAATGCACGCTTATGATCTTGCACTATCGGCATCGACACAATATGTTCGCCATCGCAAAAACACATAAGCGAAAATTCTTGGCCGATTAATTTTTCTTCGATTACTAGTGTCTGCCCATGCTCAAGAATATCTTTACAATAAGCCATTGCTTCTTCAAAACTATGCAAATGATCGCCGGCGACTTTGACACCTTTACCACTCATCAAGCCATTGGCTTTAACCACATAATTATCATTGCCTAACTCTTTTAGAAACTCTGCAATTCCCGCTAAATCACTAAATACACGATATTTTGGTAAGCCTTTAATATGATACTTTCGCATTAAATCGCGTGTGAAAGATTTGCTGGTTTCAATTTGCGCCAACTTCTTCTTTGGTCCAATGGTTGGAATAGAAGCCTGCCACAATGCATCAGCTAAACCCTTTTCAAGCGGCGCTTCTGGACCAATAATTGCTAAACTAATCTGCCATTCTTTCGCCATCTTAACTACCGCATCCACATCTTTAATATCGCCAACGCGATAATGATGCGCCATTTGTTTGATGCCAGGGTTTAATGAGGTGCCATAACAAAATAATTTTGGCTCTTGCGACGAGCGTTGCAGCGCTGCAGTAATAGCATGTTCACGAGCACCCGAACCCACAACCAGTATATTCATATTTACGCTCTCTCTAACTGTCGTTTCATCTCTAAAGATTGCAGCTTCTCTTGATTCATCTCACCGCATACATAATTACCATTTAGGCAAGCCATGCAGGGATTTTCGATTTGATGCGTGCCGCGCCGAGTAACTGCTTCAACTAAATCTTCTTGTGTTTGATACAGCAACACATCTACACCTAAATATTCGCGAACTTTTTCTGTTGATCCGTGCGCACCAATTAACTCATCGCGTGATGGCATATCAATACCATAAAAACAAGGATGGGTAACAGGTGGACAAGCCGAGGCAAAATAAATTTCTTTCGCGCCAAATTCACGTATCATTTTCACAATTTCGCGTGAAGTAGTACCACGCACAATACTGTCATCAATAATTAACACTTTTTTATTTTCAATTTCAGTGCGTTGCGGTGTTAACTTGTAACGCACACTACGCGCACGCGCTTTTTGATTGGGCATAATAAACGTGCGGCCAATAAAAGGGTTTTTGTATAATCCTTCGGAATATCGCACACCTAATTCATGTGCAAAAGATAATGCTGCTGTATTTGACGTAAATGGCACAGGGATGACGATATCTGGCTTTACATCGGGATAAGTTTTCTGCCATTGTCGTGCTAAATTTTGCCCCATGCGTAAGCGCGAACGGTAAACACTCACGCCGTCTAACGTTGCATCAGGGCGCGCGAAATAAACATATTCAAAAATACAGGGGGCGAATTTTTTAGCGGCAATGATTTGTCGATGTAGTTGCCCGTGCGTATCTACTAACATTACTTCGCCTGGCGCTAAATCACCTTTCGGCTCGAATCCTAATGCATAAAACGCCGTGTTTTCTGAAGCGAAAATGTAATCACTGCGTCCATCTGTACGTTTGCGTTCACCCCATACAAGAGGGCGAATACCATGCGGATCGCGAAATGCGAGTAAGCCTTGGTTGGGGATTAAGCAGACGACAGAGTAGGAGCCTTTTATTTGGCTGAAGAGGTGATGAAGAGCATTGAACAGAGAGGGAGTCGTAGCCTCGTAGGGTGGATTAGGCGCGCATTTTGCGCCGTAATCCACCATTTGCTGCAAGTAACTCAACAACATTCTCAACATCACCTCAGAATCTAACGAAGTTTTTAACTCATCACGCATCGATTCCGCCAACGCATGATGGTTCGTCAAATTACCATTGTGTGCGAGCGCTATCGAAAAAGGTTGTTGAGCGACAACTGGTTGGATATCAGTTTTACTATAACCACCAGCCGTCGGATAACGCACATGCGCGATACCCACATGACCCGGCAATGTTTCCATATCCGCCGATGTGAAAATTTCGCGCACCAACCCTTGGCCGTGCTTGCAAAATAATTCGCCATTTTGCGCGGTGACAATACCCGCCGCATCTTGTCCGCGGTGTTGCAAATGAATGAGAGAATCGTGCAATTCAGCTGCAACAGGCTCATGACTATAAATGCCTACGATTCCGCACATGAAGATGATCCTTATATCTGAGGGCCCAGTATATCAGAATCTATCTCCATCGCATCTGGATTAGGGGCTGACTGATTAAAAAACCGATAAATACTCACATGTTCTTGCGATGGAATAATATCGCCCGTTTCTTCATCAAGATGCGCTTGATCGTGCCTTCTTACTAGAATATCTTGATTGGCCACTTGGCTGATATATTGTGGCTGACTGGAATCAACAAAGCATGGGGGATGAATGCGGTTTTTAATTTTACCTGTGCCCACATCCCAGATAATCATTTCACCATTATTATGTACGCCAACAATACCGTCGGAGATCAACATATGAAACGTCCAATCATCACTGCCAAACGCATACATTTCTAATTCTTCCGCTGATACACGCGGCATTTCAAGCATTAATTCTTGATGAGTGTTTTCTCGCACATCCCAGCAAACAATACTGCTATTATACATAACAAACATAGCTTTACCTGTTGACTGCATAAAGGTAGCCTTGGAAAAAAGTTCAAGCTCTAACGTTACTCTGCTTTTAAATTTTTTCTCCTGCTCGCTCCAATCAAATAATGCTTCATAATTTTCGGTGAGATTATCTGTGATGCCAAGATTTCGTAATAAAAAATAATATTTATTGTTACTACACGAGATAGAATTTTTGTATCTGACGCCAATAAAAATTGGCGGACTATCATTTAGTACATCTACTAAAAATGAAAAAGTGTTATTTACTAGCAACTCAATTCGATTGCCAGGGTAATGAAAACCCCAATTCAAGCACAACCCAGCGTTATTAGGGTTCGAATAATTTATAGAATCCAGGCTCGAAATCAGCCCTGATGACATGAGTTGTTCATCGTTATAAATTTTTTGTAATTGATTGTAAATTTGATCACATACATCTTGATATTTGAGACAGGTTTTAGGATCCCTACCAAATTTATTCCAACTAACAATTGCATCAGAAAATTCGGCGATAATTCTATTTTCAAACGCATGCAAATCATACAAATGGGTAGGCTGATAACCTTCTTCATATTCAAGTTGCTGCACTATAGTTCGATCATCGCTATACAAATAAATACTACCACCAGGGGATGCGCTTACTAAGCTGTTATTATGCGTATTCAACAATACACATGGTTTATCTTTGTCGTGACGTGGGGGCAGATGCTCAAGTAATTCGCCAGTTAATCGATCCCAAATACAAATGCCATCCTCCGCGCATGTTGCAAGTTTGTTGTGTTGCAAGAGGATAACATCCTTAATTCGCAAAGGAGTGTATTCGTTATAAGGATCAAAATGCCCAGAGAAATAACGCCACTCATCCATTGTACCGGGTAACAGGTAAAAATACCCATCTGAATCAAGCACAACGACGTCGCCGTTATAAAGCCATCTTATCCTTGCATCATTAAAAACCTTATCCACTGAAAAATTAAATTGGCTATAGTCTTTTTTAGGAAAGCGCAGATAGGGCCAAAGATAATATTTATCGATTATAGAGTGAAATAACCTACAGGTGCGATCTAAACTTTGCAAACCAGCTTTATCTGCCAATTTTTCAAAAATAAGCTTAATGATTTCAGGCGGCAACGCCTGCAATCCTTTCAATTCATCATCCTTGATGATATTGCTTGTTCCGTCATCAAGGCGTCTTCTTTTTGTCGGCCGTTCACCGTCTAAAGATGCGCCTCTGGTTTTCATTATCTCATCCTAAGTAACCTGCTACATTTTTTAAAATCCGTTTCTCAATGGAGCCTGCCTGTTGGGTGAACGCAAATGACTTACCCGTAATCATTTCATATAACTGAACATAACGCGAAGCGAGTGTTAAAATCAACTCTTGTGGCGCTTCAGGTAACACAGCGTCTTTGTAAGGATCGCAATGATCTTTAAACCATAATCGTAAAAATTCTTTATCAATATTTTCTGGTTCTTTGTGTTGTTCGAATCTTTCCGCGTAGCTTTGTGCCAACCAATAACGACTGGAATCCGGTGTGTGCACTTCATCAATCACAATAATATTTCCATCTATATCGCGACCAAATTCATATTTCGTATCTACTAAAATTAAGCCGTGTTTGGCAGCAATTTCCATACCGCGCTTAAATAATCGCATCGCCGCATCGCTCGCTTCATCCCACTCTGCTTGCGTCATCCAACCTTCGCTTACAATTTCTTGAGGACTAATAGGACGATCGTGTTCGGTTTCTTTGGTGGTGGGCGTAAGAACAGGCGTTGTTAATTGCTGGTTTTTACGTAAACCTTCAGGAAAGTCGATACCACAATAATGACGCACGCCATTGTTATATTGCGTCCATAATGAAGTGCTGGTTGTTCCTGTAATGTAACCACGCACGACAAACTCAATAGGAAATACTTTGCATTTTTTAGCGATAATGACGTTGGTATCCGGTATAGCAATCAAATGATTCGGTACGATATCAACGGTTTGCTCAAACCACCAAGCGCTGGTTAAATTAAGCACCTGGCCTTTGTAGGGTACTGCTGCTAGCACACGATCAAATGCGCTTTGTCTATCTGTTGTGACCAATAATAACTTGTCGCCAAGATCATAGGTATCACGCACTTTGCCACGATATTTTTTACCGAAAGTAAAATTTGTTTCGGTTAAGCAATGAGGTAATGCAGCGCGTAACACGTCTGTGTTTGTTAAATTAATAGTGGTAGCAGTCATGGGCAAATGGGTTCGCTATAATATGAATATTCATAATCCTGCTTAACAGGTCCTGTATATTTTCATCGTCGCTGCTAAATTCCCATAGAACACTATGTTTAATAGCGTCGATCTTTTTGATACCGAAATAGTCGTTAAGAGTTTGTAATTTTTGCGCGCCAATGATGTCGTCTTTGGAGCGAACAAGCACCCCGCTCCCTGACGGTCGCGGCTCCTTATTCGAGCCTCGGTGTTCATACACGGAGCCGCGCGCGACAGCCCGAGCGGGCGGGGTGTTTTTTTCTTTTCGCGGGTTGTAGAGAACACCAGATTCCATCGCTTCCTGCACCGCATCACTCTCACCAAAAATTTCCCAATGCGTGTAGCGCTTAACCGAAACTGGCATACCTAATTGCTGCAAAGCATTTTGCACTGTCAACGCCTGATTATCCGTAATAATCAACTCAACCACACTCTCATGCGCACCTTGCGCCACCTGATAACTTGGCATTTTATGCGTGCGCGGATAATACATTAATGGCACACCCTGCTCCACTTTCCCATCCGCAATATAATCGCGCATCGAATTAAAAATAGGATCGCCGTTTGGGGTGCGCTCCGGATGCGGCATCATTGCCATCACGTTACCATTTTTATTCGATACCGCTGCAATATTTGCCACAGAACCATTTGGGTTTACGGGAAAATGTTCATCTATCAGACCATTTGCATCGCAATATTGAAATACATTCAGTCCATGCATCGTCATTTCCTGCAATAAAGCATTAGGAATAACAAAACGTCCTTCACCATGCGCAACAGGAACATGTAAAATATTTTTTTGCGTAAGATGGCGTGTAAAAGCATTACGTTGATAAGTATCCGAAACACGCATATCGATCCACGCATTATAAAACCCAGTACCCAAAATTTTTCCCTGCGCTAAGCGTTTGTTTTCTGCAAGCACGATACCAGGTTTATTATTTTCCAGCCCCGGCACCAAGCCTGTTTCCACTAAAATTTGCGCGCCATTACAAATACCTAATATGGGTTTACCTTTTTCACTTTGCGCAGCAATTTCCAACATCACCGGATCAAGCGCTGCGATAATTCCCGCGCGCGAACGGTCTTCATAAGAAAAGCCGCCGACTATAATGTAGCCATCTAGTGAACGTAAAATTTCCCGATCTTGGTTCCATAAAAATTCGACTGGCTCCATTCCTGCGCGCTGCACGGCTAATTTAGTCTCGCGTTCGCAATTTGAGCCTGGAAATTGAATAATGCCAATTTTCATTAGACTAATCTCACTGTTTGATTACCTTCGATGACACGGCCGATTTCAAGTGGATGATATGCGCGCATCGCATCAATTTGATCTTCCGCCACCACCATCACCATACCAATACCCATATTAAATGTGCGATAAGCCTCATGATCATCAAAATGACCTAGCGCGCGTAGCACCTCAAAAACGGGCAACACGGGGCACGCATTACGTTTAATTTCCACCGCGCAATTTTTTGGCAACACGCGAGGAATGTTTTCTAATACACCGCCGCCAGTAATATGCGCCATACCTTTTATCGCGATATTTTGTTCCAGCATTTGCAAAATAGGACGCGTGTAATTAATGTGTGGCGTTAATAAGGCTTCCCCAACCGTTGTGCCTAATTGCTCAAGATACGTATCAACTTTATAACCACCCACTTCAAACATTAATTTTCGCGCGAGCGAATAACCGTTCGTATGTAAGCCGCTGGAAGGAAAAGCCATTACCAGATCACCAGCTTTAATATCTTTACCTAATATGGCTTTATCTTTTTCAACCACACCCGTAATCACCCCCGCAAGATCATGCTCACCAGGTAAATAAGTACCCGGCATTTCTGCGGTTTCACCACCCACTAACGAAATGCCATTTTCGCGACAAGCTTGCGCCATACCTTTAATAATTTGTTCGACGACTTCCGGTTTTAAGCGATCATTAGCAATGTAATCTAATAACGTTAACGGTTTTGCGCCCAACACAATAATATCATTCGCCGTGGCGCTAACTAAATCCATACCGATGGTATCGAATTTTTGCATCATCTTGGCAATCATGATTTTCGTGCCTACACCATCGATGCTCTGCACTAACACAGGATGTTTATATTGCTGCATTAACGGTTTCAAATCATACATCGCACCAAAACTACCGATGCCGGTTAACACTTGCGGTGAGAAGGTACTTTCCACTTCTTTTTTAATGCGTCGAACCGTTTCATTTCCAGCTTCAATACTGACACCTGCTGCTTCGTAATCGACTATCATCGCAATCCATTCTCCCATGCTGATTTTGCATCGCTAATTGGCAAATCGATAACATTGTTGAATTTCAATTGTGGCAATTTTGTTGTATCGCCAATTAAATAAAGTGGCACTTGTTGTTCGCTAAAATATGCCGTCAACATAGGTAATTTATGCTTTGCTACTTCCAACACAAAGCCACCGGTTTCAGAAAATAATTTTGTGTTATCAGGCAAGTCACCCGGCACTTTTACATTAACACCAATCGCATTTTTGAAACTCATTTCTGCCAACGCCACGGCAATACCGCCATCGGAAATATCATGCGCCGCTAACACTAATTCTTTTTCGATTGCGATACGAACCGCATTTACTTCGCGCGCGAAAATAGCTAAATCTGGCATCGGTAACACTTCATTTTTACGCTCGCCAATCATTACTAATGCAGAATCGCTGCGCTTTAAATCGTATGTCATGACTTTATTAACATCGACTAATGAACCTAAACAACTAATCATTGGACTAGGTGGTATCGAACCCTTTTCAGATTCGTTATACAGCGACACATTGCCAGAAACCACTGGCAACGAAACAGCAGCACAAGCATCCACAATGCCATCTACCGCATCAACAAATTCACCCATTTGTTCAGGTTTTTCAGGATTACCGAAACATAAACAATCCGTAATCGCGAGAGGTGTCGCGCCCACTGCAGTAATATTACGCACGGATTCGACAACCGCATTTACCGCACCCCAATAAGCACTCATTTTGCCGTAACGTGGATTTTGATCGAGTGATAGCGCAACACCGGTTTGGCGAATTTCTTGGGGATAACTGTCATCATTAAATGGTTGAATGACACCTGCATCTGCCCAACCTGCTTCGACAATCGTACGGCCTTGTACTTGTTTGTCGTAATTCTCAAATATCGGTGCACGGGAAGCGATGTTTTCGTGGGATAGGAGAGATAACAGTATTGCGGTAGCCCGTACGTGCTCTTCATGTACGGGAACTACTGTATCAAACGTTTTGTGACGCTTACTCTCATACGGCCGATCATACAATATCCCCTCCGTCACATCCGACGCCTTCGCCCGCACAATTTCCTTACCCTGATACGTCACCACATACATGCCATCGGTACGAATATTACCAATCACCGCCGCGCGCGCGCCTTCAGACACCTGCGGCAGCGCAAAGGTATCGTTATAATGCAGTAAAATTGTATCAACTAACGAAGGCGGCACGACCCACATAAATCGCTCTTGCGTTTCCGAACACAAACGCACAGCCGGTAATAAATCCGGCATACTAGTCGGCACCAAACTTAAATCGATCTCCGCCCCATAGCCACCCGCTTCGGCTAATTCCACGCTAGCACATGCTACACCGCCAGCACCTAGATCTTTAAACCCAACTTTATCTATCAAATTTTTCTCACGCAAAATCTTGAATAAGGCATAATTCGCTTTCAACACATGCCGTTGCAAAAATGCGTTTGGTTCCTGCACCGCACCCTTATTCTGTTCTTGCTGATCTTCGCGCAACGTCGCGGAGGCAAAACTCGCCCCACCAAAGCCGCTATTATCTGTCGGTTTACCCACTAGAATAAAAACATAGTCTTCCGCTTTAGGTGGCGCATAAGAATGAATGACGTGATCTTCGCGCACCGCGCCAAGCGTCACAACCGTCACCAAGCAATTATCGTTATAACCTTCATCAAAATACACATCGCCAGCAATATTAGGAATGCCGAGCGGATTACCATAACCTGCAATACCACTTACCACGCCTTCCTGAACCCAGCGCGTATGTGAGCGATTAAACTCCCCAAAGCGCAAACTATCTGCTACTGCAATGACTTCCGCGCCCATACAGCACACATCACGCACATTACCACCCACACCCGTCGCCGCACCTTCATACGGAACAATCTGCGATGGATGATTATGCGACTCATGACTGACCACCATACCGTAACGATGCCCCTGCTTATCTGTCGCGACCGCCACAATACCCGCATCTTCTTTAGGGCCCAAAATCACATGCGGACTTTCTGTATTAAATTTCTTTAAATGTTTGCGCGTGCTTTTATAAGAACAATGCTCGGAACCCTGAATAGACCACAACACTAATTCCGCCAACGTCGGTGGACGTTTCAATAAAGTGTTTTGAATGGTTAGTGCTTCATCAACCGTGAGGCTTAGATTGTATTGCTGCAACAGTTTAGTTATTTCTTTATGGGAAAGTGATGAAAAATCAATATGATCTGGCGACAACACGGTCTGTTGCATAGCGATCCCTCTGACTGGGTCTTGGATGCAAGGATGATAGCATGGAGTCCATAACAGATCGAGCCTAAGTAATAGTTTACTTAACCATCAAGTTTTGAAGTATCTTCTTTTTGAGAGCCTCCGGATCAGGCAATTTCCCGGTTAACTCTTTTGGTAACACTTTGGATAACTTTAATTCAGCAACCCCAATTAGACGCTTCATTTCTGGCAAAACATAATCAACCTCAACATCATTCCTATCCGTACACAATATCAATCCAATGGAATTATTTTCATGCTCT
>Ga0206941_10088_pt2 | contig 25916 bp, 26 predicted proteins | sample Alteio_BWOrgHeat_9_FD_153251 | JGI IMG/M metagenome (GOLD analysis project Ga0206941, IMG submission 153251) | Enriched cells from forest soil in Barre Woods Harvard Forest LTER site, Petersham, Massachusetts, United States -... | ecosystem: Environmental > Terrestrial > Soil > Temperate forest >...
TTTCATCGGTGTCGATGCGGATTTCTTTGTAGGATGCGTGTTTGCCATCCAGCAGTTGTTTGGCCCATTCACAGTAAGGGCAGACTGCTTTGGTATAAATAATAATGTCAGCCATCATTTTTTAACTCCGTGTCAGAGGAAGTCCCGCATTTTGCCATGCCTGCATGCCACCTGTGAGGACGCGGACATCCAGTCCCTTGTTTTGCAGCAGGGCGGCAGCCTGTCTGGATTCGTTGCCGGCAGCGCAGGCGAGAATGACGGGGTGTGTGCGGAATTTATCAATTTTTTTGTCATTTTGCTGCAGATCCGGCAGCGGTACGGAAAGAGCGCCGGTAATATGCCCGGCCTGCCAGGCTTCTTTGCTGCGAAGATCGATGATGACGGCATTTTCACGGTTCATTAACACAACAGCTGTGGTGGGCGTCACACCCGATGCCTGCCGGCGCAGCCGAATATATTCGACAATGGCCGCAATCAGGGCGACAAACAGCAGGGCAAAACAAAGAACGGGGTGGTGTTGAATAAAAAGACTGACATCCTGCATGCGTTTTCCCCGGTATTTTTAGAGCGCTCGATTATACACAGTCCTCATTCGGTAAAACAGGCATTCCCCTTGCCGCACACCAGATATCGATACGCCTCGCACCACTCCGGATGAGTGTCCTGCAAAGGCTGGTCAGCGTGCTGCCAGTGGTGATGACATCTTCGATGATGGCCAGATGCGCTCCCCGGAGGGCGCGCGTTATCTGAAAAGCATTTTGGACATTGTGCCTGCGGGCTTTTGCAGACAGGGTTGTCTGCGGAAGGGTTGGCCGGGTCCGGATGCAGGCATCGGGCCAGAGCGGCAGATGAAGTCGTTTTGCAAGGGGCCTTGCAATTTCGAGGGTCTGATTATAGCCGCGTTCTTTTAACCGATCAGGATGAAGCGGGACGGGCAACAGAAAATCGGGATAAGGTTTATTTCGATACCAATTATTGTGTATTTGATCATAAAATATCTCGCTCAGCATTCTGGCCACTGTCAGGTGGTGGTGAAATTTTAAACGCGTCAGTAAATGAGTCACGGGTGGCTCGTAGTAGAACAGGATGTGGGTCGCGTGAAAAGGCGGTGGCTGGTTAAGACAGCGTCCGCAGGGCAGGGTGTTGTTGGGCGTATTTAAATGAACACCGCAACGGGGACAGCCATTGTGGTAGGCTGGCAGGTCTTTTTGGCAGGGGCGGCAGAGATCCCGCTTCTGATCAGATGCCCCGTTGCAGAGCAGACAGGTATAGGGCAATAACGTTTGAATGATGGATCCGGGAAAATTTAGCATGCTTTCAGTGTTCCTAAGGGATGAATTGGTACCCATGATCATGGAGCGTCTTGTATTTATCCGGATGCAGCCGCTACGCATTCTTCTGCTGGAGGGTGCAGGCGAGGTGCTGCGTCCGGCACTGGCTGAGGCCTATCCAATGGCTGAATTTTTGGATGCCCGTGATGTGTCTCAGGCGGGCAGCGTGGATCTTTTGGTGGCTAATCTGGTGTTGCCCTGGTGTGCGGAATCGGTGCCCACACTCGCCGCATGGCGGCATGTGTTACGTCCGGAAGGTGTTGTCATGGTGACACTGCTGGGTCCGGATACACTGCAGGAAATGCGGCCTTTCACAACGAAGTCTCAGTTACTGGATATGCATCTTCTGGGAGATGCACTGGTGCAGGCGGGATTTCAAACACCCGTGCTGGATGTGGAATTTCTGACGCTGCTGTACCGCGATGAAAAGAAATGCCTGCAGGAGATGCAGGAAGCAGGGCTGCTGGCAGAAATTCCGGAAACAGTGTCATGGCAGCAGGATGAAGAGGGACGTATTCCACTGTCAATTGAAATGGTTTTTGCGCACGCATTTTGCCCGGTGGGATCGATGCTGGGTGTGGATGGGGAGGTGAGTGTGCCATTGTCGAAGATTTTGCGGCGGAAGGCGGAAATCCTGTAGGGGCGACCGGCTGGTCGCCCTCATATCGTTAATCAATATTTCGATTTGGCATTGTTGATGTTTTTAATTACAAAACCAATAGTTGTAGGGGCGACCGGCTGGTCGCCCTGGTTCCTGTTTCCTGTTATGCAGGGCGACCGGCCGGTCGCCCCTACGACACTGAGCGCGAAGATTTCCGTCTGGGGTAATGCTTTCTGCGCATCACCCGGATCACGTTGCGGTTTTTGCGGATATTTCTCAGAATTTTTGCCAGATGCTGGCGGTCACGGGCAGTGAGTGTGACTTCTGTTGAAAAATACTGTTCGTCTGATTCTTCGGCTTTGATCTGTTCGATGTTGGATTCGGATTCTGAAATGATCAGGGCAACACTGGCAAGCGATCCGCGTTTGTTGATGATGTCGATTGTGAGTTCAACTGAGAAATCCCCATGCACTTTGTCTTCCCAGCGCAGTGGGATCAGGCGGTCGGGCACGCGGCGTTCCATGTCCAGTGTCGGACAGGATTCGATGTGGACGATGACGCCGTGTCCCGGATCAATAAACCCGATGACAGGATCACCTGGAATTGGACGGCAGCATTTGGCATAGGTAACCACGATGCCCTCGGTGCCGCGGATGGCAAGCGGTTTGCTGGTGGTGGCAATGGGTGCTTCCGGATGGAGCAGACCTTCTGAGTCACTGACACGTGCCAGTTGCTGTGCGGCAAAAAGTGCTGTCCGGTTGCCAAGCCCCACTTCCTCAAACAGTCGCTGCACAGAGTCAAGTCCTGCGGCCCGCATGACGGTCTCAAGATCTTTTTCAGAAATGTCTTTCAGAGACAGTCCAAAACTCTGCAGGGATTTTTCGATCAGACGCTGACCGAGTTCGACGGATTCTTCGCGGTGCTGTTTTTTCAGGAAATGACGAATTTTGCTGCGGGCTTTGCCGGTGACGACAAAATTGAGCCACGCAGGATTCGGACGGGCGCCGGGTGCTGTGATGATTTCGATTTGCTGGCCACTGATGAGTGCGGTGCTTAAGGGGGAAAGTTTTTTGTCGAGACGGGCGGCGACACAGGCGTTACCGATGTCTGAGTGAATGGCATAGGCGAAATCCACAGGCGTCGCCCCCGCCGGCAGCTCCATAATGCTGCCTTTGGGTGTGAAGACATACACTTCATCCGGGAAAAGGTCGGTTTTGACATTTTCAATGAATTCGAGCGAATTTCTGGCGCTTTTATGCATTTCGAGGACGTCTTTCAGCCATTCGCGCGTGCGGATTTCCGCTTCACTGGAGGTGTTTTTTTCGGACTTGTAAAGCCAGTGGGCGGAAATGCCATATTCAGCCGTGCGATGCATTTCCTCTGTGCGAATCTGAATTTCGATGGGCACGCCATAAGGTCCAAAAAGAACGGTATGGAGTGACTGATAACCGTTTGCCTTGGGAATGGCGATATAGTCTTTGAATCGTTGCGTCAGGGGTTTGTAGAGGTTGTGCAGAGTCCCGAGTACCCGGTAACAGGTGTCCAGATGATCCACGATGACCCGGAAACCGTACATATCCATCACCTCAGAAAAGGGCAGGTGTTTTTCAAGCATTTTGCGATAAATGCTGTAGACATGTTTTTCACGGCCGATCAGAGACCGGAAGGGAATGGCGTTTTTTTTCAGCCGTTCACGGATTTCACCGTCAATCAGCTGCAAAATTTCCCGGCGGCTGCCGAGCGCTTTTGCCATGGCGGATTTTAAAATGCGATAGCGCAGCGGATGCAGTGCAGAAAATCCAAGGTCTTCAAATTCAATCCGGAAGGCATGCATACCAAGGCGATTGGCGATGGGTGCAAAAATATCCAGAGTCTCACGGGCAATCCGGCGGCGCTTTTGAAGTGGAAGAGAATGGATCGTGCGCATATTGTGCAGACGGTCGGCAATTTTGACCAGAATGACACGAATGTCTTTGGCCATGGCCATCATCATTTTGCGGAAATTTTCAGCCTGCGCCATGGCCCGATTTTCAAATTCAATCTGCGTCAGCTTGGTGACGCCATCGACGAGATCAGCCACTTCCTGACCAAATGCTTCCACAATGTCTTTTTTCTCGAGAGGCGTATCTTCAATCACATCGTGCAAAATAGCAGCAATGATGGTGGGGGGATCCATGCGCATTTCAGCAAGGATCAGGGCCACAGACAGGGGGTGGGTAATGTAGGGTTCACCTGTGTGACGGCATTGTCCAGTGTGTGCAGATTCAGCGAGCCGGCAGGCCTGCTCAATGACCTCGATATCACTTTTATCGAGATAATGCTGTAGCTCTTGGTGCAGTGCTGTCAGCTCTTGCACGCTGGTTTTCCCTGTTGAGGATATATTGTCCATTATGAGGTATTTCGGCAGAGGTTGTCATGCAGGCTGTCAGGTGCCTGTTTTTTATGCCAAGGGTGCGTATTGGGGGAAAATCCGGGATAAACGAGTGTGTTTATCCCTGTAACAAAATGAATTAAAAGAAAAATTTTAAATTTCAGTATCGGTTGATGACTCGCCTTCGGTGGACGCGGCTGAAGGATTGGTTTCGGTGTGCTCATGGGTAGAGGTTTCTTCCCCGGCTTCTTCAGGAGAAGGAGAATCTGAGTCCGTATGGGTGAGGGTTTCACTGCCGGGCAATATAAAGGCAGCCGGCGCGCTCAGGGAAATATCGATGGCATGATGGGCATCGCTGAAATCTGTGTGGCCGTTTGCTATTTCGCGCAGGGCAACAACGGTAGCTTTGTCATTTTCCCAGGGAACAGTCGGGTCAACACTGCCGCGCATCAGCTGACGTGCTCTTTTTGCAGCCAGTAATACCAGATGAAAACGGTTTTCGACGTTGTGCAGACAGTCTTCAACAGTGATGCGAGCCATGAGTACCTCAAAAATCTTACAGTCAAGAGAAAGCCGGACATTCTAACGGGAATCTTTAAAGAAAAACAGGACTACTTTAATAAGCCGAGAAGCGCTGGCTGCATTCTTCAGCCTCAGAAAGCACGGCTTCCAGCCTGTCCGCCATAGAGGTGGACTCCAGGCTTTGGAAAAGTGTTTTTTTCGGCAACACGGCGTTTTCGGGGTTATTTGGGACGTTTTGCGCCTGCGTTTTAATCAGGATGTTTTCAGCTGTTTCTGCGGGGCGGGGGGGCACAGCCAGAAGTTTAAGCTGGGTTGCAGTGCTTGAAAGGAAATGACGATTGAGGGCTCGACGTATCATGGGCGCATTTTCCCTTTATTATTTGTAATGGCCGATACAATGGGTGACCCCATTGCATGTCGTAATAATCAGAATGGATGTTATCCAGCCAATGACTGGTGTTCACGAGTGTCAGCTGACCGTGCATGCCTTCCGGGTGCTGGCGCAGGGATTCTTTGGTAAAGAATAAAACACTGTTGCCGCCAATCACGATTTCCTGAGTGGGATGAGGGAGGGCGCGGAGGAATCTTTTTTGCAGTCGTTGAGGGCTTGTATGGGTTTTTTTGAAAAGGGAAAACATGGGATACCGGATTAATTAATTATCATTTAAGAGCATTATTTAAGCATGAAATGATAATTTATTCAAATTTTAAACTTTTATATGTCATTCCCGCGAAAACTCTGTCATCCCCGCGAAAACCCTTTCATCCCCGCGAAAACTCTGTCATCCCCGCGAAAACTCTGTCATTCCCGCGAAGGCGGGAATCCATTTTAGCTGAGCTTTACATGGCCCATTGACCATCAAACGCAGAATGGGTCCCCGCCTTCGCGGGGATGACAGGGTTTTCGCGGGGATGACAGGGTTTTCGCGGGAATGGAGATAAAACGCGGGATAGAATGGAACGAAAATCAAGCCCTAAACTGCGTCAAAAGCGGCTCCAATGCCAATAGCTGCCTTTCCCGCTTCAGGCGATAAGCAGTAATAATCGCTTTAAGATCAAACAATGCCTGCTCAAAATCATCATTGAGCACAATATAGTCAAATTCACCTAGGTGAGAAAAAGTTTCCCTGGCATCTGCAAGGCGTTCTGCAATGACATCGGGACGGTCCTGTCCCCGTTCGGTCAGCCGTTTTGCAAGAATGGCGGGACTCGGCGGCACAATGAAAATACTGATGCAGTCTTTAAAAAGCCCCTGAATGCTCTGACATCCCTGCCAGTCAATTTCGAGGATGACATCTGTGCCTGCGTTCAGTGTGTCTTCAACCCACTGTCTTGACGTGCCATAGTGGTTTCCGAAAATCTGGGCATGTTCCAGGAACTTGTCTGCCTCGATCATCGCTTCAAAGGTGTCTTTTGTCACAAAGTGATAGTTAATGCCCGGGAGTTCCCGTGGTCTTTGGGGACGGGTGGTGTGTGAGATGGAAACAGTGATATCAGGCAGGCTTTCTGTGAGGGCTTTGACGAGAGAGGTCTTGCCGGCGCCTGAGGGGGCTGAGAAAACAAAAAGATTGCCAATTGATTTATGCTTCACTGGTCTGCCTTACTACACGGTCAATAATGGAGGAAGTTGAGAGTCCCTGAACACAGCCCAGAACGCGGATGTCTCCGCCATAAGCACGTACAATTTCAGCGCCCACCACGCCATCAATCCCATAATCGCCGCCTTTGACCAGGACTTCCGGACGGAGTTTTTGCAGCAGACGTTCAGGGGTGTCATCACTGTAGGAAATGACCCAGTCCACGACGCCGAGTCCTGCAAGGACGGTCATGCGTTGATCGACAGTGTTGATGGGACGGCTCTGACCTTTGAGACGTCTTACGGAATCATCATCATTGATAGCCACGACCAGTCGATCTCCGAGGTGGCGGGCCTGCTGAAGATAGGTGACATGCCCTGCATGAATGATGTCAAAGCAGCCATTGGTGAAGACAATACGCTCTCCCTTAAGACGGGCTTTGGCAAGGGCCTGGGTGAGCTGTTCTTCATTGACCATACCACCCTGGAAGGCGGTATTGTTGTGGAGTGCAGCCTGCAGTTCCGGTGTGCTCACGGTGCCGGCACCGAGTTTGCCGACCACCATGGATGCCGCCAGATTTGCGATGACCATCGCACGGGTCAGGTCTTCTCCGGCGGCGAGCATCGTTCCAAGCACTGCAATGACGGTGTCGCCTGCGCCTGTGACATCAAAGACTTCACGGGCGTGTGCCGGGAGGTGAATGACTTCCTGCAGGTTTTGTTGAATCAGGGTCATGCCCGCTTCGCCACGGGTCAAAAGCAGCGCATCGATCTGGTGGTCCTGCAGCAGGGTCTGGCCTTTTTCGGCAATCTCTTCTTTGGTGCGGCAGGGTCCCACAATTTTTTCGAATTCTTTGAAATTGGGAGTGATCAGACTGGCACCCCGATAAATACTGAAATCCTGCCCTTTGGGATCGACCAGTACGGGAACACTTGCAGCTTTTGCCAGCGCAATCAGTTCGCCCGTGCAGCAGAGGGTGCCTTTATTGTAATCCGACAGAATGACCAGACTGGCTTTGGGCAGGGCTTTGCGATAGGCATCCAGCAGGATGTTGACGTCGAAGGCAGGGAAGGTTTTTTCAAAATCCATGCGAATGAGCTGTTGATGACGGGAGAGAACCCGGAGCTTGGTAATCGTTGGCATGTGCGGCAAACGATGAATAGCATGTTCGACGCCGGATGCGGTTAATTGTTGATCAAGTGTCTGTCCCGCTTCATCATCCCCTGAGAGGCCGATCAGGGTGGCTTTCGCACCCAGTGCGGCAATATTTAAGGCAACGTTACCGGCACCCCCTGGACGTTCCTGTGTCTGGTGGATATTAACCACAGGGACAGGTGCTTCCGGTGAAATGCGTGCGGCATCCCCAAACCAATAACGGTCGAGCATGACATCGCCCACGATGAGAACGGAGGCTTGGCTGAGATCCGGCAGGTCGGAGGGGTTCCGTATGTCCATGGTATTCTCTGTTGGTGGGTCTTTCAGTAAAAATGGCCGCATTCTAACACAGGGATCGAAAATCAGTATATTCCATCATTTGCAGGGCCTGCGGTCTGTGAATAGAGCCGGGGCTGACCGTTGGGCCGTGTTTTAAAACGCTGGTATTGCCAGATGTATTGTTCCGGTTTTTGTCGGATGGCCTTTTCCATCAGTGCATTTAAGCGGGTGGCATCTTTTATCAGACTGTCGGAGGGAAAATGGGTGAGGGAAGGTCCCAGAAAAACATCGTAGCGAAAGCCTTTGTCCTGCCGGTAGAAATGGACTGGCACGACTGCGGCCCCACTCATGTGCGCGAGGCGGGAGACTGAGGTAAGAGAAGCCGCCTCAATGCCAAAAAAGGGGGCAAAAACACTGTTTTTTTTGCCGCCATCAATATCATAAGCGTACCAGACGGCGCGGTTATTTTTCAGCGCTTCGATTAATCGACGGATGCGGTGGCTGGGAATGCTTTCTGGATAATGACGGTTGCGGAAGCGCTCGTGAATGAAAGCGAGGACGGGTTTTTTGTGCGGGCGGAACATCACCGAAAAATTGTGCTGCAGGGCAAGCAGGCGACCGACAATTTCGAGACAGGTGAAATGCGGACTGACGAGCAGGATCCCTTTGCCTTTGGCAAAGGCCGGCGGGATGTGTTCGAAACCGTGCAGGGTGCAGCTTGCGAGGAGTTTTTCACTGGGCAGCCAAAATGCCCGTGCCGCTTCAATCAGGCCGATACCAAGGGCTGAAAAGTTACGGCGTGCGAGCATCAGACGTTCTTCGGGCGTTTGGCCGGGGAAGCACAGCCGAAGATTGGTCAGGGTGATTTTTTTGAGTTTGCCGCCACAAAGATACAGCAGGCGGCCCAGGTTTCGGCCAATCGCAAGCTGCGAGGATTCAGGGAGGTGGATGATCAGCCACAACAGGCCAAGACCGAGCCAGGCTGGCCAAAATTGGGGGTGGAACAGTGGGTATTTACGGGTACCTGTCATCGATGGGCTGTGCTGTTAAAAAATTGTGTCCTATGATAACAGTCAGAGGGAGGAAAGTGCTATGCAGGATAAAATATGTGTGCAATGTCATATTTCAGGCAAAGTGCAGGGGGTGTGGTTTCGGGCGTCAACCCAGGAGCAGGCGATTGCACTGGGGCTGACCGGCTGGACACGGAACCTGCCGGATGGCCGGGTGGAAGTCCTGGCCTGTGGGGAGCGTGGCGCGATTGAGGTGCTTTTGGCCTGGTTAAAAAAGGGGCCGGCGTTGGCAGAAGTCAGTGAGGTATCGCAGCAGGAAGTGGACTGGCAGACGTTTGAGCGGTTTGCGATTTTATAAGAAAAGGGGATGAGGATGTCGATAAAAAAAATCACTGTTTTGCTGGGATTTTTGACGGGACTGCTTACAGGTGTCGCACAGGCCTCGCTCGTGATTCCAATGCAGTGGGTGGCTGGTGCAAACAGCGGCAAAAGTGCGGGTTATATCCGGGCAGATGATACGCCCTATGGGTTGATGCTGACGCCTCATTTGCAGGGTTTTTCGCAGGGAATGCATGGTTTTCATGTGCATGCGATTCCCCTGTGTGATGATGGCGGTCGCTCGGCAGGGGGGCATTTTGATCCGGTGCGTACGAATGTGCATCTGGGACCCTATCATGGCAGTGGTCATCTGGGGGATCTGCCGGTTTTGATGGTGGGTGCGGATGGGAAAGCGACCCTGCCGGTGTTGGCGCCCCGTTTAACATTGTCAGAGCTTAAAGGGCATTCGCTGATGATTCATGCGGGGGGTGATGATTATTCGAAAAATGTTCAAAAATTACCCGGCAGTATGATTCGGATTGCGTGTGGGGTAGTGCCCTGGCATTGAACCTCTGTCATTGCGAGGAGGGCGAAGCCGTTTCGACGCGGCAATCCAGCTTTTTATTCGACAAAGACTGGATTGCCGCGGCCAAACGTTTCGCGGCCTCGCAATGACGACGTTACCTTACGCCATCTCCACCATCTCAAAATCTTCCTTGGTCGCGCCACATTCCGGACATTGCCAGGTCATAGGCACTTCTTCCCAGCGGGTTCCCGGAGCGATGCCGTCCTCTGGCCAGCCGTGTTCTTCATCATAAATATAGCCGCACAAGAGGCACATAAAACGTTTATAAGGCATCAGATCTTCTTCCTCAGGGTTTTTCAGGGGCGACATGGTATCATTGCGACCCCATAAATAAAAATCGGAAGTGGGCACATGATTTCTGCAGAACTTTTTTCGAGGGCAAATCGATCCATTCCAGGGGGTGTGAATTCACCGGTGAGGGCATTTGGTGGTGTGGGAGGTGCCCCTTTGTTTATTGAGTCGGCTTTGGGTGCTGAACTCATCGATGCGGCAGGTCGAAAATATGTGGATTATGTGGGCTCCTGGGGGCCCATGATTGCAGGACATGCGCATCCGGTTGTGGTGAGTGCCGTGCAGGATGCAGCAGCCCGGGGACTCAGTTTTGGGGCGCCGACACTGAGTGAGATCCGGCTTGCAGAAAAGATTACATCGCTTATGCCGAGCATTGAACGCATTCGCATGGTGAACTCCGGAACTGAGGCCACAATGACCGCCATTCGTCTGGCCCGCGGCTTTACAAAACGCAATAAAATCATCAAGTTTGCGGGTTGTTATCATGGTCATTTGGATGCTTTGCTGGTGCAGGCAGGGTCGGGGGTGTTGACCTTGGGGGTGCCGGGGTCCGCCGGGGTGCCTGAAACAGTTGTCAGAGATACCCTGGTGGCGGATTTTAACCGCCCTGAAACAGTGCGGGCTTTGTTTGATAAATATGGCGATGATATTGCAGCCGTGATTGTCGAACCGGTTGCAGGCAACATGAATTGTGTTTTGCCGGTGAAGGGTTTTTTGCAGTTTTTGCGGGAGATCTGCAGTGAGCGGGGAGCTTTGTTAGTTTTTGATGAAGTCATGACAGGGTTTCGGGTGTCTTTGGGGGGTGCGCAGTCGCTTTATGGGGTGAAACCCGATCTTACCACCCTTGGTAAAATCATAGGGGGTGGGCTGCCCGTGGGTGCCTGTGGTGGACGTGCGGATATTATGAATTGTCTGGCCCCAGTGGGTGAGGTTTATCAGGCGGGAACCCTGTCCGGGAATCCGGTCGCGATGGCAGCAGGACTTGCCACCCTGAATCTTGTCAGTGAGCCTTTGTTTTATGAGCAGTTAAACCGCCTTACCCAAAAACTGGTGCAGGGGCTGAAAGAAACGGCGCTCCGCCGGGGTGTGGCACTGCAGGCCACCTCAGTGGGCGGTATGTTTGGTTTTTATTTTATGGACAAACCGCTGCCTGAAACACTGTCCGAAGTGAAGCAGGCAGATGTCGCCCGTTTTCAGCGGTTTTTTCATGGGATGCTGCAGGCTGGTGTGTATCTTGCTCCCTCAGCCTTTGAGGCGGGATTTGTTTCAGGAGCGCATACGGATGCATTGATTGCAAAGACGCTGGTGGCTGCAGACAGTGTGTTTAAAACGGTTTGACAACGGCAAGGATCACGATGGCAGTTAAAAAGAGTGCGGGCACTTCGTTGATCCAGCGATAAAAGACATGCGTGTGATGGTTTTGCTCTCTGTGAAATGCTTTGAGCAGTTTTCCGAGGTAAAGATGATAGAGTACCAGGAAAAATACTAGGCTGAGTTTGAGGTGTAACCAGTGCATATGCAGATAAGCACCGGGACTGTAGTGAATGATCCATGCACCGGACAGCAGTGTCAGTACAGCCCCGGGTGTCATGATCATGTAGTAGAGTTTTTTCTCCATGACCTGAAAGCGTTTGCGGCTGACGGTGTCTCTGGCATTGGCGTGGTAGACATAGAGTCGGGGCAGATAAAACAAACCACTGAACCATGTGACCATAAAAATAATATGAAAGGCCTTTGTCCAGAGCATGATTCGGTTCCATTTTGAGTGACGAGGCATTATGTATAATATGATCCGGAAAAAACAGAGGTAGACATGCAGCAACCACTTGATTTTACGCTTGCAGCTGCGACAAAAGTGCATGCATTGATGCTGGAGGATGAAAATCCTGATTTAAAACTGCGGGTCTATGTCACAGGCGGTGGCTGCTCGGGTTTTCAGTATGGATTCGCCTTTGAAGAGACGGTCAATGAGGATGATACATCGGTGATTCGGGAAGTGGCTGCCTCAGGAGTGCCTTCTCCGGTGATGCTGCTCGTAGATCCCATCAGCTTCCAATACCTGAATGGTGCGCAGATTGATTATGTGGAAGATATTGAAGGCGCCCGGTTTGTTATCCGCAATCCCAATGCCAGTACAACCTGTGGGTGTGGGTCATCTTTTTCGGTGGATTAACTGTCTTTAAACTGATTCGATTTCCCCGAAATAAGAAGAGGGGAAATAATTTCAAAAGAATTTGGAGTATAATGGTTTACCCGGTGAAATATCCGGTTTACACCTGAATTACTGTGTATTAATTAACCAAGAAGCAGGCGTCAGGTAAAAAATATGCAACTTCCTACATCAGCGTTTCCATTTATATTCCACTTTGTCCGGAAGCAGCGACTTTATTTTTCCGTTTTAATCCTGTCTTTTATTATCTGGGCGGTGAGTGATGCGGTTTTCCCTTATTTTTTGAAACGGGTGATCGATACCGTGGCCGCCTGGCAGGGTAATCGCGAGGGGGTTTATACCGCTGTTAAAACACCATTGATTTTGCTGGCGCTTTTTTGGGTGGGCGCAGAGCTTGCAATGCGACTGCAGGGGGTGCTGCAGATTTATACCTTTCCGCGTTTCCGGGCCAACATCCGTGAAGCGGTGTTTGATTATGTCAAATCTCATTCACACGAATTTTTTTCCTCGCAGTTTTCAGGCAGTCTTGCCAAAAAACTTGCCGATCTTCCGAAGAGCTGTCAGACAATCATGGAAATCATCTGTCTGCAGTTTGCAACGGCTGCAACCGGTGCCCTCATTGTCATGGTCATGATGTGGTTTACCCGTCCTGTTTTTTCCCTGATTCTTTTCGCCTGGCTTGTGTTTCACCTGCTGCTGACGACGCTTTTTATGCGGGCCGGTCATCCTCTCTGGGAGATTCATTCATCGGCTGAGACCACGCTTTCCGGCAATATTGTGGATATTTTTACAAATATGCTGAGTGTCCGGCTGTTTGCACGCGGAGAACATGAGGCCAATTATCTGCGGCGTTTTCAAAAAGATGAAATGATCAAGGCGCGGAAAGCGATGTGGCTGTCTGAAATAATGCGGATTGGGCTCGGTCTCAACGGATTGTTTCTGATTTTTGGGATGCTGTTTGTGCTGTTGCACGGCTGGGTGAAAGGCTGGGTCACCATCGGGGATTTCACCCAGATTTCGATGCAGTCGTTCTGGCTGCTCGGCTGGATCTGGTATATCACTTTTCAGCTGTCGATTTTCACCCGGGAAGTGGGCGTCACAGGCGATGCGCTGTCTCTGGTCAGAAAGGCACATGATCTGACTGACCGGAAAAATTCCTGTCCGATTATGATCCGGCGCGGTGAGATCCGGTTTGATGATGTTTCTTTTGCCTATCAAAAAAACCGCCCTGTTTTTCAGAATCTCAGTGCTATTATTCATCCCGGTGAAAAAGTGGGACTGGTGGGGTCTTCCGGTTCCGGCAAAACCACCTTCGTCAATCTGCTGCTGCGTTTTTATGATGTGCAGGAAGGACAGATTTTGATTGACGGTCAGGTGATTTCAGATATGCAGCAGGATTCACTGCGTTCACAGATTGCGATGATTCCCCAGGATCCTGCGCTGTTTAACCGAACCCTGATGGAAAACATCCGTTATGGACGACTGGGTGCCACTGATGAGGAAGTGGCTCAGGCCTCGAGACTGGCGCACTGCCATGAATTCATCGAAAAGATGGACAACAAGTATTACTCGATGGTGGGGGAGCGCGGCTTAAAACTTTCCGGTGGTCAGCGTCAGCGGATCGCGATTGCCCGTGCCATTTTAAAAAATGCACCGATACTGATTCTGGATGAAGCCACCTCAGCGCTGGATTCCGTGACTGAAAAACTGATTCAGGAAAGTCTGCACAATCTGATGCAGGGACGCACGGCTATTGTGGTGGCTCACCGTCTTTCGACGCTTGCGGATATGGACCGGATTCTGGTGTTCCACAAAGGACGCATCATCGAAGAGGGAACGCACGATGAACTGCTGGCGTTGAACGGCAGGTTCTCCGAACTTTGGAACATGCAGGCGGATGGCTTCCTGCCGGATGATGAAGAGGATGAGGGAGAAGAGGAATAATTCCGCAAACGTGTGCCCGGCTCCGCCCCATTGTGCCGCCTCACCGCCTCATCGTCCCGCGGCTTGTTTCCAACTCATCGTCCCGCCTCACCGCCTCATCGTCCCGCGGCTTGTTTCCAACTCATCGTCCCGCCCCACCGCCTCATCGTCCCGCGGCTTGTTTCCAACTCATCGTCCCGTCCCACCGCCTCATCGTCCCGCGGCTTGTCCGCGGGATCCAGAATAATGCAGCGTTTGTCTGGATCCCGCGGACAAGCCGCGGGACGATGAGTTGGAAACAAGCCGCGGGACGATGAGGCGGTGGAGTGGAGACGATGAGGCGGTGTGATGCGGAATGCCGATGCCGGTTATCAGGAGGCTGTGGACATCTTCACGGAGAGGTTTATGGATGGATCTTCTCCACAGCCCAGCGAGCGAATATTTTTCCTGTCTCAGCCGTGGGATGTTTGTCATTGAAAAAGACGTATCCTTTGCACTCCGGTGTCTGACCATCCAGCACGCAGTTTTGTGACAGATGGGTCATGCCGTATTTTTCCGGATTGTCTATAATTTCATTCAATAAATCGTAGACCGACAAAATATTTGATTCAGGCAGATTATTGTCGCTGAAATAATTGTGTGACAGTGTCAGTGACAGTCCGTCATTGAATGCCACAGAGAGGGCATGAATGGCTGAGAGGATGGCCGGGTTGCCTTTGGACAGCAGGATGCATGCCGGGGATTTTGAGAGGTCGGGGAGATTCAGAATATAGATCTGCTCCGGTTTTACGCCGGCTTCAATCAGCCGGTCTTTGGCTGCGAGCAGGTTGATGAGGGGATCTGAGAAGTCAGGCGCAGCAGGGGAGAGATTCTTTTTTTGAGTATGTGCTGTGAGATTTTCAAACTGATTCAGAAGTTTTCCGGCAATGTCTTTGATACCCTGTTGGCTGAAGAGCTGAAAGGCTTTCGTGATGTTGTTCAGCATATCATTTCCACCCGCCCAGACAATGAAGACAGTATCAGGGTCTGGATGATGCACGGCATTTAAGTATAACTGCACCTGTTTCAAAACGCCTGGAACACAGGCGGTTTTGGGACCGATTTTGCCGGGTGCATGACAGATGGCATCCACATAAGGTGGGTATTTTTCCCCGGAAATATCATTCAGCCAGTGATCGCCGGTTTCTGCGGAGGCGAAGGCATAATTCACGCTGTGTACGGCAGGATCCAGTTCTTTGTCGTTCAGAAGGCGCCAGGGATGCAGGGTATCCCGGGGGTGCTGAAGCTCACTGAACCAGTTGACCCACAGCGGATGTGTCTGTGTCCGGGTGTCCATGTTGACGATGGGCGCGCCCGTTTTCCCCTGTGCCACGGCCCAGAAATTATTGCCGACATCCTCAGCAGGTGTGTTTTCTCCGGCATCTGAAAGGCTGTCACCAAAAATAATAATATGCCGGATGGGCGCGCTGAAAGCGCTCATTGAAAGAACGAGCGCAAACACTGCAAAAAATTTTTTTGATTTTTTCATTATTTTTTATCTTATTCAATGTGATTCAGTGTCTTTTCATCGGACTCGGCGAGGGACCATGTGCTGCTTTTCCAAGTTTCAGGGCAAGCGGGGAAAAATCATCCAGCGCTTCTGTGAGCTTTTCTGTGAGAGCCACTGCGTGATGATTTTTTTCAGTGATGCTGTCAAGGGCTGCCACAATTCCAGAGACAGTGGCTGCCGTCCATCGGCTGCCGGGCTGCTCTGCAACACCCATGGAATCACCTGCCTGAAAATAATTGATCAGAGGGACACCTGTGGGTGAGACGCCATAAAGCGTTCTGAACAGAGACAGCTGCAGTTCTTTGAATTCTTCATCCATGTCCTGCTTTGCTTCTCTCGTGATCTGTGTGGTCAGTGCTGCATCCGATTTGGGATCGGGAACCGCAGCAGTGAGCGTATCTTTCATGGGCTCTGCATGGTTGGCTGTGAGGGCCACTGTCAGTGTCAGTGTGGCATCGAGTGTTTTTTCGAGTTTCAGTTTTGCATCCTGGTCGTTTTCAACATCCGTGAAGGCACTCAGCAGGTCTTTTGCAAAGTCATTGAAATTGAGTCTGAGCTCCGGATGATCATTTAATTCAAGTTTCATCTGTGCGCCAATCACAAGCTGCAGAAGAATTTTCTGGCCCAGCGGGTCTGTCAGAATGTCTGCGGGTGTGCCTTCCTTTCCGAATTTTTTATCGAGGGCACCTTTGACCAGTTCTTTGATCATCTCCCTGTCTTCACCTTTCACAAGCCCCCTGGATTGCAGGGCATCAATCAGATTGTCCAGTGCATCTTCGATGTCATAAATCGGCATGGCAGTTACCCCGTAAGGTGGATATTAATATTCATTGATTTCGAAGGATTCTTCGCTGAGGCTTCCAATATCGCCGAACCGTCTGCAGCAGTCGGTCTGGGACATGACGCCGGCCGGCGGATAAAAACAATATTGGTCACTGCAGGAATAGTGTGTCACAGGATCAACACATTGCAGGCTGCCGGAGCAGCCATCACCGGTGTTTCCGTCACTCCCGCATGAAGCAAATGCAGTGGCTGCGGAGGTCATGAGGCAGAGTGTCACAATACTTTTCCATTTGCTTGGTATCATGTCAGGATTCTCCTGCGTTTTTGCAGCATAATCATCCATTGGAGCATTATATCATTTAAAGATGAACACAGGATAAAAATGGTAAAAAAGCTCACAAGTGGCTTCTCTGGGGCTATAATTTAGAAAGATAAAACAGGCTTATCAGGGAGTGGCTGACCGATGCGGATTCTCATAGTGGGCGCAGGAATCAGTGGTCTGACATTGGCAGCTCTTTTGAAGCAAAGGGGCATGACGCCTGAAATTGTTGAACAACAACAAACACTTACCGAGCCAGGCTATATGCTTGGGATTTCACCGCTTGGCAATCGCGTTTTATATGGCCTTGATTTAATGAAATCTTTTTTGGATCAAAGCGTCGCCTCTGATAACTATGCTATGTGCACCGGCTCCAATGAAATAATCCATCAATTCTCTCTGCGCCAGGTTTATGAGGCCTACGGGCCTAACCGGGCCTGTACCCGGGGCACTTTACTGCGGGTCTTAATGGCCGGCTGTGAAGGCTTATCGTTCAAAATGGGTGTTTCTGTTACTGCCATCGAGCAGCGGGGTGATCGGGTACAGGTGAGTTTTACCGATGGGAGTCAGGAGGAATACGATCTGGTGGTGGGGGCTGATGGCGTGAATTCCGGGGTGCGTCGCTTGATTTTAACGCCTGAAGAATACAGTTACTTTGATACGGGCTGGGGTGGGTGGCTTTGGTGGACATCGGACACCCGCTTACAGGCGGGAACGGCCACCGAATTTTGGGGGTCAGGCTATATGCTTGGCATTTACCCGACCGAATACAGATTTGGTGCGTTTGCCATCATGCCTGCTGAAAAAGATAAAACCACTCCTTATCCGGGACTTCGCAGCAACATCCGACAGGCCATGTCAGACCTTGTTACCCCGTTTCCGCAGGTGTTTGAACAGATTCCCCAGGATGGCCGTGGCATGAGTTACTGGCCGCTCAAAGATGTACGTTCTAGTGTCTGGTTTAAAAAACATGTGGTTTTGCTGGGCGATGCAGTGGTGGGATTTCTGCCGACGTCAGGTGCCGGCGCCTCGATGGCGATGGAGTCAGCCGCAGTGCTGGCCGATGAATTGTCCCGTGTGGATGTCTATCATCTTGAGTGGGCGCTCAGACTGTACCAAAAACGCCGTCAACAGCGCGTGGAGCTGGAACAGGATGATACCAGAGATCTTGCAAAGGGCATGTTTGTCAAATCGGCACTGCACTCTCATCTGCGAAATCTCGCATTGCAGCGATATTCCACCAAATCCTTCACGGAGAGTATTGCAAGGATTTTTGAATCACCCATTTGATGGTGTCTGTGACGCTCATCCTTCCGTCGGATCACATTCGCAGCGCCTGATTTTTTTGGCCTCAATGGCCACTCTGACAATGCCCGGTGTCAGCAGCCAGCTGGATGCATCCAAAATTTTCCGCACCCCTGCAAGGGAGACAGGAATAATATCCGCCCCTGTATTGAACTGTCTTTCAGCCTGTCTGTTTCGTATTTGCTTTCATTTAGCTTATGAAACAGTCCCTGTGTTGAGTCTTTGACTGAATACATGTGCTGTTTTAAACCCGACGCGCATTCCGAGAGACATTCCAATGACAGGAACAACCAGTCCCAAAATGCCGTAACCGAGGTCTTTGGCGGCACTGAAATCGTTGTCTGAGCCGAGTGCCCCTCTGTGATATATCTGCCGTAAAAAAGGCTGCACACAGGACCCATAATCGCACCAAAAAAGACAAGTGCTGCTATTCTTTCATCAATGTCATGAATTTTTTGTAATCCTCTGCCGCCGTGAATTGTCTCATATAACCCCCTGATAATTTGAGTGTCAGGCCGCTGATTGAAGTATAGGCGGCGCAGGATGATTTATTGGGCGGGAAAATATGTATTTTTTGTTATTATAATCAGTCAGATATTAAAAAGTCGGATTATGCTTTTTTCTGCCGGACCAGAAACCTGTCAAGACAGTTTGAAAATGCCTGAATTTCACGTTTTCCAGGTTTATCAGGACCGCCTGTCATCACACCGCTGTTTCGGAGACCTTCGCTGAAGTTGCGTATTGACAGCCGTTGTTTGATGTTGCTTTGCGTATAAAGTTCACCCCGTGGATCCAGTGCCGTGCCTTCTTTGTCAATGACGGCATTGGCCAGCGGAATATCCGCGGTGATGACAAGATCGCCCGAAGACATTAATTCAATGATTTTCCGGTCCGCCACATCAAATCCGGCTGACACAATCATGGCTTTGATAAAAGGGGAGGGAGGCAGATAAATTGACTGGTTGGAAACAAAAATCATGTGCGTTTTTGTGCGGTCAGCGGCGCGAAACAGCACTTCTTTTATCATTTTTGGGGTTGCATCCGCATCAATCCAGATTTTCAACTGTTTTGCTCCAGCAGTGTCTGAAGCTGCGGGTAATCAGCAGAAATTTCCCGGCTGGTACCGGGCAGTGCAGAGGCTCTCTTCAGAGATTCAGGCAGCATGAGCGGAAAATCATTTCCGAGTGCTGAGTAAATGACTTCCGGAAATTTTGCAGGGTGGGCGGTTGCAGTCACAATAACCGGAGTCGCTGACTTGGCAGGATGTTTCAGACAAAATTTCCGGGCAGCCTTAATGCCGACTGCAGTGTGCGGGTCGGCGAGATAACCGTATTGTCTGAAGGTCGAGCGGATGGTATCCAGCGTATCTGTGTCACTGACAGAAGAAGCTGTGATGCTGCGGCGGATTTCTGACAGATCATCCTGATAAAAATGCCGGAGCCTTTCGAGATTGCTGGGGTGTCCGACATCCATGGCGCTCGAAAAACTTTTTCTGGACGGCCGTCCGGTATATTTTCCGGTTGTGAGAAATTCCCCAAATGCAGTGTTGATGTTTGTTGCTGCAATGAAGTGTTTTGCAGGCATGCCGCGGGCATGGGCATAGACTGCAGCCACCAGATTACCCAGATTGCCGCTCGGAATGCTGAGCAGAGGATTTTCGGTGTGAAAATTTTTCTGAAGCTGAACAATACCCCAGCTGTGATAAATCATCTGCGGCAGCAGCCTTGCAATATTGATGGAATTTGCGGTTGAAAACTGCCGGCCGGTGCGCTGTGGCAGGGTGATATCCTGCAGTGCTGTTTTTACAAGACGCTGGCAGTCATCAAAACTGCCCTTAACTTTGAACGGGAAAATATTTCCGCCAAGGGTTGTCATCTGCTGTTCCTGAAGGGGGGTGATCCGGCCGGCAGGATACAGGATGTAAACATTGATGTTCGGCACGCCGAAAAATCCATGTGCAACTGCACTGCCTGTGTCGCCTGAGGTTGCAACCAGAATGTTCAGGGAAATTTTTTTGTTTTTTAGGATTTCAGACAGAACTCTCGCCATAAAACGTGCGCCGATATCCTTGAAGGCGAGTGTGGGTCCGTGAAAGACTTCGAGGAGATAAATATTGTCTGCAAGATGGATCAGTGGAACGGGAAAATTTAAGCTTTCCTGGATACAGGTTTTCAGCTGATCAGGGCTGAGTTCCGGGATCAGTCCTTTGAGCAGAGAAATGCCGAGGGTGTGCAGGTCGCTGGTTTGAAAAGTATCGGCTGGAAGGGAGGGCAGATTGTCCGGGACAAAAAGACCGCCGTCGGGGGCGAGTCCCTGCAGGATGGCTTCCTGAAATGAAAATTCAGGGAGGGCATTTTGTGTGCTGATGTAGTGTATGTTTTGTTTCATGATGCGATTTTCCCATCAGGCTGTTGTTATGTCATCCCCGCGAAGGCGGGGACCCATTCAGCTATAATCACTCCGATGAGGATGGGTCCCCGCCTTCGCGGGGATGACAGTAGCGTTATTTATCCAAAAGCACAGTGCCTTCCGTATTGACAGGCGAAATATATTGCCGGCTCTCAAGTCCTGCTTCTGTTAAAAAGGCTTTTTGCATACAGTCTGCGATTTCAACGGCCGCATCGAAGCTGTCAGTCAGCGCAAAGAGCGCAGGGCCTGATCCTGAAATGCCAAATCCCAGGGCCCCTTTGGTAAGCGCAGCTGCACGGACTTCAGAAAAACCCGGAATGCATGCAGAACGCGCCGGTTCTGCAATCAGATCGCTCATGCCGCGGCCCACCCAGGCATCATTTTCCAGCCACAGTCCCGTAAGCAATGTCGCAAGCAGACCGGACTGTCGTGTGTGGGTTGTAAGAGACAGTGTTTTGGGCAGCAGGGCGCGCATTTGTCGCGTGTCGCATTCTAATTCAGGGTGCACCAAAATCCAGTGAAATTTTTTATTGACGGGCAGCTGAATTGCTTCTGTTTTATCACCCGGGGACAAAAGACAAAGACCTCCAAAAAGGGCGGGCGCCACATTGTCCGCATGCGGGCTGCCTGAGGCCAGCAGTTCGCCTGCAATGGCAAAGGGAAGCAGTTCTTCCCTTGAAAAGGGCGCATCAAACAGCCAGTTCATGGCACAGGCTGCGGCAGCACTGCTGGCTGCAGATCCACCCATACCGGAACTGGCCGGAATGTTTTTTTGCAGCCGGATTTCAACCCCTGTGTCGGGGCGCAGAATGTCATAAATTTTTTGTGCGACATGATACGTTACGTTGCGGTGATCCTCCGGAAGATTCGCAGTTTTGGTTTCCAGAATGAATGTCAGTTTTTTTTCAGGGGTGCGTGTTGCAGTGACAATGTCACCAGGGGCTGCAACTGCAAGTCCCAGAAGATCAAATCCCGAACCCAGATTGGCGATGGTGGCGGGTGAGTATACTTTGACTGTGTTCATAAGAGATTTCACCAGGGCAGATAATGCAGTAAGCGAAGAATATCTGAAAAGACACCCATGGCAGTCACAGGAGCCCCTGCGCCCAGTCCCTGAATGACGAGTGGTGTGGCCTGATACCGGTCTGTTGTGATGCTGATAATGTTGTCGCTTGCACGGGTGAATGCCAGGGGATGATTTTTTGGAATCAGACGCACCCCTGCGTGCGCTTTTCCGTTTTTAAGGGATCCGACATAGCGCAGAACCGCCCCCTTTTTTTGTCCTTCAGCGAGTTTTTTTTGCATGTCGGGTTCGCAGGCTGCAAAACGCGGATAAAATTGCCGTGTAAATTTTCCGGCACGGAGGATATCCGGCACCAGATTTTCGACCATGACATCTTCGAGTTCCATCCTGAGGCCCATTTCTCTTGCCATAATGACGAGCTTGCGTGCGACATCCATGCCGGAAAGATCCTCACGCGGATCGGGTTCTGTCAGACCGTCTTTTTCGGTCTGCTCAAGCACTTCTGCAAACGGACGGCTGCCGTCATAATGATTGAACAGATAGCTCAGCGTGCCTGAGAGAATCCCTTCAATGCTGTGAATGCGGTCGCCGCCTGCCAGAAGATCTTTGATGGTGGAAAGAATGGGAAGGCCTGCACCGACATTGGTCTGATATAAAAAATGCCGTTCATGCTGCTTAAATTCATCCATCAGTTTCTGCCATGCGGCAAAGGGAAGTACGTTGGCTTTTTTGTTGGGGGTGATGATGTGGAGTCCTGCGCGGATTATGTCCGGGTAATGCTGCACCAGCTCACCGCTTGCGGTGCAGTCAATGAGCGCGAGCGGCAAAAAATCTGCCGTGCGTGCCTCATGAATCAGACGTTCAAGGTGAAGGGGTTTTGTGATGTCACTGTCTGAAAGTGCGCTGAGTGCTGCAGCCGGGTCAATGCCTGCATTTTTAAACAGCATCCGCCGGCTGTTGGCAACGGCACACAACCGCAGATTAAATCTGTTCTGATGCAGTGAGGGGATCTGTTTTGCAAGCATCTGCAGCAGGGTGCCGCCGACATTGCCGGTGCCAATCAGCAGGAGACCGAGTTTTTTTTCCCGTGAAAAAAATGCATCATGCACCAGATTCAGCGCGCGCGCTTCTTCATGGCCGTCAATGACCAGCGAAATATTGTGTTCAGAGGCCCCCTGGGCGATGGCGCGGATACTGATGCCCTGCTGACCCAGTGAATGAAACATTTTTCCGGCAACGCCAGGAACACCGCGCATGCCATCGCCCACAATGGCGAGGATGATCTGTTCGGATTTTTTTTCAAGACGTATCAGCTGTTGTTTGAGTTCAGAACGGAATGCCTCACGGATGACGGCAATGGCAGCTGCTGCATCGTTTGACCGGATCGCAAGCGTGAGAGAATGCTGAGAGGATGCCTGTGAAATCAAAAAAATATTCACACGGGCATCAGCCAGCACCCGAAACAACCGGTCCACTGTGAAGGAAATATCTGTTTTGCGCCGGCCACTCCAGCTGAGCAGTGTGATGCCGTCAATGGCGGTGATGCCGGAGGCGGGTGTGGGGTCGATGTCAGGATTTTTTTCTCCGGCAATCCGGGTGCCGGGTGCCTCCGGATTAAAGGTGTTTTTGACCTGAATGGGAATGTTGAGATCCCGCAGAGGGGCGAGTGTCGCAGGATGCAGGACTTTTGCACCAAAATGCGAAAGTTCCATGGCCTCTTCGTAGGATAATTCCGGTACGACAAAGGCCTCAGGAACAATGCCGGGATCTGCACTGTAAACCCCGTCCACATCGGTCCAGATTTCAACCTGCTCGGCATGCAAAGCAGCCCCCACAATGGCAGCTGAATAATCAGAGCCATTGCGACCAAGGGTTGTTGTGCGTCCATCCTGAGTGGCGGCAATAAATCCTGTGAAGACGGGAATGGTCTCAGGGTGTTGTTGCAGGAATTGAGTATGCCAGTGGTGAAAACGTCGGCGTGTCAGATCCATGTGCACGGCGGCGGCGGTAAATTGGTCATTGGTTACAATAAGGGCTCTTGTGTCTATAAATTGGGCTGAATGGGTGCATTTTAAACATTCTGCCAGAAGTTCAGCCGAAAAGCGTTCGCCAAAGCTTGCGATGGTATCCAATGTACTGGGCGCTGCTTCCCGCAGTAACCAGATTCCTTCCAATAGGTTATTAAGCTCATTGATGAGGCATCGAATGGGGTGCGTATCTGTGATTTTTTTATTCGGTGTCAGTGCCTGCAAAAAGCTTAAATGCAGGCTGGCAATGTCAGCTGCAATGGATTGGTACTTTTTCTTTCCAGATGAGGCAAGTCTGGCACAATTTAATAAAGCGTCTGTGATTCCGCTGCAGGCTGAGACCACGACCCGAACGGGTTGTTGGATAGATTGTCGAAGAATGATTTGGCTGACGATGCGAATTGTATCCGCATTGGCCATTGAGCTGCCACCAAACTTCATGATTTTCATTGAGACTTCCCTGTTTTGTCCCGAATAGTATAACTATTTTCCAGGGGTAAGTACCCGTCTTCCCCGTGGGTTATACGAATTGTGTTCATCGAAATTAAAACCTAGATTGGTACTTGTCCCCAAAAAATTATTTCAATTGGGCTCATTTCAGGAAAATTTTTATGAATTCAACAGGGAGACATTTTATGAGCAACAATGATTATCAGCCAAACCAGCGTAACAAGGAACAGGGTCATGGAGCAGGTCTGGGTCAGGGGCAGGGTAAAACACCAGGCGTCAACCAGAGCGGCAACAAAAACACCGCCAATCCCAACCAGAAGGGGGGATGGCAGCAGGGTGGCAATAAAGACAAAGACCATTTTGGTGGCAATAAATAATCAACTGTTTTTTTAAGGACAGGGATGTCCTCAATCAGACACGGGATGGAAGCATGGATGCTTTCCCCCGTGTTTTTTTTTGGTTTATAGTGTTCCCCTTTTCGGGTTGGGCCTTTCATGCAAAAAGCACAAAAAACGATCCTTTGTTACGGGGATTCCAATATGTGGGGGTATGTGCCTGTCAGTGAAAAAAATCAGCCTGTGCAGCGTTATGGCAGTGATATACGCTGGCCACGTCTGCTGCAAAAAGAACTGGGTGATGCTTTTTATATCATCGAGGAAGGCTTGAATGGCCGCACCACCAATTTGAATTATCACATCCCGCCCGATCGCAATGGCAAACGGTATCTGCCCTCCTGTCTGTATTCCCATGCGCCGCTTGATCTGGTTGTGCTGGCTTTGGGTGGCAATGACCTTAAACTTTATTACGGCAGACAGCCGGAAGATATTGCAGCCGGTATGGCTGAACTGATTGATGTGGTGCAGGCATCGCCTTATGGGGTGGACATGTGTTCGCCGCCCAAAGTATTGCTGTTGATACAGGGTGCGCCGCTGCCGGTTGCAGAACAGATTGTGGATGAAAATGGCATCTGTCTATTTAAGGATTCCATCCGTCGTGTGGAAAAGCTTGCGGGATTATATCGTGCGCTTGCTGCGCAAAAAAATTGTTATGTGGCAGATTTGTCAGTCAGCGGAGTGCCGTCTTCCATTGATGGACTGCATCTGGATGAAGACGGGCACCGGCGTGTGGCCAGACAGATGAGGGCGGAAATTCTTGAGATATTCCGCTGAAATATTGATATTCAAGGATGTTAAATGGATCAGGCCGCTCAAACAGTGCTCCGTACAGTTTTCGGTTTCAGTGATTTCCGCGATCATCAAAAGTCGGTCATTAGTCATTTGATTCAGGGCGGTGATGCCTTCGTTCTGATGCCAACCGGCGGCGGCAAATCTCTCTGCTATCAAATCCCGGCCATCGTGCGAAAGGGTGTGGGTATTATCGTGTCTCCGTTGATTGCACTGATGCAGGATCAGGTCGATTCTCTCCTGCAGCTCGGTGTCAAAGCCGCCTTTTTAAATTCCAGCCAGGATGCGAAAACAGCACGCCGGGTGGAAGAGGCGCTGCATGAAGGTCAGCTGGATCTTTTGTATGTATCCCCTGAGCGGCTGTTGATGCCTGCGTTTTTAAATTTTCTGGACCGCTTTGAGATTGCCCTCATTGCCATTGATGAAGCCCACTGTGTCTCCCAGTGGGGACACGATTTTCGCCCGGAATATGCAGGGCTTTCCATTCTCGCAGAGCGCTTCAAAAACATTCCGAGAATTGCACTGACGGCCACTGCCGATGCACTCACCCGGCGTGAAATTGTTTCCTCCCTCAGGCTGTCTGAGGCAAAAGAATTCGTCAGCAGTTTTGACAGACCCAATATCCGCTATCGTGTCACCCAAAAAAATAATCCCCGTGAACAGTTGCGGCAGTTTCTGGAGGCAGAGCACAGAGGCAATGCCGGTATTGTGTATTGTCTTTCCCGAAAACGG
>Ga0206941_10062_pt3 | contig 25820 bp, 19 predicted proteins | sample Alteio_BWOrgHeat_9_FD_153251 | JGI IMG/M metagenome (GOLD analysis project Ga0206941, IMG submission 153251) | Enriched cells from forest soil in Barre Woods Harvard Forest LTER site, Petersham, Massachusetts, United States -... | ecosystem: Environmental > Terrestrial > Soil > Temperate forest >...
GCGGGGAAGCTTCTCGCTCGCGGTGCCGACATAACTTGCGTCGGCGGTCAGATTGCCGAACTTCCGTTCCAACCCAAAAGTCCAGGTGTACATCGTGGCGTTGTTGAAACTGCGGTCGACGCCGCTGAGATTGAGCGGGCTGATCTGATAGCTACCCGTGAGTTGCTGGCCGAGGGTTGCCATGTCTTTCTCGTAACGATCGACATCCATGGGCGTGTTCCCGGGAACTTCCTTGGTCGTCCATGTGGCGAAAACGTCGGTGCCGGATGTGGTATAGGTGGCGGGCAATTGATCGGGGGTGATCTTAAAGCCATAGGCGATCGGCGCACCTTGTGCAGCCACCAGGCGCGGATACACCACAAACGGAGTGGACCCGGTCAGAAAATTGTCCTGCCAGATATTAGGCGGAACGGCCATGATGGCTCCGCCGGCGTGCGCCTGGAGTTTGTTTGTAACCTGCCACGAGACTTGCACGCGCGGCTCCAACGCATGCCAATTGGTTTGGTAAGCCGGTTGCGGATTAATCAGAAAGTTCTGAACGCCATTGGTCGTGAGAAAGCTCGAAGTACGATGCGCCCGTTCGGTGATGGGCGTGTAGAGATCCCATCGCAGGCCATAGTCAAGGGTGATGCGCGGAGTCAACTTCCACGTATCCTGCGCATAAACGGCCACACTGTTGCGACTGATGGCGGCCGGTCCGATATGCTCGCCGCTCGAGAAGCCAGGCGAGGCGATGCCAATGGTGTACGCGAACGAACTGCCGGAGAGGAACGCGGAGAGCGTGTCGGGCAAAGGATCGCCCGGATGAACGTCATGCATTCCGCTCTCCGACGGAATTCCCTCGAGGGCATACGAAGTGCCTCCTCCGAAATCGTATTCCCCGTTGGGACTGATGCCGAAGTAGGTGGTATCTCGATTGAGACGAACATCCACACCGGCTTTCATGGCATGATTGCGGGCAGTAATTGCCACGTTCTGCTGGCCCTGAAAAAGGTTGCCGTAAGCCTGCATGACGGATCCAGCCGGGGCGTTAAAAGGCTCGAACAATCCGTCATTGAACTTGACTCCCGGGTCGGTGTAATCAAAGGTGGGAAAACCGGGAGTCGAACGCGTGATGCTGATTGAAGAGACGAGTACCATGCGGGGAGAGACGGTGCGGGTGTAAGTGCCGACGACATTCCGCTGCCTGTCGATGTATTGGACACCAAAGGCCGGATCGATGGCCGTCTGATCGGGATTGGTGGTGGGCCCGGTCAAATTATTGAAGTTGACGCGCGCGAAAAACTGATCCTTGCTGGAAAACTTGTGGTCAAGCCGGAGTGAAAACTGATTTGCGTCGGTATCTACCTTGGAAGCTGTTGCATAGGTGCGGGCACCAAACGCTCCAGTGGGATAGTTGGGGAGCGGATAGCGTGCCAGGATGGAGGCAATGGAAGGGTTGACCGGGACCCGCAATGTATCGATTGTGCCGTCGGGGAAAGTGATTACGTCGTAGCCGTCGCGCTCAAGTTGGGTGGGTACGGGCATTACCTGCGTAGTTCCGAGTACCTGGCGAAATCCCTGGTATTGCACGAAGTAGAAGGTCCGATTGCGGCCATCGTACAGGTGAGGAATGTAGATGGGCCCGCCGTTGGTGAAGCCAAACTCGTTGCGGCGAAACGGAGGAATTCTTCCGGGATATGCAGGAGTGGGATGATCGAAGTAGTTACGTGCGTCGAACGCGGAGTTGCGTACGAATTCAAAGAATGAGCCGTGAAAGCCGGCGGACCCAGAACGGGTAATGATATCGGTAAATCCAGCCGCCCCGCGTCCGATCTCGGCGGGCATCCAACCAGAGCTTGACTGGATGCCTTCGACGGCGTCCACATTGAAGTTGGAAAATGTCGATCCGCCCATCTCGGGATCGCTGATGTCGGCGTCGTCCATCGCGAAGGTCGCCTCGACCCCGCGTTGCCCGTTGATCGCAAACTGCGCTGTGAAATTGGTGGCGCCATTGGTGTCGGTCATGGTTCCGGCTGCCAGAAGAAGAAGCTGGCTGAAGTCGCGCTTGTTCAGCGGCAATTCGCTTACGGCCTGGCTCGAAAGGGCTTCTCCGCCGGTGCCGGAGGCCTGAGCCTGAACCGCAACGCTGACTTCGCCGCGGTTGGAAATCTCAATGCTGGCCGGGAGTTCGCCCACCTGTACAGTGATCGGTTGGGTGTATTCGATGGTGCGGCCTTCAGCGACGATCTTGAGCTTGTAGGGTCCCGCTGGGAGCGGCTTGAGTTGGAATCGCCCGTCCGGACCGGTTTTGGCGTCAGCACTGACGCCGCCAGCCGCCAGAGTAATGGTCGCGCCGGCGATGGGCGCTCCGGCCGCATTGTGTAGAATCCCTTGCCAAACGGGCGTATTAGCGGGTTGCTGTTGCGCCCGCAAAGCTGGACACAGGACTAACCAGACTGCCAAACCCACCATCCAAAGCGCTTTCACCCGGTGGAGAACTCTTAAAGACAGAAGGCCCCACCCCTCGCTCGATGTAGACTTCACTTGTTTTCCAAACCTCTATCCTGAAAACGTTTGCAGCGCCCCGATGGTTCCATCAAATAAGAATGGATTTCCGCTTCATTATATAGGTCTGCCATTTGCTAAAAGGTTTTGGCAGCTGTTTTCGGGATTCCAGGCTGATCTGGCCCGGGCTTCTACACTGTTTCCAGTACATGAGCGAAATCCCTCGAGAAACCGACACGATCGCGGCAATCTCTACCCCGCCAGGGCGCGGCGGCATCGGCATCGTGCGGCTGAGCGGCCCGGCGGCAACCTCCATCGCCGAACAACTGGTGCGATTGCGCCTGCCTCTCGAACATGCGCGGGCTCGGTTGGGGGATGTGTTGGACGCTGTCAGAGCGGAGGACGCGGGAACGCGGATCGATGAGGCCGTGGTAACGTACTTCGCCGCGCCCCACTCCTACACGACCCAGGATGTGGTCGAAATTGCATCCCATGGATCGCCCGTCGTATTGGAGTTTCTACTGCGCCGGGCAGTCGAGTTGGGCGCTCGACTGGCCGAGCCCGGGGAATTCACGCAGCGCGCATTCCTTTCCGGCCGGCTCGACCTGACCCAGGCCGAAGCTGTCTGCGACCTGATTGAAGCGCAAACGCTGACCCAGGCGCGCCAGGCCGCCAGCCAGATGGGTGGAGCCCTGAGCCGACGAGTAGCGCCGGTGAAACAATCGCTGGTTGAACTCATAGCACTTCTCGAAGCGGGCATCGATTTCGCCGAGGACGACGTCGATGTGACCCCGCCGGCGGAAATAGCACGAAGAATTCGCGAACTCACCGGCCCGCTCGCGAGGTTGGAAGCTTCGTTCGCGCGCGGCCGCATAGTGCATGACGGTCTTACCATGGCGATCGTGGGCCGACCGAATGCAGGCAAGAGTTCGCTTTTCAATCGACTTGTCGAACGTGATCGGGCCATCGTAACTGCGATGCCTGGCACAACCCGCGACCTGGTCACCGAGCGAATCTCGCTCGATGGCATTCCGCTGGAATTAGTCGACACCGCTGGACTTCGCGACGCCGTAGAGGAAGTGGAGCAACTGGGTATCGCTCGCAGCCGCGAAGCTTTGGCCGATGCGGCGCTTGTGCTCGTGGTCCTCGATGCCACCCAGCCGCTCAATGATGAAGAGAGAAAATTGCTTGCTGCCGTCCGCGAGCGCCCGGCCCTGGTCATCATTAATAAGAGCGATTTGAGTGCGGATCAGGCCGAATTCAGGTCTATTGCGGCAGAGGGTGCCGATTTTGGCGTGCTACCTACCTCGGCGTTAACCGGTGAGGGCATCCCTGCCTTGCGTGAACGGATCTTGAGCCTGGCAACGGGGGGTGCGGCTTCAGAGCCCGGCGTGCTAACGAGTCTCCGGCATCAACAAGCGGTTCACATCGGGCTCGAGGCCTTAGAGGCAGCAGCCGAGGCGAACGCTGACGCGATTCCTCATGAGATGATCCTGATCGATCTTTACCGTGCTCTCTGGGCGCTCGATTCCCTCACAGGCCAAACTACCCCAGAGGACATCCTCAACTTGATATTCACGACTTTCTGCATCGGAAAATAACCTTCGTCCAACGCTGTGCAATCGAATGTTCCGCGCGCGGATAAGCTGGGCTAAAGGGGGGGTCCACCCGGCAGGCCCGTGCATGAACGCGAAGGAACTCATCGCACGGTCTACTGGCGACGGTTCAATGGCGTGTGGCACCCGGGGGAGGGTTGGATACCACACGCCTTTATTTTTAGCGCTCGCTCCGGGGGGTATGAGCGCATCCGGCCAGACAAGAACAAGCTACCACGTTTTTCTGTCTGACAAATATCACGAAGGTATTTATGACAAAGGTCACCAATTTGGAAGCAAGCTATCGGTGATTATTCCAGTTTCGCTTGGGGGCCGTTACTTTTCTCCAGGAGAGAAATCGGCTGATTGCGCGGGCGAGACTAACGAGAGTCCCGCTGCCGGATCAATTCACGGACGAATGCGCCAGACGGCTTGTGTCGCGGCCGGGTTCTAAGTAGTGACCCTGAGCCGGGAGAACGGGGAGACATTAAGACCACTCCGATCGCCGCCAATTGAAAGGAAATCAGCACCGCCCGCTCGGTCGGATCACTAACCGCGAACCTGCCAAGCGGCGGAAACAACAACAATTCGAAGATGACGGTTGCTGCCACAGCGCCAATCAGACCTGCCATTCGCCCCCAATACAATGTGGCTGCGATGACCACCTGGAGACAAATTGAGGGGGCCACGAGTCGGGCGTCCGTACTATCCCCCAGGAACATGGACAGCAGCACCGCCACGCCGGCGCAGGCGGAAATTCCAAGGCAGGAATTCAGGACAGTGCGCATGCTTTCCTCTTGACCGGCGAACACCAGGGGGCGAAGCCCGGGAATTCAATGTAACACGATGGTGCATTTCAAGACGACGATGGATCGCAAATTGGGATTCGATTCGGTTCGATTTGGAGTTTACACAGTAACAAGTTGCATTGACCGTCCAGGGGGCCTTCACCCGTTCTGCTCCGAACCGACTGGCGAGACGATAGTCAAACCGCAATCACGGCCGACCCTGTGGCTGACTCGTGCTTCACGGCTTCGAGAGCCTCGTTGGCGGCGTCCAGCGGAAAAGTCGTCACGGTCTGTCGGATCTTCAGATCGCGAGCCAGAACGAGAAAGTCGCGCGCATCCTGTCTTGTCATGTTGGCCACGCTGCGTATCTGGCGCTCCCCCCAGAGAAGCTTGTCATAGTCGAATGAGGGCATCTGGTCAAGGTGAATAGCGTTGATAGCAACCACCCCGCCCTTGCGCAGGCTGGACAATGCGGCGACCACTACCTTGCCACTGGGAGCGAAGGTGATGGCGCGGTCGAGATCGGTCGGAGGCTTCGCATCTTCGTTGCCCACCCAAGTCGCCCCAAGCGCCTCGGCAGCCTTGCGGTGCAACTCACCGCGTGTGCTCACGTAAACCTCGCAGCCCCACGACTGAAGGATGCGAATGGCGAGCGATGCCGAACTCCCGAAGCCGTAGAGTCCAATGCGCTCTCCGCGCTCAACTCCCGCTACGCGCAGACTGCGGAAACCGATGATTCCGGCGCACAGGAGCGGAGCGATTTGCGCCGCCTCGAGTTCCACCGGCAGCGAGTACGCGAAGTCGGCCCGCGCAGATACGTATTCCGCGTATCCGCCATTCACCGAATAGCCCGTGAACACGGGATGATCGCAAAGGTTTTCCATGTGGTGCCGGCAGAACCAGCAGTCGCCGTCGACGCCGCCCATCCACGAGACTCCGACACGCGTCCCCGTGGGCAGAGCCGGGGTTGCGCCTTCCGTCACTTCGCCGACTATCTGATGTCCCGGTATGATGCGCGGATGGAGGGGAGGGAGTTCGCCCTCGACGATGTGAAGATCGGTGCGGCAAACTCCACACGCAATTACTTTGACCACAACATGTCCCGTCTGCAATGCAGGCCGGGGGACATCTTCGATTGAAAGCCATCGTCCGGGGCGATTTGATGTGGAATCGAAAACGGCAGCGCGCATCCCGGATTCTCCTACACTCCGAGCTTACTGTTGAGGTCGGCGCATGTTACGGGTGCGATTCCGCCGGAAGCGCGTCGCGCTCGTTTGCCGAATCCGGAGGAGCCGGATCAGGTGGTAAGATCCGCCACGGTGTATTTCTCCGGCTGCTTGTCGAAGGCCTGCTTACATCCGGCGCAGCAAAAGTAGAACCTTCGCTCATCAAACTCCGACATGTGCTTTGCTTTGGCAACATCGACGGTCATTCCGCAAATCGGGTCCTTTGCTTCGATGCACTTTTCTGGCGGCATTGCCGACGCTTTTTCTTCCGACGGCTGATTCCTGCTCAATTGCACAATTTCCGCCAGGATACTGACCGCAATTTCTTCCTGCGAACGAGCCTGGATGTTCAGTCCTGCGGGAGCTCGCACCTGGGCTAGTCGAGCCTTGTCGATCCCTCGTTCTTCAAGAAACTGGATGACCTTGGCGGCCTTTGTTTTGCTGGCCACGAATGCCACATACGAGGCTTTCGTAAGCAATGCCTGTTCGAGGGCTTCCTCGTCCTGCTCTCCCTGTGTGGAAACCACAACGAACATCCGCGGGGTTATCTTGAGCCCGGCGAGGTTCAGATCGGGGAACACATAATCGGCGTCCGGATAACTTGCGTGATCCGCGGCGGGCGCGACAACGGTAACTGTGTAATTGATGGTCTTCGCCAACCTGGCGAGGGTTCGTCCCACCGGAGAGCCACCCACAATGAGTATGTGTGGCTTGGGCAGGACGGGCTCGATGTAGACCTCGAGCGTTCCCCCACTATGACAGGACATGTTGTAGGCCACCACACCTTCCTCCTCGGCGGATGATGTGCTGATGCGCACCAATCGCGGACGCCCATCTTTGAGAGCCTTCAGAGCTTCCTTCACGACTGCAGGCTGCGCGCAGCCGCCGCCGATCCAGCCCCAGATTGCGCCATCTGCGGAGATGATCGCCTTGTCTCCCGATTTTCCCGAGATCGGCTTGAGAAAGTGCACCACTTCCGCGATGGCAAAGGATTGGCCGCTCGCGAGCATTTCGGCCGCCTTGCTCAGGAATTGATCGAACATGAAAGCTTCTCCTCAGTTCTAGAGGTGCCTCTCGAGGGACAACAGGCTCTCCAGATTGTGCGCCGGAGCAAAGACATCTACATACGGCAGTGCGGCGGCCATCCCGCGTGTCAGGGGCTGATAATCCTTGAGCCCCAGCAGCGGATTCAACCAGAGTATCTTGAAAACCCGCTGGCGCGCTGCGCGCATTTCGTCCGCAAGCAGTTTTGGGTCACCCGTTTCCCAGCCATCGCTGAGGATCATGAGAACCGTGCCCCGGGTCAGAACCCTTTTGCCGTAAGTTCGATTGAACTGGTGAAGGGATTCGCCGATCTTTGTACCGCCCGACCAGCCGGCGGACCGCTGCGAGAGCCGCCGCAACGCTTCGGGCAGGCTGCGAGCACGAAGGAGGTCGCTGATCGAAATAATGTTGGTGCTGAAAAGAAATGTCTCGACCCGCGGGAAGCAAGCCTGGAGCACATACGCAAATCTCACCAGGAACAAGCTGTAGAAATTCATTGAGCCGCTGATATCGACAAGGATGACGAAGTTATTCCGCGAACGTTTTCTTGCCTTGTAGGCGAGTGCGACCGGATCGCCGCCGCGAGAGATGCTGCGCCGGATGGTGCGGCGGACATCGACGTGGCCGACGCGATTGCTTATCGCCAGGCGTCGCGAAAGGCGCTGGCTCATGCGTCGCAAAAGGCGCATCGAGATCTGTTCCAGGGCGGCCAGGTCGTCGCACGGAACTTCGGAGAAATCCACTTTCCTCAATCGTTGCTGCGCGCTTGCACCGAAGACCGCCTTGCCCTCTCCCTCCGGCGGTGCGGAGTTGCTTTCGGTTTGCCCAAGGAACACCGAGGATTCGTTCTGACGGTCACTCGAAACTTTCTTCGACGAGCCCTTGTATTCTCCCGCGGCGGAGCGCGGCCTCGGTTGCAATGCTCCCCAGAATTCCTGGAACATGCGCGGAAACCGCTCCCACTCTTCATTGGTCGAACAGAGCGCCGCCTGCAGCGCGCAGGAGAGAGACTGGCTGCTCGAGACGTCGATGATGTTGGCTGCTTCGAGAGCGGTGAGGGTCTGGCGCATGTCCGCGGTGAAGCCATATGTGCGCAGGAACCGGCAGAACTCGATGATGGCGGCGGCTAACCGGTCAGCGTGCTCGTGGCGCATTGCGCGGCTCCTGGTCAATGAATCTGCGCCACCAACTCGTCGATCGAGGCCTTGAGTTTGGCGCTGTCTTCCATCGATTTTGCCACGCAGCCCAACGTTCCATCGATCACGTCCGCGTCGAGGCTGCGCTTGCCCAGCGATTGGATCGCCTGCGCGCAATCGAGTGTCTCTGCCACTCCGGGCGGCTTCGCGAGGTCAAGACCGCGCACTGCCTGGACGTAGCGCACGATCTGCTTCCCCAGTTCCGCCTCGATCTGGGGGAGGCGCGCACGCACGATACTCATCTCTTTTTCCAGGCTCGGATAATCGATCCAGTGATAGAGGCAGCGACGCTTCAACGCGTCGCTTAACTCGCGCGTCCGGTTGGAGGTGAGGATGACATGCGGCCGATGTATTGCGTGCAGGGTTCCCATCTCCGGCACAGTGATCTGGAAATCGGAAAGCAGTTCGAGCAGAAAGGCTTCAAACGCTTCATCAGCGCGGTCGACTTCGTCGATCAGCAACACCGGTGGGGCTTCCTGGGCAAGAATCGATCGCAACAACGGACGCTCGAGGAGGAACTCGCGGCTGAAGATATGCTTTTCCTTCTCTTCAACAGTCTGGCCAGTGCCTTCCTGAAGCTTGATTGCAAGTAACTGCTTCTGGTAATTCCACTCATAGACGGCAGAGTTGACATCCAATCCTTCATAACACTGCAGGCGGATCAGCTCGGTCTCTAACATCGCGGCAAGCGTCTTGGCGACCTCCGTTTTTCCAAGTCCGGCGTGTCCCTCGATGAGGAGCGGTTTGTGGAGCTTGATGGTGAGATAGACCGACGTTGCCAGAGAACGATCCGTAACATAACCCAGGCGATCAAACTCGCGCATCAGGTCGCCTGGGTCATGAAAGGATCGAACGGCGGGCTGCGCTTGGGGCGGCGGCATGATGATCTGGTCTTAGCTCCGAGATAAGCGGCAAGCCATCAGGAATCGCGATGAAATGCGCCTTTGGCCGCGGCCCACGCAACTGACGCGGCGCTGAGCGGCTTTGCTTCCGCCACGGTTGCATCTCCGGGCTGTTTTAGCTGCGCCTGAAAATTCTTGATGAACTGGGCGAAGATGATGTTCGATACTTCGTTGATGACGCGGGCGCCCATCTGCGCAAGAATGCCGATAACGTTCAGTTCGGAGACGCTCGTCACTTCCGTTCCACCATTGTCGAGAGCGTGGGCTTTTGCGGTCATCTTCAACGAAGCGCTTCCGCGCCCCTTCACGTCCCGGCCCTTCCCGACGATTTCAATTTCATGGTTTTCCGCGTCGAGACGAGTAATCTGCACTTCGCCCTGGTAGTCGGTTGCGCTGGGACCTACTCTCACGCTGACGGCGCCCTTGTAAGTCGTCTCATTCACCTGCTCGGTAATCTTCGCGCCCGGCACGCACACCGCGACCCGTTTCGGATCGCTGAGGAGTCTCCATACCTGATCGATGGGCTCTTCAACCTGAAACGTTTTTTCAATCTGCATTGCCATGAGTTAGATGACCACGCCTTTCTCCTTGAGGATGGTCCACACCTTCCAGGGCGCGATCGGCATATCGATATGCTTCACGCCCAGATGGGAGAGCGCATCGACGACCGCATTCACAAAGGCCGCGGGGGATCCGACGTTGGGCGACTCGCCCACTCCCTTGGCGCCGAATGGATGATGCGGCGACGGCGTACAGGTCTTCCCTGTCTCCCACACGGGCGTCTCGACCGCTGTGGGTAGCAGGTAATCCATGAAGTTACCGCCCTGCACGTTACCGCTGTCGTCGTAGGTGATTTCCTGCATGAAGGCGATGGCGAAGCCTTCGGTCAGGCCGCCGTGGATTTGTCCTTCGACGATCATTGGGTTGATGATATTGCCGCAATCATCAACAGCGACAAAGCGGCGCACCTTGACTTCGCCCGTTCCCTTATCGATATCGACGACGCAGATATAAGTGCCGAACGGGAAGGTGAGGTTGGGTGGATCGTAGTAATCCACTGCTTCGAGGCCGGCTTCCATGCCCTGTGGCATGTTGGTATAGGCCGCAAACGCGATGTCCTGGATGGTCTTCGATTTACTGGGAGCGCCTTTGACAAAGAACTTGCCTGTCTCCCATTCAAGATCTTCCTCGCTGCATTCCAGGAGATGCGCGGCGATCTTTCTGCCTTTATCGCGAATCTTGCGGGCAGCCATGGCTGTCGCGGCGCCGGAAACCGGCGTGCTGCGGCTGGCATAGGTGCCGAGACCATAGGGAGCCGTGTCCGTATCGCCTTCTTCGACTGTAACATCGGCCGCCGGAATGCCTAACTCCTCGGCAACAATCTGCGCATAAGTCGTCTCGTGTCCTTGCCCCTGGCTCTTGGTGCCCATGCGGCACATCGCTTTGCCTGTGGGATGCACCCGGATCTCGCAACTGTCGAACATCTTGATTCCTGCGATGTCGAAGGTATGCGCGGGTCCGGCGCCGACGACCTCGACGAAGCTGGAGATGCCAATGCCCATCAACTCGCCTCGCTTGCGCTTCTCCGCTTGCTCCTTTCTAAGTTCGTCGTAACCGATAGTATCGAGAGCGACCTTCATCGCAGCCGCATAGTCGCCGCTGTCATACGACCAGCCGAGCGGTGAGCTATACGGGAACTTATGTGGAGAGATGAAATTCTTGAGCCGCAACTCGGCTGGATCCATCTTCAGTTCCAGTGCCAGCACGTCAACGGCTCGTTCGATCAGATAAGCCGCTTCAGTTACGCGGAACGAGCAGCGATAAGCGATTCCGCCAGGCGCTTTGTTCGTATACACGCCATCGACTTCGCAAAAGGCAGTGGGATAGTCGTAAGCGCCCGTGCAAATGCTGAAGAGTCCGGCGGGAAACTTGGTGGGCTGGGCGGCGGCATTGAAGGCGCCATGATCGGCTAGTGTCTTCACCCTCATCGCCTGGATCTTTCCGTCGGATGTGGCAGCGAGGTCAGCGGTCATATGGTAGTCACGCGCGAAGCCCGTCGACTGCAGATTCTCCGAACGGCTTTCGATCCATTTCACCGGGCGGCCCGTGGTAAGCGACGCCACCACCGCGCAAACATAGCCGGGATAGATCGGCACTTTGTTGCCGAAGCCTCCACCGATGTCTGGCGAGATCACGCGGATGTTGTTCTCCGGGATGCCGCCGACGATCGCAAACAACGTGCGATGGGCGTGGGGGGCCTGCGAGGTGAGATATATGGTCAGCCGTCCGGTGGCGCGATTGAAATCGGCTACGCAGCCACAGGTTTCGAGCGGCGAAGGGTGGCAGCGCTGAAAGATCGCGTGAACACTGGCTTTCACCGACGCGTCGGCGAACACCTTGTCGGTCGCGGCGCGGTCACCCACTTCCCAATGGAAGATGTGATTGCTCTTCTGCTCGCGGTCCTCGCGCAGAATCGGCGCGTCGGGATCGCAGGACTTGTGCGGATCGACGAGTACCGGGAGCTCTTCGTAATCGACGTCGACCAGCTCGGCGGCATCTGCTGCGATATAGGGGTCTTCCGCGACCACGAAGGCAACTTCCTGCGACTGAAACAGCACCTTGCCCGTGGCCAGCACCATCTGTTTGTCGAAGAAGAGGGTCGGCATCCAGGCAAGATTCGCCTTGGCTAGGTCTTCTCCGGTGATGACTGCCACGACGCCGGGCAGTTGCATGGCCTTTTCGGTGTTCACTCCCTTGAGACGAGCGTGCGCATAGGGGCTGCGCACCATATGGCCGAAAAGCATATCGGGTAACTGGACATCGTCGACGTAGTTGCCCTTGCCCTGGAGGAAGCGCTGGTCCTCTTTGCGCTTGATGGAGTGCCCCATGCCGCCGACTTCAGCCGATGTGCGACAGCTCATGCTTTTCTCCTTCCGCCAGCTTTGCGGCTGCAAATTGGACCGCTTTAACGATGTTCTGGTAACCGGTGCAGCGGCAGAGATTGCCCGAAATCCCCCAGCGGATCTCTTCTTCGCTTGGCGTCGGATTCTTTTCGAGCAGCACATACGACGACATGAGCATGCCCGGGGTGCAATAGCCGCATTGCAGTCCGTGCTCCTGCTTGAATCCATCCTGCAAGGGATGATTTGCCCCCTCCTTTATCAGGCTTTCGACGGTGAGTAATTCACCGCCGTCGGCCTGCACGGCAAACATGGTGCAGGATTTCACCGTCTTGCCATCGAGCACGACCGTACAGGCGCCGCAGTGGGAGGTATCGCAGCCGATGTGCGTACCGGTAAGTCCGGTGAGGCTGCGGATGAAGTGGACCAACAACATACGCGGCTCGACCATCGCCTCGCGGTTGCGGCCGTTGATTTTGATCTGAACCAATTGCTTCGTCGCCATGTAACTTTCCTTCTTTGGCTTGAAGTATGTCTACTTGCCGGCCCGCTCATAGGCACGCGTCAGCGCGCGGCGTGTGAGTTCCTTGACCAAAGCCCGCTTGTATTCCTCGGGACCACGCAGGTCTGAACTGGGCTGAGCTTCCTCGGAAGCGAGTTGCGCAGCTTGCGTGATATTGGCTTCATCGAGCGCTTTCCCGCGCAGGAATTCTTCAGCCCTGGCCGCCCGGATGGGCGTCGCACCGACATTCGTGAGACCGATGCCCACGCTCTGGCAGGCGCCACGGCCATCGATCGTCAGTTGCGCGGCCGCAGCGGCAGTGGCAAAATCGCCGACCTTGCGTTCCAGTTTGAAGTAGGCTCCCCCACTTCGCTCGGGCGGAATTGGAATGCGGATCTCGGTTACGATCTCGTCATGTTCGAGCTGGGTGGTGAAGAGGGTGACAAAGAAGAGGTCGACAGGCAGTACTCTTTCGCCGCCCGGCCCCATCGCCACAATCTCCGCTCGAAGCGCCAGCATGGTTGCCGGATGGTCGTTGGCTGGATCGCCGTGCGCCAGGTTGCCAGCCAGGGTCGCCAGGTTCCGAAGCTGCGGATCGGCAATGACACGCGAAGTATCGGCAAGAATGGGATATTTCGCGTGGATTAACGGCGAGTTTTCCAACTCGGCCTCGCGCGTCAACCCGCCGATTTTCAGGTATCCACCTTCTTCGCGAATGTAGGAGAGCCCGGAGATCCGGTTGATGTCGATGAGGTAGGCCGGCCTGGCGAGCCGGAACTTCATCATCGGAATCAGGCTCTGGCCGCCGCTGAGAATCTTGGCGTCGTCGCCGTATTGCTGCAGAAAGCCGATGGCCTCAGGGATGGTCTTCGGGCGGAAATATTCGAAGGCAGCCGGGATCATCGTCGTTCACCTCCCATCCAGACTTCTGGATGCCCTGACGAGAAACCACATGCATCCTGTTGCGATTACCGCAAAACCTTAGAACTTGTATCCTCTGCGAGTTCTTCGCAACGACACCTTCTGATGGTCGCGTCGACTTTGCGATTGCTGCCTTCGGGATTCAGATTCTCTCGTCTCGCGATGGGGAATGCTCTTGAGGCCCGGCCTACTTTATAGCGGCAGACGTGCGGATCCGTCAACACGGCGCTTTTCTTGTTGTGGTGTTTTAGAGAATCATGCGCTCGATTGTCACCGGCCCAAGAAGGCCCGAAGGCAGAAGAGGCGAGTCCGGGTGAAGCGGGTTACCGGGAACCCAGGTCAGGCGCTGCTCGGGAGGAAGCCCACTGTCGCGTATCAGGCGATTGACCCAGAGGTTTGCAACCACGATCTCAAGCTTGTTGGTTTTTTCCTGAAGCAGGCCAGGCGGAATCTTCAGCCGCCACGGATCACACCACGCCGTGCCCAATTCGCGCCCATTCAGCTGTGCGGTCGCCATGTTGCAGACCCTTCCGAGCGCGATATGAAACATGCCGGCCTGGTCGGCATTCGGACAGTCGAAACTGGCTCGATAGATTGCTTTGCCGGAATAGTACTTGATCTCCGGTTCTGTCCTGTGGCTCCAGTCTTCCAGTTGCGCAAAGACCGTTTTGGCAGCGGGTCCTCCCTACTTCTGATCGAATGAAACATCCCATGGTCCTTCGATCAGCTTGATCGCTTTTAGCTCGGGGAAGTTCTTGCCCTTCGATTGCGCACCCGAGCCGTTGCGCCGGAACACGACAAAACCGCTCTCGAAAGGTTCGAGGCGGATCGGAACCACTGTATGGCTGTCTTTCTCTTCGAATTCGGGAAGGGCACGGCGCTCGCCGGTGATCGGGTCGCACCATTCCGGACGCCTCCCGCTGAGACGGAAGTTGGCCGTGGCTGATTGCCGGCGATCCTCTCGATTCCCGATGAAGTAGATGTCGTCGTCTCCGTCTTGCCGGTGGATGTAAACACGGCTGCGATTGAAAGCGATGGAAGACGATGCGATTGATGCCCGCGCAGAAGGCCCAGTCTCCCTGGTTCTTCATCGAGGCTGGATGCTGCAGCCAATGGTCCGCCTGCTCTGCGGTGAACGCCTCCGCTGCCACGATGCGTCGGCCGTTGGTGTGCGCGACAGACGTGGATTCAACCACGCTCCAGTCGGTATTGATGTCTCCGAATCGCGACCAGAACTCCGCCATGGGAACGTCGGCCACGGCTCCCAGTTCAAGGTCCGAGCAGGGATTCAGGTCGTACGGTTCGAGAGCCAGTTGCAGTCCGTTGCGGTGACCGAGGTCGCGAAGACGTGTCGCCTGGTTCTCAATCACCAGCTCCTGCGCTGTCTGCCGGATATCCCAAAGGAAGCGTTCCGTCGTTTGCTCGTTATCGATCATGTATCCCCGGAACGCGGGAAGAAATGGCGCCGGACTGTATCCTCGTCTTTGCTCAAACTCCGACTGGAATTGGGCCGTCCAGTTCTGCGAGCTCATTTCCCAACTGTCATAGTGGAGCGTGGTCAATCCGCTGTTCGCGTGGCGGTGGGGTCCAATTCTCTCCAGCAGCTTTGCGAAGTAAGCGTCGAAGTGATGATCGATCGCCTCGCGGCTGAACTTGTCTGACTCGAGTCCAATGCCGGACCTGGGAGCCGGACGAGCGGTCTGCGCGGTAATGGTGCGACCCGCCCGCATGATGATCCAATCTCCGGCGGGTACATCCCATGCAAGTCGTCCATCGGGTGTCATGCGGCTGGTGAGATTGTGCACCTCAGCCTGCGCGATGCAATTTCGCGCCGGCACGGCAGGGTCGGAAGTGGAAGATGGCAAAAAAGGCCTAACCCATGGGCGCTTCGTGAATGGGCCCAGGATCTGCGATGAATACGAGCCGCGCGTGTACAACGCCTTCTCATCAATATCAGCAATGCGCGCGTCTCCGGCGGGCGCCGAAAACGCAAGAACGAATTCATCGACGTAAAAGTCATTCCACTCCGCGCGCAATTCGGGAGTCAGCGTGTCCTCACCGAAAAACGGCGTGCGCGCCTGGGGTCGAGGAAGTTGCGCGTCGAATCTTGCCGGACCAGCGATCCTGGTTTCGCTGGTAGAGAGAAACTGCATCGATTCTTCGGGCTTAATCCACGGCCCGCCGGCGCCGCACCAACCGGCTCCTGCGGCCAATGCGATCTCAATGCCTAACTCGTCCGCGTGCGAAAATGCCTGCGCAACCAACTGCTGCCACGCCTCGCTCATGAACTGAACGGGCCCGGGCGCAATCCCGATCCCCACCTCGAGATAAACGCCTCCTCCGATGCCAGCGCGCTTCATCGATTCAAGATCCGCGGTCATGCCGTCGGCGGTAAGATTCCCGTCCATGAAATACCAATAGACCCAGGGACGGGCACTATCGGGGGGATTAAGGAACTCATCTCGATTTGCGTCGAGCGCGCTCGAGGTTGTCCCGAAACCCCGATCCCGAAGATTCAGGCCCACCAGGCTCATCAAGCCCGACCTGAGCAGATTTCTCCGGGTGATCTTTCTGGACTTGAATCGATGCATTATCCCTCCCGGATAATCGTCGAGGCATGGCTCTTCACTCAGCCAGCAGCGCAGACGATTGGAGACCATGCGCCCGCTGCAAAGACATAAGTTGCGCCAAGCGCGTATTGTCATGGCTGCAAGCACCATCGCGCAATTGTAAAGTTGATCGAAAGTCGTATCTTTATATCGGTTGAGTTACCTCCTGTCCCAACGACGTGTTCCACACTTTGTCTATCAGTTCGGCAACGTTCACACATTTTATTCAAACAACAATCCTCTGCATTCCTGCGGGAACACTCCGATTCTCTGAATAATCGCATTACAATCTGAGTGGGAGGTAGTTCAATGGGAAGTCAATCCATCCTTGCTGCTATTGATAAAGAAATTGCGAGATTGCGCGATGTTCGGAAGGTGTTGGCCAAGAATGGCAAGCTAGCTGAGCCGAAGCGAGTATCCAAGGCCGGTGTGGCTGCCAAAAAGAAGGCGAAGCGGAAACTCAGTCCCGAAGCACGCGAGAGAATTGCAGCGGCGCAACGGAAGCGTTGGGCGGCAGTCAGGAAAGCCAATAAATGAGCGCCGGCAGGCAGCATCCGCAATCTTCGGATGCTTCCTGATGCTCAGAAATAGTTCTGCGTGGAAGATTCAGAACGATGAGAGACAGTGTGCCAGCCTCCTCCCGGCAAGGTCGATCTGGCGGCGTAGCGGCCAGATTTCAGAGCCGGGAATAATCCCGCCCGATGATAGGGACCAGCTTGTTTACTCTGACAGATAACGCTCTGCCCCTCTGTTCCTCCAAGCTGGAATTCAATCTGCGGTCAAGACGCATAGCCGATCTCTCACCAAAGCCGGCTGAGCGACTCGCGAACAAGATCGATCGCATGTCGACGGGTTCTTTGGCTGCGAGTCGGTTGGCGCTTCTTTTCGTCTTCTGCGTTCTGCACGCTGTGGGCCAGGCCAACAGCGGGTCTTTGCACCTTTGGGTCAGTGATTCTGCGGGCCACGGTGTCAGGACTTCGGTTCACATCTCAAGTGAGGCAAGTCAGTATCAGTCGATCCTCGAAACTGACAATCAGGGCCGTCTCGACCTTCGGAATCTGCCGTATGGAACCTATCAGTTGCAGATTCAGCAGCAGGGCTTCGCGCCTTTTTCCGACTCGCTGGTGATACGCACGACCGTGCCTACCCGGTATCGGGTTCAACTCAAGCTCCCGACCGTCAATCAGACACTCACAGTTACTTCGGCTGGTACGTTGCTTGATCCTGAGCAGCCCGGATCGGTAAACCGGATCGGGTCGGAATTCATCGAACACCGGGTGACTTCCATTCCCGGCCGTTCCCTGCAGGACCTGGTCAATTCGCAGCCGGGCTGGCTGTATGAAGGCAATGCGGTTCTGCATCCGCGCGGCTCGGAGTATCAAACCCAATTTGTTGTCGACGGCATTCCCCTGACAGATAATCGCTCGCCCAGCTTTGGTCCCGAGATTGAGGCCGATGACGTGGATTCTTTGAGTATCTATACCGCCGGGATTCCAGCTGAATACGGACGAAAGATGGGCGGAGTCATCGAGGTCAACACGATCACAGATGCGAAGCCCGGCATGCATGGAAAACTGGTCCTGTCAGGCGGAAGCTTCGACACTGCGGGCATCTTTGCAAAAGGGCAATACGCGTGGGGACCCAATACCCTGAGCGGCAGTGCGGATGGCGCAGTTACAGATCGTTACCTCAACCCCGTGGTTCCACAGAACTACTCGAACACTGGAACCGCCGGGGGGTTGTCGATTTCGTATCAGCGTGATTTCTCTCCCAACGACCAGTTCGGCATGAACGCGCGCCACGAGCGCGCCGACTTCGATATTCCCAATGAGCAGGTGCAACAGGCAGCTGGCCAGCACCAGACTGCCGACAACGTTGAAACTGCCGGCGTGGTTTTTTATCGGCACGCATTTTCCGAAAACATGCTCGGCGATCTTCGCGGTATGGTTCGCGACAATGCCAACGATTTCTATTCCAACGCGGAATCGACGCCGATCGCTTTGTCGCAACATAACTGGTTTCGCGAAGGCTACTTCAGGGGCACCATCACCGCTGCCCATCGACAACAGGAATGGAAGTTCGGCGTGGAGTCTGACAATACATTCCTGCACGAGAATTTCAGTTACCTGATCACCGATCCCACTCAATTCGACCCGGGCACGCTTCCGGCTTTCTCGTTCTCGGCGGAACGGCCCGACCTCGAGCAATCGGCATTTGTGCAGGATCTAGTTCGAGTGGGCGATTGGATTGCGAGTCTCGGTGTCCGCTGGGACCACTACCAGCTTCTGCTGAACAAAAACGCGGTTGAACCACGCGTTTCAGTATCGCGCTATATTCCTTCGGCCGACCTGGTGATGCATTTTTCCTATGACCGGGTGTTTCAAACACCCTCTTCGCAAAACCTCCTGCTCTCAAGCTCCAGCCAGGTCGAATCGATCAACCCGGAGAATTTCTTTCGCTTGCCGGTGCAGCCCTCCGAAGGTGACTACTACGAAGGCGGCCTGGCCAAAACGTTCTTCGATCGAATCAGGCTGGACGCGAACTTTTACCGTCGCGCCGAAAATAATTTCGCGGACGACGACCAAATCGAAAACACCACCATCAGCTTCCCCATCGCTTTTCGCAAGTCGATCATTTATGGCGGGGAAGCGAAACTGAATGTCCCCGACTGGGGCCGATGGTCGAGTTTTCTAAGCTATTCCTACATGGTGGGGAGTGCATGGTTCCCGGTTACCGGCGGCTTGTTTCTGGGCAGCAATGCCGCCGCCGCAGAGACACATCTGAACGGCCACTTCCCGGTCACGCAGGATCAGCGCAATACCGTCCGCGGCCGGGCTAGATTTCAAATTCATCCGCGCGTGTGGGTGGCGGCAGGAGTTGAGTACGACTCCGGCCTTCCGTTCGAGTTCGATGGAGATCCGGCTACCGCGCTCGCCGAGTACGGCCCTGAAGTCTTAGGGCGAATCAATTTTTCCCGGGGGCGCATCTACCCCAGTTTTCTGCTGAACGTCTCGGCGGGCGTGAAGGTGTATAAGTCGGACCACGTCGACATGCAGTTACAAGCAGACGGACAGAACCTCACCGATCTGCTCGACGTGATCGATTTCGGAGGGCTCTTTTCCGGTAACGCCATAGGGCCCTCGCGAAGCTGCATGGTGCGCCTGACGACCAGTTTCTAACACGAGGAGACCGCTCGGTTCTTCGGGGCGAGCGACGTCGGACACGAATGCGGTCCCTGGCCTCGCGACGATTATCGATGAGGAAAAATGATCAGCCGGCCCTGCGCCAGGTGATGGCGGCGCTGCAACCGAGGATAAATTGTCTCGAGCGTGATTCCAGTAATCATGCAAGACAATGCTGATAACGACGGAACCGCCAGCAACATCAACAAGTTCATGACGACAATCCGATCCTGATGACGCGGGCAGGCAGAACCCCACGCCATCGAAACTTAAATTGACCACGACGTGCTTCTGCTCCCCTCTCGATCATTCGCCCAAGCGCAAAGAACACACGTGTATGTCACGTGGGAAAAGAGGTCTGCGACCTCTAGCCCGCGGATGAGCGGTGCCGGTCTTCCAGGGAGATCGGACTTAGATGAACCGGGCTTCATTTTCAAATTAGTCTGGGTCCCATTGGGACTTGTTGTCCTATAGCAAACCAAAAACGAAGGTAACGTTGGCCCTGCGCGAAGTGCTCTGGATCTCCGTATTGCCGTATAGAGGCCCGACGTTGCCGCTCGAAAAGCTTGGCCTAAGTGACTGCTAGAAATACTAGTTGCCTGGGTGAATCACATCCCCCAGTCTAAAGGGTGTCGCGCGAAGATTCGTGCCACGCGTTGATCGGAATCGCCCCACTTCCATGACTCCCATGGGGTGGTTCCTCTCCCCCGAGGACGATCTTCTTCAGACCGCGACCACAGGAGGAATGCATGAAGAACTGCAAGGTAACTCTGATCCTGGTTGCAACAATTTGCGCGCTCCTATGCTGCCCATCGGACGCACGCGCGCAGGAAAAGTCTGCTCCGGGTACGGCCGCGGTCCACCTAGTGATCACAGACGCAGCCTTACGCGAGGACTCGGAGTTTCCGCCTCTTCAAAAGGAAGACATCAAGCTCAAGATGGGGAAGAACGTTATTGATCCGACCGAGCTGATACCCGCGACCGGCGATCGCTCTGCGCTCCAGCTCATGATCCTGATTGACGATATCCTGGATTCAAATATCGGCAACGATCTCAATGACCTTCAGGAGTTCATCAAGAACCTGCCCGATGGGGCGCAGGTTGGCATTGGCTACATGTCCAATGCGGGCATCAGCATTGCCCAGAATTTCACTGCGGATCGCGAGCTGGCTGCCAAAGCCATCCGGCTGCCCCGCGGCACCACGTCGAGCATGGATAGCCCCTACCTTTCCCTGATCAGCCTGGTGAAGGGATGGCCACAGCAGAAAGTGCGCCGCGAAGTGATCATGATCAGCGATGGGATCGACCGGCTGCGCGGAGAGAGGCCAGAGCCTGCTCGCACAGGGTCCTACAACGCTGGCTTCGCGGGACCCAACAATACTCCGCTTGTCTATCACAGCATGCCTACCATTAGTACCGATGCCACCAATGCCAGCGAGATCAGCCAGCGCTACAACGTCATCGTCTTCCCGATTTACTCGGTGGGCGTGGGCCGGGCCGCGCGCAGTGACTGGGACAGGCAAATCGGTCTGTCCGGACTGACCAAGATTGCGGATGAGACGGGCGGGGAGTGTTTTTCGCTCAGCACGACGCAGCCGGTCAGCATCAAGCCGTACCTGGACCGGGTGCAGAAGTATCTTGGCAATCAGTATTACCTGGTTTTTCAGGCGCAGCAGAAAAAGAAGGATTCTTTGCAATCCGTGAATATCCGGACGGCGACCAAGAATTCTGAGATACTGGCGGCGGACAATGTATGGGTTCCTGGTCCTCCCAAGGCTGAGAAGTAAGGAGCCCCCGTCAGAACCCATTGGATAGCACTGCGAGGTAGCCATGAAAGTAATCCCTGAGCTGCTCGATGTCACGAATCGGCGCCGGTTTCTGAATATGTCGTTGGGCGCCTGCGCCATCACTCCGTTCTTTACCCCGTCTTTCTTTCAACTCGCCGGCAGCTTGAGTCGTTCTTTAACCAAAGAAGAACGGGATAGCATGACGCCATCACAGGTGATCGAGGAATTGAAGAAAGGGAATGAGAGGTTCCGGACGGGGAAGATGGTTCCCCGCGATTACCTGGCAGAAAAGAAATCCAGCGCCAAAGGACAATACCCTGCGGCGGTAATCCTGGGATGTCTGGATTCACGAGTGCCGGCCGAGATCGTTTTCGATACTGGAATCGGCGACACGTTCATCGGACGAGTTGCCGGCAATGTCGTGAATGATGACATGCTCGGCAGCATGGAATTTGGCTGCGCAGCTTCGGGCTCGAAAGTGATCCTGGTCCTGGGGCACACCTCGTGCGGCGCAATCAAAGGCGCCATTGATGATGTGGTGCTGGGGAATTTGACGGGACTCCTGGCACGCATCAAGCCCGCGGTGGCGGCTACCAAGTTCGAGGGCGAGAAATCGAGCAAGAATGCGGCTTACGTCGATGCCGTCGCAGCCACCAACGTCACATTGACGCTAGCCGAGATCCGGCGCCGCAGCCCCGTCCTCGACGACCTGGAGAAGAAGGGAACCATTTCCATCGTGGGCGCGATGTACAACCTGACCACCGGCATGGTGAGTTTTATGTGAATCGAAGGTAGAAGCCGCGCCTTTCCGGCGTGACTTGTGAAGCTCTCGTCACGCCTGTCAAGGCAGTCAGGCAGGCTGATCGGCCAGCTTGAGAAGACTCCGCACGAGTGAGCCAGAGCAGATCTTTCGCGAGAGCTGACGAAAGCCCTCTGTATCTTCAGGGGGTGTGAAAAGCCCCTTTTCCTCTTCGGTAAGCTCGCCCGCCGGTGAAAGCGGCAGCCTTACGTGGCGCGTGGCCAGATCATAGGCGCCAAATACGACGCCCAGGTCAGGAAACTCCAGCCGGAAAACCTGCTGAAGACAGTAGGCGGTCCAGGCCGCGTTCAAAATGCACGCCGCTTCAATGAGCGCGCCGCGACACTCTGGCTTGCGTGTGATCTCGAGGCCGTACAGCAACTCCATACTCATGGCAGCCACACGCACCGCGACCAGAATCTGATCTTCGATGGATCGGATGGAGAAATCACTCGCAATCTGGATGTAGCGGGCGGGCTCAAGATAAAGGTCAACAGCTTCAGTAACGGCGCCGCATTTCGTGTGGGCTAAAACCACGATGAGCTTGAGGGTCTTTGGGAAGTGCATCACCGCATAGCGCAGGCTGCCCAAGCATTCCTGTCCCAGCACATTGCCTGCGACGCGCACTACGAACAGCTCATTACATCCCTTGGTGAAGACCATCTCGGTGGGCACGCGGGCGTCTGCGCATCCGAGAACCGCGGCAAAAGGAGCTTGCGCGGGTGCATCGGTGTTCGCAACACCCCACCCGAATGCCCGCGGGTCAAAGGGAATGACACGCGTCGTCTTCTGACTACTGCTAGCGTCGGTCATTTCCGCGAAATCGCGATTGCCCTGGATCAGGAGTTGGCGCGCTTCTTCCGCGCTGCGGGGCATGGGTCGCGCCTCCACAGCCGCCGGATCAAAGCGATAGATCAAATCGAACATAATCTCCCCCTGGCCGTTGGGCTGGATTCAACTGAATTGAAGGCCGTCGCCGAATCTTATCAGGAACCGGGGGTATCCGGGATGAAAGGCAATGGATTTGTGGTTTTCTGAATTCGCGATTGGCAAGGTATGGCACACCGCGACCGGCATGGGAATTCCGGTGGAGAAGTGGTGGCCAAACCGGTGCGCGCGCCTAGATGATTCGATGGAACCTCGTCTCGGCTATCGAATCGCTCTCAGCGCGCAACACGGGTGACGCCGGTGCTTTGCGCGAAGGTCGATCAGCACCGGGGTTCGGCTTCGTCAGGCGGCATCGTACTCAGGTCCGCTTAGGGCGGGGCCGCCCGTTGTGGGTGCGCTATTGGTTGCTCGATACCTCCTTCGACTTTCTATCGATCGGTACATTGTGGTTCTGTGCGATCTGTTCAATCATCTGCAAGTGTTGCGAAACCACTTTTGTACCCTGTTCGGCGATCTGCTTCACGTTGGGATCCTGGGCCGCCTGGGCCTCGCTCTGGAAATCCTTCAGATCCTCTTTATGGTCCTTGACCATGGCCTGGATGTACTGTGTGTCGAATTCCTGCCCCGACAGACCCTGCAGCTTCTCGATCAGCTTTTTATCTTTCTTTGACGGGCCCTTCGGCTCGCTTACACCGATTTCCTTGGCCACGGGCTTGAACCACTTGTCACCCATTTGGGAGTGGTCGTTCACCATCTTCTCCGCGAATTGTTTGACGTCCGGGCTCTGGGACTTGTCCGCCGCCAGTTTTCCTAGTTCGACTTCTGCCATTCCGCCTTCCAGCGCTTTCGTGACAAATGCCTGGTCGCCGAAATTCTGGGCGGTCGGCGCGGTCGCGCCAGCTCCGGGGCTTCCCATGGTTGCCGAAGGAGGCTGCTGCTGGCTAGGCGTGTTGGGCTGCTGGCCGCCGCCTCCACCCCCCGGGTTTTGTGCCAGCAACGCGCCCGCCAGCAAAACCGGAGCTGAAACAATGCCAATTTTTCTTGCGATTCGTTTCGCAGTCATTCGATTTCCTCCGCTGGTGAATCAAGCCGCGGTTGCATGGCCTGGATAGTGAAACCAGCTTGGGCGTGCGATGCGACTCGGGACGGAGGGAGTTGCTTTTGGGGTAGGTCCCCGGGAACGCGCGGCTGTCCGCATGAGCGGCTTAAGTGCAAGAAGACTCGCGACTTGGAACATGCGAGGGACCAGCCGTCCATTGCGTCGGAATTTTCTCATGCTCTTTCGAAGTGCTGTTCGATCTCTTCCAGCGTCTTGCCCTTGGTTTCGGGCAGGAAGAAGGCCACGGTCAGCAGATACACCACCGTGAACCCTGAGAACAGGAAGAACATACTCGCGTAGCCGTATTTCCCTACCACTGGCAGGAAAATCGCCGTGAGCGTGGTAGAAACCAATTGGTTGATGACGAGCGCGATGCTCATTCCATTGGAACGAATGCGCGTGGGCATGAGTTCCGACAGCGCAAGCCAGACGCAAACGCCTGGGCCGGAGGCGTAGAACCCTACAAACATATAGAGAAAAATCGCCATGAGCCAACCGTTTAGCGGTTTGGGTACCGGCGAAACATAGGCGTGTTCAATTTTCAGCGGGGCCGTTCGGGCGGCATTGAGGTCGGCGAATGGGTTGGTGAAGAAAGCTTGCACTTTGCCCGCCGGAACGCAGGCCGCGCGGTTGATCTCGATGGCCGCCGCTTCCGACTCGCCGGTGCGCACCGGGGTGGTGGTCGCGGTGAATCCGCCGTAGGAATAGATCACCGACAGCGAGGAACGCTGTCCGTTGAACGCGCCCGACGGGACCAGTTGTTGTGCCGTCGCCGCATCGAAATGGAATGTCAGAGCGTCTCCATTCACCATGGCCTGCACCGCCGAGCCAGCATCGTAGCGATGCTTTTCAGAATGCACGAAGAGTGACGCGGTACAAAGATGCGCAACAATGATTCCCGAAGTCCCCACGATAAACAGGAACTTGCGTCCCTTGCGGTCGACCAGCGTCATACCCACAATGGTGAGCAGAAAGTTGCACAAGGTGAATACGACGTAGCCCCAGTGCGCGCTCACGTCCGAGAGCCCGCTCTGCAGGAGGATATCGGTGTTGAAGCCGATCACCGAGTTAATGCCGGTCGCCGTGTTGCAGAACAGGATGACGCAGGCGAGCAGAAAGGGCAGCACGTAACGGCGCCGCAGCAGGGAATCGCTGCCGGGGAGGGACTGCCCCGTGCCCCTTGATCGCGCGGACTCACGCGCGACCTGCTCCATCTCGCTCATTTCGAGCGCGGCCTGTTCCTCAGTCCGCGACCGGCGCAACGCTTCCAGCGCCGCTGCTGCCCTGCCCTTCCTGAAGAGCCAGCGGGGCGACTCGGAGACAAAGAATCCGCCCAGTACAAAGAGAATGCCCGGCGGCATCGACATCCAGAAGATGCGCCGCCAGGCGTGGTCTTTCACCGCGAACAGGGCAGATGGGGATGCAGTTCGCGCGACCTCGGCCACGTGGTAGCTGTAGTAGATGCCGATGCAGGCCGCGACAAAAATGCCGAGGGTCAACAGCCATTGAAAGACGCCGGTGCCGCGGCCGCGCTCCTTTGCCGACAGGCACTCCGCCAGGTAGAGGGGCACCACCATGCCCACCAATCCGCCGCTCACTCCCTGCAACAGGCGCCCAAAGAACAACGGCCCATAGCCCTGCGAAAGGGCGATCACCGGAATGCTCACCACAAAAGCTGCGCCGCTGAGGATCATGAGCGGCTTGCGTCCCATCCAGTCCGCCAGCAGGCCCGCGAACAGCGTGGAGAACGCGCTGCCCAGCAGTACCGCCGCCACGATGATGGATAGTTCGCTGCCGTTGAGCTTTGAAGTGGCTTCGAGGTAAGGCAGAGCGCCGCCGATGATGCCGACATCGATGCCGTAGAGCAGGCCCCCGAGCCCGGCTACCAACAGGAG
>Ga0206941_10100_pt1 | contig 25330 bp, 13 predicted proteins | sample Alteio_BWOrgHeat_9_FD_153251 | JGI IMG/M metagenome (GOLD analysis project Ga0206941, IMG submission 153251) | Enriched cells from forest soil in Barre Woods Harvard Forest LTER site, Petersham, Massachusetts, United States -... | ecosystem: Environmental > Terrestrial > Soil > Temperate forest >...
TTTGGGAACGTTACAAACTCACACACCATTATTTATCGTGTTACTTATTGGTATAACTTTGGTAATTGGTGCACTATCATTTTTGCCGGCTTTAGCATTAGGCCCAATTGTCGAGCATCTTATGTTATGGGGGCAATATGGCCGCTAAGCATTCGCTTTGGGATATAAAAATTATTTTATGCAGTATACGCGATGCATTTATTAAATTATCGCCACAACATCAAATTCGAAATCCTGTCATGTTTACTGTTTATGTTGGATCTATTCTAACGACGATTTTGTATTTGCATGCGCTTCACGGGCAGGGTGAGGAAAAAGCGAGTTTTATTTTAGAAATATCACTTTGGTTATGGTTCACGGTATTATTTGCTAATTTTGCAGAAGCGATGGCAGAAGGTCGAGGAAAAGCACAAGCACTTGCATTACGTAAAGCTAGACGCGAAATTCAAGCCAAAAAAATTGCAAAACCTACTAGAGATGCACAAGTGACTTTAGTGCAATCCGCTAAATTATCTGCGGGTGATATTGTTTTAGTTGAAGCGGGCGATTTTATTCCCAGCGATGGAGAAGTTATTGAAGGAATTGCATCGGTTAATGAAAGCGCAATTACTGGCGAAAGCGCGCCTGTTATTCGTGAGAGTGGTGGGGATCGTAGTGCAGTAACCGGTGGCACGCAAGTCATCTCCGATTGGTTAATTATCCGCATAACATCTAACCCAGGCGAAACATTTTTAGATCAAATGATTGCGCTAGTTGAAGGTGCAAAACGACAAAAAACACCTAATGAGTTGGCGCTCACTATATTACTCGCTGCTTTAACGATCGTATTTTTAATTGTGTGTGCGACCTTATTACCATTTTCAATTTATAGTGTAACTGCTGCCAATTCAGGAAATGTTGTCACCATAACAGTGTTGATTGCGTTATTTGTTTGTCTTGCGCCAACGACTATTGGTGGTTTGTTATCTGCTATTGGTATTGCAGGGATGGATAGAATGATTTTGGCAAATGTTATTGCCATATCAGGGCGTGCAGTGGAAGCCGCGGGTGATGTTGATGTGTTGATATTAGATAAAACCGGTACGATTACACTCGGAAATCGGCAAGCAACAGAATTTATTGTTGCAGAGGGTGTAACGGTAGAACAATTAGCAGATGCCGCACAACTCGCATCACTTGCCGATGAAACACCGGAAGGTCGTAGTATTGTGATATTAGCAAAGGAAAAATACGGTCTTAGAGGTCGATCAATTAATGAATTAGGCGCAACATTTATTCCATTTACCGCGGAAACACGAATGAGTGGCGCAAATTTACCTGGCCGACAAATACGAAAAGGTGCAAGCGAAGAAATCAATTTATATGTTAAAGAATTAGGCGGAATTTTTCCCGAATCAGTACAAAAAACGGTTGATAGCATTTCTCGCAAAGGCGGTACGGCTTTAGTGGTAGCAGAAGGCAAGAATGTATTAGGTGTTATTTATCTAAAAGATATCGTAAAAGGCGGCATACGCGAGCGCTTTGCTGAATTACGCCAAATGGGTATTAAAACCATAATGGTGACGGGAGACAATCAATTAACTGCTGCAGCAATTGCTGCTGAAGCTGGTGTAGATGATTTTCTTGCTAAAGCTAAACCAGAAGATAAACTTGCTTTAATACAGCGTTTACAAGCAGAAGGTCATCTTGTTGCGATGACGGGTGATGGAACCAATGATGCACCCGCATTGGCACAAGCAGATGTGGCAGTTGCGATGAATACGGGTACGCAAGCAGCAAAGGAAGCAGGAAATTTAGTTGATCTTGATTCAAACCCAACAAAACTTATTGAAGTAGTAGAAATAGGTAAACAATTGTTAATGACTAGAGGTTCACTTACAACCTTTAGTATTGCAAATGATTTAGCAAAATATTTTGCGATATTACCCGCAGCGTTTGCCACCACTTATCCTGTGCTTAATACATTGAATATCATGCACCTTGCAACTCATCGAAGCGCAATCTTATCCGCAGTTATTTTTAATGCGCTTATCATCGTGTTTTTAATTCCATTGGCATTAAAAGGCGTGAAATATCGTCATGTGTCAGCGGTCAAGTTATTGCGTAATAACGTACTTATTTATGGATTAGGCGGATTAATTATTCCATTCATTGGAATTAAAATAATTGATTTATTGATTATGGCCTTTGGTTTGATATAAGGAATATCATGCTAAGTGAATCATTTAGACAAATAAAAACCGCGTTTATGATGTTGGTTATTTTTACTATATTAACAGGCGTTATTTATCCGTTTGTTATAACGGGAATAGCGCAATTATTATTTCCCTGGCAAGCAAATGGTAGCTTGATGAGTACTAATAGGGTAATAGGTTCAGAATTGATTGGACAATCATTTACTGCGCCGCAGTATTTTTGGAGTCGTCCATCCGCTACGAGTCCTTACCCCTATAATGCGCAATTGTCTTCTGGTTCTAATTTAGGACCTTCTAATCCTGCATTATTTGCAGCAGTTAAAGAACGAGTAACAAATTTAAGAAAAGCCGATCCACTTAATAATCATCCCATACCTGCGGATTTAGTCACGGCATCGGGTAGTGGCTTAGATCCTGATATCAGCCCATTGTCAGCCTATTATCAAGCCGCGCGTATTGCTAAAGCGAGACATGTTTCTGTATTAACTGTTTGGACTATTATTCAATCACAAATTCAACAACGAACATTTAATATTTTGGGTGAACCGCGAGTCAATGTTTTGAAGCTCAATTTAGCGTTAGATAATATAAGGAGCGGCAATGACAGAAAAGCGCCGTGATCCGCAACATTTATTGCATCGCGTTCAAGAAGAAGAACGTAAAGGTAAGCGTGGCAAGCTTAAAATTTATCTTGGTGCAGCGCCAGGTGTAGGAAAAACGCATGAAATGTTAAATGATGCGATTCAAGAACGCCAAAAAGGATTAGATATTGTTGTTGGCGTGGTAGAGACCCATGGTCGTAAAGATGTTGAAGCAATGCTGCATCATTTAGAAATATTACCCAAACAAGAAATCGAATATCACGGCAAGAATTTGCTTGAATTTGATTTAGACGGCGCACTAAAACGCAACCCGGGATTAATTTTGATTGATGAAATGGCGCATGAAAATGCACCCGGCTCACGTCATGCTAAACGTTGGCAAGACATTAAAGAATTATTAGATCGCGGTGTTAATGTCTATACCACGCTAAATGTGCAGCACATTGAAAGCTTAAGTGACGATGTGGCGCAGATTATTAATGCACCGATCAAGGAAACAGTGCCAGATTCAATGATAGAAATGGCAGATACCATCGAATTGGTAGATTTACCCCCAGAAGAGTTATTAATACGATTACAAGAAGGAAAAGTTTATTTTCCTGCACAAGCAGTATTGGCTGCGGAACATTTTTTTAGATTAGGCAATTTAATTGCTTTGCGTGAGCTGGCGTTACGTGTAACAGCAGAACGTGTTGGAGCAGAAGTATTATTATATAGGCAAGGCGTTGGAATAAAATATATTTGGCCGGTACGAGATAAAATATTAGTTTGTGTTGGACCAAAACCTGAGTCATTAACACTGATTCGCGCTGCCAAGCGTATTGCAAATAGTTTGCAAGCAGAATGGATAGCAGTTTACGTTGACACACCTAAAATGCAATTGAAAGAAAATAATAGAAATAATGCTATTCAATCCCTAAGATTGGCGCAAGAATTAGGTGCAGAAACTAGAATTTTAACGGGTATCGATATTGTAAAAGAAATCATGAATTTCGCCCATGAACGCAATGTAACGCAAATAATGACTTGGAAAAATGTGCGACCATCTTGGCGACAATTCTTTTTTCGCGACATGTCAGATGACATTGTTAGAAATTGCGGCGAAATAGATGTGTATATTATGACGGGGGAGCCGTCTTTATCTTCTTCTAAAAAAACTCCCTATAGAAAGCAACCGTTACAACGACGTTTATATGCGCTTGCTATGGCATCGGTGGTAATGTGTACGTTAATCAATTTTATTCTTGACCCCTTTTTAGCAAATAGTAGTTTGATTATGGTTTATTTATTGGGCGTGACCTTTGTTGCAACCTATGGCGCAATGGGACCATCAATATTAACTTCTATATTTAGTGTATTAGCTTACGATTACTTTTTTGTTAATACTTTTTACGGCTTTTCAGTTCCAGATTTTCAATATTTATTTACTTTAGTAGTCATGCTCTTAGTAGCACAAATTATTAGTCATTTAACTATTTTATCTAGGCGTCAAATTGAAGCGGTACGTCAAATTGAATATCAAACCTCGGCTTTATATACATTAAGCCATCAATTATCAAATACGCGTGGTGTCGATAAATTACTAGATATTGGCACACGTTATCTTGCTAAAACATTTAATTGTGATGTATTAGCACTCTTGCCAATTAATAATAGACTTGAAGTGCATGGCGCGAAAGATAAGCCACTTAATGATAAAGAACAAAGTATTGCGCAATGGGTTTATGATTTAGGACAGATGGCAGGTTTAGGTACTGAAACGTTATCATTTTCGAATGCGCTTTATGTGCCGTTACTTGGCTCGCAAGGACCAGTGGGTGTCTTTAGGATTCAACCCACTACTAAGGAATTATTTACACCTGAACAATTACGTTTAATAGAAGCTTGCGCAAACCAAGTCGCATTGGCAATTGAGGTAGATCGTTTGCAAGATAAAGAACGAAAAAGTGAGCTGATGTCTGAATCTAGTGGCGCATATAATTCGTTATTAAATTCTATTTCGCATGATTTACGTACACCATTAATTTCAGTTGTCGCCTCCGCTAGTACTTTAGTCGAAATGGGCGATATGCTTGAGCGTAGTAATATTATTGATATAGGCAAAACGATTTATTATGAAACTGAGCAGCTTAATCGCTTAATTAATAATTTATTACAAATATCTTATCTTGAATCAAAAAATGTAAATATTGAAAGAACGCCTTATTCAATAAAAAAAATTATTGATCATACAGTCAAACTTAGCGGTAGAAAAATCAATGATCGTGAGCTAACTATTGATGTTCCAGATCATATTCCAAAGGTAACATGCGATCATGCATTAATTGGCGAAGTGCTGCTGAACTTATTAGATAATGCTGTTAAATTCACACCTGCTAACTCGCCTATTACGATAAGTGCTCACGTAACAGGAAATAATTTGGTGGTTAGTGTGGAAGATAAAGGCCCGGGCATTGTGACAGATGAAGTTAACCGTTTATTTGAAAAATATTATCGTGGTCGATTATTAACTGCCGAAAGAGGTTTAGGATTAGGTTTGGCGATATGTCGTATTGTAATCGAAGTGCATGGCGGTTACATTTGGGCCGAAAACTTAAATGATGGTGGCGCTGCATTCCGCTTTACACTACCTTTGTCATCTTGACTTGATGTTTAATTTTTACTAAATATCGCCTATAAAGTAACCAAGCATTACAAGCAGCGCCAATTGCCATACCCCACCATAAGCCAGCACCGCCTAATCCCAATTTGGCCAATGAGTAACCGAGAGGAAAGGGCACCAACCAAAAGCCGATAAGAGAAGAAAGTAAGGTATAACGTGTATCTTTTAATGCGCGTAAGGAGCCCAATAGCGCAATTCTAGCCGCTTCAAATAGTTGGAACAGTGCACATATCGCAAGAAATTGTTTAGTGTAATGGATAATTTCCGCGTTTTTGGGATCAGCAAGATTTAAATCAATTCCAATGAGTAGATTAGGAAATAAAAGATAAATTATCGAGACTAGCGTCATGAATGACACACATAAAAACATCCCCGCTTTGTTGGTATCATTTGCTGCGGTAAAGTTGCCTTCACCCATTTTATGGCCCATGCGAATTGTCACCGCTTGCGCAGTAGAAAATACCACTGTGACGAAGATATTTAAAAATTGCATGACAATTTGTGTAGCAGCTAATTGCACGATACCGATTAAGCCCATTAATACGGTTAAGATAAAGAAGAAACCGATTTCAAATGCATACATCGTGCCTAGTGGCAGGCCAATTTGTAATAACTCTTTAAGATAGCGTTTGTTACTTGGAGATAACGCCATAATAAAATAAGGGCGATACACTTTACTCAAGAATAAATAGGCTGCGAATAGTATGGTCGTGGACCAATAACTAAATGTTAAACCCCAGCCAATACCTGCTAGCCCTAATTTTGGTAATCCCCAAGCACCGTAAATTAATGCGTAATTAGATAAAATCGCAACTGGCATCCAAAACAGCGTAAATATAATATTGGTTCGAGTATGTCCTAGACCAATTAAAAATTGCATGATCACTAATGCCATAAAATCAGGATAAATACCCCACGCTAATGCGTGCAAGTAGGATTGCGCCAACATGATGACCGCTTGATTTTGCCCAAGAAAAGAAAAAACCGGCGCAATGAACCAAAGAATTATAAATGCAGGCGGCGTTAGTATTAACGCTAATATAGAACCATCACGAAGTATTTGCGACACGCCGCGTGTGTCATTTTCACCATGTTTTTGTGACACCAATACGCTAATGGCGGTCAGCGCACCCCACATAACGACCATTAAAGTAAAAAATAACCCTCGCACCAACGCACCAGCAGCTAAATCTGCGGGTCCTAAATCAGCGATAAAAATGGTCGCGAAAAACGGGCTGGCTGCTTCAATGAGCCCAGCCAAAATAAGTGGAATGGATAGTTTAATTAGAGGTTTAATTTCGTTTTTCATAGTTACACGTTATCAGAAAAATATATTGAATAACAATACATTCTAAACCATTGAATATATGATAAATATTTTATTGTTAATGAATATTGCCTTAAGATTTACAATTGTATAATATGAGATCAAATAAAACGAGGCATTAACCATGAAAATTAGAGAAGCAATTTCAAATTTTATTGCGCATTTGACACCCTTCGCATTAGTGAAACAAGTGTTTCCTATGCATGATAAATCACACGCATATACTCATAGTTCACATGACAACAAACCTTGGATGAATGTGAACGAAGTAGAGTTAACGGCGGAAGATTTTGCTTAAGGTGAACTAATGCATTTGCCTGATAGTCATATCCTTTATACAGCTAGCCCAGAGGTGGCCGAAATTGTTAAGCCGCTTAAACATCTTGGCATTACGTTTTTTCCTATAGTCACATTTAATTATAAATAAAATCAATACTATATTTTTCCATCTATAAAAAAGAATATTTATTATTTATTGATGATATTGAATAAATTTTGTTATACTGTAAATAACGTTAAACAACATGAAACGTTAAATGATACATAACGGTAAATAACGATATTTCCAAGGAGTTTTTGATGGCACGGCCAGGGATCAGCAAGCAAGAAGTCTTTACAGCCGCAAATCAGCTATTGGGCGAAGGTAAAGACCCCACCATTGAGCAAATCCGTCAGATACTTAAAACCGGCAGCAATTCTACCATCGCAGGCCATTTGCGTGACTGGCGCGCGACCCAAAGCGATGCGCAAGCCATGGCGATGAATGAGGGGATACCGCCTGATATCGTCTCAGTGGTAAAGGGATTATGGGAACGAATCAATACTCAAGCTGGGATGAAGGTAGAGGAAATCGAAGAAACGGCTTATAGAGCCATTAGCAAACTACAGCAGGAACTTGATAAGTACAAAAACAATAATCGACGTTGGCAGAAGTTATTTTCAAGCTGGCAGCAAGAAAAAGCCCAGCTAAATTCCGATAATAAATTACTCGAAGAGAATATAGACGCATTACAAGCCAAATTCAAAACCCAGTCTGAACAATTACAAGAAAAGCGTATGCGTATAGAAGAATTGCATCGTTTACATACTCAATCGCAAAAAAATATCGAAAACTTATTCGAAAAACAGTTGCATGATTTGCAGCATGAAAATAAAGCACTTGCTCAAGAAAAATGGCAGCTCATGCAAGAAAAAGCCGAGTTAGAAGGGCGGCTGAAGCAAATAAATGAGGTAGCCTGGCAAACTGCTTAACGGTGGCGGCGCACCTTGTTTAACACAAACTTCTCGGCCTAATTTATCTTGGCCTAAGTAGACCCAAAAGCCACCCATCTGTTGGTGGTTGGGTGAGAATCGATATTGCTCCAATCCAACATGATGTAAATCTTTTTCATCTTGAAATACCACTGATAATAATTCTTCATTATATTGACCACCCGTCGCAGCGTAGACTTCGCCGGTGTCATACTTCATCGTCATTTTATAGACAGTATTTTGCTGTTCTATTATCACGGTTCCCGTGTAATTTTGATTTAAGTAAGGGTCGTAGCCTTGGCAACGATAAGTACCAACGAAGCTTGTCGCTTGTGCGATCGCACTGAAGAATAACAGGATAAATGCAAGACGATTAAGTTTCATATACATCCTTGATAATGAAGGCCTTCCTTATGAAGATACCATATTATTATTGAATATGTGATAATATTCTTGCTCATTACAAGGAGGTAATAAGATGAACCGTACATGGATTTTTTTCATAGCTGCCCTCATATTCATAAGCACGACAGCATTTGCTGATAATCTAAAAAGTGATAGTTGGCTTTATACCCAAACCAGTGAATCACAAAAATCCATGACCGCTGATAAAGCCTTACAAATACTAAAAGAAGGCAACAAGCGTTTTGCCGATAATAGCGCAAAAAATCGTGATTTATTACAACAAGCCAAATTAACTTCTGCAAAGGGTCAGTACCCATTTGCCGTTATCTTAAGTTGCATGGATTCACGCGGTTCTCCCGAATTGATTTTTGACCAAGGCATTGGCGATGTGTTTTCCGTACGCTTGGCAGGAAATGTGGTGGATGCGGATCAATTAGGTGGTATGGAATATGCGACAAAAGTAGTAGGTTCGCATTTAATCGTTGTTATGGGGCATACCAGTTGCGGAGCCGTAGCAGGTGCTTGCAGTAAAGTTGAATTAGGTAACTTAACTCAATTGCTTGATAAGATTCAGCCTGCTGTAACAACAGTAAAGAAAACCAAAAAAGTAGCGGAATTAAATTGTAAAGATACTGCTATTGTCGATGAGATTGCCAAACAAAATGTATTGAATATGATAAAAGAAGTAAAAGCGAAAAGTCCGATTGTTAAAGAACTATTGAAATCCGGGCAAGTTAAAATTGTTGGTGCAATGCATAATTTGAAAACGGGTGAAATAACTTTTATTGAATAACACGCAAATTTAAAATGACATGATGAAGCTGTGCATCATCTTGTAATGGAATAATACTTTCATTAAGTTTTTTTCCATCTAACAATATTTCATCTTCTTGTTCGGATGCGCGCTTAACAACAATGTTGTAAACCGTTTTTTCTCCGTGACGGTAATTTAAACTAAAACTATCCCAGTCTTTAGGAAGATGAGGTGTCAGACGTAATTGTTTACCTTCTTCCAATACGATACCTAATAATGTTTCCGTAATTAAACGATATAACCAACCTGCGGAACCAGTATACCAACTCCAACCGCCACGTCCAACATGTGGTGCAACACTGTAAACATCGCCTGCTAATACATAAGGTTCAATTTTATAGCAATTAATTAGTTCTGCATTGCGCCCATGATTAATGGGGTTAAGCATAGATAGCAATTGCCAAGCACGTTCACCGTCACCCAATTGGGCAAAGGCGATCGCCGCCCAAGCCGCTGCATGCGTGTATTGACCGCCATTTTCACGTATACCTGGCACATAGCCTTCGATGTAACCCGGATTAGGCTGGAATTTATCAAATGGTGGCGTAAGTAATTTAACTATATTAGCGGATTCATCAACTAAATGACTGTAAAGTGATGCCATAGCTTGTTTAGAGCGAGTAGGCTCTGCGGCACCCGATATTACCGACCAACTCTGTGCAATCGAATCAATTTTGCATTCACTATTACTAGCTGAACCAAGTGGTGTGCCATCGTCGAAATAAGCACGTCTATACCATTCACCATCCCAACCGTGCGCTTCTATTTGTTGTTGCAAGGTTTTACTTTCTTGCTCACAACGAACAGCAAATGCATTGTCGCTATATCGATTAGCTAATTTTGCAAATTGTTTGAGCGTGCTATACAAGAAAAATCCTAACCACACGCTTTCACCTTTGCCCTTTATACCAACCATGTTCATGCCATCATTCCAATCGCCTGAACCTATTAATGGTAACCCATGTTCGCCAAAGGTTAATCCGTGATTAATGGCGCGTACAGCATGCTGATACAAACTAACCGCAGTATTTCCAATAGTTGGTTGTTCATAATAAGATTCTTCATCTGGCTTTAACGGTCGTCCCACTAAAAATGGAATATTTTCATCAAGTACGGCTAAATCACCGGTGGTTTCAATATAATGACAAATTGCAAATGGTAACCAAAGATAATCATCAGAACAGCGTGTACGCACACCACGATTAAAGGGCGGATGCCACCAATGCTGTACGTCACCTTCTTCAAATTGATGTGCTGCGCATAATAATAATTGTGCGCGTAATAATGTTGGTGCAATGTGTGTCAATGACAATGTATCTTGTAATTGATCGCGAAAACCAAACGCACCCGAGGATTGATAATAACCCGTGCGCGCCCATAATCTGCAGGAAATAACTTGATATAATAACCAACCATTAGCTAGTAAATTAACTGCTGGGTCTGGCGTTGTTACTTGTATGGTATTCAATGTTTGTTGCCAATATTGACGTGTAGCATCTAATGCAGTTTTGGCTGCTGTCATACCACAATATTGTTGAGATAGCGTTTCGGCATTGTCTTTATTAAAACCTGCCCCCAAGGTAAATATTATTTCCCGTGATTGCCCTGCTTCTAAATTAAATGCTAACTGAATGGCAGCGCATGGATCTAATCCTGCGCCAACGCGACCAGATAAGCGTTTGCGTTTGAGTGCAGCCGGTTGTTGCAGTGTGCCATTTCTACCAATAAATTCTGTACGATCACCCGTGACAGTGCGTGCAGTTAATTCCATATGCGCAGTGGCAGCATCAAAAAATGCCGTTCGTTCGGAAAAATCTGTGTTGTAATGGTTTTGTGCGAGTAGGGCACCACTTGAAGATAATTGTGTTTGCACATGAAAAGCGTTTTTAGTACGCAAGTCGCCCAGCACCCAAGCGACATAACCGGTAACAGATAAGCGTCGTTCACGTTCGGAATCATTGCGTATTTTTATCGAAACAAATTTAACAGCAGCATCACGCGCAACATACATGCATAATTCTGTATGAACACCATCTTCTATATGTTCAAATACACTGTAACCAAAGCCATGGCGAGTTTGATAATCCCCATTGCCTGGGCACGGTAAAGCGGTTGGCGACCAGACTAAACCTGTTTCATCATCACGCAAATAATATGCTTCACCAGCCGAATCTTTTAATGGATCGTTATCCCACGGCGTTAGTCGAAACTCATGCGCGTTTTCAAACCATGTGTAAGCTTGTCCGCTTTCTGAAACGAGCGTACCAAATTGTGGGTTTGCTAGCACATTCGCCCAAGGAGCAGGAGTAGGATTACCTTTTATTAAACGAATAAGATATTCATCACCACTACCTGTGTAACCACCTAATCCATTAAAAAATTGCAAATCAACAGGTAAAGTAGATGGTTCGTTATTTATTGCATGACGTGGTGATTTTGTGACACTTAATAATGGCATTAATGGTGGATTAGTATGACGATAACTTAATTGCTCTTTCAATGTGCCCCATTTATCAGAAAGAATAACCCTCGCAACCGATTGCAGTAAAATAACATCTTCAGGCGGCATTTGTTCGGTTTGACGAACGATAATATTGCTTGCATGATCAGTAGCCATGCTACCGGAAATTAAACTCATGATTTGATCTTGCAAGGATTGTCGGTAACTAATGTGTTCCGCGTTCAAAATAACTAAATCAACTAATAATCCTTTACGTTTCCAATAAGCTTGTGCTTGAACGAGTTGTTGTACTAAATCAATATTAGATCCATCTTCAATTTGCAATAGAATAATGGGCAGATCGCCGGAAATTGAATAACTCCACAAGTTAGATTGCCCACGTCGATTAGTCGTAAGAATAGCTGGATCAGCGCGACGTGTTTTGCTTGCATAAATAATTGCGCTTGCAAGCTTTCCATAAAGTTGCGCGTTTTCTTCAGAAATATTTAAATGATGCAATAATACTTGACCATGTGTCCACGCTAATCCGAAGATTCGATTTGCTAAATTACGATCTTGGTATTTATCGACTAAGGCAAGACAATGATCGTGTGTATCCGTCATGCCGGTAAGAAGATCAAAAATAACTAAGGCATCTGGCTCTAGTGTGACGCGAGCACGAATAGCAACAATAGGATCAAGAACCGCGCCTTGCGTATTGGAAAGATCACCGTGTTCTAACATGGCAATCGGTGCAGTTAAATTACGATCGCGTCCTATAAAGCGTACGCGATCTGTTTCAAATGAGACAGCAACAGTTTGATCGCTATAAACATTTAATAAATGCAGCATCCAAGGAGAAATTTGTTGTTCATCAAGCGGTCTACGTGTCGCTAAAATAGCGTGTTTTTCAGGTAAAAGTTCAGTTTCTATAAATAAATTACTAAATGAAGGTTGTGCGAGATCGGCTGCTTGTGCTGTTAATACAATTTCGCTGTAACTGGTAAATTCAATAGTACGGCGATACTTCGCGCGATTGTGAATTCGCACTCTGCGTAATTCAATATCATCTTCGGGTGAAACAACAATCTCAGTATGTAAATCAAGCAACTTATCATTGCGACTAAAGTTCGCATGCGATTCAGTAAATTCAGCTTTATAATTTTCTACTGCGCCTAAAGTAGGCTGATATATAGTCGACCAAAATTCACCGGTTTTGATATCTCGTACATAAGCAAATAAACCATAATCATCACAAGTACTATCTTCGCGCCATCTTGTTACTTGCACGTCTTTCCAACGGCTGTAACCACTGCCTGCTTGTGTTAATACAGTATGATAGGCACCATTTGATAATAATTGCACTTGCGGTGTGCGTGTGTTTGGCGTGCTGAAAGATCGCGTCGTTGCTTCGGGGCGATGAGCAGCAGCCACCCCATTCGGTGATTTAGGTATTTTTAAATAATTAGAAGCGTTTTTAGGGATGCGTTCTTGTAAGAGTAATAAAGTAGCTTGAAATAAAGGGTCGGCGGCAAATCGTTGCTGCATAGGTTGATTATGTAATAAATAAGAAATCGATAACAGACTCATGCCTTGATGATGTGACATAAAGGAACGCACCAAAGCTTTTTCTTTATCTCGCGGTAAACGGCTGGGTGTAAAATCAATCGCTTCATAAAAGCCATATTGCCCGAGAGCTTTTTCTTTCTCCAAGCGTTGTAAATTTTGACACGCTAATTCAGGTGCAACCATTAATGCCATTGCACAAGCATAAGGTGCGATCACCATATCATCGGCTAATCCGCGTTTTAAGCCTAATCCGGGCACACCAAAAGCGCGATATAAATAATTTAATTGATTATCAAAAGCAAAATAGCCTGATTCAGATATACCCCATGGTCGTTTGCATTGTTTACCATAAGCAATTTGCCGTCTTACGGCTGCATGGTAAGTTTGATCGAGTAACGTGCCTGGATAAGTAGGCATTACTAAGAGTGGCATCAAGTATTCAAACATGGAGCCACTCCATGAGATTAAAGTGGGTTCGCCATCATTAACGGTCATCAATCTGCCTAACGCAAACCAACTTTCTTGCAGTGCTTGTCCTTGCGCAATGTTAACAAAAATTGCGAGACGCGCTTCAGAAGCCAGTAAATCGTAATCACTAGTATCACGTTGTTGTGAATCGACATTAAAGCCAATAGTCATTAGATGATTTGCATCGTCATAGAGAAAACTAACATCCATTTGCGCCAATGAAAATGCTTGTTTAGTTAGTTTATCAATTAATTCAATACGATCTTTTGCATGATTAATTTGAGGGATAGAATTTTGTTGTAAGTTTGCAATATCACGTAATGTTGCACTAACAGCTATTTGTGGTATCGCAGCAAATAAATTTATTTCATCTTGCAATGCTTGGCATTCTTGTAATAATTTGGCTGACCATTTTGCAATACTTGTCGCCGATTTTTTATCTGTGGGTTCTGGCATCGCAGTTAATTTTTTGGCAGCTATAACTAATTCATTACAGCAGATAACTGCACTTTGCCAATTATTAAATTTTAAACGTGAATTGCGTAACAATTGTTTAAATTGAGTTAACACTAACGGACGAGGTTGAATTATTTTGGAAGCTAAAACACGATAAGTGTCTCTCAGTCCATCCAAATATCGAATATTTAATAATGGTTCATTCGCTAGCGTCAATAATCCTTGGCGCAAGGTTAATAGATGCCCTGCTAAGTTACCACTATCTACCGTCGACACATAACGTGGTATTAACGGTGCTAATGTTTCGGTGCTATACCAATTAAGTAAATGGCCATGATATCGTTCAAGCGTGGTCATGGTTTGCAAGGTATTGGCTGTGCGAGTTAATAATTGATTTATGTTGATATAACCAAAATCATAAGCTGTTAAATTAGCTAATAATGCTAAACCAATATTAGTTGGCGAAGTTCGTCGTGCTAATACGTCCACTGGTATTTCTTGATAATTGTCTGGCGGCAGCCAATGATTTTCCTCAGTGACAAAGGTATCAAAAAAATCCCAGGTTTTACGCGCTAGTTTATGTAAAAAACGTATTTGTACTGCATCAAGTACTGGTTCCACACGTTGAAAAGGTTGACTTAACCAATGAGTAATAATAGGTGATGAGCACCATAGTGCCAACAAAGGCGCAGCACACATTAAAGAAGTATAACTATGATTTATTACTAATATTAATGTCACAATTATTGCTGCTACTGGCCCCATCCACATACAAAAAATCCATGCAATTAACTTATCCGATGTAGAGTGATCAGTTGGATTGTAGGGAACCCATTCTAATAAATGACGCTTTGAAATTAATAAACGCCAACAGGTACGTAGAATTGCATTAAGCGTGTACCAGGCTTCATTAGGTAAACAAGCCAGATATAAAATTAATTGTCCTGTACAGTGATAGCCGTTATGTATAATAGGTGCCATGCGTTGATTGGATAGCATGTCTAAAGGTTTACGCAAGCATGCTAGCAACGTTGCTATGATAGTTGGCAATACCACTATGGCGATGATTAGATCAAACCAAAAGCAGCTTATAGGTAATATTGTCCAACTTAAGAAAAATAAAACTAAAAGCGCTATGGGCACTAAGCTACGGCGTAAATTGTCTAATATTTTTAACTTAGATAAAGTAGATATGGGATTAGCAACACGCTGATTATCCTTATTTAATATCTTCGGAAACAGCCAACCTGCGATTTGCCAATCGCCACGTATCCAACGTATACGACGTTTAACATCGGTTAGATAATTAGTGGGTGTGGCTTCATACAATGGCACATCACTTAGAAAACCTGAGCGTAAGTAGCAGCCTTCTAGTAAATCATGACTGAGAATGCGATTGTCAGGAAAACGATCGCCTAATACTTGTTGAAATAATGTGGCATCGTAAATGCCTTTTCCTATAAAGGATCCTTCATGGAATAAATCCTGATAAACATCAGAGACAGTTCGCGTATAAGGATCAATTCCAAATTCATTTCCACACAAACGCACATAACGATTTGGACCGTTGAGTGATAATCCTTCAGCTATGCGAGGCTGTAAGATACCATAACCCCCTATTACACGGTTTTTTGCGGCGTCAAAAATAGGGCGATTCAGTGGATGAGCCATCGTTGCTATGTATTGCTGTGCTGATTCACGAGGTAATTGTGTATCAGTATCTAAGGTAATAACATATTTTATGCTAGAAAATATATCGGTACGCCCTACAACTAATATAAAATCTTTCTGATTGTTGGAGTATAGTAAATTATTAAGATCGACTAATTTTCCACGCTTTCGTTCATTGCCCATCCAGATATTTTCATTAGCACTCCACTTGCGAGGTCTAGCTAAAAGAAAAAATATATCGTTATCTTTAGTGGAGTAACGTTCATTTAAGGTGGCAATGCGCTCATGTGCAAGGGATAGTAACGCTATGTCTTCCGGCATATGCTCTTTTGGCGCATCATTAAAATCCGTTAATAACATAAAATGCAAATTATTATTGCGATTACCTAAATAACGTACTTCGAGTGCTTCTACTAACAATTCAATTTCTGCTGCATTGCTTAGCATAGTAGGCACAACAACAAAAGTACGAAATTGAGGCGGAATATTTTTTGAAAAATCCATGCGCGGTAATGGCAATGGTGTTATTAATAATGATGCTACTAAATTAACCAGCCCAGTCGCTAATTGACTGACAGCTATTGCTAGCATAACGCCAAGTACAACAAGCCAAGCCGTATTGATGTTGCTTTGGCTAGCCTTAAGAAGCAGTGGGTAAAGTATGATGCCGATGATTAATAAAGTACTACTTATATAGCAAAATAAGGCGTTTTTTCTAGTAAATCTAGAGATTTTTTTCCAGATGGAAACATGCGATTGAATAGTACGTTCTAATTGTAATAAGCCTTTATCAATTAAATAATAACCTACATGACAGTAACGTTCATTCTCAGAGTTGATGTTAATGTTGGAAGATGCCAGCTCATCTTTTTTAGCTTTTGCTAGTTGTATGGCGCTTGCCGCCACGTCGTTTTCTGAGCGTTTACTCGCGCGAGAAAGTCGTTCTACCATATGTCGATAATGATCGCGCGTATCAAAATCCATTTTACTATAGGTGTCAGTAGGGTCTGTTCGTAGCGTATGTTCTACCACACTCATTGCTTCAACAAGATCACGCCAATCTACTTCTCCTAAACGTCTCAAGCTATCAATACCATTACTAACAGTCAGTTGGCTAGCAGCTTGATGCTTGTTTTCATCTTGCACCATTTGTTCTATGGTTAAACCTTCTTCCGCTAAATGCTGCTCAACCCAGTTGAGTGGTAGTGGTAATGCAGCTGATTGCAAACGCCTTGCTAATTCTGCAACATACGCGCAACTCATGGGTGGTTCTGCGCGTGCCATTTCAGCAACAATGATGACTAATTTTCTTGGCTCAGTCACCGCCGCTTCTATCATGCTATCAGCCCAATGGTCAGCCAATTGACGATCAATTCTGTCTGCAACGATGCGTTGGCTTGCTTTGCTTAAATTTTCTATTAATGCAATACCTAGCATAATTGGAATTGCCCATAATTCCCCGAGTGTCAATGGCGTGACACTTTGATAAGCGGTAATAAAACGATTTAAGTTTTCTAAATCCCAACGGCCATCACCATGCTCAATAATTTCAAGCGCAATGTCGTAAACGCGTGGATAACCGGGTTTTACATTAGCTAATTGTGGGAGGGATTTACCATAACCTTTAGGAAGGTCACGACGAATAGCGTTAATTTGTTCTTGGATTAAATAAAAATTATCTAACAACCATTCTCGTGCTGGGGAAAAACTTTCAACTGTAGAATTATTTAAAGCTTTGCAAGACTTTATTAAAATAGTCTCGCTATGTGTTAACTCAGTTAATAATTTATCTGGTACGCGTTTTTTTACCAGCGTATGTGAGAGTGCAAGCGTGGTTGCGTAACGCTCCATTTGATCAGCACTAAATAACTCAGCTTGAATGGGTAGCTCAGTTAAATCTTCAGCTGCGTGACTTTTAGGGCGCAGCCATTGTTTAATTGTGTTGATAAAATTTTTAACTTCCATATTAAAATGACGTCCTTAATGCATGCTGTAACAATTCATGCAATTGTTGCAAACCTTTAGCCACATTATTTCCTAAGTGAATTCGTAACACTCGGCGAGAACGATTTGCTAAAACAGTAAAATCACCTTGCGCTTGTGCAGTGATAACAACGCCAAAAGTAAAACGATGATCAGGAATTTGAATATCATCGATAGCGTCTGCAGTGATTTGCAAGAATACGCCAGTGTTAGGCCCACCTTTATAAGCTTGTCCTGTCGAATGTAAAAATCGCGGGCCAAAACCTAAACACGTTGCCACTTTTTTATTGTTGCGAATGCCAACTCTTATTTGTTGTAGTAAATTAAGATGTGTATTCGACATTTCTATGAACGCAGATAAATCTACATAATCGCCTATTTTAATTTGATTCAAGTAAGTATGTAAATATTGCATCATATTGGCATTGTTTGGTAGATGCGCTATAAGATAATCTTCATTTGTTTTGTCGGTAAAAATTGATATGCCATTTTCAGAATAAATTGGGGTAGGTAGGGTTAATTTTCCTGTTTGTTCATATTGATCAGTTAATTGTTTAGTGAGAATTTTACTTTCTTCAACATCTGGTTGATTAAATGGATTTATCCCTATTACGCTACCCGCTATTGCTGTAGCCATTTCCCAACGAAATAATTCAGCGCCTAAGTGCATTCTATTAGGTACGTTTAATCTCACTACGACAAAGTTTGTCTCTACAAGTTTTTCTACCATGCGGTCTTGTGTTTGATCAGGAGCAGATTGCAGCCGTACATAAACAAATATTCGATCGTCACCATATACAGATGGCGAACCTAAAGGTTCCTGATCTACCGGAATTAATCCTTTACCATCTTTGCCAGTGGACTCTGCTAATAACTGTTCAAGCCAAGCGCCAAAAGCATGTATGCCTGGTGAAACAATAAGCGTGACTTTATCTTTTCCTTGTTTTGCACAAATACCTAAAGTTATTCCTAACAATGCACCGGGATTTTCTTTTACAGGAATAGTTGCTAAACAAGCTTGTTGCATCATTTCAGCTTGGTGTAAAAATTCTTTTACATCAATGCCCATTAAACCTGCTGGCACCATACCAAAATTAGACAAAGCAGAATAACGACCGCCAATAGATGGCACACCATGGAATATCGCTTTGAAATGCTCATCCTTAGCGAGTGTATCCAATTTCGTTTCAGGGTCGGTAATGGCAATAAAATGATCCCCCACATCTTTTTTATTTAATGCTTTTTGTAATAAAGAAAAGAAATAATCTTTAAAAATATTAGGTTCTAGCGTGCTGCCAGATTTACTAGAAACAATAAATAATGTATTTGGCAAATCTATAGTTTCTACTAAATGACGAATTTGTAACGGATCAGTTGAATCTAAAATGTGAAGTCGAGGATAATTTTCTATTTTGCCAAATGTTTCGGCAAGCATTGCAGGGCAAAGGCTTGAGCCGCCCATACCTAATACCACAACATCTTTAACGCCATTTGCTTGAATTTCTTTAGCCAAAGCTTCAATTGCTGAAATTTGGCTATCTTCAGCTGAGACGGCTAGCCAACCTAGCCATTTATTTTCATCTGAATGGGTCCATAGTGTTGTATCACCAGCCCATAACCGTTGCATATTATTTTCATGCTGCCAACGATTAATTTCAGTAGCAATTTCTTCATTCAGACGATCTGTTATCTTCATTGTAACTTCCTTGTATTATTTTTTCTTTTTTAATGTTTCGATTAATTCATCATAAGACTTATTGAATTTGCCTACCCCTTCATCTTCTAATTGTTGGGTTATTTGATCCATATTTATATCAAGCTCTGGTAAGCTTGCAAAAATATCTATTGATTTATCAAGTTCTAAATCCAGTCGCAGTTTAGGATCACCGTGATCGCGATAAGCATCGATGGTTTCTAGCGGCAGTGTGTTAACTGTCTCGGGTCCAATCAATGCTTCTACATACTTAACATCGCTATAAGCTGGGTTTTTAGTTCCCGTACTTGCCCATAGTAATCGTTGCACTTTGGCGCCTTGCGCGGCTAATTTTTTGAATTTTTCAGTATTAAATAGTTCGTCATACATGCTATAAGCAATTTTAGCGGAGGAAATAGCCACTTGCCCGAGCATGGTTTTTGCAAGCTTAGATTTTTCGTTATTATCCGCTATCACCTTGTCAAAAAGAGGGTCAAGTAACACATCAATACGGCTCAAGAAAAAACTCGCTACAGAGGTAATATTCTCTACCGATTTTCCTTGAGAAACACGTGATTCAATGCCAGCGATATAAGCTTCTGCTACTTCTCGATAGCGTGATAAACCAAAAAGCAAAGTGACATTAATATTAATTCCTTCACTTATGAGTTCTTGGATAGCAAAAAGTCCTTCTTTGGTCGCTGGAACTTTGATAAATACATTAGGACGATCTAGTGTTTTCCATAAACGGCGTGCTTCTTCAATGGTGCCTTTTGTATCATGCGCAAGATGGGGATTTACTTCTAAACTAACATAACCATCGTGCCCTTTAAGGTTATTATATAAATTGCGGAATACATCCGCTGCATCGCGCACATCTTTTTGCGTGAGAGATTCATAAACGGCATTAACATCTTTTCCTTCTTGAAACATTTTTTGAATATCTGCATCATAATCTGTACTTTCTGCAATCGATTTTTGAAAAATACTCGGATTTGAAGTGATACCACGCAGACCATCTTCATCAATTAATTTTTTTAATTTGCCACTCGTCATTAAATCTCGACTAATATAATCTAGCCAAATTGACTGACCGAGTGCTTCTAATTGTTTTAAAGGATTTTTTGTCATTTTTTGACTCCTAATAAAGCCAATGCTCGCTTACAAACATTTTCTACAGTAAATCCGTATTTTTTCATATTCACTTCACCCGGTGCTGATGCACCAAAACCTTCTATGCTAATGATGTCACCTTGCTCACCTACATAGCGTTCCCAGCCTTGTGCAACACCTGTTTCGACAGCTAATCGTCTTTTAATTGCTGGTGGTAAAACCGAGTCACGATATTTCTGAGATTGTGCTGCAAACAATTCCCAACTTGGCATAGACACAATCCGCACGGAAACTTTTTGTGATTTTAATTTCTCTTGCGCAGCGACAATTAAGCTTACTTCTGAACCACTTGCGATTAAGATAATATCTGGTTTGCCATTAGGTGCATCGGCTAAAATATAAGCGCCACGACGTAAGCCTTCAGCGGATGAATAATGTTTTCTATCAAGAACAGGAACCTTTTGACGAGTAAAAATCAGTACAGTAGGAGAGTGTCTGGTTTCGATCGCCACTTGCCATGCGATAGCCGTTTCATTAGCATCGGCGGGGCGAATAACATTCAACTGCGGAATAGCACGTAAGCTAGCAAGTTGTTCAATGGGTTGATGCGTCGGACCATCTTCACCTAAACCAATACTGTCGTGAGTAAAAACATAAATGACTTGCAGTTGCATCAATGCAGCAAGCCGCAAGGGTGGCCGCATGTAATCTGAAAATACTAAGAAAGTGGCTGTAAAAGGAATAATGCCAGGGTAAGTAGCTAAGCCATTTGATATAGATCCCATGGCGTGTTCTCTGATGCCATAATATATATTTCGACCAGCGTAATTCCAACCGCCAGTGACGGATCCTTGCGTGTCGCCAGCAGATGTTCCTGGGCCTTCAAAGTTACCCATGTTGATCAGTTCAGTTTTAGTAGAAGGATTCAGATCAGCGGACCCTCCAATAAATCCCGGTAAATTCGGGCTAATTGCTTGCATGACTTTACCAGAAGCATCGCGCGTCGCTATACCTTTTGCATCCGGTACAAAATAAGGAATATTTTCATCCCAGTTTTTTGGCAATTCATTTTTCATTAATTGACGTAATGATTTGGCAAGTTCAGGATATTTTTTGGTGTATGATTTAAGTTGCTCATTCCATTTTGATTCGGTTTTTTTCCCATTAACAATTGCTTGCTGAAAATGTTTTTTAGCTTTATCTGGCACGTAGAAATCAGGTTTCTCCGGCCAGCCGAAAAATTGTTTCGTTAGTTTAACTTCTTCCTTGCCTAACGGAGAACCGTGTACTTCAAATGTATTTTGTTTATGTGGCGAGCCATAGCCAATAATTGTTTTAATTAAAATTAATGAAGGTTTATTTGTTACTTTGCGTGCTGCTTCAATGGCAGCGAATATTGCCGCAACATTATTTCCATCTTCTACAATCTGCGTATGCCAACCGTAAGCATCAAAGCGTTTTTGCGTATCTTCAGTAAAAGCGAGATGAGTGGAAGCCGAAAGCGTCATTTGATTGTCATCATACAAATAAATTAATTTACCTAATTGCAAATGTCCGGCAAGTGAAGCGGCCTCAGATGCCACACCTTCCATCAAATCACCATCACTGACAATGCCATAAGTAAAATGATCAATAATTTTAAAACCGGGACGATTAAAATTAGCAGCAAGATAACATTCTGCCATGGCCATACCAACACCATTAGCAAAGCCTTGCCCGAGTGGTCCTGTTGTTACTTCAACACCGGGAGTCAATTCACTTTCTGGATGACCAGGTGTAATGCTACCCCATTGGCGAAATTGTTTAATTTGTTCCATGGAAACTGCATAGCCAGTTAAATGCAATAAACTATATAACAACATGGATCCGTGACCCGCTGAAAGAACAAAGCGGTCGCGGTTATACCATTTAGGATCTTTGGGATTATGTTTGAGAAAATGCGTCCAGAGAGTATAAGCCATAGGTGCTGCATCCAATGGCAATCCAGGATGACCACTATCCGCTTTTTGCACGGCATCAATTGATAACATGCGTATGGTATTGATACACAATTCATCGAGCGTGTTGTTGTTTTTATGTTTCATGTGGACAAATCCTTTTCCCATTCGGTGTGAAACCAACCTTCGGCGTCGGTTCGCTCATAAGTATGCGAACCAAAATAATCACGCTGAGCTTGGATAAGATTAGCAGGTTGCCAGGTGCTTCGATACGCATCAAAATAACTAAGGGTTGCCATTAATGTAGAAGCAGAAATACCTAAAGAACTCGCATGGCATACTACTTGTCGCAAGTTTTCTTGATGGGACATAATTATTTTCGACAAAGCAGGATCAAGTAATAGATTTGGCAAGTTATTATTTAATTGAAATGCATTGTAAATATCTTCCAATAATTTTGCACGAATGATACAGCCACCACGCCAAATTCGCGCAACTGCCGACAAATCTAATTGGTAATTATATTTATCAGATGCCACTTGTAAGATTGCAAAACCTTGAGCATAGGTGATGATCATTCCCATTAATAATGCGCTTTGTAATTGCTGCAAAAATTCCGTTTGATCATCTTTGTAAGGGGCAATAGGTCGTTTATATAATGTATTAGCTTGTTCGCGTTCTTTGACTAACACAGATAAATCGCGCATTGAAACGGCTACATCGATAGTTGGACAGGGAACTTGTAATTCCATCGCGCTTTGAGATGTCCACATGCCCGTGCCATTTTGCCTAGCAATAGATCGTATCTCATCGAGTAAATGTTTTCCGGTTTTATCGTCTAGTTTTCCAACGATGCGACTGGTAATTTCAACCAGGTAACTATTTAATTCAGAATCATTCCATGAATGAAAGACATCGTGTAATTGATCATTGCTTAAACTTAAACCCCGTTTCATCAAATCATAGGTTTCAGCAATCATTTGCATGATGCCATATTCTATTCCGTTATGAACCATCTTTACATAATGCCCAACTGCACCTGTACCTAGATAAGTCACACAAGGCTCATTGCCAATTTTCGCTGCGACTGCCTCAAAAATTGGTCGTACGTGTTGGTAAGCTTCTTTTGAACCGCCTGGCATAATGCTTGGGCCTAAACGCGCACCTTCTTCACCGCCGGATATGCCTACGCCTAATAATTGTATGCCGCTCTTTTGTAACTGCTGCGCACGCGCGTTGGTATCCGTGAAATGTGAATTGCCCGCATCAATAATAATATCACCGGCTTGTAAATGCGGCGTTAATTCTGAAATAACATCATCAACGGGTTTTCCTGCTGGAACGAGCATCATAATTACACGCGGTGTTTTTAGTAATTTTAAAAAATCTTCTAAATTAGTGGCACCATAAATATTTTGTTTGGATTCATTCTGTAGACTCGCAACTTTAGTTTTGTCTTTATCAAATCCCGCCACGGTAAAACCATGGTCCGCCATGTTCAATAATAAATTTCGCCCCATGACGCCTAAACCAATCATGCCTAACACACAAGAATGTTCATTATTGTTATTTGTCATGCGTTGCTCCATCTTTAACTAGGGTTGCTCGTGTTTCTAAAACATTCTTAACTATTTCTTGCGCTTCATTTAGGATACGATCTAAATGTTTAGCATCCTGAAAACTTTCTGCATAAATACGATAAATTTCTTCTGTACCAGATGGTCGCACAACAAACCAGCCACCTTTAGAAATTACTTTTAAACCATCAATTGACGCATCATTACCCGGCGCATCAACAAGAATAGTCTCAATTTTTTCACCTGCTAAACTGCTAGATTTTATTTGTTGCGGCGAAATATTTTTTAATATTTCTTTTTGTTGTGGTGTTGCTGTCACGTCTTCTTGCTTATAAAACGTTTCACCAAATTCTTTTTCTAAGTCTAGATAAATATCGCCAATATCGCGACCTAATGCTGCCGTAATTTCTGCGGCTAATAAGCATGGCACGATGCCATCTTTGTCGGTAGTCCATACCGTGCCATTGAGACGATCGAAGCTTGCTCCAGCACTTTCTTCACCGCAAAATCCTAATGATCCATCTAACAAACCCGCTACAAACCATTTGAAACCAACCGGAACTTCATAAAGTGCATGACCCATTTTTGCTGCGACACGGTCGATCATTTCACTGCTTACAATAGTTTTGCCAACGCCTTTTGATTTTTGCCACTGTGATCGATGTTGATATAAATAAAAAATAGCAACGGAAAGATAATGATTAGGGGGAATCAATCCAGCTTTGCGTGTAACGATGCCATGTCTGTCATGATCTGTGTCGCAAGCGAAAGCTATATCAAAACGATCTTTTAACACGAGTAAATTAACCATTGCATAAGGTGAAGATGGATCCATGCGAATTTGCCCATCCCAATCCACTGTCATGAAACTGAAAGTTGGATCAACAGTTTCATTCACGACGGTTAGGTCTAAATCATAGTGCTCTGCAATTTTTCGCCAGTAGTGCACACCAGCACCACCCATCGGATCAACACCCATGTGAATGCCGTGACTTCGAATTATATCCATATCAATAATGCTGCCAAGTTCATTAACATAATTATTTAGGTAATCATAACGATGTGTCGTTGCAGCATGCAGCGCTTTTTCTTTCGCTATTTTAACGTATAACAAAGGTCGTACCAATAATATTGCCGATGGAATTGTGATTACACCTTCACACAATC
>Ga0206941_10101_pt1 | contig 25137 bp, 25 predicted proteins | sample Alteio_BWOrgHeat_9_FD_153251 | JGI IMG/M metagenome (GOLD analysis project Ga0206941, IMG submission 153251) | Enriched cells from forest soil in Barre Woods Harvard Forest LTER site, Petersham, Massachusetts, United States -... | ecosystem: Environmental > Terrestrial > Soil > Temperate forest >...
TCCTCCACTTCCTGACCATCCTATTTCCCGTTTAGAACCATCTTTATTCAAATGCACGGAAGTTCCACCCACAGCGATAAGATTAGGATGTAAAGCAGGCCAATGTGCAATCCTGCTCCCATCTTCACAACTATCGGAACCGGTGTCTCCGGAAGCTGCGAGAATGTTCACACCCTGTGCAATCGATCTTGAGAAGACTTTGTCCATATTCGTTTTTTCTTCTTTGCTCACTTTCGCTTCGCAAATGCCCCAACTGTAACTCACAAGCTTTGAGCGGTTGTCATCAAGTATGGAAGTGAAGAGCGCAAGTTCACCTGCTTCGCTATTTTCAGAAACCGCAAAAACATGAATGTTTGCACCAGGAGCCATCATTCCACTGAATTCTGCATCGAGTTCTGTCTCACTTGCAGAGTCAGGATCATAGGGAACTTTTCCATTAACATAAATCACATCCAGTTCAGGAATAGGAGCAAGTTCGATCTTCTGATAGTATTCCCTCACATCATCCACAGCGAAATTCATGTACGTTGCAATCGCAATATGCTGGTCTCTTCCCGTTAGACCTTGACGGTACAACTCAGTCATTCCATAGGCTGCTTTGATTTTATTAGGTAAAATTCCGGGTTGTTGAGCGGTTTCGGTAAAATTTTCGTAGATTTTATAGTTTGGTTTGAACTGTACACTGTTATCCAAACCAGTGATGGATTGTACAAGGGAAAGTTCAGGAGGAATCTGAGCAGGTACAGAATACATATGGAGAGAATTTCCTGAAAATTGAAGGGACGTTTTAAAGAACTGTTCGAAGTTCGTGTGATCCGCTTGAATGCTAATGAGCAAATGCGTTTTGGATTCGTAAACTATAGTAAATCCTTTGGACTTTAAAGTGTCTGTTAAACTCTTATATTCTGAATCACTGGGTGCAGAAAGTTCACGAATCTCTTCAGGGGTATAATAACGTTCAAAGCGATCGGAGTTTGGGTCGAGTACATTGCGTGCAAGCTCTTCCATAGAAACCCGTTCTTTCAAATTCAGCGTTGCTGCCATTGGATTTGCAAATGCTAAAGCACTTGGAAAAGCCAGCACCCCAACAGTTATCAGTCTTTTGTAATTTTGCATAAAATACCCCCCCTTTAGTAAATACCAAAACCCAGGTGGTTTTCGGTAAAATTACAAAAAAAGCTTAGAATACTATTAATATCGGGGGGGAATCAGGAGCTTAAAAAGTAGATTTTTGTAAACAAGGTTTAGAACTAGTCCTTAACCTTACGAATAACGCTTCGTTTGTTCTGGTCGAGCATTTTCTTACGAATGCGTACGCTCTTCGGTGTACATTCGATCCATTCGTCGTCGTCAATCCACTCTATACAGCGTTCCAAAGACATATCACGAACACCTGCTAGAATAATCAACCCTTCGGATGATGTAGAACGGATGTTGGTGAGTTTCTTTGGCTTCACAGGATTCACGTTCATATCGTTCGGTCGACTGCATTCACCAATAATCATACCTTCGTATACTTCTGTACCAGGACGTATAAAGAGTGTTCCGCGTTCTTCGATGTATTGAAGAGCATAATCTGTCGTCTTACCTGCTCTATCTGCAATCAAAGTACCGTTCTGACGTGCTAGCATGTCACCTCGGTATTCTTCGTAACCTTTGAGCTGTGATGAAAACAAACCTTCACCACGTGTAGCAGTTAGAAAACGACTACGAATACCTAGCAATCCTCGCGACGGAATTTCGAAAGTCAAACGTACACGTTCGTCACCGATCTCTTCGTAAAAAGACATGCGTCCCTTTTTGGTTTGGAACATCTCTGTCACTTCACCAACATAAGGTTTCGGTAAATCCATGACGGCAAGTTCAATAGGTTCCAGTGTTGCACCAGATGCATCTTTTTTCATAACAACTTCAGGACGACCAATCATGAATTCAAGACCTTCGCGTCGCATCGTTTCAATTAAAATTGCAAACTGAAGTTCCCCTCTTCCAAAAAGAAAAAACTGCTCAGGAGAAGGACCATCTACGTATTTGAGAGCTACGTTCGATCGGCATTCTTTGAGAAGACGGTCTTTCAACTTACGAGATTGAACAGCTTCGCCTTCTTTACCGGACAGAGGACCGGTGTTAACTGTGAAGGTCATTTTTAATGTAGGAGGATCAATTGCAGTACGTACGAGTGGTGGAAATTCACGTACGTTCGTTACGGTATCACCAATATTGATTTCTTCACATCCTGCAAGAAGCGCAATATCTCCCGGTTGAATTTCTGTAAGATCTGTTGTGGTAAGGCCTTCGTACCCCATAATTTTAACAATATTAAACGGTGTCGTTGTTGCTTTTCCATCTTCATCTACACCGAGAGTAAATGCGTTTTTACCGGGTTGCATTTTTCCAGAGTGCACACGTCCTAATGCAAGGCGTCCTAAGTAGTCCGACCATGCTAGGTTAAAAATCTGCATGCTGAAACGTTCTTCATCTGCTTTGTAAGAAGGTGCAGGAAGATAGTCTACTGTAAGGTCGAGTAATGGTTGCAAAGAAGCACCGGAAGGATCTTCACGTAAAGACACGATGTCGTCGAAATTAGTCGTACACCATCCTTTGCGCGCGCATGCATATATAATAGGGAACTCGCACTGCTCTTCGGTTGCATTCAGCTCCACAAACAAACCAAAGGTTGCATCTACAACTTCATTGATGCGCTTTATGCCACCCGATTCGAGCTCGTTTCGATCGACTTTGTTGATGCACAGAATCACTTTGTGCCCTCGGGAAAGGGCTTTTTCGAGTACGAATCGCGTCTGAGGAAGAGGGCCTTCCACAGCGTCTACAAGCAAAATGGCACCGTCTACAGCACCCATGATACGTTCAACCTCGCCTCCGAAGTCCGCGTGGCCTGGGGTGTCTATAATGTTGAGCTTATGGCCCTTATAGTTCACCGACACGTTTTTTGCGAGGATGGTAATACCCTTTTCGCGTTCGAGGTCGTTCGAATCCATGACTCTTTCCACAGTCTTTTCATGACTTGCAAAGGTACCAGATTGTTTGAGAAGGAAATCGATAAGGGTTGTTTTCCCGTGATCGACGTGTGCAATAATACAGAAATTTCGAACATCTTGACGTTTCATCATATACTTCACATAGGGTTGGAGCAAAAATCTCTTGCTCAGTTTAAGAGAGGGATGATAGGATTCGAACTTCAAGTTTTTATACAAAAGAGCAACGATTGTCGACTGTAAATAACATTATCACAGTTTCTACCGGGTTTAGAACCTCTCTAAACCTGCACAGTCTGCTGCTGGGCCCCCGGCCCAAATCTTTATAGTTTCCAGCATTTTAAATAATTTTTTGTGATCAAAGCCCTTCGCTGTGGAACGCAAAACGCGTGTGTTTGCGCGCAGCAAGATAGGATTTCAATTCAAAAGGTGTATGAAATATGAACAAAGATAGACGAATACTTTGGATTGCCTGGATACTCGTATCCTTTTTCTATGCTTACCAATACATTCTACGCGTGATGCCAAGCATCTTAATGGAAGACATAGTGAAAAAATTCTCTTTGACCCCCCATGCTTTCGGGCAATTTTCGGGGGTTTATTATTTGGGTTATGCTCTTATGCACTTGCCCATAGGAATTTTCCTCGACCGTTTTGGTCCCAAGAATGTGCTTCCTTTGCTTATCGCGTGTACTTCCATCGGCTTGCTACCTATTCTTTACGCAGAATCGTTTGTGTATCCCATACTCGGTCGAGTGCTGATTGGAATTGGTTCTTCTGGAGCCATTTTGGGAATTTTCAAAGTTCTTCACTTGTATTTTGAACCACAGAAGTTCTCCCGCTTCTTAAGTTTCTCCGTAATGATCGGACTTTTCGGAGCGATCTACGGTGGTGCTCCTATACATTTTGCACGCGAACAATTCGGTTTCGAAAACGTAGTCTTCTCCTTAATACTTGTCAGTGCGGTTCTCGCAATTCTCACTTACATTTTAATGCCTAGAAATCCTGCTCCGCTTGAAAAACGAAGCGTTGCACAGAATCTTAAAAATGTGTTTTCGAACAAACCGCTTTGGATCTTGTGTCTCGTCTCCGGTTTTATGGTGGGCCCACTCGAAGGTTTTGCAGATGTTTGGGGAGTTCAATTTTTAAAAATATTTCACGAACTCACAGAAAGTGTTGCTGCAGGTCTTCCTTCGTGGATTTTTATCGGTATGTGTGTAGGCAGTCCGATTTTGAATTTCATAGTGGAAAAAACAGCAAAACCTCTTCATGTTGTTTTGTCATGTGGAATTACGATGGCACTCGCATTTATTCTCCTTTTGACAGTTAAAATGTCAGCTCCTGTTCTCTCTATTTTGTTTTTCATCGTAGGTGTTTGCTCAGCTTATCAGGTTCTAATGTTCTACCAAGTGTCTACCTATCTTGCGCAAGCGGATAAAACCATGTCGAGCGTTGCTGCAAATATGATCATCATGATATTCGGTTATGCTTTTCATTCCACAATCGGAAAAAGTATAAGTTGGATTGCACATCAAAAAGGTGTGGATGGTTTCCACGATCCTGCAATTTTGGTTACGGGAATAGCAATCATACCTCTAGCGCTCATCTGTGCATGTCTTGCACTTGCCTGGTTTATGTTAAGGAGCAGCAGTCGTAGTCACAGTCTCGTTCAGTAAATCAACTTGAGTGGTTCCTGAACTGAGTGTGTTTACGCAGTAACTGTAACTGTAGATTCCTGGAACTGCCGTTGCATCGGAAAAGATAAGTGAACTTGTGGAATACGGTGGATTGAAGCTTATAAGCGGAGACTGAGGATTCGTACTACAGTCAACACCTAGTGGTCCGCTTTGACGGAACAGTGAAATCGTTGAAAGTGTACTATTAGGATTGGGTGGAAAAAGAAATGTAAGCGTAGGAAATCCACTTGTCGTCGATGTATTCTGGAACGAAGCAGCTGGAAGAGCCTGTACATTCAGAGCGACACTACTGACAATGAGATTATTTGCAGGATCTCGAATGCAGATTCTATAGCTGTACGAGTTCCCACTGATATCCGATGTGGAATCCACAAAATTAGCAGCTCCCACAAACGTGTTATAGCTTGTCACCAAAGTCCCACTGGAAGCATCGCATGCTGATGTGGGAGCTATAGCACCTTGCACTCTCCATACTGTAGCTTGGTAGAAATTTGCGGGATTTTCTGGCCATACTGCATTCAATAAAATATCTCCAGCAAAAAGCAGTCCTGTACTTGCATCAATTAGGGGTTGTGGAGAAATTGCAGTGAGTGTGTTGACATTCATCAAATTACCTACTCTATCGAAAATACAAGCACGAAAACTAAACACAGTGGAGGCTGATAAACTCGGAAGCGGAACAGTGAATACAAAAGTTCCCATGAGCGCGCTTGTACCTGTGGGTGGACCTGTTGAGGTATTGGGAAGTCCTATAAAAGGAGGAGGGAAAGAAGCGATCCGTGTAATGGGTGAACAATCGGGAGGAGCATTGGGACCCGCTACAGCATTGAGATTCATTATAGCGTAGTCACTGATGTCGGGAGGGAGAATCCAGTTGAGAATGATATCTCCTGCAAATTGTCCCGGTCCAGCTGTGAAGGAACTCAGAGGAGGGGGAGGAATCACATCTCTTGCAACAACAGAAAGTGCTGTGTTGACGGACGTTAGCAAACCATTGAGTCCGAATATACACAAACGAAAACTAAAAATACCACCAATTACAGATCCCGAAGCAAAGCTTATATTTGCATTGGCATTTGAGAAATCTGTCACCACTCCAGCAATAGTATCTCCTGTATTCGTACATTTTGGATCGGGGGCTGTAGGACCGGGAATAGCATGAATTTCCGCTTTAGCATCGTTATTAAGGTCGCTGTCAAAAGTGATGCTAATATTGATATCCCCTTGATTTGCAGTGCCTGTAGTGACGCTAAAAACTTTTGCAGCTAAGGGAGGAAGCGTTGATAAAGTTGCTGCTGTTGCAGTGCTTGTTGAAGTGGACGTACTTGTGCTTGTGTTGGTAGGAAGCGGAATTGCTGTGTTTCCATTTTTAGCCAGTATGGGTGTATTGACGACAACTTCCACTTGACTTGTTATGATTTTACTCGCAACAACGACTTGGAATTCTCCGAAATAAGGAGATGTGAAAAAAGCACTGGTTCCCAATATAATAAATTTGCTTCGGGGAAATATACCCAGACGTATTTCATTTTTAGTATAGTCGATGATTTTATACAGAATAACAAACTGCGAATCATCTACGAGAGACAATCCTAGCGAAATAGTGGGAACGGGAATTTGCAATTGAAGAGGAAGACCTGGGTTAACAGGAACAGAACTCGACACAATAACAGGAGCTGCAGCTTTACTAAAACTCGCATTGGATAAGTCCACTAAACTTTGAGTGTCTTGTGTTGCGAGTTCCTGACCTGCACTCACAGTGACTGTAGCATCGGTTGGTAAGGAGCTTTTGGGTACACTGACGCTGGCTGCTAAATCTGAATTGGCCCCAATAATAAGACTGTCGTTGGATGCGCTTGAAGTTCCGCTCTTGCCACCTAATGCAGATTTTCCGCAGTTTAGATTTATCAAAGTAAAAAGAAATAGAGTGGAATAATAAATCACTCTTCGAGTAGGAATTTTTTGAATCCAATCACTCATACTTATCTTTTCTTCAATCCGTTCACACACATCTACTGAATTTAACGGATTTTTTTGGGTAAAATATGAGATCTTGGCTTAAGATACTGAATTAGTAGGTAAAATAGAAATTGTGAGTCAGAAGTTTTCGTAGCTTTCATTTCAAAACAAAGTAAACATTTTTGAAACAAGCCTCTGAACATCATCCGCAGCAGTAAAGAATAGGTGACCAAAACACTTATGGTGAAATAGCAAGGTTGCTTCTTCGTTTGTGAACGGATTATTCTCTAAGCTACTAGGGGAATCGTCTGCTGGCAGATACTGTAACGCAGTATCAAAACCTACATTGGCAATTTCTTCTGCATCATTATTGAGCGATATTAAAAGCTCTGTCAGCACATATACATACACACATTTTAGAGTATCGTGATCACATTGCAGATTTACAAAACCGCTTTTTGCACGCTGCGCGGCAATTTTAGCAATATCATGATACCTGTGAGATACAAGCCCTCGTATCGCATCATTAGTCGCACCCATAATGTAACTCACTTGAGGAACGGTTCCCCTTAGAGGTTCCCAAACTGAGTCTAAAACCACATTAAAGGGAACATCAGCCGTAACTTGCTTAACGATTTCAAAGGGACTAACAAGAGAAGTGTCAACCTTGTCGACAAGCTCAATAGTAGCAAAGTATGCTCTTCTCTGGCAGACAGCAACCCCTGCAACTGCTGTAAGTAAGGTGGCAAATTTCGCTTGTGAAGAATCTACATTGTGTCGGTTTTTTAAAATGACCTTCGTCTTTTGCAAGTAGTTTTCCACCAATTTTTCAATAATCTCTCCTTCCGAAGCATGGGATAAGCCAGTGAAGCTTAAAGATACAAGAGTCGCAATTATAGCTAGTCGATTTCTCATTTTCTTCTCCAAATATTAATTTCTTAAAATCCCATGGTTTGTACCAGAGGGAAGTTGAGTAGACTAGAAGAAACAAATCGCTGGTGGAAGCTATTAAGGAAAGGTTTATGACATTTCTTGATCTTGATTTTTCTCGGAAACTGAACTTGACATTTCTCTGCTTCTTTCTTTTATAGGGATGTATCGTAGGATGATGTTATTTATTAGGCTCTGAACAGTTGCAATCAAACTTTGGATGGTATCCGTGGAGATTCCCACTACAACTTGACCCTGTAAATTTTGAACAATTGTAGAAATACGGTGATGATTAGATTGTATTTCGTCTCTGTTTCCAAGTCTATTATGTAAGGAGGAAGTATGTCGTTCGAAGAAGATTTTGAAGAAGCCAAGGGAGTTTGCTGTCAATTCTGGACGTTTATCAATAACAAAGCATGGGACGATGCAAGAAAAATGCTATCGCAAGAGTTTGAAGCTTACTGGCCTCAGACAAGAGAAATAATCGTGGGGCCTGACAACTATATTGAGCTAAATAGAAGGTATCCAGGCGAGCATAAAATAGAACTTCAAAATATTTTTGGTGAACTTGATAAATGGGAATTGGTGTACACAATTTCAACTCAAGTTCGTATCACTTCAAAAATGCCAGATGGCAAAGACGTTCTTCTCTTCGGTATTTCATTCTTTGAGTTGGACAGCGAAAAGTAAATTGTCGGTGCTACTGAATATTGGGCTGACGCTTACGAGGCCCCCGAATGGCGTAGGGATCTCGTTAAAATAGAAGGGCTTCGATAGCGTTCCCATCCTCTATAAAGGAATACAAATGAAGGATCTAAAAATTAGAGAAGTCAAAGTCGAAGATTTTGAGAATGTTAGAGACCTTTTCATTGAAGAGAATCGCTACCATGCATCCATTTTGCCAGAACAAATCAAAATGGGTCCGCCTATGACGAAAGAAGAGTGGAGTTCCTTTCGAGAGCAGAAAGATCGGAGAATTTTCGTAGCAGATAACAACGGGCAAGTTTTGGGCCTCATAGATTTACAAATCAGAGAAAGGGAAATGCCTACTCTAATAAACAGAAAAAGTCTTTTCGTTAAAGAAATTATAGTTTCTGAACACGCTCGTGGAAAAGGCATTGGCAAGAACTTAATCGAACGCGCCAAGGTACTTGCACGTGAATTAGAGATTAAAGAAATTGAGTTGAATGTCTGGACTGCAAACCAAAGTGCTATCGAGTTCTATGAAAAATTGAATTTTACCTGCCAACGAAAAACTTACTCCGTCTTTCTCTAAAACTTGCTATCTCATGATTCGTGGAATGCCATGCCTCAGCCGAAGCTCTCCTCAGCATAGCATAAAAGTGATTATGTTATGCTGGGTAGAAGGTGACTTGTGATTAGAAATAAAGCACAGAATAACGTCTCACGCCGTGTTTCTTGACTTCAATTTTATTTATGCTTATCAACACCCTTTCTATTTTCGAATTAAATCGCGGAAAGGTTGCTTCTATGCGAAAAGTGTTTCTTGCATCAGCTCTCTTTATTGGTTCTTTAAATGTTTTTGGAGCGGAAGACTCCTCCAAACAGATGATTGTTTTGGAAGGTGAAGAGGGATCATGGATTGGGGTTGGTTTCCCTGATGATTCTAACGAGTTTTTACCAGCAGGGACCGAAATACCGTTGGAAGAAACCCAGACATCTCGAGACGGAAAGTTTCTTCAAACTTTCAGACTGACGAGGATTTTAAGAGGTAACAAAGAATCGGAATTCAAAAATCCGTATTATAATTATGTGCTAGTTTCTGAAACTGAACTCGAACATCCCATCAATAGAACAGTCGAAAGAAATGAAGATTCTCATAATGATCTAGAAATGGTTACCTTCGTCCTCGATACAAATTCTCAAATATAGGTGTATTTAGGAACACCAGCCTGCCGCAAAGAAGAAACACAAATGAAACAAATTCTCATTTTCGCTTGTTTTGCATTTTTATCCCTTGAACTTTTTGCAGCTGAAACGCCCAGATTTCAGGTTGTGTTGACAGAAGCTGAAGAGGAATTCCTTGCAGATCTGGATATTGGGAGAGCAAATTTAGGCACCTTTAGTTTTCATTCGGAGGACACCACAGAAGGCAGAATCAATGTTTACAGCTTCTTTGGCCCTAGCGACAGGGCACTGAAGGTGTTTTACCTTAATAAACTAAGAATCCGTGTCGAAGCTGGGCCAGTCATTCATCTCTATGGAGGGAGTTCCCTCGTACGTCGACAGATGCCATCACAAATTCAAACTTTGGAACCGGAGCGTGCTCAAGTATCAGCTGATGAGGAAAGAAGAGACGATGGTTTATCATGCTTGAAAATACTTATTTCACTTTTTATGGGCATATATAGCCAAAATAGTTAATTTATCGGGTTCCAACAAGGTACAAGGCAGGACTGAACCGTTCAATATTAGATACAGCTCCAGGAACGTTTTTTCAGATGTTGGAATACAAAGCGGAAGAAGCTGGTATCGCCTATGTGAAAGCGCCAACTCGGAAGCTAAAACCAAGTCAGACATGTCATCGGTGTGGAAAGCAAGAAAAGAAAGCTTTATCAGAGCGCATTCACAATTGTAAAAACTGTGGCGTAGTGTGTGATAGAGATGTCAATGCGGCACATGTTATTTTGCAATATGCACTAAATAAGCAATTAACGGGTCAGGAACTGGCCTTAGGTGTGGAGGAGGAGCAAGAGATTTTTTTTGCTCCTTTGCTGAAGCACGAAACTCCACCCATACCGGAAGCTGCGTCAGCAGCTGAGGATTGGGTGGAGTAGTTCATTTCTGAATTGTTTTAATGCGTATAGTCAGAAGTTTTCGTAGCTTTCATTTCAAAACAAAGTAAACATTTTTGAAACAAGCCTCTTTGTCTTAAGATCTGAATTAGTAGGTAAAATAGAAATTGTGAGAGTTCGTAGTATATACGGGAATTGTCGGTATAGGATTGTAAGAGTGAAACTCAATGGGTCTTCCGATTTCTTCGTGTTGAGATTGACTCGCTTCTAAGGTCTCGAAACTGTATTCATTTGGCAAATAAGGGATGTCCTGATTTATTAAAAATTCTCCCGAAAAATATTTATCAAAAACCTTCACCCAAGGATCAAGATAGATTTTCTTATCCGCACTTTTATTAGAGTAGTGTTCTGCTTTATAAGCTGCCCAAGTTTCAAGATTCAGAACAGGATTTTTTTGTTCATCAAACGGAGTATTCTTCAATGATGCGCTCAAGTAGTTGTCTTCAAAAAGCACATCAAAGCTGTAGGTCACAAGTCGGTAAATTGCTGCGAGTTCTGCGAGTCCGTACGAAAGACGTTTGTAGTCGTTAAGAGACCACCTTAACATTCCAGCTTGACTCAGAGTATTCAACATCGCTTCGTTAATTCCTGGCTCCATGTGGATAGTTTTAATACTAATGGTTTTAAAAGGCATCATGGAATTACGAATGTTCTCATCTATGTACTGTCCTTCTTCGAATCGAACATATCTCCAATTTGTATTGATGATGGGATAAAGATCCTTTCCATTTTCTGTAGGAGCGTCTTTGTCATAGTTTCTGTAATTTTCAAACGCGATATCACCGAACTTGCTTTGATGTCCGAAAATGCGTTCTTCAAATAAGTACTGAGTTCGGAAAAACGCGTTCAATTCTCTTGGGCCTGGATTCTGCATATTTTGAAATTTCTTAAGAAGTATATTATGCAGAAGCTCCATCATAAGTATTGTGGACCGAGGTGTTGACTCATTGTTTTCAATAGAAAAAGCGACATAGCTAGCAAGTTCTTGTGGTGTGGGAAGAGCTTGTTTGTTCTTATCCGCAGCAAGTTCCTGAGTATTTCCAGAATTTGTAGGATCTTTCATTTTCGTATTTTTTTTCCCCGCAAAAGAAGATGCAGAGGAGACCATCAGTAGAATCGCGAGACTTTTGCGCATGAATAATTCCTTCCTTGTTTAATAAACGAGTGCTGGAATTTGGCACACACAAGATGATGATTTACTAAGAATTTAAAAGCTAGGAGGCTTGCTCCAATCGGGAGGAAAGGTGTTTTCTGTAATTTGGAAATTAATGAAGTTCTTCAGAATTTCCGCACTTCCGGTGATGTAGTCCATCATGTCTTGCGAATAGCGAACTTGATCCGGTAAATGCAAAGTTCGACGGAACTGATTCATCTTTGCTGCTGCTATCATTGCGGTAGAGAGTTGTATGATGCGCTTTATAGAATCGAACTTAACAAAATTTTCCAAATGCAACGCTTTAAGAATAGACGTGGTAGGGCTTTCACCATTTTCTGTAATAACATAGTTGATCAGATTTTTTGAGATTTCGTAACTTGAAACTGCGAAGAGCGTTTGCAAATTAACTTGGCCATAAAAGAGTTCTTGGTGAAAGAGTAAAATGTTGATAACAAAAAAACCCGCTTGGGAAATTATCAAGTTTTTTGCTAATGCAATAGCATTCGAAGAAAAGAAAGGAACTTCTTCGCAGGTACGAGCCATGCAATCGAGATCTTCTTTCTGTAGAAAAGGGGTAGGACTTTTGGAATGCGCTATGAGAATTTCCATACAATTTTGCTGAGAAAAAACCTGAGCGGGTGCTTCGAAAGAGCTTCCGAAGAAGCTAAAAAGCATCAAGGCTACGAATATTTTTTCTTTTAAAAATTTCATAACACTTACCATAACCAAATAGAATTATTTTTTGAGATTAAGGCAGGAAAACACTCATTTCCCGGCTTTTATGAGTGTTTTCCTTATATAACTTTGGGCGGGAAATTAAAAGGAAGGAGATTTATATCTCGCCCAAGAGGCGAATTGTATTAGACTTAAAGTACGAAAATTATTTTATTTTAATCCCGAAAGGAATTATGCAAGCAAGAGAGAACAGTAAGCATAATTTTCAATGGAATCGAATTTACTACGTTCTCGTGTCTTTTTTTCTCATTTTATCCTGTGGAATGCCTACACCTACGCATGTACAGACAAAAATACAATTAAAACACAAAATCCCCAAACACTCGCAACTTCTTGACTCCAAGCAACCGACTCCTTTTGCACCTTTGCAGGTCGATGCTTTTAGCTGTTATTTCATCAACATTATGGGCTCAGGTATTGGCAACTGGGATACTTATGCAAGTGGAGTTCAACAGAATCTGGGATACAGTTATTTCTCCTTATTTTCGAAAACGGTTAACATTTCAAAAGGGAGCTCTTTCGAAATTGAAATTCCCAATGGGAGCCAACGCATCATTCAAGCTTTAGGAGTGGTAAGCACAAAAACATGTCCTGGTACACTAGCAGAAGCAGATATTGAAGACGATACCGTTTTCAAAGCAGTATTCGAATTGAGTCGAGCTGTTCTGGATATTAATCAAGACATGAATATCATAATGACAAGTTCTTATGACCCCTTTAAAGCGAAAGATGCTCGTATACTGTTGAATTCCAAGTTCGCAAGCATTGACAACGAAGCACCTGTACCCGGATTAAAAATTCAATCCACCAAACTTGACAACAGCATACATTTGACTTGGGGTCAGGCAAAAGACAATGGAACGCCTTCGAATTATCTACTTTACAAACTTCTCACCAGCGCAAGTGTTGATGCCGTAAACACAGTTGAAAAAGCAGAAAGTGCCGGAATGATACTTGTGGATTGGATACTCAACTTAACTTCGTATACCGGAACGTATGCAAATGGTTACATCGTTTACACAGTTCTTGTCAAAGATGCTGCAGGGAATATTGCACAGTATACTCCTTTAGAAGTGTTCGGAGTTCCTGAACTTTCTTATCAAGGTGTGAACGGAGCACTCACTTTAGGTGTTGCAGTGAATTTAACTCCGAGCACTTTAAAAACCAACGGTACTGCAATTACATCATGCTCAGTTAAATCAGGAAGTGGTGTGCGTTTACCATCTTGGGCTTCAATAAACCAAAGTACTTGCGTAATACACGGAACACCAAACGCATTGCTCAGTTCGGAGACCCTTACAATCATCGCAAACAGCTCCGCAGGCAGTTCTGAAGGTGCGACAATAACTTTGAGTGTTCAAAGCCCTTGATGGGAATAAGATGAAATTCGTTTCCTACATTCTAACGCTACTCCTATGCACTTCTCTTTCTTATGCAGAAGAAGACGAACTTTCTCCCAATTCTCAAATTTCCGCAGTATTAGATAATTCCGGTGACACTCGACTGGACCCTAATTCCACAGAGTTCGTGTCCAGTCGGGTGTCACCGGAATTTATTGCAAGATTGCTTAGTGGCTACGATACCAATGTGCTTTTGCTCAACGACCCTTCGATGCTTCCTGGTCTTACGACTTCGTCGTGGTTTGTTAAACCTTCGCTACAAACAATTGCACCACTCGGTGACAAAGGTTTTGCACTCGATTGTGCAGCTTTATACACACACAACTTTGCTAAAGCAGCGCAAATTTATGACCATATCTTCGCTTCTTTCGGAATAGACTACGCTAGTAAACATTACACAGCATATCTCTTAACCGATTGGACATGGTATAATTTAGAAAGACGAATGCGCCTTCTTTCTATGGGAGAAACACTTGGTATGAGAGGGATTCCATGGAAGGGAAAGGACTGGAGCTTCGCATACAACTTAGCTTTCCGTTATGTGAAATATCCAAGTCCCATCAACACCAACCCATCTTATAATGCAGATGGTCCTCTTTTCATTCCCTCTGTCACGTTAAAACATCCTCTTTCTTCTTTGAAATTCACGGAAAGTATACTCGCAACAAAGCAATGGGCAAAAGGAAGCAATTTGCGAATGGAATCTTTGGAAGGAAGGATCGGTATTGCAAAAGAACTCTTTAAACATATCGATGCAGAAGCAAACTTTTACCTTATAAGAGCTATATACCCAGGTTCCGTTCCCTATCGAGTCGATCAGATTCTATCTTCCGAACTTGAGATGTATGCACATATAGGTGAACATACCAAACTTAATATTTCCGCAGCATTTTGGAGAACATACTCTACCCTGTTCACAACGAATTATACAAAATATATATTCACATTCGGTGTTGCTTATGAATCTTGGTAAACACTTAGCATTAGTTTACCTCATATTCCTTTGCTCAGACCTTTTAGGCAAAGTAGATCACACTTCCATGAAACGCATTCTTAGAAACGTACATATTGGAAGAGTGCTTTCCTACAAGGGAGAAAGCTACATCGACGAAATCCCTCTAAATTCCAAAGAACATATATTTGTAAATTCAACTCTATCGACTGGAGAAGGTTCCCTTGTCATTGCTTTAGGTCGCGAAACCGTAGTCAATCTTGCTAAAAATACAGTGTTTCAAATTGTTCGACTCAAACCAAGAGAAGATTCAAGAATCATCGGTGTTGCGGGAATGCTGATCGAAGGAAAAATACAAGGTATAAACTGGATACAAGAAAACGGAACACAAATTCCCATTAGCATAGTGAGTCCCCGTGGAGAGTTTATGATTTACGGAGGAAGATTTGCAATGGAAGTTCCCCCGGATCATAATTCCAAAGTTCTATTTTTAAGTTTGGATAAACCTGCACAACTTGCCTTATTCACACCTCAGGAATTGATTGTTGAGAAAAATTTAAAGATATTACACCCTGAAGTCGAAAGAACAGGTTTTGGAATTGGATTGGTTTCTACCCCACTAAAAGATCCTAAAAAGGAAGGTCGAACACTGAACCTTCAAACTTTGCAACTGTGTGAACTGGATTTTTCTTCGGGAAAAGAAAGTCTTTCCATGATTCCATTAGATGAAAAACAAGCGCTTGAGGGGTACAATTCGAAAATCCTAGTCCACTTTATTCTTGAAAAACAAGTATTGCGAAACATAACTCCTATTGCAGGAGAAAATATCCACAACATGGAAACGTTTAATTTCATTCCTAATATGGATCAGATTGTGAATGCAAATTTTTCGAATACAATGATAACTTTGGATTTCTAAAGCTTACTCTGGAAGAAATTAGCCATCTCTTCGTTGTAAGTGTCAGTTAAAGTAGGTTTGCTGGCTTTAAGAACAAATTCCGATTTGTAGATATTTTTCTCTAGATCCACCATCAGATCCACAAGCGTTTTAACGAGTGCTTTGTTTTCCTTAACTTCAAAATCTAAAAGCAATATTTTAGAAAAATATTCAATAGTATCCTTTATAACGTAAGAGCGGTTGGGTTCGTATAATTCAGAGAAAAAAACCAAACTGCTACTCTTGAGCTGTTCGTAGCGAGATACCCAACGTCCTACAAAAGCGTTTCGTCGTGCGGGAGAGAATAGGCTGATATAGAATGTATAGTAAGCTATGAGCAATCCTCTTGCATTGAGATAAGATAGAGAATCTCTCAAATTTATTGCAGTCTGAGTGGGAGGAGGTATAGAAAGATCGAAACTAAAGCTCAAAAAAGCTATATCTTTTTCTAAAGCACTGCTGCGAAACAGTTCTGGACAAATGATCGGATGATTGAGCGCTTTTAGTTTTTCTTCCAATTTTTGATAGATAAAAAGGTTGTCAGAAAGAAATTGAAGCATCGTTTCGGGAAGAACCGTGTTTTCTGTCAGTTCCAATTCAAACTGTGTGCCAAGAATCAAGTCGGACTTTTCTTGAACGACTTCCGAAACAACTTTTGAGAGATTGCTTGCATGCAAAAGGTTCGAGCAGAAAACTATGGAAAACAAAGTGGCGATGGGTCTGAACATAAAATTCCTTTGAAGCTTGTGCCAAAATTGGAGTGGTTTTTGCACAAAAAAGCAACGAAGGAAATCTTAATTAGAGCGCTGCGTTCAATCCTAAGTCTTCGCGTGTTTTTTTGCGGAGTTGAAGGAGGTACTCCGAATGTTCAGATAGTTTGAGTCCGTAAGAAGGGATCATGGATTTTAATTTGCTTTGCCATTCTTTGGATTGGAAACTTTCTTTAAACGATTTCTCCAAGACTTTTAACATCGTGTCCACTGCAATAGATGCACCTGGAGACGCTCCGAGCAAGGCTGCAAGAGAACCATCTTCGGAAATAATAAGTTCCGTTCCAAATTGTAATATTCCCCCTTTGACAGGATCATTTTTGATAACTTGAACGCGTTGTCCAGCAGATTGCAAATGCCAATCTTCAAGTTTTGCGTTTGGAAAATACTCTTTTAAATTTGCAAGACGCTGGCGTGGTGTCAGAAATAGTTGACGTAGCAAATATTGAGTAAGGGGAATGTTATGCACACCGCTTTCTATCATCGGAATCAGATTTCCCAAATTGAAAGAAAGAGGCATGTCAAACCAAGATCCCTGTTTTAAAAATTTCGTTGAGAACGTTGCGAAAGGACCGAAAAGAAGCATTCTCTTCCCATCTATATAACGTGTATCCAAATGCGGAACAGACATAGGAGGTGAACCTACAGGAGCTTTGCCATATACCTTTGCCTGATGCCGTTCGATTAAATCTTTATTCCCACTGATAAGCCACTGGCCTCCGACAGGAACACCACCATAACCAAGGCCTTCGGGAATTTTTGATTTTTGAAGAAGAGGTAAACTTCCACCTCCTGCACCAATGAGGACGAACTTACTTTGTATCAAACTCAATTCACGTGTCTTAAGATTTCGCACTGCCACAGTCCAAGTGGAGTCTTTGTTTTTTTCTAAACCTACGACTTCGTGTTGCAGATGTATTGCATTGGATCTAGAGCGAGCGAGAGAAGCAAAAAGACCACGGGACAGAACTTCGAAGTTCACATCCGTCCCATGTTTTACACGCGTTGCTGCAATTTTTTTCTGCTTGTTACGTCCTTCTATGATCAGAGGACTCCAGGTTTCCATAGTTTCGAAATCGTCGGTGAATTCCATCTCCTCAAAATAAGGATGTTGTTTCATCAACTCATAACGTTTTTTCAAAGCAGCTATGTTTTTTTCACCCCAAACAAAGCTGATATGGGGAACACGATTTAGGAAACTTTGAGCAGATAGTATTTTATTCTGTTGAATTTGATAGGCCCAGAATTCCAAAGACATCTCAAAGGCTTCGTTAATTTTAACTGCTTTGGACATGTCTAGGGAACCATCTTCGAGTTCGGGAGTGTAGTTCAGCTCACAGTGTCCTGCGTGACCCGTACCTGCATTGTTCCACACTCCAGAACTTTCTTCCGCAATTTTAGGCAGACGTTCGAACACTTCGATAGAGAGGTTGGGATCGAGTTCATAAAGCAAGGCGCCCAAAGTGGCACTCATAATACCTGCTCCAATCAGAAGCACGTCAACTTGTTTGGAGGCAGCAGTTGCATGTTTCTCACACGAAACTATACAGAGAAGCAAATAAGCAAGCAGAGCTTTTTTCATCAGTGACCTTTCGCCAAATTCTGTTTCTGTACGCAAGGGTTTACGCGAGGGAGCGCTTACAAACAATCAATAAGTGCTTGCGTCACCATTCAAAAAACGAGGGTGCTCTCGACTCCAGAATGATGAAACCGGAGTTCGAACAAATGCCCGACGTTTTGAAAAATTCAATCTTTACATATGAGTATTTTCCATACTATTAATGAAGACTTTCTAAAAAGGACATAACCCCGACGTGATGGAAACTTCAAGTTCTAGTATCAAAACAAGTGACTGCCTTACAGGAGTTGAACTTTACGCAAAAACTCAACTCCCTCTGGAATGGGGTGTCTTCGACGTATCCGTCTACCGCTCTGTCCAAGATCAGGGGGAGCATCTTGTTATATCCATGGGCAATCTGGATGGCAAGGTCCCGCCTTTCTTGCGAATTCATTCGGAGTGCTTTACAGGCGAGGTTTTAGGGTCTTTACGTTGCGATTGTAAGCGGCAACTCGATGCTGCTTTAGAAAGCATAGCTCGCGATGGTCACGGGATGCTTATTTATATTCGCAACCACGAGGGTCGGGGTATAGGTCTTGGTAATAAAATTCGTGCCTATGAACTCCAACAAAAAAAGGGCTTAGACACTATAAAAGCCAATCATGCTTTGGGCTTCCAGGCAGACCTTCGTAACTTTTCCGTGGCGGTTGACATACTCAAAGCCCTCCACATTAGTCAATGCCGCTTAAACACGAACAATCCTAAAAAAATGAAAGCTCTCGAAGACGCAGGAATTAGCATTAAAGAACTTGTTCCCTCGCTGTCAGAGCCCAATCCGCATAATGACCATTATTTGCGAACAAAATTTCATTCGCTCGGCCATCATCTCGAAGGTCTCTTCGGCGAGAGAACTCAGTAGTTCCCCCCACCTCGGGTCCCGTGTCTGTTAACTGCTTGTACTGTGTTGGTTCTACTATTGAATAATGCAATCCACATGCCAGATACTGAAACGCTAGAGTACCAAGGGTTTTACTTTCTTTATGCAAAAAATTGGTAACGAAAGTTTACCGATTCTATTTTTTGTTAACAGTCGTCTTAATTTTATACTCACCTTTCAAGACCTCACGGAAACACTGCAAACCATCTGTAGTGCAGGAAAATGCAGTCAATTCGTAAGGAAGAGAACTTGCCTTCGAAAGTTCTTTTGTAAGCAGCACGAATCCAGGAAGTTCCTTGCTAAAATCTGCAGCAGTGTAATTTGTTTTTTTAAAAATTTTCGCATCCCCTAATTTGAGATGCCAAGGTGCTTCGAAATTCAACTTCAGAGGATGCTGACTCGTAACTTTGAATTGAACGCTGAGCTGTTTGTTTTCCATTTTAGAAGATACATCCACTTTGACACGATCCGCTCCATGCAGACTGAGTGTAGAAATAAATACAGATGAGAGTAATATTGACTTAAACACTTTGATTGATCTCCTCAAAGAATGGACCGGAATAGAATAGCATATTGTTTGGGAAAGGTGCTTTATGTTTTTTGGTGTTGTGAAAGTAGAAATCGACAGTGAAACTACAAATGACTACAGCTATGCACACGCTACAAATATAAGCGAACGCATCTGTTCTAAATTCAAAGTTCTCGCAAAAGCCTACCAACAGAATTCCTATGAATCCACCTTAGTACTCGCACTCACACTGTTGGAACGTTCCGAAGAAAAACTTAATCAAAAAATAGACTCTATACTTGCTTTTGTAGAAAGCAGTGGGCTCGGTCGTATTTTGGAACACCATACCCTTAGTGATCGGATGGATTCCGTTTCTTCTGATGAAGATGAAGAGGAGGACTATTAAAAACTCTTGCACCCCCACTCAGTCTGTTTTAGATTATACCTACTTTCAGTGAAGATGGAGTTTCTCATGAAAACAAAAACAACAAATGTTCAGTATGACAAAGTGAATCTTTCGCTTGCATGTTTTGCTTCAAACTCTTCTTCTATTCACCATCATCATTCCCATCATAGCCACGCTTAATAAATCGTTTGAAATAAAGTAGTTAACGGAAATCCTGAGTGAGAACTTAGGTGAGATTTCGTACTGTGTGACTCCTCGTGTGTTAACCGAATTCTTAGTGTGTTCGTGTTAGCTGCATTCAGGGATTTTTACGTGCGAGCAGTGGTCGAAGTCTGTGTGGAGAATGCATATGTTTAAAAATAATCGTTTGAAAATAGCTGTTCAAAAATCAGGACGTCTTAATGAAAAGTCCTTGGAATTCCTTAGTAAAAGCGGTCTGGAATGGGAAATGGTCAAAGATCGACTTGCACAGGAATGTACAAATTTACCTATTGATATCATGTTTGTTCGTGATGATGATATTCCACGTTTTGTGGGAGAGGGAGTGTGTCACTTAGGCATAGTAGGGCAAAATCTTCTGGAGGAATCCCTCACTACGAAAATAGGAAGCGTGCAAATTCTGAGCCCCTTGGATTTCGGAAGATGCCGTCTTTCCATTGCAGTGCCACAGAATCAGAATTTTTCAAGTCTAGCAGATTTAAATGGTCTTCGTATTGCAAGTTCCTACCCCCGTTGTCTGAGAAGTTTTTTAAACAAGAATAAAATTAAAGCTTCTCTCGTAGAATTGAGCGGAACCGTAGAGATTGCACCCAAACTAGGAATTGCCGATGCGATTTGCGATCTTGTTTCTACGGGATCTACTCTCCGTTCCAACGGATTGAAGGAATGCGCCACAGTGTTCCAAAGTCAAGCAGTGCTCATTCAAACCACAAAACCATTGGATGAATCTTCGAATGCACAGATGAACCAGCTTCTAGAACGGATGGGTGTCTTATGTACTTTGTAAATTGGAACACTCTCTGTGAAGAAGAAAAACGTCTTGCTTTAAAACGACCTGCTCAATCCGAGAACTCTTCTGAATTCATAGAAAAAGTGCGTCAGATTATCTCGACTGTTAAAAAAGAAGGGGATCGTGCGCTTTTGAATTTCACTGAGCAATTCGATGGCACGTGTTTGCAAAACATACGAGTTAGCAAAGAAGAAATTCAAGAAGCGTATACCAAACTTGATACAGCATCTTTGCAAGCGATTCGTACTGCAATTCAAGGGGTGAAATGCTTTCACGAAGCGCAGTTGCCTAAAGATCTGGATTTGGAAACCTTTAGTGGTGTGCGTTGTGAACGTAGATTCCTTCCTATTTCAAATGTTGGATTGTATGTTCCTTGCGGTACTGCTGCTTTACCTTCGACCGTAATTATGCTCGGTGTTCCTTCTTCAATTGCAGGATGCGAAAGACGCGTCTTAATGACACCTCCGTTGAAAGATGGAAGTGTAGACCCTTCTATACTCGTAAGTGCAGACCTCTTGGGCATTTCTGAAATTTTCAAAGTAGGTGGTGCGCAAGCGATTGCTGCTTTGGCTTATGGAACGGAAAGTGTTCCCAAAGTGGATAAAATCTTCGGACCTGGCAACCGTTGGGTTACCGAAGCAAAAATGCAAGTAGCTTACGATCCTGAAGGTGCTTTGTCCGATCTTCCCGCAGGGCCTTCGGAATTGATGATTATTGCAGATAAAGATGCAGACGCACGATTTATTGCAGCGGATCTTCTTTCTCAGGCAGAACACGGAACAGACTCGCAAGTGATTCTCGTAGCAAGTTGCGGAGACTTGATTCAACGTGTGTTGAGTGAAGTGCAAAAACAAATCGAGTGTCTTCCTCGATTCGCAATTGCAAAAGAAGCTTTGACGAAGAGCCGATGCATTCAGGTGAACAGGATGGAAGACGCAGTTGAGGTTTCGAATCGCTATGCACCGGAACACTTGATTATTCAAACAGAAAATGCACGGGAACTTTCTCTAAAAATCCGCAACGCAGGTTCTATTTTTCTAGGACCTTGGGCTCCGGAATCTGTAGGGGACTATGCGAGTGGGACCAGTCACGTCCTTCCTACTTATGGTTTTGCACGCGTGATGGGAGGACTGGGAACAGAGAGTTTTATGAAATCCCTCACTGTTCAGGAATTGACTCGTGATGCTTTGAAAGAATTGAGTTCAACTGTTATGCAACTAGCAGCTATGGAGTCTTTGGAAGCTCACGCGAATGCCGTGCGCATACGCCTGCAGGAGCTTGCAGTATGAATGCACTTTTGAAACTGGTGCGTCCGAAAATTCTTGCGATGAAAGCTTACGAATCAGCACGTAGCCTTCAAACGCAAGGCAGAATTTTCTTGGATGCAAACGAATCCCCATTCTGCCCCGTTGGCAAAGCACTCAATCGTTATCCAGAACCTCAGCCTCGTGAGATTCTGCAACGCTTCTCTGCTCTTTATGGAGTTCCTTCTGAGAACATTCTTGTGGGTAGAGGTGCAGACGAAGCGATTGATCTCATTGTGCGAACCTTTTGCGAGTCGGGACGCGATGCCATTATGACATGCGCTCCGACTTACGGTTTCTACGAAATTTGCGCAAGTATACAAGATGCGAGAGTTCTCTATGCTCCGTTGAAATGTGAAGGGGATGACTTCAAACTGGATATAGAGAATATAAAAACGCAGCTTCTAAATTCCACTTCGCTCAAAGTTATCTTTCTTTGCTCTCCTAATAATCCAACAGGTACGCGTTTTAGCGAAGAGTCTCTCGTTGAAATCTGTGAATTTACAAAAGAACGTTGCATTCTCGTGATCGACGAAGCGTATTGCGAGTTTTCTCAACAGGCAAGTATGACTCGTTTTCTTTGCGAATATGATCAGCTTCTTATTTTGAAAACTCTCAGCAAAGCGTGGTCTCTAGCAGGTGTTCGCTGCGGTTGTGTTATAGGCAATGAAACTCTCATTCAGATTTTGCAAAAAGTACGTGCGCCGTATCCCTTAAGCAGACCTGCTATTGAAGAAGTGCTTCGGCATACGGATTCTAACGGAGAAAATGTTCTAAAAAAACGAGTTGAAAACATACGTCAACAGCGTGCGGAGATGAAAAAAAGCTTGGAAGAACTTGCTATAGTACAAAAGATTTACGATTCCGACACGAATTTTTTGCTGGTTCGTTTTAGAGATGCAAAACAGGTGATGAGTTATCTCAGTGCTGCAGGACTTATAGTGCGTGATCGCAGTTCCGATTTTGGTTTGGAGAATTGCATCCGCATAACGATGGGAACTGAAGAGGAAAATAGAAGTGTAGTGTCCTTGTTGAGTGTGGTGAATAATGAGTTTTAAAAGGTACCTTTTTCTAGATCGAGACGGAACTTTATTGCAGGAACCTTCTGATTTTCAAGTGGATGCTATTGAAAAATTCAATCTGATGCCGGATCTTATTCCTTCTTTGATACGACTCAAAGATGCTGGTTTTCAATTTGTTATGGTTTCGAACCAAGATGGATTGGGTACTGCAAATTATCCGCAGAATGTGTTTGATGAGATGCAGAATCTACTTTTAGGAATGCTCGAAACACAAGGGATTGTGTTTGAGTCTGTTCGTATCTGTCCGCATTTCGAAAACGATAGGTGTATGTGTCGCAAACCTCAGCTCAAACTCGTGCAAGATTATCTCGCTTCTAGTTCTTGGGATCGCAGCAATTCCTATATGATTGGAGACCGTAGCACAGACTTGGAACTTGCAGAGAATATGGGTTTGAACGGTTTCTTACTGAGCAAAGAAAAAGGATGGAAGCAGATCACCCAGGATATTCTATGCAAAGAAAGAAAAGCTTCCGTTGTGCGCAAAACCAAAGAAACGGATGTTTGTATTAGCGTAAACTTAGATAGTACTGATTCTATTTCAGTAAACACCAGACTTCCCTTTTTCGATCATATGCTCGAACAGCTTTGCAAGCACGGTGGTTTCGCTGCTTCTATTGAAGTTCATGGAGACTTGCACATCGATGAACATCACACGGTGGAAGATACTGCTATAGCTTTGGGAACAGCTTTGCGCAGCGCATTAGGCAACAAATGGGGAATAGAACGCTATGGATTCTATCTTCCTTTGGATGAAGCGACGAGTCAGGTTGCTTTGGATCTTTCTGGACGTGCTTTTTTTCGATTTGAGGGGCAATTTTCGAGAGAGAGTATTAACGGTTTTGCAACGGAAATGGTTCCTCACTTTTTCAAAAGTTTCTCGGATGCTTTGCAAGCGAGTTTGCACATTCGTATGCAAGGAGACAATTGCCACCACCAGATTGAATCTATGTTCAAGGCTGTAGCAAGGGCTTTGCGTTCTGCAATTCGAAACACAGGAACGAGTATTCCTTCGACGAAGGGGGTTCTGTGATTGCAATTTTAGATACAGGAATAGCGAATCTTTCCTCCGTTGCCTTTGCATGTGAAAGGTTGGGAAGAGCTTATGTGATCACAAGTGATGCAGAACAGTTGAATAAAGCATCTCATGTTATTTTTCCGGGAGTAGGAACTGCGAAGGCATTTATGAAAGGTGTCAAAGAGAACGAAATTCTCGAATGCTTAAAAACTCTCACGCAACCTGTACTGGGTATTTGCTTGGGTATGCAGGTTCTCTACGAATGGTCAGAAGAGGGAGAACAAAACACTTTGGGTATTTTACCAGGACAGGTTCGAAGGTTAGAAGCGGATGCTTTACCTGTACCACATATGGGTTGGAATAGAGTTCTCTTCAACGTCGATTCACTGCTTTTGAAGGGTATTGAACCGAATAGTTTTTTCTACTTTGTGCATTCTTTTGTGGTTCCTGACAGTCGGAAGATTTCTGCATGGACGGAATACGGAGAAAGAATCCCTTCCGTGGTGGAAAGCGGTTCTTGGTTTGGCACACAGTTTCATCCTGAACGTTCCGGTGAAATAGGGCAGAACTTGTTAAGTAATTTTTTACAATTGTAAGGCGAGTGAAATGGAAATTTATCCTGCGTTAGATCTTCTCGATGGCAGTTGTGTACGTTTATCCGAAGGGGATTTTTCTGCAAAAACAGTTTATGCAAAAGACCCCTTAGAAGTGGTTCAAAATATAGAAAATTCAGGAGCTAGATACTTGCATCTTGTGGATCTTTCGGGAGCTAGAAATTCGCAACACAGACAAAAAACAGCGATTGCCAAGATTCTTGCTCAATCGGGTTTGGAAGTTCAGTGCGGTGGGGGTATTCGTTCCCGAGAGGATATTGCGGAACTTCTGGATCTCGGAGCAAAACGAGTCGTCATCGGAAGTCTTGCGTTGAAAGATAGAGAACAGACTGTTGGGATTCTCAAAGAGTTTGGTG
>Ga0206941_10082_pt2 | contig 24760 bp, 17 predicted proteins | sample Alteio_BWOrgHeat_9_FD_153251 | JGI IMG/M metagenome (GOLD analysis project Ga0206941, IMG submission 153251) | Enriched cells from forest soil in Barre Woods Harvard Forest LTER site, Petersham, Massachusetts, United States -... | ecosystem: Environmental > Terrestrial > Soil > Temperate forest >...
AGCAACGCCGGTTAAGCGTTTTTGCGAAGGGGTTGAACGAAGATACTGTCCGACGCATTTCTACCCTTAAAGAAGAGCCAGAATTTCTCCTGGAATTCAGACTCAAAGCTTTCCGTTACTGGCAAACCTTAAAAGAACCCCACTGGGCCAATGTCCACTACAAAGCAATCGACTACCAAGACATTCGATACCACTCTTCACCCAAGAAGAACAAACCTAAAAATTTAGCGGACGTAGATCAGGAAGTTCTGAAAACATTCGAACGTCTGGGAATTCCCCTTTCCGAGCAAAAACGCTTAACCGGCGTTGCTGTGGATGCTGTTTTCGATAGCGTTTCGGTAGGCACCACCCATCAGGAAGAACTCGCACAGTTGGGAGTTGTTTTTTGCTCCTTTACAGAGGCCACGAAAAAATATCCCGAACTTATTAAAAAATATCTGGGTTCCGTGGTCCCTTATAAAGACAATTTTTATGCGAGTTTGAATTCCGCTGTTTTTAGCGACGGTTCCTTTGTTTACATACCTAAGGGTGTGCATTGTCCGCTCGATCTTTCTACCTATTTTAGAATCAATGCTGCGGAAGTAGGTCAATTCGAACGCACTCTCATCATTGCGGATGAAGGTTCCAAAGTAAATTATCTCGAAGGTTGCACAGCTCCTATGCGTGATGAGAATCAACTTCATGCAGCAGTTGTGGAACTGATCGCTCTTAAAGATGCAGAAATCAACTATTCCACTGTGCAGAATTGGTACACGGGAGATGCTAAAGGTGTGGGTGGCATTTTCAATTTCGTAACCAAACGTGGTTTGTGTCAGGGAGAATCTTCGAAAATTTCCTGGACTCAGGTGGAAACCGGTTCCGCTATTACGTGGAAGTATCCAAGTGTGATTTTGAAAGGTGATAACTCAAAGGGTGAGTTCTATTCCGTTGCTCTTACCAATAAGCGTATGCAAGCGGATACGGGAACTAAGATGATACACTTGGGTAAAAACACCTCGAGTCGAATTATTTCGAAGGGTATTGCAGCAGATCATTCTTCGAACAGTTACCGAGGACAGGTTCGTATTGCATCCACAGCAGAGAATGCACGCAACTATACGTGTTGTGACTCCATGCTTGTCGGATCGGAAGCAAAAGCAAACACCTATCCTTATATAGAAGTAAAAAACAATACAGCAACCGTTGAACACGAAGCGACAACATCGAAAATTAGTGGTGAGGAAATTTTCTATTTTAAATCTCGGGGAATCGACGAGGAGAAAGCAGTCAGTCTTCTTCTCAACGGTTTCTGCAAAGAGGTTTTCAATAAACTCCCCCTCGAATTCTCCGTCGAAGCCATTAAGCTTCTCGAAATGAAACTCGAAGACAGCGTCGGATAGTTCTACAAGGAATTAAAATGTTAGAAGTTCAAAACTTACATGCATCTGTAAATAATATTCCCATTCTCAAAGGCCTCGACCTCAACGTGAAGGAAGGTGAAGTGCACGCCATCATGGGACCCAACGGTTCCGGTAAAAGCACGCTTTCTAAAATACTTGCAGGACACCCTGATTATCTTGTGACTTCGGGTTCCATTCAGTTCGAAATCAATATGAAGATGAGAAATCTCCTCGATTTCAGTTCGGATGAAAGAGCACGCGACGGAATTTTTCTCGCTTTCCAATATCCGACGGAAGTTCCTGGTGTAAGCAACTTCGAATTTCTCCGTGCTGCATTCAATGCTGTTACCGTGCATCAAGGCGGACAGGAAATGGACATTCTCGACTTTAAAGATTTCCTAAGCGAGAAAGTTGCGATGCTAGGTATGGATGAATCCTTCGTGAGCCGTCAGTTGAATGTGGATTTTTCCGGTGGAGAAAAAAAGCGCAACGAGATCTTGCAAATGGCTGTGCTAGCTCCGCGCCTTGCAATTTTAGACGAAACGGATTCGGGATTAGACATTGATTCTCTGCGCGCTGTAGCTTCCGGAATCAATCGCCTCCGCTCGAAGAACAATTCCTTTATCCTCATCACTCACTACCAGCGTATATTGAATTATATAGTTCCTGATAAGGTTCACATTCTTAGCAATGGACGTATTGTGAAATCGGGTACTTACGAACTTGCAAAAGAAGTCGAGGAAAAAGGTTACGAGCCTTTTATTGGTGCCTAACTTAGCAGCCTCACCATGACGGAAAAAATTATGAACAATTTTGAACAAGCTTTTAGAAATTTCGAGCAGCACAAAAGCGTTTCTCCGGAATGGGTAGGAGATCTACGCAAAACTGCAAAAGACGCGTTTCTAAAAACAGGTTTGCCTACTCTTCGTGATGAAAACTGGAAGTACACCAGTCTACGTTCGCTAGCAGATAAGTTTTTTACCTGGACCCCATCTCCCTTAGAATCTGTACCTGCGTTTGCTCGCAAATTATTTATTCCCAATGCTTCGAATCTAGTCTTTATCGACGGGAAATTAATTAAAAACCAAGAACTTCCTCGCGATTTAAAAATCTCCTCTCTCGAAGAAGCTTTTACAAAATATGCAGATAAATTTAGAGAATCTTTTTCTTTAACCTCATCTGTTTGTCAGAACTCAATGACACAATTGAATGACGCTTTTCTTAGAGACGGTTGCTTTATTGAAGTTCCCGCTCAAGCTAAAGTTTCTACAACGTTACATATTCTCAATATCCTAAGCAGCACAGATTCGCTTTCCAGTTTTCCTCGACACATTCTTTATTTGAATAAGCATTCTGAAATTTCAGTGATTGAAACAATAGTTTCGCAAAATACCGACACACCCGCTTTTTTTACGAATTCTCTCACAGATATTATTCTGAATGAACACGCACAGATTTCTTATGCAAAATTCCAAAGAAGGAATTCCAAACACACGTACTTAGGAAACACACGTTTCTTCCACAAATCCGATTCACGTGCGTATTGTTTCTTCGATATTGGACATTCCGCTCTTTCCCGAGAAGAGATCAGTGTGAAACTTAGCGGAGAACGTGCAGAGTCTAGAATACGGGGAATATTCCACACTCGCGAACAACAGCACGTCGATTACTTTGTTTCAGTCGATCATGCTGCTTCGTATACAAAGAGCAGACAGCTATTCAAAGGTGTTGCGGAAGATCAGTCGCGTGGTGTTTTCAACGCTCATATTCGTGTACGAGAAGGTCTACGCAAAATTGATGCACATCAGTTGACAAAAAATCTGCTTCTAGGAAGTGAGGCAGAAATCGACGCAAGACCTCATTTGGAAATAGATTCGGACGATGTGAAATGTGCTCACGGTGCTGCTGTGGGTCGTTTGCGTCCTGATGAGGTTTTCTATCTGCAAGCTAGAGGGATGACACGTGCAAAAGCAGAGAAAATGCTAAGTACAGCGTTTACGGAAGAAGTCGTATTGGACATTAAAGATGAGCATTTTAGAAAGCAGATTCAAAATCACGAGTCTCAATTGAGTTCCGTTCAAAATATGTCGATAAGTGAAGCATAGGGGTGGTTTTATGGCTTTGAGTCAATTTGAAGTCGATATCTATCAGCAAATGATATTGGATCACAACCGATCTCCTAAGAATTTTTGTGAATTAAAAGATGCAACGTTGAAAGCGGAAGGTTTCAATCCTCTTTGTGGAGATCATCTGTGGATTTATTTGAAAACAGATGAGAGTGGAAAAATCGAAGCATTGAGTTTTCAAGGTTCCGGTTGCGCCATTAGCAAAGCCTCTGCTTCGATGATGACTGTGAGTTTAAAAGGTAAGACGAAGGATGAAGCGAAAGCTATCTTCGATGAGTTTCACAGCTTGATTAAAGGCGAGTTGGAACCTACGAATGCGAAGCTGCTTGGAAAGCTCAAGGTTTTTGCAGGAATTTGCAAGTATCCTTCGCGTGTGAAATGTGCAGGGCTTGCATGGCATACTTTGCAAGGTGCAATCGATGGAAATGTTCAAGATGTGGTTAGTACGGAATAGGTGCTTTTATGGTTAAGTTCAGAATACAAGGAACCCCGAATCCCAAAGCTCGCAAATATCTCGTAGACAGAGATTTAAAGAGCACGGGTAAAGTGACTTATAAAAATGCAAAGGAATGTACTCACATTCCTATGGCTCAAGCTTTGTTTGCAATTCCAGGTGTTGAACAGATTCACTTCTTTGAAAATGTGGTGACCGTCACTCAAGGTGGTTTACATGATTGGAGTGACATAGATCAGAAAGTTCAAGACGCAATACTTGCTCACATTGAAAGCCATGACACAAATTTCGTGGAGTTTCCCGACTTACCGAAAGCGGAGAAGCCTGCAAACTGGACTCCTATAATGGAACGTATAGACACCATGTTGGATGAGATGATACGCCCCAGTTTGCAAATGGACGGTGGAGATATTGAAATCGTCGATTTTGCAGATAACGTTCTCACCATCCGTTATATGGGTGCCTGTGGAGGATGCCCGAGTTCTATGTCTGGAACGCTAGAAGCCATTCGGTCCATTGTTAAAGACGAGATTCACGAAGATATTGAGATCGTTGCAATCTAATAGAGGTTTCTTTGAACATTACAGCAAAAAGTAGATACGCTCTTAAAATTATGATGGACCTTGCTGTACAAGAAGAACAAGGGCATCAGCAACGTCATAATATTGCACAACGGCAGAGCATCCCTCTTGATTTTATGGATCAAATCACTTCCCGTTTACGAGCTGCCGGTCTTGTAAGCAGCATACGAGGAAGAAGTGGTGGTTTTCAACTTTCCAAAACAAGCAAAGACATTTCTCTCTGGGATATATTCGAAGCAGTAGAAGACAGCCTTTACCCGGTAAAATGTTTGGAACATGAAAAATGTGAATTTGAACAATCTTGCATCAGTGTAGATGTTTGGAACGAAGTGTTTACTATTATGCGCAATGCCATGAGTCAGAAGACTCTCGCAGACAGTGTTGAAAAATATCGCACGCGTCCTCTAGAATTCCTTGAACACCCAATCAGTGGTGACAGCTTCAAAACAGGAACATGCAATAGACCCCGTTCCTCGCACTCTTCCTAATATAGCTATTCTTTCCGGAATTTAACTTTCTCCTGCTAAGATCCCCTCGAATAAAATCTAAGAATAAAAAATACAGGACATCTCATGAAAGCGAAACTTCGTGCTCTTGCGTGCAGTACCGTACTGCTCGTGTCTTGCGGCTCCCACCACGATCGAGATACAACAGACAACCCCTCTCACAAAGATCCCCTCGATTCCAATAAAAAGACAAACGACGGAGATAAGAATCCAGATGCAAAAAAAGATCCAGACAAAGGTAAACCAGATAGTTTTGGTTTGAATTCCCAGGAAAAATTTGAACAGTGGAAAAGCCGATTGGTAAAAAGCTGCAACGTTGCAAGTGCGTTTAGTGATGGCCCTACACTTGATCTGTCCGTAGACTCCAAAGTTTTTCTAGAGAAGACAAAATCTTCCATGCTTCTTAAGGGTAAAGATGGAGAATTTCTAATTTTCAGCAAACCTATTAGCTTACAAGGAACAGAACATTCCGAATTAGTAAAGTCAGAAGGAAATTCCGTATTTAAAGCAGAGTTCAAACGTAAGGCTTCCCAATGCGAAGTCTATATTGCAGGTCAGAAGGTTTACACCACAAACCTATATTCTGCTATTCCGGTTGCAGCACATTGGTATAAGGACAAAAAAACACCCGAGCCTACACTTGCTAAAACCATTCCTATTTACATGCCTACAATGAAAGATGGGTTTATTTTTAATCAACGTTTTACGCAAAGCATTTTTGACGCCATGAAAGCAGATGACAAAACATTTTCTTTCTTGAGTGAACTCTTAGATATTTCCAAAACGCAAAGTGAATTGTTTTTCTACGCATCCATTCTTGTAAATATCCAACATCTAGCGACGCTAACGGAATATCCCGACATACTGCCCTTCAGTGATATGTCCGATAGAGTCTACGGTCCTAGAAGTGCGTTGGATAATTTACTTAAACCCAATGATTTTCAATTGAATCTAAAAATCAAAGCTCCACACACGGGAAATACTGCTGACAACAGCATCTGGGTCTTAAATGCACGTGTCTCCGTCAAACCGGACAAAGATCAATTGCTTGCCTACTCTGCAAGTTCTATAGAATTTAAAGATCCCGTCCCCTTTAGCGACAAAGACACTGAAGAATGCATGCTGCGCCGCACCCAATTCCTTCGAAATATGCGCACAAATTGGCCTTCTTTCGGAGACGCAAAAGGCAATTGCCAAGTTCTGAGCGGAGATTTTCTCAACACCTATCTGAATTCCATGGCACTGAAAGACCTGCTTCAGCAATTCCTTCTTCAAGTTAAAAGTTCGAAAGAAGCAGATTACAAAGACTGGGATTTTCTGCTGAAAAAACTTGTAGAACGTTTGACCAAAGAAAATAAAAATGTAGAAAACGCACTCGATCCCGAGCACAAAGTTCCACTTATCAAAACACTCTCTAACACGCTTGAAAATATGAGTGAGCTTCTTAAATCCCATTCTAAATTGAAAGAAAATGAATCTGTATTTACAGACACTGCTGTTCAATGGGCTTTGCATGGTGATAACGTTGATAGGTCAAGGATTTCACTCATTATGGATTCTTTGGAACATTCTATAAGTGTTTTCCCCGTTTCGACTTTGAACCTTATAGAAGAGCTTGGGAAGAAACCTTTTGACTTCGATAAAGAACTGGAATTTGCAAAAAACCTCCAAGAAAATTACACCTCTCTTGCGAAACAAATATGGACTGAGTCTAAAGATCTTGGAGTTCAGGATTGGTTCAAGGAACCGTTTAGCAAAGTGATTCAAAAGATGTTTAGCATGGATCAGTTGAAGAAATGGCTAGGCACTTTGAATGCTGCAGATAGTTTCAAAGATCGAGAGACGAAAAGATTGCAGAACAAAGTAGGTTTTGATCGCAAAGATGATTTTGCTAAAGTTGTGAAACGTGCTTTGGAAGAGGAATGGAAGGACACTGAATTCGAAAGTATAGAAGTCATTGCGGAATTTGCAAAAACAACTATGTCCTGCAATTACCATTCAAGTGTGAGTTCACTGGTGGAGTGTAAGGAATCCGATCGCTATTCTAAAAAGAAAGGTTTGTTTCTAGATCCGCTTTTTGAAAGGCGCTATGATGATTTATCTAAAATTTTTACTGCGATGCTTAAAGATATTGGCGAAAAGGGGCCTTTTTTGAAGTCGGAAATGCAGAACGCTTTTTTTAAACCGATTTGGAACCAGTGTTCGAATGACGAAGTTAAGAGAAAAGAAAAAATTCTGCGTGAATTCGTTGGACTATGGAAAGCAGCGAATGATTGGTCCGAGCAGAATAAAATTCAAACGAAGATACGTGATCTTATGAGTGAATGCAGTTTGTAACAACGGAGAGAAAAAATGAGAAAAATAATCAGCACTACGTTTCTAACATTAGATGGAGTGATGCAAGCACCCGGAGGTCCTGAAGAGGACAAGAACGGAGGCTTCGCTCACGGAGGCTGGTCCTTCCACCATTGGGATGAAATGATGGGGAAAGTAATGGATGGGTTTATGAAAACTCCGTTCGAACTGCTCCTCGGTCGTAAAACATACGACATTTTTGCTGCCCATTGGCCCAAAACAGATAAAGATCAGGAAGTAGCCAAACCTTTTAATAGCACGAAGAAGTATGTTGCTTCACACAAGTCACCCAAACTCGAATGGCAAAATTCCATACTGTTAACGAACGATGTGGTTCCCCAAATAAAGAAGTTAAAAGAAGAAAAGGGTCCCGATCTTTGGGTACACGGTAGTGGCAATTTGATTCAGACTCTGTTGAAACATCATCTGTTGGATCGCATGCATCTTTGGATTTTTCCCATTACAGTGGGGAACGGAAAACGCCTCTTCGCAGAAGGTACTCAAGCAGAGGGGTGGAAACTCGTAGACTCTAAAATTGCAAGTTCAGGAGTGATCGTTGCAACTTACGAACCTGCGGGCAAACTTAAGACAGGTTCCTTCGCCTAAGTATCTGGATCGTAAGCGAGATTTGGCGAAAGCCATTTCTCGACTTCACTCACTTTGAAACCTTTGCGAAGGGCGTAGTCTTCCACCTGATCTCTAAGAATTTTTCCCACACGAAAATAATGAGCATCGGGATGAAAAAAATAATATCCCGAAACAGCACTCGCAGGAGTCATTGCATAAGATTCTGTAAGTATAATTCCCGTTTTTTTCTGAACATCCAGCAGATCCCAAATTTTTTGTTTTTCAGTGTGATCTGGACACGCAGGATAACCGGGAGCAGGACGTATACCTCGATACTTTTCTCGAATGATCTGATCCACTGTTAGATTCTCGCTTTCACCGTAGCCCATCCAGTTACGAACTTTTTTATGCAAGCATTCCGCAAAAGCTTCTGCCATGCGATCACCCAGTGCCTTGATCATAATGGAAGTGTAGTCGTCGTTTTTCTTTGCATACGTTTCTGCCCAAGCGCCGACTTCATCCATAGAAACAGCAAAAGCACCTGTGAAGGAATCCTTAGCCACAAAATCAGAAAGACATAGACTGTGCCCCTTGGATTTATCACTGCTTGACGAACTTTCTCCTTCTACTGTTTCTTCTTCTGAAGTCGCAGCACTGCTTTTTCTCTGCTGACGTAGAAAACAGAACTTCGTTAATTCCTTCTTTCGAGATTCATCAAGGACAAGAAGATCATCTCCCGATTGTTTCGCAGGCCAAATTCCAACTATGCCCTGAGCATCAAAACGATTGCCTTTGAGAATTTCAGCAAGAAGTTTTTGTGCATCTTTGAAAAGACTTCGAGCCTGCTCACCCCATTTTGGAGATTCGAGTATTTTGGGATAAATCCCCTTGAGACCCCAAGACCAAAAAAACGGAGCCCAATCTATGTACTGTGCAATTTCTTCCATCGTAATGTCGGAAAGATCTCGTGCCCCTACAAAAGAAGATTTGAGACCTTCTGCACCCTCAACATGAAATCGGTGTGCGAGTGATTCTTTATAAGACAAGTAGTCTGCTTGGTTATCTTTCTGTGCATGTCGAACGCGCAATCGCTCTTGTTCTTTCAAAGTGTCCGCACGGAATTTTTCATACTGCTCAGGGTTTCTTAAGTGATTGCAAACCCCTACTACACGCGAAGCATCTTCGACATAACACACAGGAGAAGAATAGTGCGGTGCTATTTTTACTGCTGTATGCAAAGCGCTTGTTGTTGCACCTCCGATGAGAAGAGGGACTGTGAGTTTCTGATGTTCCATTTCTTTAGCATTGAAAATCATCTCGTCCAATGAAGGAGTAATCAATCCACTCAACCCAATGATATCTGCACCGATCTCTTTTGCAGTGGAAAGTATTTTATCGCATGAAACCATAACACCCAAATCAACAACATGATAATTATTGCATGCGAGTACAACACCTACGATGTTTTTTCCAATGTCGTGAACATCCCCTTTAACAGTTGCTAGTAATATGGTCCCTCTGTTTGAAGCGGATGACTTATCACGCTCCATAAAAGGTTCTAAGTAAGCAACCGCACCCTTCATCACACGTGCACTTTTTACAACTTGAGGAAGGAACATTTTACCAGCACCAAAAAGATCTCCGACTTCTTTCATTCCGTCCATAAGAGGCCCTTCAATCACCTGAAGGGGTTTGTCGAACATCTTACGTGCTTCTTCCGTATCTTGAATAATAAAGTCATCTATTCCTTGAACCATTGCATAAGCAATACGTTCTGCCACAGGTTTTTGGCGCCACTCATCTTTCTTCTTTTCTTTTGCTACGGAATCCTGAGAGGAAGTTTGAGCATAGTGAATGAGTTTTTCTGTAGCATCGGGATTTTTGTTAAAGAGTACATCTTCCACTAATTTGAGAAGATCAGGTTCTACACTTTCATAAACTTCGATCATTCCTGCATTCACAATCCCCATATTCAAGCCGGAACGTATAGCATGATAGAGAAAGGAGGAATGCATCGCTTCTCGAATTCTATTTTGCCCACGGAAAGAGAAAGAAATATTGCTTATTCCACCACTCGTCAGTGCATAAGGACATTTTGCTTTGATATCTTTTACAGCATCTAGAAAGTACACTGCATAATCACTGTGTTCTGCTATTCCCGTCCCTACAGTGAGAACATTCGGATCGAAAATTATATCGCAGGGATCAAAATCCAAAGTTTCAGTAAGCAGTTTGTACGCTCTTTGACAAATACGAACTTTATCTTCACGAGTTGTTGCTTGTCCCTGTTCGTCAAATGCCATCACTATGACGGCGCATCCGTAATTTCGAACTTTCCGTGCTTTTTCGAGAAAAGCCTGTTCCCCTTCTTTTAGAGAGATGGAATTAACAACACCCTTTCCTTGAATGCATTGCATTCCTGCTTCGAGAACTTCCCATTTCGAACTATCGATCATGAAGGGAACACGCGAAATAGTTGGTTCCGTTGCTAGCAGATTTAAAAAATGTCGCATGCAAGCAACACTATCGAGCAAACCTTCATCGAAGTTAATATCTATAATGTTTGCACCGTTTTCCACTTGCTGACGCGCTACGGTCAATGCTGTTTTAAAATCTCCTTCTTTAATCAGCTTGTAAAAACGGGGAGAACCGGTAACGTTTGTTCGTTCTCCTATGATAATAAAATTTGTATCTGTGGAAGCAAAACTAAGTGGTTCCAATCCTGCTAAACGGGTTTTTTTCGCTATTTCAGGAATCACACGCGGTGGGAATTTACTCAATCTGCGTACGATTTCTCGAATATGTGCAGGTGTGGTTCCACAGCAGCCTCCTGCAAAGTTAAGAAGACCCTCTTCTGCGAAATCTTCAAGCTGTCCACCTGTATCTTCGGGAACTTCATTATAGCCTGTTTTACTCAGTGGATCAGGTAGCCCCGCATTCGGATAGCAGTGAACAAAACAGTCTGCGATACGTGATAGTTCCCTAATATAGGGGCGCATATCTTTAGCACCGAGAGCACAGTTGACTCCGACTGCAAAGGGACGCACGTGACGGATAGAATTCCAAAAGGCTTCGATGGTTTGACCCGACAGCGTTCGACCCGACCGATCCGTGATGGTTACAGAGACGATAACGGGTATACGTTTTTTTAAAGTTTCAAAAAGCTGCTCGATGCCAAAAAGACAGGCTTTGAGATTCAATGTATCAAAAACAGTTTCGGGAAGAAGTATGTCTGCTCCACCGTCGATCAACCCTCTAGCTTGTTCCGTATATGCGTTAACCAAATCTTGAAAACTCACATCACGACGTTCGGGATGATTTACATCAGGAGAGAGCGAGCACGTTTTGCTTGTAGGGCCCAGTGAACCTGCAACGAAAACTCTCCGTTCCGGTCCCTTCGTCTTCTGGAACTCTTTTGCGACTTCCTTTGCAAGCTTCGCAGCTTCGTAATTGAGTTCGTAGCAGAGAGATTCGAGTGCATAATCTTTTTGAGAAATACTATTCGAGTTGAATGTATTTGTAGTGATAATATCCGAACCTGCTTCTAGATATTGCAAATGAATATTGCGAATGATCTCAGGTTTGGTGAGAACAAGAAGGTCGTTGTTTCCTTTAAGATTGTGCGAATGTTTTGAAAAACGTTCACCGCGAAAATCTTCTTCACTCAGAGTGAAACCCTGAATCATGGTACCCATAGCACCATCGAAGAAAAGAATACGTTTAGAAAGAAGACTACGAAGGGAATGTTCTAGATCTGTCTGAATCATGAGCAAGCGCCTTTAGAATTTCATTCAAACCACCTTCCTTCTAAAAAAAGGAGAGATGTCAGGACTGATTATATTTGTATTTCAAAGAGATTCCGAGTGGATATGAGAATTCACGAGCGATCAGCTCCCCGAGTTGCAGGCACCGAATGTACCTGGACTTCCTGCGGGCACATAATCATAGCAGCATTTGACGGCTTCATTACATGTAACAGGCATTTGGCATGTTCCACCCCACTTCCCTATTTTGCATTCCGTGCTAGCTGAGCACTTGAGATCGGGAGGTAGTGATGGTGGTGGAAGAGTGCCGAATTGCATCCAGTACTGGAATAACTGCGTCCAACTCATGGGAGGAGTTTGTTGAGGAACTTCTATAGATTCCACCCATCCTCCTTGCTTGCAGCCGGTCATGGGATTCAAAGGGTCAATATTGAGCTGTTCGCAATAAACCGGACAGCAGATGATATTACCGGATAGATCAATACCTCGATAGCGTGTGTCGGGAGAGCATGTCCTTTTGTTGTCAGTGCATGCACAATTCTTCGCTGTAACACCGGGAATGCAACCTGCGACAGGTTGGAACGGATACATACATGTGCATATGGGTTCTCCATTCACAACACTTGTAGCCGTTGCGTTTGTAGGACAAGCTGTCGGCGCTGGTACAGCTAGAACAGGAAAAGCATTCACTGCAAGAGTCATAGCTCCTGAGGTCGAAGGTTTACCATTCACACCATTCGCATAGAAAACTCTATCATCGGGAACATTGTCCATCTTAAGAACAAAAGTCCCCGTTGAGCCAGCTGCTCCCGAGGGAGTATAGGAAACCTGATAATGCAGATGAATACTCTGTGCTGCAGGACATTGCGAGGGTGCAAAGCTTGCTTGTCCACTAGAGGCACCTGATCCAGGAGGACATGTGGCCCAGAAAAAGGCTCTCACTGAAATATTACAAGTAGCAGGGAGAACGTTAAGTAATCGTGAACAGTGGACTCCATCAGCCAGCTGATAATGAGAAGGACCCTTAGCTATATTGAAGTCATGACCCGCAATTGTGTTTTGGTCCAGTTGAGCTGCAGAAAAAGGACCTGGTGAGTAAATCGGAAGTATCAGGTCGAAAGACTGTTGAGCCTGCGCATTTGTTGTTGTGCACGATGTGCCTGCTTGTATTGCAGATTGAGTTGTACGTATGCAATTGAACAAAGCATTGTTACCGGGTTGGTTTGAATTTTGTACACTGAAGGTTAGAACTTTAACGTTCGAAATAGCTCGCTCTACTTGACGTGCAATAGTTGTCATCCGAAGATTGGATTCAATTTGTTTTACGGTTGCCTGCTGATAGCTCAAATAGGTTGAAATTCCCAAACCTATCATTGCTGTAATGGCCATACCCATCATGAGTTCTATAAGTGTAAGACCACCAGCTTTTTTTTTACTTTTTCTAAATGCCATGAGATTTTTTTAAAACCTCTCAGTATGTGATGCGTTAAACGAACTTTTAGTGCCCACCACCGCAATTTAAAGTAGTACCAGGAGGAGCACCTGCAGGGACGAAATCATAAACACAAAGTTGCATTTCATTGCAGTTCACTGTCACTTGGCAGGTGCCACCCCACTTCCCTATTTTGCATTCAGACGCTGCTGTACATGCATCCTGACTTGTAGAAGCATCTACAGGTACTAATTTTACAGTTTCTACCCTCCCACCCTGTTGACAACCTACAGTAGCGGGAACCCACTGGGTGAAAACCTGACAGCAAATAATATCTCCGGGGCTGCAATTACCACCTCCCGTCGCAGGGCACATACCTCGGTAACGTTCATCTGTAGCACACTGCTTTTGAATGTCCGTGCAAGCACATGAGGTTGCATTCACACCCGCTTTACAAAATGGATCAATCTGTTTGTAAGGATACATACATGCACATTGCGCAACACCATTGACTACACCTGTGACTGTTGAATTCTTCGGACAGACAATCGGAGCCGCAGGTGTATAGGGGAAAGCACTTGCAGAAATTGTAATGGCCCCTCTTGTAGAAAGCGTTCCGCTCGTACCATTTGCATAGAAAGCTTTATCATCAGGAATATTCGAAACCTTAAGATCGAAAGTCCCTGCAGCCCCAGACTTCGGACTGTAAGAAACCTGATATAGAAAATGCAATGTCTCTGCTCTGGGACAAGAGCTTTGTGTAAATCCTGGTGTTCCTTGGGACGCTCCTGCGGGAGGGGGGCAAGTAGCCCAAAAAAATGCTCTTACTAGAACATTGCAATGTGGAGACATAGAACCTATTCGAGAGCAATGGGTTCCATTCATAAGTTGATAGTAAGAAGGACCGGGGCCTACTCCGATGTCATGACCTGCTAAAGTATTTGCATCGAGCTGTGCAGGGCTTGCATTTCCGTTAACAGGAAAAATAAGATCAAAAGATTGGGGCTTGGATGGGTCTGTTGCTTTGCACCAATTGTTGGATGCTGTTGCTTGTATACAGGTTGCCAATGCCTGATTACCGGGAGCTGATGAATTTTGTGCACTGTAGAGAAGAGTTTTTACATCACCAAGTCCACGTTGAACCTGACGAGCAATATGATTCATGCGTAGATTGGATTCAATTTGCTTTACAGTTCGCTGCTGTTGACTCAAATAAATTGCAATTCCCAGTCCAATAATACTTGCAACAGCAGTAGCAATCATCATTTCGATGAGTGTGAAACCATTTTCTTTTTTGCTGTTAATATTTAAGCACATGCGTTTTATTAACACTCTTTAGTTAGCAATTTAATCCGATTGAGTACAACACATGAGTTTGCGAGAAGGGCACACTAGTCCCTTTTTATAGACTGCATTATTTCTATTGTTAGCAGGTGAATTTTCCGTATCCGAAACATCGATGGTATTATACAGATCCGAGATATTTCCACTGATTGTAACCGACCCCTGCATACCACCATCGTATCTGTTGTCACCCAGTTCCGAACTTCCGCAATCCCAAGACCCCCCTCTTATGTCGGGTAAGGTGCAAGAAAAATAGCAACCCGCAGGCGGATAGACTCCGTTATCTTCCCACCAACTGTTTTGGTACGGAATATTATAAGGCACAGGTCGAGGAGTTGAAGGACGGTAATCTTGCATAACCCAATAACCTGCAGGACACTTCGCACCAAGATCTGCGACAGGATTTGCATCTATGCAGGAGTAAGCTTGATAGGGGTTCTCACACATTGCGGTTCCATTGGAACTGATACCCCGGTAAATCAAACCATCTGCACACTTAAGTTGATTTGCCGTAAGAAGCACACAACGTGGTCCGTAGCGAAGATTCCCTTGTTGAATATAGGGTGACTTGCATTCGCAGCTTGGATAACCACGACGGTCATAACCTGTAATGACGGAACCAATAGGACATGTAGAGTTTGACGTAATCCCTAAAATGTTTTTTGTCTGGTGTGTAAAGAATCGAGGGTTCGTCGGAAGATTTTTGAAAATAGTACTACTGTACGAAGTCAAAGTACCTGCTAATTTTTTTACACTATACCCAACATGCACCTCTGCAGGGCCATAGAGACATGTTGGAAATGTTGCTTCTGTTGGGTCACAGGTTGCGTAGAAAAAAGTTTCTGCAGTGAACACACATGTAAGAGGTGTTTGCTGTCTATTACATGGCAAACCATTGACATCATAATAGGCGAGAGCGACCGATGTAGGATTCGTTAATCTTTTTCCTATTTGGTTCAAACCCACATCGTAGTTCAAAGCAAAAGGGTTCTGACTACCCGGAGTTGTTAGCGCTGCAGTACAACCGGTGCTCCAGCCCAGTATGCACTGAGACAGAGACAAATTATTTCCGTCGAGCAAACTTAGATAAATGGAACTGGGAGTCTTCAGTTTATTTTCTATATCCTGTGCGAGGAACTCCATTGCAGCTTTGATCTTGTTTTGTTTTTCCAGCTTTATGTTTTGACTAAAAAATTGGGTCATTCCCATAGCTGTGACACCGAGAATTCCGACAGCTATTGCTGTTTCTACAAGTGTTGTTCCCCATTCCGATTTTAGATTCCAGAGACTTAAACGTGGTTTTCGCATAAAAGCCTGTTCCCTATAAAATCGATCCGCAAAGGTGAATGCTGAAGATTCAAATTTACGAAAAGGTCTCGACCCTTCCTGATTTTTTTTGGAAATATCTAATAGAATAACACATGCAAGTTCTCAGAGTCTCCTTTTGAAAAAAATTACCCTTTAACTTGCGAGGATGGGTATAGGGCGCCGCCTCTTCTTGTGGCACGCTCACAGATCGTTTATAAGGTCACTCGAAAAGAAATCTGAAGCCTAGCGCACTATTTCGGCCAAACAAGCCAAGTGAACGGAAAAAATATGTGGAAAGCCAACCAACGTCTTCTAAGTCAAACAGAACCTGAGTTAGGTCTGGGCCTCGTCGTTAAAGTTGATCTTAAAAATGGAACTCTCGAGGTTCTCTACCCGGAAGCGAATTCAAAACGGCTTTATTCGCTTTCTCGCGCACCTATACGTCGCTTTGCTCTCCAAGTCGGACAAAAAGGTTTCGATGCCAATTCCAAACCTTTCGTCGTTGATGGCATTGAAAATATAGATGGAGTCCTGTGCTATAAGAGCGGAGAAAATTCTATTTGGGAACAGGAGCTTAGCGGAAAAGACGAGACCTTATCACCCGCCCTCTCACATTTCTTCACGGGACAGCTTTCGGATTTTAAATCGTTCGACCTTAGAAAAGACACTTGGTCGCTCAGAAGCAAGCATCTCATCATGCCGGCTAAAGGACTGCTTGGCGCGAGAGTCGAACCCATCCGACACCAGCTTTACATTGCATGGGATGTTTCCCAGCGTATGTTTCCACGAGTTTTGCTGGCAGATGAAGTGGGTCTGGGTAAGACTATTGAAGCCGGCTTAATTTTTTCAAGACTTCGTGTACTGGGACGCGCCGAACGGGTTTTGATCCTCGTTCCTCCCACTTTGGTTCACCAGTGGGTTGCGGAAATGTACAGACGCTTCGGAGAACTTTTCACAATTCTCGATGAAGAGCGTTGTATTGAAGATGAAACAGCGCAAGGTATGTCTGCGTTTGAAGTAAACCAGAAAGTGATCAGCTCTGTAGATTTCCTAGCAAGCAACCCTGAACGTTACAAAGAGGCTCTCGACACACAATGGGATCTTATTATTGTCGACGAAGCACACAAATTGGAATGGTCGGAAGATGAGCCCAATGCCGAATGGTTTATAGCAAAAGCTTTAAGTGAGAAAACGAATAGCCTACTTCTCCTCACCGCAACTCCACAGCAACGAGGAACGGCAACACAATTTGGTTTGCTAAATCTTGTTGATCCCGACAAATTTTCAGACTTCGATTCCTTTCTTGAAAACAACTCTCGCATGAAGGAATTGAACCAGAGTGTCATCCACATACAAAAAGGAGAATGGAAAGAAGCAGGCAAAATGCTTAGGTTTCTCTTCCCCGAAGATCCCTCTCTTCAGGAATCCTTAAAAACTATAGACAAACAAAGCAGCGTGAAATTCCTAGGTTCTCTCATAGACCGTCACGGCACAGGTCGGGTTTATTTTCGAAACCGACGCCAACGTATTCAAGGGTTTCCCGTACGAAAATTAATATCGGTTCCTCTTGAAGCTTCCGATGATTTCAAAACACATCTTAAAGGTGTGAACCCTAAACAGATCGACTATCTCTTTCTCGTCGACTACGCTACGGGACGAGCGAACAAACGATCTTTCGAAGGGCACTACAAAGATGATGCTCGTTTCCAATGGCTCAAACAGTACATTGCTACAAGCAAAGAGAAAATACTCATCATCTGCGCATCTAAAGAACGTGTGGAAAAAATAGCATTCTTCCTCGATCCGCAATATGCACAAACTGCAAATCGCAAAGTCGGTATTTTTCACGAAGACCTGTCTATATTGGAAAGAGATTTGCAAGCAGCTTGGTTTGCAAGAGAAGACAGCGCACGTGCTTTGGTTTGCAGTGAGATTGGTGGAGAAGGTCGTAACTTCCAATTTGTTAAAAAACTTATTCTCTTTGACATCCCTATGCATCCCGACTTACTTGAGCAGCGCATAGGACGACTCGATCGCATTGGTCAAGGGAAAGAAATCGAAATCATAGTTCCCTGGCAAAAAGATACTCCCGAGGAAGTTCTCTTCTCCTGGTATGACAATGGACTCAATGCATTTACTCAGGCATGGAACGGTGCTGCTTCCGTTCTTGAAGAATATAGTGGTGAACTTCTCGAAATGTTTGCACACTTCCTACCAAGCCATCCGAACTACAAAGACCGTAATACCTTGCTCGAAAAACTCGTTACGGACACGAAAAAAACAGCTGAAAAAGTTCGACTTGAAATCACCGACAGCATTGATGCACTGATTGATCTCAATTCATTTAACGAACAACTCGGTTCCAAACTTTTTGAATCCATAGATACTTGCGATGACGATACCTCTCTGGAATTCTATGTGCGAGAAATCTTTGACTACTACGGTGTGGATTACGAAGATTACGACGATACAGGTTCTCTTCTTGTCAAAGGAGACTCTCTTTCTTTTATTGAAGATTTCCCACTCGCAAAGAAAGACGAAGACATCACACTCACATTCAACCGTCGTACCGCACTCGCTCGTGAAGAGATGCTGTTCCTAACTCTCGATCATCCGCTTATCGAAGCTACATTCGACCACATCATCCATCATAACGAAGGTGTAGCAAGCATCTGTCGATGGGATCATAGTCCTTTCGGTAAAGGCGCTCTCATTCAACTCTCCCTCATTGTGGAAGCAAAAGGCAGAAAAGAATTGCAGCTTGACCGCTATCTCCCTCTGACAGTGAAATCCATTGTATTCAACCACAAGGGCGAACCTATTCCTCACGAGAAGTTAAAAGAGAAAAATAAGTTCCTACGAGAAGTCACGGATAAAGCTTTCCTCGCAAAAATTGGAGATTTAAAACCCATCATTATGCCTCCTATTGAAAAGATTCTAAGCAAACTAGGAACTTGGCTCGAACAGGAAAAAGAAAAATCTAAAGTGAGCGCTCGTGAAAAAACCCAACATGAAATCGATCGACTGTCTCATCTTCTCGAAGTCAATCCGCTTGTTTCCTCAAAAGAAGTTCAAGCTTTGAAAGACATGCAGACTGAAATTCTCAAATCTCTTTCCGCAGCTTCTTGCCGAATCGATGCCATTCGCGTTATCCTGACAACATAGATTATCCATTCAAAGGAAAACTTATGTTATTGAGAACAGGCCTGCTCCTCTGTCTGCTCTTAACAGGAATCTCTTGCAAAAGACAACACCCCCAAGATGACACTGCTGCTTCCCAAGCAAGTGCTAGTGCTCCCATTGATCCCGCTCTCGACAAACAGATTCAGTCTGGTGACCCTACCGATTTTGGTTTAGGACTCTTCGATGACGACGAGAGGATTTACAACTTTCCACCGGATTATGTGGATCAACAGCGAGAAGCTTACAAAGCAGAACTCGCAGCAGAAGGAAAATCCAACACATTTGATGAGACTGTGTTTGAAGTTTTCCTTAGCATGCAATTCGAAAATTCAGCAGCACAGAACTTAAAAGACAATACAGATCCACAAACTGGATTAGGCCTCGTTAGTTTCACTGGTTTACAAGTGGGAATGAAAAAGGCCGTATACAGAACGGTTTCAAATGTTCAGACCGCCTTCTGGATTGTGAAAGCTGCAGTTAAAAAATGGGTATTTGGCAAAGGATCTGGTGATTTTAAGAAAGATTATTTTGAAGGTGCCGTAGAAAAAAAATGGAAAGATACAAATTATAGTCGCTTCGATCCTATGTCCGCCGTCACACTTGATAAAGTTCAACTCAAGGATGCCAGTGGCGCAGAAATAAAGTTAGGACCAAACTTAGGTGGTGACAAAGTTTACTTGGGAATGCTTCCTAACACACAAATTATCAAAGATTTAAAAAGTCAGTATTTTAAAAGTCAAAATTTCGACATCATGTCTATTGTGGAAGGTTTCGAACTGAAATTCGCAATGGACAAGAGCCCTGCACTCAAAGGGAATACGACAGCACCTACAGATTTAGGCAACGGACGTTTTCTAATGAAAGTCGATACAGGTAGCGTCGATAAAACACTCGGGATTGATTCGTGGACTCAGTATTCCACACCAGATCGCACAATGATGACAGCAAATGTTGTTAGAGCTGCAATAGAAGATTTACTTGCAAATATGAAAGCAGGACAAATCACATACGTGCATTGCAAAAGCGGAAAAGGACGGAGTGCAAGTGTAGTTGTCGGTGCAAGAGTTGCTGCTATTATGGATGCTGCAGCAGATATTGCAGCGAAAAAAGCTCCTCCCTCTACTGTAGTTTGGGATACAAAAACAATCGATGCTATTCTTGAGGAACAGATTACTGCCGTTCACGATGCTCGTTCTGAAATCGGTATCAGCGATGCGCAGAAAACAAATCTTCAAAAAGTTCTCTACCAACGAGCAGGTCTTATTTAGAATCGCTATTCATTCTCACTTTAATAGTATGAGGAACTTTCTTCAATTCCGATAAAAACTCCGTCTTAAAGCTGCTCACATCTGTCACCACATAACCAATTTTATTGTCTGTGGATAAATACTGCGCTTCAATATTCACATTCTTTGCACCGAAAAATCCGTTTATCGCAGCGAGAATTCCAGGCACGTTCTCGTGAATATGAAAAATACGAGTTAGACCGGAGCGAAGGGGAGGAATACTCAATTGTGGGAAATTCACACTACCCAAAGAGGAACCTGCTTCGTAAAATTCCAAGAAACGATTGACAACCGTCTCTCCTATATTCTTCTGCGCTTCTAAAGTGCTTCCTCCAATATGAGGAGTGAGAATCACATTGGGCATATTCTGCAATTCCAGCGCAAAAGGCTCGCTGTTTGAACGGGGTTCTTGAGGATAAACATCAAGTGCAGCACCATTAAGTTTTCCAAGTTTTAAATACTTAGCAAGTGCTTTCAAGTCGACAATATGCCCACGACTCAGGTTCAGGAAAATACTTCCGTCTTTCATTTCCTGAAATTCGTTCTCACCGAATATACTTTTGTTTTCCGCTCGTCCATCCACATGAACTGTTACGATGTCGGAGGAATTGAGAAGAGTTTTTAAATCCCTACATGCTTTGGTATTTCCCAAAGATACTTTTTCTACAAGATCATAATACAAAACTCGCATCCCCATACTTTCCGCAAGTATGGAAAGCTGAGCACCGATGTTACCGTATCCAACTATACCTAGTGTTTTACCACGAACTTCACACGCGCTTGTTGTACTCTTATCCCAAATCCCTTGGTGCAGAGCCGTACTTTTGGGAAAAATCTGTCGAGCAAGAACTATAATTAACCCTGCAGCAAGTTCCACCACACTTCTCGTACTCGAAAACGGAGCATTGAATACAACAACACCCTTGCTTTCCGCTGCTTCCAATTGAATCTGGTCGGTACCTATGCAAAAAGCTCCCACACATAGTAAATTCTTCGCATGGGAAAGAACGTTTTCATTCACTTGAGTTTTAGAACGTATACCGAGGAAATGCACGTCTGCTATTTTCTTGACCAACTCACTTTCTTCACATGCACTGGATACGGCTTCAACTAGAAAACCTTTTTGTCTAAACGCGTTCACTGCGACAGGATGCACGTTTTCGAAGAGAAGAACTTTGATATCTTCTTTCATTTCTTTTTTGGAAGAACTTGCATATTCCGTAGCCAAAATATCGAGAGTTTTGATTTCACGACTTGCTTTTTTTACTAATTCCGCTCGTCTCACATTCTCTGTAAAAGCATAGAACTGGCAATTCGCATTATCTTCTATAATTTCGAGATCGGTAGCACCGTCTCCGATAACAATACCCTCTCCTTTGAATTTCAAACTTTTAACAAGCTTTGCTTTCCCACGGCTCTGAGCAAGGAGATTCGATTCGTCAACACCGACAATTTTTCTAGCGAGGTTAAAAAGAAACTCATTCGCATACACATGATCTTCTCTCAGCCCCAAAATGCGAACAACCGGAAGAATAAGTTCCTTAAAACCTCCCGAAACAACATAAATTCTATCTGCATTTGCTTTGAGAAAGGATCTGTTTTGAATAAAGGAAGGAGTAATACTGTTTTTCAATTCCTCTATAGCTTTGAGTATGTGCTCTTCATTGAGATCGAGGAGGGAAAGACGTTTTTTGAGAGCGGAGGCAAAATCAACAGTTCCGTTCATTGCAGCTTCTGTAATTCTTTTTATTTCAGAGCTGATCTCTTCTTTTTTGGGATGACCCGACATGGATATTTCTGCAAGAATCTCTAAGCTTTCTCCTTTGATGACGGTGCTGTCAAAATCGAAAATGAGAAATTGCGGTACATTCATAGTGCTATGACCTTCCTTGGTAAAGAGTAAGATTCTTTAATTTGAAGTTCCTCTAGTAACTTATCTAAGTAACTTTTCGGATGCTTCACAAGTTCTTCTGTAATTTCCAATTCCGAAAGTTTGGTAGACGGAAGAAAATATTTATAATCTCTTAGTATTTTCTCCAAAATGGTCATGAGCCCACGAGCCCCGGTTTTTTCTTCAACTGTTTTCGATGCTATATAACGCAAGGCTCCATCGGAAAAAGACAGATCGATTCCATAAGAAGCAAAACTCGTGACATATTGGTTAACCACAGAACCTTCTGAGCTTTTCAAAATAGAAAACAGAGCCTCCTCATCAAGATCCTTACAAGCAACGCGTATGGGCAAACGTCCTATAAATTCCGGTTCAAAACCAAAATCAATAAAATCCTGAGTAGCCATGTCTTGTGCATAATCATTTAAATCGGAATGTTTTTTATCACTGGAAAAGCCAATGCGTTTTCGATGCAATCTCTTCGCAACAATTTCGGAAAGACCACTGAACGCTCCACTGACAATGAAGAGAATATGTCGTGTGTTGAGTGAATGCTTTTCAATTTTTCCTTTTTGTTGCATTTCCATAAACGCTTGCATTTGAGAAGCAGGATCATGGTTGGCACGCAGGTCCACATCGGTTTCTTCCATTAATTTGAGAAGCCCCATCTGAACACCACGACCACTCACATCTCTGCCACTGGATTGACCACGTGTGGCTAGTTTGTCAGCTTCGTCGAGATAGATAATTCCATACTGAGCCTTTTGCAGGTTTCCATTAGCCTGACCCACAAGATCACGGATCAAATCATCGACATTCGCACCGATATAACCTGTTTCGCTAAAACGAGTGGCATCTGCTTTTACAAAGGGTACGCCCATGAGTTTTGCAATCTGACGTACCATATAGGTTTTTCCAACCCCTGTAGGTCCGAGAATAAGCACGTTCTGCTTTGCATAATGTTCGTGGGTGGAACTGCTAGGGTTGTGAAGATGATTGCGTACCTGATTGTAATGGTCGCAAACTGCTATGCTTAGAGCCTTCTTAGCCTCGTCCTGTCCAATGATAAAACGGTCAAGATGAGCTTTGAGATCCTTAGGTTTGTAGTCGAACTCAATATTCAAAGGTTCTTCCGAACTGGAAGTCGTACTGGATGCCTTCGCTTTAGAAACAAAGGGGATTTCCTGGGCGATGATCTTAACCTGCCCGCCAAAGCGTTTATTTACAAATTCCTCGAATTCTTTCTGAATATCCTCAGGCTTCGGTATGTCTTTTTCGTTCATATTTGTATTTTTCCCTCTGAATTTATTCGAAGCTCTGGTAGCTTGGGAGCCACCTTAGCCTGGGAAGTATAGCAAAAATTGTCCCCTGCTTTCCTCATAAAATTAAGAATAAAGGAGATCCGAGCATTGCGGAAAAAAACCCAAGAGCCTTTTGATAAATACGAATACTATTCCCGTTCCGTCCAATCTCCCGATGCAGATGTTTCTTTTATGCACGACACCTACAAAGAAATACGTGGAAAAAAACCTAAAATTTTACGTGAAGACTTTTGTGCTGCATTTGCAAATTGCTGCTCATGGGTCAAACAAGGTTCAGGTTATTCTGCTTACGGAATTGATATAGACAAGGAACCTATCGACTACGGTTTCAAAAACTACTATTCCGAAAACACACCTTCTGAACAGAAGCGCATACATATTCTTCGTAAAGACGTTTTGCATGCCGGTCTTCCTAAAGCAGACGTCGCATGTGCTTTGAATTTTAGTTACTTTTGTTTCAAGGAGAGAAAAACTCTTGCGAAGTATTTTCTCAATACCTACAAAAGTCTTAATAAAGATGGAATTTTTGTACTCGACTGTTTTGGTGGAACCGACTGTCAAGAACAGAACGAGGAAGAAACTGTACACGACGGATTCAGTTATTTTTGGGACCAAGGCTTTTTCGATCCCATCACTCACCATTGTAAATTTGCAATTCACTTCAAGAGAAAAAAAGAACGCAAACGCAATAATGTTTTCACATATGATTGGAGAATGTGGACCATTCCTGAACTTTGCGATCTTCTCAAAGAAGTTGGTTTCAAAACCACAACGGTTTACTGGGAAGGAACGACCCGCAAAGGAGAGGGCAACGGAATTTTCACACCCGCTAAAGTCGGTGAGGAATGCGAGTCCTGGGTAGCCTACATAGTAGGCGCAAAGTAGTACTTTGCTACTTCTTAGCATCTAGCTCTGCTAGATACGACTCATTGCAAGCCTCACAGCGCTCTCTTAAAGGCCAGTTCGAAACTGTGCTCGATAGCTTCATCGGACTCGCACAGTTCGGACATTTTACATCTTTCACAGTCAAATCTTCCTGACCTGCAAAAGCTTTATAAACTACAAATGCAATCACAGGCCCCAGCAGCAGCAATCCTGGCACAGCTATAAAATGTACAATGGGAATAAACACACAGATAACGAGTAAAACCAAAGAGGCAAGGTAAGCTAGAGCAGCTCTTTTTAACGCATCTGCAGGGGAGTAAACACGGATCTGTCCCTGGTATTCCGTACTTTTTGTCCCCGATGAAATGCGAATATGC